>LXOW01229890.1_pt1 | contig 10301 bp, 12 predicted proteins | sample 1368591 | NCBI WGS metagenome assembly LXOW01 (sample SAMN04884650, study PRJNA319009) | bovine gut metagenome | isolation source: Cow rumen | host: Bos taurus | place: Italy: Legnaro (PD) | collected 2014-07-09
AGATGTGTATAAGAGACAGGTACAATATGTGCTTGCCATTGGTGGCAAACGCATCCGTCCTGTTCTTGCCCTGCTGGGCTACAACCTCTGGCGCGAGCAGCCCGAGGACATTCTGATGCCGGCTGTTGGCTTGGAGACCTATCATAACTACACCCTGTTGCACGACGACCTCATGGATAAGGCCGACCTGCGTCGGGGACAGCAGACTGTACATAAGAAATGGAATGACAACAAGGCCATCCTCTCGGGCGACTCCATGCTCGTATTGGCCTATCAGCGTGTCGCTCAGGTACCGGCCGATAAGTTGCAACCCGTGCTCGACCTCTTCACCACGACCGCCCTTGAAATCGGTGAAGGTCAGGAGTACGACATGTCGTTCGAGACGCGCAACGACGTCACTGAGGACGAGTATATCGAGATGATACGCCTGAAGACCTCCGTTCTGCTGGCTTGTGCGTTGAAGATGGGCGCCATCCTTGCCGATGCTCCGAAGGAGGATGCCGAACTGCTCTATCGCCTGGGCGAACAGGTGGGCCTCGCCTTCCAGTTGCAGGACGACCTGCTCGACGTCTATGGCGACCCCAAGGTCTTCGGTAAAGCCGTCGGTGGCGACATCGCATCGAATAAGAAGACCTACATGCTCATCAATGCCTTCAACCGAGCCAACGACAAGCAGCGTGCTGAACTGGAACGATGGATTAACGCCAAGACGTTCAATCGCGAGGTGAAGGTGGCTGAGGTCACGCGCCTCTACGACGAGATTGGCATCCGTCAGCTCTGCGAGGAGAAAATCAATTATTACTTTGACCTGGCGCGTCAGACCCTTCGCGAAGTCAACATCCCCGACGAACGCAAGCAGGCCCTCAGTGCCTACATGGACGAATTGTTGCATCGCAACAAATAAGCTAACAGCTAACAGCCAAATGCCAACAGCCAATTACATCGACACCCACTGTCACCTCGACGGCGAAGAATTTGCAGCAGATCGCGACGCCGTCGTCCAGCGAGCCCGCGAGGCAGGTTGTACGGCTGTCTTCCTGCCTGCCATTGATGTTGCGTCGTGCCATTCCGTTCTCGACGTCTGCCGTCGGTATCCTGACTATTGTCGTCCCATGCTCGGCCTCCATCCCGAGGAGGTCCGTGCCGACTGGCAAGAACAGCTATTAGCTATTAGCAAATGGCTATTAGCCAAAAGCCAACAGACAATAGCTAACAGCCAACAGCCAACAGCCAACTGCCAACACCCCATCGCCATCGGCGAGGTCGGCCTCGACTATTATTGGAGCCGTGAGTTCGAGCATGAACAGCTGGAAGCTTTCGAGGAGCAGGTTCGCTGGGCTGTCGAGCTCCAGCTGCCCTTGATGATTCACTGTCGCAAGGCACAAAACGAGATGGTCGCCATTATTAAAAGGTACGCGCACGACCTGCCCGGAGGCGTGTTCCATTGTTTTACGGGTAATGTCCAGGAAGCACAGCAGTTGCTGGAGTTCGATCGCTTTGTGTTAGGCATTGGTGGCGTACTGACGTTTAAGAAGAGCCACCTGCCCGAGACGCTGGCTGACGTCGTGCCTCTCAATCGTATCGTCCTTGAGACCGATGCCCCCTACATGGCTCCCGTTCCCCTTCGCGGACAGCGCAACGAACCCGCCTTCATCCGTCACGTCATCACGCGTCTGGCCGAGGCTTACGGTGTCACCGAAGAGGAAATCTGCCGCCAAACCAATGCCAACGTCGCCCGCGTCTTTAACGTTAATGGTTAAAATTCCCTAAACTATCAACTTGCAACTCTCAACTTTCAACTTTATTGACTATCTTTGCACCCGCAAATCGCAGGGAGAGGTGCTCGAGTGGTTGAAGAGGCACGCCTGGAAAGCGTGTAACCGGCAAAACTGGTTCGCAGGTTCGAATCCTGTTCTCTCCGCTTCTATAAATTAGAAACCCGCTGATTTTCAGCGGGTTTCGTTGTTTTTGTCAAACAGGAGTACCCCCAAAGGGTACCCCGAAAGATTTAGGATTTTTTAATATCAAAAGAATCTGTTTATTCCATTTTTATACGGATTAACCATGTTTTTGTCTTTCTCCCAGCTTTTTAATAAGCGTCACTACCATCTCCAGGGGTATCGCTATACTGCCAGTTATCACCAGCACCAGACACTCTAAGATTTGCACTTCCTGCCAAAAGATGCTGCGCATTCTTAATTTGATACACTGTCATCTGAGGCTTTTGATATAACCGTTTTTTCATTTTACCACTTTTTTACCGTTTTGTATATAAAGACCTTTTTTCGAAGCATTGTTTACACGCTGGCCACTGAGGTTATAGATAGTTGCATTGCTATTACCTGGCAACAAAATATCTTCAATGGCGGTCACTTCACCATCTATGCTAATGGCTCTGGCTGGTGCTACACTTGGCGAAGCAGGCTCAAAGTATGCCCGAAACGCATTGATAGTTCCTCCTGACGCAAGCGGCCTGATTGTATTGTTGGCACTAAGGTAGTAAGACCCGTCAGATGGTTGTACTGGGTTTAGTGTTCCAACAAAATTATATTCACCGCCCAGTATGGTTTGAGGAACTGCACTACTAACAGAAATTGTCGATGTAAATGAGTTTTGATCTGAGTTGAATTTTATAAGGTATGGCTTACCTGCTTCGAATGTTGTCGCTTCCTTAAAGGAAAGAACTCCATTTTCACAAGAAACAAATTCGGCTAATGTACAGTTCGCCTGTACCCACCAGTTGCTTAAACCAAAGGGTAATGTTATTGTGTACCACTGGTCTTTCTTAAATCCACGTTCTACGATAAATTTTACTCTATAGCTCTCATCTTCTGCTGTAAATTGGTTGTTGCCATTTTCAGACAAGGTCACAACGATTGGTTCTGTTCCTGTGGATGCTATTAGACCTTTTTTGTTGTCTTCTGTAGGATATGCAAACCCCGATACAACAGTATTCGTATTATGTGGTGTATACCATCCGTAGTTGGAAAACATTACACCAAATTTATTAGACAAGAAGATTTTCTCTGTGATTGGCATAGTGATATAATTGCACTCATAATTCCAATACTGATCTTCGCTTATCGCAATTGGGCTAGTATTACCTGTACCACTTTCGAATGGATCACCATAATAATATGTCCTTTTTATTTCGGGGACACCATTTTCTCGTGTGTAGAGTCCATATATTGTATCTGATAAAAGCGTTCCGAAATAAGCATAGGTATTAAAATCGCTCATCATCAATGCACCTGTATCATCCCGTATGAACCGTGGATTGAAGTCATCAAGTAGAACTACTTTCGGGTTTATTAATTTGACAGGCGTAAGTTCTGGTAGCGCTTTAACTTCCGCAATGCTCCTTGCTAAAGTAAATGGCTGTTTCCCAAATTTATGCTTTGCAGTTATCTTAATGCTTTTTACATACCAAGGTATTGTAGAATTGTTTGTTTGGTAAAGGTCTAACTGAAATTTCTTTCCCGACAACGCATCAATGTTTATGTCTTTACAATCTACAAATACTATTTCATCGCCGGTCGGTTTGGTATAACCATCAGGANNTATTAAATCCTTTAACTGAAACTGTAATATCATAATAATACGGATCTGACAAATTAATTTCATCTGGACATCTTAGAGACCAAAACATATATGCATAATTGAAAGTTGCGACCATACATTTCAAATCTTCGTTGTATGACCAAACATCAGGATAGTCTGCTGGATCATACATCATATCAACTTCATAAGACGAAGTCCAATTCCCCTTGCCATTCTCAAAGCTGTATTCATATAACGTGAACACTTGGTCTATATCACTTTGACCAAACGTCGGCACTGCTGCCATTACAAGCAGCCATAAACTCAAATAGCGTAAAACTTTCTTCATAATTCTCTTCGTTTAAATTAGAAATATTCGGTGCAAAGTACGGAAATTTCAGTGACATAGCAAGATTGCAACCGTTGCAGGATCTCTTATTTTATATAGGCTCTGCGACGTTATCACCTTTGAAGCAACTCGCAGTAATACAGCAGAGCATAGTAGTAATTCTCCCACCCCCAGGGCTGGGACTAAAACCATTATGTTCTATGCAAAAAGTAAAAGAAGAAGTCAAACGACTTGTGAAAATGCTCCGTGAGAATGGAGTGAGTGAAGAAGAAATCAGGGAACTCTTCGAGGCTGACAAGAAGCCCTTGGTTCCCCTGACAGTGACAAAAAGCATGAGAATCCTGTATGGCAATGAGGAAGTTGACCTCAGACCTATTGCCAAAGCCGTCTACTTGCTATTTCTACGGCATCCAGAGGGCATCCGCTTTAAGGAACTGCCAGACTATCGTAATGAGCTTCGAAAGATCTACCTTTCGATGAAGCTATCAACGGCGGCAAAGAAAAAGGTGGAAAAAAGCGTTCTAGATGTGACCGATCCACTGAACCACTCCATTATTGAGAAATGTGCCAGGATCAAAGCAGCATTCCTGAAGGTTATGGATGCTGAGACGGCAAAGGCCTATATCATCAGCGGCATTAAGGGCGAAGCAAGGAAAATCGAATTGGATAGGAGTCTCGTCGTTTGGGAGGAAAAAGAAAGCCCACCTGAATGATGGGCTGACTCCTTACGATNNACAATTAGGACAAGTTGGCACCAAATCACCTTCTACAATGATGCAGCCAACAAGCCTTACAAAGTCCTTGCCACACTTCGGGCAGGTGTATGTTTTTGGTACTTTATACATAATCTTGAACGGAATTAAAGCCCACCACAATGACATGATGGGCAAGTTCAATTAATATACGGGTACATATCCTTTACCTCCACAACTGTTGCAACTCCAGTCGCCAATTTGTTTGCCAGATCCGTTGCAAGCCGGACATCTACGTCTGCCTTTTGGCTGTAGGGGCTTACTTCCTGCCTGTTCTCTTGCATACTCCTGGTTCAACCCGGTAATGATCTGACTTTTCTCCGTTGGTGCTAGCTTGCGGATGTATGANNAGTCTTATTCTCGCTTGGATTTACAATATACATCCCTAAAAGGTTAACGCAATTAAATGCATTATAGCCCTTTATTTCACTTAGTCCAATGACAAAAGATGGTTTCATTATCAATAAAAGATACATGCTTTCCTTGTGAGATACTATCTCTTGTGCTTTTTCCTTGCTGCATTTAATGGAATAGACGCTGTTATCGTTTCCGTCTTGTGTATGATCAATATTCCTCATTGGTATCAAGACGTTGTAGATAGACAGATATTTGTTTATTAATGCTTTGGGAACTTTTTGGTTAGATGTGTATAGATTCACGAAATTGAAACCAGTTGCCGTTAGTTGAGCCATTGGCTTGGGCATTCTGCTATCTTCGTCATAGATTCTCATAAGAACCGCTATCTTACCGTCTGTCTCATTCTTTTCTATCGCCTTAATAAACTTATTAAAAGCAGGATAATCATACGTGGACACATACCCATTCACATAATTGGGTGTTTTTTCATCCAATTTGTAGATTGTAAGTCCAGAGACCAGGTCGCTATAACCNNAGGCTGTCATTGCAGCCATCACCATAACCATAAATAAAAAAATCCTTTTCATAATCGTTCTCTTTTTATTAGTTCAACATTATTTCTCATATACATATAAGGCATACGAGCGATGAACGATGGTTATGAATTATATCTCGATTTCTTTTGTGGTGTAGTTGTATTTGTAGTCCAAAGTGTATTCAGCATCAGGGTTGGCTATTTCGCCATAGGTCATCTTGACTTTCTTCTTATCAGCAGTAAACTCAGCCTTAACACATCCTCCATCGGTCAAGTCTGTCCAATTACTTGTGGTTGCATTTAGAGAGAGAACTAACGTTGCAACCAGGAAACCAGTGCTATTGCGGTCTGTCTCGTTAACAATAAGAACAACTTTATCTTTGTTCATAGCAAAGTCCTGGATCTGCATACTGCCATCATAGAACTGATCAATGCTGTATGAGGATTCAGAAGAGCTGTAAACGGACTGGCTGTAAAGCTTCGGCTCGTATTTACCCTTACGTCCCTTCAGATAAAAGACGTGATCATCTGTAGAGCCGATCAGGGCATATTTTTTAGAGACCTCACTAATGATCTTCTCTCGGTTCTCACGTTTTTCCTTTTGTTCCTCGGCTCTCTTAGTAGCTTCTTCTGCTTCTTGCTGATCTATCTCGGCCTTCTCCTTTTTATATTCTTCGGCATCTTTGCCAAGGTTCTGCCTTATCTGAGCTTCCGTTTGATCATACTGAGCATTAGTAATTTTATCATTGATATACTCATATATGCTTGGAGCTGCCAGCAAAAGGGCTATTACCAAACAGGCGACAAGCAGAAGAGGTTTGAAGTTCTTTGGTTTACTTTCTTTTACCTCCACAGGCTTCTTGACTTCTGGTGCTGTTTCTACTGGTTCAGTTGCCTCGACATTTACAGGTTCCTTATCCAACCACTCACCACAATGCTTGCATTTCCTAGCGACAGCTTTTATCTCACCCCCACAATACGGGCATTTCTTAGTATCTTCCATAATTCCTTCTATTCAATAGATTCATTACATTCAGGACACACCTTACTATCAGCTGGTATATCTTCTCCACATATAGGGCATTGCTTTGTCTCTGTCTTAGGTGTTTCTGTCAATGGCTCATGGCAGTAAGGGCATGTTTCCAGTCCCTTTTCCACTTTTTCACCACATATAGGACATGCTATAAACTCTTTTGGCTTACGTTGCCATTCACCGCAGTGTTTGCATTTCTTTGCTATTTCAAGAATCGGCTCGCCACAAGACATGCAAGGTTTTGTAGTTTCCTCAATATCGAGTGCTAGGTGTGAGGCATGAAGCGGTTCATTGCAGATAGGACATCTTTGCAGCCCTTTCTCTACCTTTTCACCGCATACGGAGCAACGTACCATTTCCTTCGGTTCTTCCTTTATCCACTCGCCGCAATGCTTACACTTTTTCGCCACCGCTAAGATTTCCTCGCCACAGTAGGGACAGCGTTTTGTTGGTTCTGGTGATTTCTCATTCTTTATTGGTGTAGGTGTAGTTTTTTCAGGCTTGGGTTGAATAGGTGTTGATGGTTGGATAACAGAGAATACGTTTTCGACAACTGTATTATATTTCTTTTGGAGTAGTATCATTGCAGCAATAACCAAGATTAGGTTAATAGGGAAATACTGACCAATGGTGAATCCGAAAATAATCAAACCGATTATTGGTATAATGTATAAACACGAAATTATCAGGGTCGCTGTTTTCAGTTTCTTGGCTGTAAATCCTTCTCTTTTGTAAGCACCGTATAGAGCGTATGCTGAGAAAGCTGCCAGGACAAGGAATATAATTACCATAAAATCCCTTACGGTATACAGGCCTTCCCATTGTTCATGGGTCATGTTGATCATATCAAAGTCAGAAGTCAATTGACCAACAATATCATCTTGGGCAGGAAGCACGAATACGAATGGCAGACAGATATTTGCCGTTATCCAAATTTGGAAAATTGGGAGTCCAAATAGAACGCCAACACCAAATTGCTCATGTTCTGGATGCTGGCTGAGATAATTCTTTTTCAGAAATATGTAGCCTACTACTGCTAGAATAGTTGAAACCACCCAAAAGAGAAGTACGGTACTGCCCATACGCTTACATTCTTCATGCCAGCGATGTCCAAACCAGCGGATTCAACTAAAGTTATTGGTAATACATACAAAAAAGGCATAGACATCATAACAATCCGCTGTCCGTTTCGACCCACAGGCAACTCGCATTTGCCTTTCCGAAGTGTCAGGACAGCAAATGCAAGAGTGTACTATGCCTATATGATAACCAAATAGAGCCACATGAAAGCGCCCCATCGGGTATTATCATACAACATAGCATCTACATTTGCTTGAACCTACTTCGGAACTTCATCGGCAGTTGCCTTTTACGTCCCTTCTAAAGTTGCGAGTTTTAGTGGGTCAGTATGTCAAGCGTTTGTAAACGCCCCAATATATGTATGCAACTTCGCCTCTCTACAACAGAGGATGCAGTTAGCGAGTGTAAAAGTACGAAATACTTTTGATATAAGTACGTTTTTTGTTCCAGAATGGTTAAATTATATGAAAAATTAACTTCAAACTGCTAAAAACAAAAGAAAAGTGTACCATTTGGTACACCTCTCCATTAGTTTTCGCTGATCTGGAATTCATGGAACGAATAGAATATATCTTCGTCCTCATGTTCTTCTTCATAGTCATTTAATGCTTTTTCGATGGCTTGTACAGTTGCGCTCACTTCGTACCCGACAATACTTGATACGCTATTCGCAGCCTCCTCGATAGTTTGGAAATACAGCGGTTCATCATAGCAGTCGAGAAAATAGCGTTCAGGGAAATAGTCGCCATTAGCATCGTTAGTGAAGAATACATCACAGCCAGGTTCTTCTTCACGGTAGTAGACTTTGATGGATGGAAATTTCTTCTCAATACACTCTCTGAATCCCTCCTGTTCACACCATGCAGTGTTTTGGTAGATCGTCAGTACATTGCCATCTAGTTCGTAGTCGATAATTTCACCTCTGCATCTTAACTTCTCCCAATCTTCACCGAGAGCGTCGATAATGTTTCCGATCCACATAGTACCAAAGCCATTTTTGATGCGAGATGTTTTTCTCTTATCATTTGCCTTAATGGCCTTGTAGAGCGCTCCTACTTCCTTCAGATCGCCTACGCATTTGTATGTAGTGTCACACCAGTTTGCCATAGCCTTATGCAATTGTGAAGTATGTCAGATGATTGAAGTTGCTGGAGAATGGACTTGTGGTTATCATTTTGAACCCACGTCCGAATTTGCCTCTGTACTTCTCCAGTCGCCAGTGTTTTTTACCAGATAACCCCTTACCAACACTCGTATGGTGTGGCAGGAAGCCATGTCTGATAAGCTGAACTATCTTAGCACGTTGTTCACCACAATAGATAAAAGCTTGTGCTACAGGGTTAGGGTTGAGCGTTTTTATAGTGGCTCCCCCCTGGTTGTTGATGTTTTCAGTTGTTTTCATTGTCTATAAATTTTTTCTTGATTCGTTGAACTGTACTTATGCCGACACCGCAACTGGTGGCTATCATCCGAATGGGATAGCCTTTTCTTAGCTGCTTGATGACGGCTGCATATTCTTCTTGAAATTTCTCGTCGGACTTCTTGTAGCCTTCCTTACGGCCAACCTTACCGCCTTTGGCTATGAACTGTGCTTTACCTGAGTTGAGCCTGAATTTGATGTTTTCACGCTCCATTTCGGCACACGTTCCCAGCACGGCAATAAAGATGGTCAGAAAGGGATGCTCTTTGCCGTCCGCATTGAAAATTGATAGTTGCTCTTTCTGGAAGTACACGTTGAGGTGGTTTTCCTTGCAGAGCTTCACGTTAGAGAGTACATCATCAACATTCCTTCCCAGACGTGATAATTCTGAGAGAAGTAGAACGCTGACGTGATTTGAGATACAGTATTGCAGGCACTCTGTCAGAATTGGTCTTTCCTGAGTTTTCTTTGCACCTGAAATATGTTCTTCGTAGGATTTCACGACTTTGAGAGATTTTTCTTTCGCTAAGATTTCCAAATCTCTTATTTGTCGGCTTGTGTCCTGCCTGTCACCGACTGAGGACACTCTCGCATAAATCACTGCTGTTTCATTCATTTAATTCTTTGATTAATGTGAATACAAAAAAATGTGTTCAAGATGGGTCATGTGCTATTATTTGAACACAAAACGGATTGAACACATTTTCGATGATATAAAAATTGGGAGTGAAGGATATGTCAAAATTCGAGTCTTAACAAATTCTCCACTCCCACATAATGAGAGTTTTATACGGCTACACGTTCTGCCATAGGTGGTATTTTCCTATATTGCGGTACTTCTGATATTGTGCCATACATCACAGCTTCATCTATTGCAGAAACAAGGCTACCTAATATTAGCCCTTCGCATACAATTTGATTTTTCTGCTTGTCATCGGGAATGATGATGACCGTAAACAGCCCCATCTTCTCCAGTTGGATTTTAACCAATGCACCTTTCACCCGGAAGGTTGTACCACCTNNGTTGTACCACCTTCGATAGTCGTTATGCTGCTAAAGTCCAAGCCCCACGAAAACGGCTTACATGAACGCTGCAAGGCATTGTTCCAAATGTATTGTGCCGTTTCTTCGTTGTTGATATTAATTATTTCCATTGAATCTACGGGATATAAGTATTATTTACCACAGTCTTATAGTGCCTGTACCCATTAGCATCAGCTTCGGGGATTCGCACC
>LXOW01036032.1_pt1 | contig 10300 bp, 7 predicted proteins | sample 1368591 | NCBI WGS metagenome assembly LXOW01 (sample SAMN04884650, study PRJNA319009) | bovine gut metagenome | isolation source: Cow rumen | host: Bos taurus | place: Italy: Legnaro (PD) | collected 2014-07-09
TCCAGAACGCAGCGGAAAGCGCATTTCTTGCCAAAAGCGCCAGCTCCACCGCCCTTGACAATCTTGTCGGACCACCAGCCGGGAGTTACCTGTGCAGAGAGCACATTCTCCTCCCCTGCCTTCTTGTGGAAGGCGTCCGTCACGTCGTAGGTGAAGGAGCGCTTGGTCTTGCCATTGTGCGTAAAACCGGGCTTGAGCACTTCCTGGCCCACCAGTTCTCCGTTGAGATAGATATCATATACGCCCAGGCCGGCGGTCATCCACACGGCCTTGGTCACTTTCTTCTCGTTCTTGACGGTAGAGAGGAACCAGTTGGCACCGGGCGCGCTCTTTGAGGCATTGGGAGCCGCCACCGGCGCATCCACTACGGAAATCCACTGGGAGACATCCCAAGCCCCGTTATCCAGGGCATCGGTGAGGGTTCCCACCGGACCGGCCGGCTGGGAAGTACCGCAGGCAGTCAGGGCAACGGCCAGGGCCGCCAGAAGAAACAGACGGGTTTTCATAACTATTTCATTTTAATGACAAACGTAGGATCCAGCGGATAACGGCCGAAGTCCTTTCCAAACAGAGACAGACCGCCTTCCTGGCCCTGAGGAACCGCAATGCGGAGGGTAAAGGATCGGCCCACCTCACCGGCATCCTGCACGGGAAGCGGAATACGGACCAGCTGGCCGTAGGTTCCGGCCTCGCGGATGCGGGCTACATTGGGCTGGGCACCCCAGGAAAGGATGCCGCGGTGGTCGGCCGGGCAGTCGGTGAGCTGGGCGCCGCCCAGGGTGTAACCATCTATGCTCACGGTAACGGCCGAAGGCCAGAGCTCTTCGTCGGTCATAGCAAAGGCGTTGAGCGACTTGCAGTGGTCGTAAGTGCCGCCACCCAGCAGAAGTACCAGACCAAAGAGCAAAAAAGGCTTTTTCATATACCGAAAGAAATGATTATCAGTTAGTGTATAAAGTTAGGGCTTTTTCGGGCAAATGCCAAATTTTTCCTACCTTTGTTAAACACTAAAACAACCATCGGTATGAGAATCCAACTCCTGGCCCTCTGCCTGCTTATGGCGGCGGCCTGCACCCCAAAAACTCCTGTGACCGGCAGCTGGAACCTCTGTCCCCAGCCCAGAATCATTGAAGAAAACGGAGAACAGTACAAGGTATCCAAACCTTTCCCCAAAGGCATCACCACTGCTATAGACACCACTTTGGGACAGGAATTGAAGCCCTTCCAGCAGGCCGAATGTTACAAGCTGGAGGTAACCGCCAAAGGCATACGCCTTACCGCCGCCACGGAGGCAGGACTCCTTAGAGGCATGCAGACGCTGGAAAAAGCCTTACCCGCCGCTTTACAGGCCGATGAGGTAGCCGTACTGCCAGGGGCCATCGTGTACGATTATCCCGAATTCCCCTACCGGGCCTTCATGCTGGACTGCGGCCGGCACTTCTTCCCGGTAGAAACCATCCGGAAAGTCCTCGACATCCTGGCACTGCACCAAGTAAACGAGTTTCACTGGCACCTGACCGAAGACCAGGGCTGGCGCCTGGAAATCAAGAAATACCCCAAGCTCACGGAAGTGGGTTCCTGGCGGGCCGGAAGCCCCGTTCCGGGGCAGAAAGAGCATGACGGCGTGCCCGTGAGCGGCTTCTATACCCAGGACGAGGTCCGTGAGATTGTAGCCTACGCAGCCACCAAAGGCATAGAGGTAATTCCTGAGATCGATCTTCCCGGCCACATGAAGGCCGCCCTGGCCTCCTACCCCGAGCTGGGCTGCACCGGTGGACCGTACGAGGTTGCCTGCCAATACGGCGTATTGGACGACGTCCTCTGCGCCGGGCGCGAGCATACCCTGGAATTTGTGCAGGACGTGCTGGAAGAAGTGATGGACCTCTTCCCGTCCCGCTACATTCATCTTGGCGGCGACGAATGCCCCAAGGTGCGTTGGGAAGCCTGTCCCCACTGCCAGGCCAAGATCAAGGAACTGGGCTTAAAGGCCGATGGCCATAAAACGGCCGAAGAGCTGCTTCAGTCGTGGTTCATGGACCAGGTCATAGCCCAACTGGAGGCCAAGGGCCGCCAGGCCATCATCTGGAACGACGTACTGGTAGACTGGAGCAACCAAGTCATTGGCGCCCCCTCCAAGAAGGCCGTCATTGCCGGCTGGATGCGCCCCGTCTCCACGGAAATTGCCGTGCGGGAGGGTTATGAGGCCATCCTCTGCCCCGTGGGCCACCTGTACCTGAGCGCAGGCGACGGCAACGCCCTCAAGGGAGATGCCTACTTCCGCCGCGTCTACGACCTTCCGGTCCAGGAAGGCATCCTGGGCGTGGAAGCCTGCCTTTGGAGCGAAAGGGTTCCGGACGAAGAAGACATCCTCTGGAAGCTTCTCCCCCGCCTTTCGGCCGTCTCTGAACTGCAATGGTCCAACCCTAAGGACAGAAACTATGAGGACTTCCTTTCCCGTGTTAACAGAATGGAAGCCCTCTATACCGCCCGCGGCTGGAACTGGAATCCCGCGGAATAATTACTTGTAATAGAAGCAAGCCGGCGGAATGGACTTGTACTCGTCCGTTCCGGGGGCACACCAGTACCAGCTGAACGCCTCCGCATCTGCTTCTTCGAAATACAGGATCTTGAAAGGATGAAGGCCTTTCTCCAGTGGGATGGCCCCAAAGGCCGATAATTCCGAATGCGACCCTTCGTTGTTCACCACCCGTACACCGTCTATGTATAGGGCGCTGCCATCGTCGCTCCGGGTTTCAAAAGACCAGACACCGGTGATAGGAATGTCAATGTATCCAAAGAAGGTATAGGCGAAATGGTCCTCGCGATGCGTGACTTCAATGGAGGGTTCCAGGATAACGCCCGTACCTTCGGCCGGATCGCTCTCAATTTGGGAAAGGCGGGTGAAATTAGCCTCGTGATAAGTATAGCGGCATCCGGACTTTAAGTCTTCCCGGTTGACCGAAGGGTGGAAATAGAGTTTGTGAGCCGTCTGGAACACCTTGGGAGAAGGCTGCATGCCCTTTTTGAAAGCCCTTGCATGGATGGACCCGGACTCCGTGAGGGTGAAAGGTTCCTTGTACTCCGGACTCTCCTCCGTGGGCTCGCTGCCATCCAAAGTATAATGAATGGTAGCACCCGGTGTCTTACAACTCAGCGTAACCTCGGTCTCGTCTTCAAACAAATACAGTTGACCGTGGATAGCCGGAGGACAGACTGGAGGATTCTGTGTAAGGGAATACGGGCGGGGCAGGTCGTTCCTCTCCAGATTGGGTTTGCGGGACAGTTTGAAACTGAGTACGCCACCCTCCATTATCTGCTCATAAGTCAGGTAATGGGCCTCAACGGGTTTACCGTTCAGGAAGACCTTGGAGATATAGGGACGATGGGGCCTGTCGGCCTTGATGGTGAGCGTCTTTCCATTGCCCAGGTGAAGCAAAGCCTCTTTGAAGAGGGGTGCCGTGAGCAAATACTCGCCGCTGCCCGGACAAGCGGGATACAGGCCCAGGGAGGCCATCACGTACCAGGCTCCCATCTGACCGCAATCCTCGTTTCCGCAGATGCCGTCGGGGGCGGCCGAATAGGTTTCCGTAAGCACCTGTCGCACCACTTCCTGAGAACGGTAAGGAGCCCCGGTCCAGTAATAGAGCCAAGGGAAATTGTGGTCGGGTTCGTTGCCCTGGGCATACTGTCCAACAAGGCCGCCTATACCCGGATCCACCGTAGTATAGCCTTCCGGCGAATAGGTAAACAGGGAATCCAGAGCCTCTTCCAAGGGTTTCTCCCCTCCCATAAGGGCTCCCAGGCCTCCTATGTCATGAGGGACGAAGAAGCGATACTGCCAGGGAGTAGCCTCGGTATAATCCCTAGAACCCTTGACCGGATCAAAATCCCGGACCCAGGATCCGTCGGCATTCTTGCCCCGCATGAAACCGGTCCCGGGCTCAAATAGCTCCCTATAACGCAGGGAACGGTTGTAGTATTCCCGGGCTATATCGGCATGACCAAAACTTTCGGCCATCCGGGCTATGCACCAGTCGTCGTAGGCAAATTCCAGGGTCTGAGAGACCGTCTCTATCTTTAAGTCGGCCGGAATCCAGCCATACAGGTTGTAGAGCTGCGAAGCGTTTACATTGTGATTGTTGGAGGTGGTTATCATGGCCTGAAGGGCGCGTTCTCCGTCAAAGGAGCGGATTCCCCGGAGCCAGGCATCGGCAATGACCGAAACGGGATGGTAACCAATCATGCAGGCGGTTTCGTCACTGGCGAGCGGCCAGATGGGCAGTTCGCCCAGGCAGTCGTAGTCGTCCAGGAGGGAGTTCACAATGTCTCCCGCGAGTTCCGGGTTGATGAGCGTCTGCAACGGATGCCAAGTGCGGAAAGTGTCCCAAATAGAGAGAGTGGAATAAAAATGTTTAGCCTCTTTCAGGGATACATTTTGACCGCTTTGGTCCCTGTACAGACCGTCTGCGTCGTCTATCTGGTTGGGCGTCTGGAAGGTATGGTAAAAGTAGGTGTAGAATACATCCGTGGGACCGCCTTTCACCTGGATGGTACCCAGAGCCTGAGCCCAGCGGGCTTTCGCGCGGGCCAGAGCCTCGTCAAAACCCATGGCTTCGGCCTCCCGGTTTTTCCGGGCTCCTTCCTCTCCGGTTCCGGACAGACCGGCCACCATACAGACCTCCTTCACCTCATCCGGGAAGGTAAAGAGCAGCTTGCCGGGGCCTACTTCCTGGACACCCACAAAGGGAACGGAGAATTGGGCCGAAAAATAGATGTCACGCTCCTTGGCCCAGCCGTTGACCCGGCGGTAGCCCAGGACTTCCTGCTTCTCCACCCTCAGGGAGGCCTCTACGGGCGTACACCAACCGCCCTGGCAATGCCGGGCATCCACCAGGATGACCCGCTTGCCCGGAACCTTGAAGGTGTAACGGTGGTAGCCGGTATGCTCCCAGGCCGTGAGTTCGGCCACTACACTTTCGAGTTGCACCTTGTAGTAGCCCGGCCAGGCCACTTCGTTGTCGTGGGAAAAGGCCATGGGCTTGGCCTGGTTCAGGCCCGGTGTTACCAGAAAATCTCCCAGGTCCGGACAGCCTGTACCCGAAAGGTGCGTATGGCTGAATCCCAAAAGGGTTTCGTCGTCATAATGATAGCCGCTGCACAGGTCCGGATTGGTATCCGGGCTCAGCTGGACAGCTCCAAACGGAACTGTAGCACCCGGATAAGTGTTACCGGCCACGGCCGTACCGTTGAACACATTCACTTGCTTCACCGGATCCCGGTATTGCGCACAACCGGCCAGCAGCACAAGGCATACTATGCAGGAATGGAATCTATTCATAATTATCATCGTTTAATTCCACGGTTACGCCAACGGGAACGGTGTAGTTTACCTCAGCACCCTTACGTTCTACCGTAATGGGGCCATAAGGGGTGGGTTGGGTTACCTTGACCCAGTCCAGACCGGCGGGCATCTGCGGGGCTATGCGTACGCGGCGGTAACCGGGCTCCAGGGCCACGATACCGCCCAGAGCCTCATAGAACCAGCTACCAATGCCGTTAAAGCAGTTGTGCAGACGGCTGCGTTCGCCGTTCCAATGCTCCCACACGCCGGTGGCACCGTTATCCAGCATATAGAGATAACCGGGGTATCCGTGTTGTTTGAGCATACCATACAGCCAGTCACACTCCCCGGCCTTGGTGGCCCATTCCGTAAGGACGGGAATACCTACCAGACCAGTAGCCAGATGGCCGTTGTACAAAGTGGCGGTGCGTTCCTTGAGGGTCTGCACCACCTGCTGTTCTATTTCTTGAGGAACCACACCCACCAGCAGCGGATACACCAGGTCGATCTGGCTGCCGGAGGCATAGATACCGTCGTGATAGAAGGTCACGTGAATCTTGGCCCTGAGGGCTTCCAGGCGCTGTCTGTATTCGGCAGCATCGGCCTGTAAACCCATAAGCTGGGCCATCTTCTCCAGCGCCAGATAGCTCTGCGCCATCACGCAGTTGCTCACCAGGTCCACGGATGCCGGATCCTGCACATTCACCCCATCGGGGGCGGCCCAGTCTCCCAGATACCACCAGCGGTAAGGCGGCGTGGGCCATTCTTTCAACAGCCCGTCCACGGAATATCGGTCCACATACTCCAGCCAGAGCTTCATGTTGGTGTAATATCGCTCTATGGGCCGAGGGTCGGCATAATTCATATACGTACGCCAGGGAGCCTGCACCAGGAAACTGCACCAGTATGGGCCACCGCCCGCCTTGTAGGGATTGGGGGCTGTATGGGGCAGGCCGCCGTCGGGGCGCTGGGCATCGGCCCAGGCCTGCAGCCAGTTCAGATACAGCGGACCCACATCGGCCATAATCTGAAGGGACTGCGTGGAAGCATTGCCGTCTCCGCCATAGCCCAGCCGCTCGATGCTGGCGCAGTCCACCATATAACCGTCAAAGGCCAGGTTTTCCAAGGTCCGGAACACCATATCGTGGATGGCGTTGAGTTCGGGGTCCGAACTTTCAAAACTTGCCGTCATACCAAAGTCCGTGCGCATCCGATAGGCCGAAGGCTCCTTAGGCGCTTCCTTCAATCCTTCAAACTGCACATAGCGGAATACGTGGTGATTGAACACATTCTGGAAATGGTCTCCTTCGCCTGCCGCAATGAATTCATCGTAGCCGCAAATCCTGGGGTCGAAGACTTCGGCCGAAGCATCGCTGTAAGAGATGCGAACCTCGTCGCCGGCTTCCAAACCTGTGAATTCCACATCCAGCTGGGCGTTCACCACCTCTCCAAAATCGGCTACCCATCGGCCTTCTCCAAACGATTCTACGGATACAGGAGAAAGGATTTCCTGAATGATGCAAGGCTCGCACATCTGCATACTGGCCTTTATTCCCTCTATGGGGACCACGTCTACCGGGCCCCATTCTGGCTCTATCCGGTTGTCCAGACGTTCTCCCACAAAGCCGTGCGCGCGCCAGTCTCCCAGGTCCGAATAGCCGTTCCAGGCTCCTTCCCAGGAGGCATCGGTCCAAATCTCGGGCTCTCCGTTGACATCCAATTCGGCCTTTACCAGCGGGCCTTCATATTGGGCATCAAAAGTAGCTTTCTTGTACCAGCCCGAGCCGGTGGCCAGAACAAGCTGGTTATGGCCTTTCTTGATAATGTCGCTTACGTCGTATACTACAATGAGCGAACGTTTGTCCAGCTGCGAAACGGCCGGTTGCAGCACGGCTTCAGAAACGCGGATTCCGTTCAGATAGGCCTCATGATAGCCCAGGGAGTTCACGTAGAGAAGGGCCTCTCCGGTCTCATAGAGCTGAAAATCCTTTTTCAAGAGGGGTGCTCTTCCCTCTCCGGGTACAGCGCCAATGTAGTCTCCCTTCAATCCTTCCAGAGCGCCTATGCCCATGCGCTGCCAGGGACTCCAGGCCGATTTTCCCTTGGCTGTCCAGACACGGACACGCCAGCGGGTCTGCTGCTTTTCCGCTAGGGGTGCTCCGCCATAGGGTACCATCACCTGACTCGCGCTCTCCACCTTACCGGACCGCCACAGCTCAGGACCAACTTCTATCTCATAGGCCTTCTGCTCCACCGGCTCATCGGAAGCAATCTTCCAACTGAAATGGGGCTGGGTATTGTCTATGCCCAGCGGTTCCACCAGGCCTTCGCAAAGAAGGTCATACACCTGGACGGAAGGCTGGCAGGCAACCAGAAGCAGGCTCAAAAGCAGCCCGAAAGGTAGTTTACGCATACTATTTCACTTTAATATACAGGACTCCGTGGGAAGGAATCATATACTGCGCATCGGTGGGGATGTCTTTCTGGCGCCACAGGTCACGGACGCTAGCGGCTTCCAGGCCAATCTTGGCCAGGGCACCGGAAAGAAGGGTGGGAACCGACTGACCGTTGAGATTGAAGATGCCCACGGCCTTGCCGCCATCGGCCAGGTCGCGGCTCCAGATCTGCATTCCGTCTTCCTCCACATCCTTGTGGGCCTGATGGCCCAGGATATCCTGGTTCACGGCATTGACCTCGTTGTTGCACAGGAGATTAAAGGTAAAATCGTCCAGTTGGGAGAGGTCGCAGCCTATGAGCATATTGGCCGCCAACAGCGACCACAGGCTAATGTGGGTGTACTGCTCGTCGGGAGTGAGGCGGCTGTCACGGAGGTTGTTGCTCCAGCCCACCTTGCCCACCACCAGCATGTCAGGGTCGTTCCAATGGCCCGGTCCCGCATAGGGATGCAGGCCCACCTGCTGCTCAAAGCCAATGGAGTAAAGCGACTCCCAGGTATCGGTGATATCCCCGGTAGTACGCCAGGAATTGGCGTCAATGAAGGCACCCCATTCCCATACACGGGCATTGCCATACTGGCAAAGGGAGTAGAAGATATCCCGGGGTTGTTCCCTCAGGTACTGCTGCATCTTTACATAAGGCCTCAGATGGGCGGCTGTAGAATGGTCCGTGCTGGCATTATAGACCTTGGAATACCCGCACCAGTCGTACTTGAGGTAATCTACGCCCCAGGAGGCCCAGGTCTGGGCGTCCTGCAGTTCGTGATCCAGCGTACCCAGATAGCCGCCGCAGGTGCGGTCACCGGGACTGGAATAGATACCCAACTTGAGGCCGTTGCCGTGCAGCCAGTCTCCCAGCGCCTTCATATCCGGGAACTTCTCGTTGGCCGAGATGGTTCCGTCGGGATTGCGTTCTTCGGCCTCCCAGGCGTCATCGATGTTGATATAGGAATAACCGTAATCGGCCAGACCGGCATTGATGAAAGCGGCGGCCGAAGCCATCACCTTTTCCTGCGACACGCTCAGGCCCCAGCAGTTCCAGGAATTCCAGCCCATAGGAGGGGTAAGGGCAATCTGGGAACCCACCTTGAGGGTAAAGGAGGCACGTGCCGAACCTTTGGCATTAGTAGCCGTAAACACCAGCGGATAGTCTCCGGCCTTGGCGCAGCTGCCGCTCAGTACGCCNNAAAGCCAGGCGGAAGATAACCGGCGAACCGGGCCGAACGCCAAACACCAGAGGTCCGTTGTAACGCGGAGTGGCCGGGGCCTTAGGGGTAAGGATATAAGGGGTGGTAATCTGCTGGGCCACCTCCGTCTCAAAGCGAGGGTCCCTGTACACCACCGTAAGCCGCTTTTGCCGGGACATAGCGACAAACTGCCGCTTTTCCTTCCAGGAGCCCAGGCTCACTTTCTGCGTCTGAGAAGATTCCACATCGCCGGACAGGGCATCGGCCACCTCTATCTTGAGGGTGCCGCTGGTCTTGATGGTAGAGGACAGAACGGCCGTATAGCCTTCTTTCTCCTTAACCAGATTCAGACTAACACAGTCGGTCAAATCCGGTTTCACAATGTGGGCAGCTCCTTTATAGAAGCCGCCGGGATCTCCACCGTTGAATACCCTAACGGCAATCACATTCTCCTTATCCCAGTTAACCCACTTGGGATCCACAATGTAACGGCGGGGTTGCTGCCACTCGCCGGAATAGCCGCCTTGGTCTGAAGGGAAACGGCCGGTCTTACCCACAAAGTGGCCGTTGAACCACGTTTCGTCGCTGTCGTCAATGGGTCCCAGGTCCAGCATAATGGCCTCCACCACGCCTTGTTTGAGCGAGGAAGGAACCACCACGTGGATACGGTACCAACCAATTCCCATGGGATTCTGAACACCCTGCTGGTTCCAGTCCTTGTCCAGGACCAGTACGGGCCAGGCGTCATCGGCAAACTCGGGGGCCTTCCATGCCTGGTTGTCCCCTTTCTGGAAACGGCCGCTTTCCATAATAACGTCTTGGGCCGAAGCCAGGCCTCCACTCAGAAGGAGGGCCCAGCAAATAAGGATAGACAGTCTTTTCATAGGTCCATGCTTTTATCTTCTTCCTTTGCTTTCCAAATAACGAATGAGGAATTCCGGACGGTCGGTCTGAATGATGGAGGTACCCAGGTCCATAATGGGTCCGTAGATGGTATCGGGATTTTCGCTTTCAAAGGCTTTGTCGTCGTCGTGTTCTCCGCAGAGGGAGCCCCAGATGGTATTGACCCATACCTTGGAACCGGATTCCAGTACCTGCCGGGCAATATCCCGTACATTGTCGTTGAGCTCATTGAAGCAAAGCTCGTAGGCCAGCTGGGGTTCATCCTGGCAGATATAGCTCTCAAACAGATGCCCGCCGCCGTCCTGGATGTTGCTGATGACCGGCATATACATCATATTGTGCGGATGTGCGGCCAGCTTTTCCTGTACCGTTTCCCAGAGTCTGCCGCCCTTGATGAGAATCTGGTCCGTTAC
>LXOW01201113.1_pt1 | contig 10300 bp, 10 predicted proteins | sample 1368591 | NCBI WGS metagenome assembly LXOW01 (sample SAMN04884650, study PRJNA319009) | bovine gut metagenome | isolation source: Cow rumen | host: Bos taurus | place: Italy: Legnaro (PD) | collected 2014-07-09
CACTTAACCCCTGAACAATTGTTCAAACTTTCACCCTCGGCATCCACTTTTACTGCTTGCCGGGGGATTATATCAATTTTATCCTTTTTTCGAAACTTCGCTACACAAAATAGAAGAATACAAGTAATATGAAACAATCAAAACTTCTCTTTCTCCTGATTGCCGCCCTCGCATTCGCCTCTTGCCGCAGCGACGAACCAAGATATGCCGCACCCAGAGGCACACGAGAAGGCTGTACAATTAATAGTGCTCTTTACAACGATGAATTTTTGTCATCTTACCATAGGTGTAGGTAAGACGATCTTTCTGAGTAATTCTTTTCGATACAACTGGGTTAGTCGTATTGGACAACACTTCTGTCTTGCCTAATCCTCCAGTAAAAGGATTTCTTGGAATGTCATCCAACAAATCAATAATAGTATTAATTACATCAACATTTTTGTTCTTCCACCAAAGTAAATCGTTCTGGGCATCATTGGAGAATACAAACGTCGGAAATCTATATTTCAACAGAAGGGGTAAATCTTTATCTTGACCTTCCTTGATAAGTCTTACAAAGAACAGATTACGACAATTATATAGAGACATAGAATCCACTATCTGCCTTTCATGTGCTATTCCTGTGATTTTAGTAAAATTGACACCCATAAAACCAACGTTCTGCATAGGATAGATTGATTCAAACATAACATCGCTGTCAATATTATTCTCTACAGAGGTACATTGCTCAATGAATTTAACTATTCCATCGGTCTCAGCATAATCATTAAACAATTTTACGTATAGTGGATTATCGTAAACCGCATTGTTCTTAATAACTTTTTCTCCACTTAATAATTCTACAATTAAAGAATTAAGTGCCATCAAGCCCGATTTGTATGCCGAATAATTAATATTGCTCAGGCTCCCATTGTGCAAAAAGTAATAACTATCCATTTCTTCTTAGATTAAACAATCTTGCGAAATCCTTTTGCGTCTGATTGAAAAATCCATCAGGCCATTCCGACAATTCTGCCTTGTCAGATAAATAGATTGACTTTATCTCTGGCCTATGTGTTTTACCCATCTGATTCACATAGTTAATAACTACACTATCATTACTGAGTTTTTTCCCTGCAACAGCTAACTGAATACCATTAATAAAATGATCACTGTGAGTCTCTACTATAACATACACACCAGCCTGAGCAACTTTTGCAAGATATTCAGCAATACTTGTCTGGGCAGATGGGTGAAGATGAGCTTCTGGATTCTCAACAATCATTATGGATCCTTTTTCAGCAATAAGTCCCGTAACAATAATAGGAAGCACGTAACTAACACCAAACCCCACGTTCGTTGAAAGGACTGGGGCTCCCGAAGTGTAGTTGTGGGTAATATAAATTTGCGCTGAAAGGGACTTTGGATTTAGCTCGCTTTGTATGACAATGTCAGGGAAGAGGCTTTGCATCCATAATTGAGCCTGTGTCAACGCATCACGTGACTTCCCCGTGTCATAACACCTTTTTTCATCCACTACAAAATCTCTTACGGATGACATCTCCGAAAGTATTTGCGCACAATATTCGCCCTGCCAACCCACATTTGGATACTTATGTACTTTTATATTCTGGGAAACACGTGGCCCTACACGCTCCGCATTCAAATAATAGAATTCTTTTCGGAAAAGTGGTATCTTACGAAAATTGTCAGAAAAACTTCGTTCATTAATATACAAGGCTAAATCTGCATGTTCATCACTTAATGGAAAGGTAAAACTGGCATTTTCTCGATTGGCAGTTAATGACAATACCATAGAACTATTTCTGTCAGCTTCTACGGGAATAATATCCAATGTTGTTCCCAGTGAAAGACAATAGGGACCGTTTATCTCGATAGCACTATCATATTTCAATCCATGGTCGTAAGCATTACGCATCATTAATAGCGCTTGTATAGCTGTACTCTTTCCATTACCATTCGCACCTGCCAAAACCGTTAAATAGTTTAGCGGTATATCTGTATTATAATAACACTTAAAGTTCTCTATATGGAAATTCATCATAACACTATTTCCTCATTTATTAGTTCAGAGATCTTCTGGAATATATACTCAAGGTTCGATTTTCCATTTGTACCATAAGAAATATAATACATAAGTTGTTCATCCTCCTTCAGCAACTTAGCAAATGGAACAAGCAAATAATCCTGAGCATATTTCTGAGAAAGTAAATCATAAGGGATATCTGCTAAAAGGACAGACCATGCAACAAACAAAGCTTTATTAAACAACTGTTTTTTGGAATCAACTGCTCCATTATCATATTTCAATTTTCTAAATGCATTAGTACCACCAAGCAACAAAAGTGAATTTTTCATCGCGTTTTTATACAACATCACGAATCTATGCGACTTTTCCTCTGAAATATTGGCATAATCCTCAGTAGCAGTATCAAGAAAATACTCCATATATCCATCGTAACTAGTTTTGAGTGTGGCATCTTTCTTATATGCTCCATAAAATGAGATAAAACGTAATGCAATCTCCCTGTCCGCCATTCTCGTTCCTCTGACACTTCCGTTTGTTGCCTCTTTGAATTCTTCTAATGCGGACATTTCCAGCAACAAAGTCCTTAGTTTCTTAGATGACAGACAATTTCTAATTTCCTGATTGTTGAGAGGCTTGCCTCCTGTGTTGATTCTCCGGAATATGTCGTATTTCACTTTATATGGTGAAGAAGGGTCAATTACATTCACAGCAAACTGTGACATATTAAACCACCTATAGTATTTAGCGTCAATTCCTAATTGTTTTTTCTCTGGATTTGACTTGTAATATCTGCCTTTAACCCCATCATCCAGATATTCCAGATGGTTCAAAGAAAATTCATTATTCATAAACTCTTTAATTGTAGTGAGCCTTTGTAACCCATCCACAATAGTCAGCCTACCTTCTTTGTCTTCCGCAAAATAAAAAATTGGAAGAGGAATCCTCAAGAGAAGGGATTCTATGAGTTTCGATTTTTGGATAGAATTCCACACGAAATTCCTCTGAAAGTCTGGAGTAAAATCAATATCTCCATTTTCAATCATTTCTTCAATAAATTTAATACTGAATTGCTTTTGATGTACACGTATGTCATCAGGATTATACGGAGTTATTTCTTGAACTTCCAGAAATTCATTTTCATCAATATCTGTCTGATTTTCATCAGCTACTTTCAGAGCCAAACTATCCAATTTTTCATTCAGCAAGTCTGGCTTTTCAACTACGTCTCCAACATCAACTATTTTGAAATGAACGCCATCAAGTTTTACGACCATATGGCATTGCCCAACTGTATCAACCAGTTTATAATCAATTCTGTTTTCTGTTGCAGCAAGCAGTAACTCATATTTGCCGTTATTAAGTAATAATTCTATTGATGCCATCTATTCTAAATTTAATTTATTACNNTTCCAAATGCTTAGATCTTTACAAGCCTTGATTATCATTTTTCATTATTATCTATGCACTAACATGTAAATTCGTCTCTGGATGCTTTTTAAAAGGATTCGAGCCTTCCGTCTATAGCGACATAGACTTCTAAATTCAGATATTATTCATCCATACAAATATAGCCATAGTAATAAGCGCAGTAACTATTATCACAGAACACGTAAAAATGCCCAAGCACCAGTTATAGACCCTTCGCGACAGAAAGACCCCATCGCTATAAGAAGACAGTCTGTCAATCTGGGCTTCGTGTGCCGCAAGCGTCTTTGTAAGCACCTTCCGCTCCCTTGTCATCTCTTCCCTCCATTTTCTCATTTCCGCTATATTCACCTTACCGTCCTTTGTAAACTCGACAAGGATACCCTGCTGCTGAGCGAGGTGGTCGTCCAGTAGCGTCTTCATCTGAGTCAGGTGCTGGCTATTCTGCTGCTCAATGTTCACGCAGTCGCCAGCCTCGATAGAATCAAACAATTCATCAATCTTATTTTTTTGCATAATTACAATTTTTTTATTTCAACGTTTCATCGTTCTTCTAAACGGTTTACACAGCCAGTTGGCCTTTTGAGCACATCGGCGTGCCCACCACTCGTCATCCTCGTCTTTCCTGCGTCCCCAGTTACTCTCAACGCTTCCGCCACCGCCAAGCGATTCGGACAGCGTGGTTGCAGCATCGGCATAGTTCATGAACAGGAGCATCGAGACGCGCAAAACGTCATTGACGGTCAGTGCAGCATTGTCGGCCACCTCCACCATACTCTTCATCACCTCATAAGCTGGCAACGGGATATTGACGTCGTAGGCTCTGTCATCAACAGTGATAGATTCACGATGCTCTTCCTTTGGAGTCGGCTTCACTGGCATCGGATTGGGTGTCGCCTCTGGCTTTCGCTCCTTCGACTGTGCCGGATAATCATGGTTGTTCTCAGCCTTCTGAGTCCTATTTGTGTGTGACTTTTCTTCAGCCGATGGCGGACAGTAGAACAGACCATGCTTATCCTCGTCCTGACGAGCGTGTAGATGCATCCACGTCTGTTCCAATTTAGTTGCCATCAGCTTTCGTCCAGCACCAAGCTCCGATGCTTTGTAGACAGAGTTACCCAACTTGATGGTATAGGCCACAGGACAAAAAGGCTTCCCGTATCGTGCCTTGACCTTATAGCCACGACTCTGAAGCTCACTCTTGTAGCGGAGCCAACTGTACTCAGGCAACTTCCCCAGCACATCCATACAGTCATTTACAATCTGCTTGATATGTTCCTCACGAATCTTCATCGGGTCTGTCCAACCGCGACGCATATTGATGATGGCCGCTGCTTTCATTGCCCGCTCACCGATGAAGTGGGCATCGTTGATGTTGCCCAACATGTCAATGCGGTTCCCCAGCAGATGCAGGTGCAAGATGCCCGACCTGGAGTCGCGGTGCAGACCTCCAAATAGTTGTGTGTTAGCAAGGTTCGTAGGCTTCACCTTATGCAGTTTGCCTTTGTAGAAAACTTCGTCCACCTTATCCATCTCTCTGATAAATTCCCAGCAGAAGTCGTACCACTCCTTTTCTCCCCACCCCCTGCTCTCCTCAGCAGATGGGGAAAGGACCAACATGATTCCCGGCTTGTCTATCGGCCTGCGCACGAACTTCGCGCGGAAACGGTCGAGGTGCAACTGCATCTCATTCCACATCCCCATCGGGGGCAGACCTTCGCTGAGGTTATGCACCACAACGAGGTCTGCCCGGAAATTCTTCGTAATGTAGTTCGTCATGGCAGGGCCACTCTGAACAGTATCTCCCACTGCTGTCATACGCGTATTCCTGTAAAGTAATCTTGAATATCCTTCCAGCGTCTGATGAGCGCATTCACACCATCCATCCAGACCAGCATAAACTGGTCGTTCTTAAAGAGCCGCTTCCGCTGCTCCTGGCTTCTGCCGTTGAGAGCGTTGCGGATGCCGATAAGTTCAGAACGGGCTGCGGAAAGGCTTTTCAGTGCCTCCTCCTGTTCATCGGTCATGAGCTGTGGAGGGTCGTAGCCCAAAGAGGTGTCATGGATGAGCACACTCTTAGGCAGTCCTGTCTTTGAACACTTAGCATCAAGTAAGGCATCCTCATCGGGGGTGTACCTGACGCTACGAATAATCTCTTTCTTTGGCTCAATACGAGCCGAAACTGCTTTATTCTGCATATACTAAACCTTTTATTATTCAACATTGGACAGCTGCTGCGAGCCTGCGAGCGGCTTCACCCCAGCAGGAATACACCCGTCCGTCAGACGGTCGTGTATTACACTGGGACTTCTTGACTAACCTTCCGGGATTTTCGGCTCTCTTACAGGACATGCAGACTGGCTGTCCGTTACTTTCGCTATTCTGTGGCATCGTTCATTGAATCTGAAGCTTCCACAGCCATAATATTACTGTTACTGCTTAGGCATTCCGTACAGACGATGTTGCCCTTTGAGAGAGTAGTGCCATCACCAGAGAAATGAGCACTCTTGTCGATAGGATTATAGTTACCATCGGGACGTGAAGTTATTGGCATGGGCTGAGTATCTTTCAGCTGTCCAACCTGAGAACTAAGAATCGAGCCTTCGCCAAGAATAGAGGTGTGGAAACCTATTGCTGACGTGAATTGCTCTTCATTCATTGTCACTGGAGGATTGGGGGACTGAAATCCTGTTTGCTTTGCTTTACCTTGGACACCTGTTTTGACAACATCAGGAGCTTTGGATTGGTCAGCAGAATCATCGTTTAACGAGCCATTGGTTTTGTCAGAATTTTCTTTTCCTATACCGCTCAATTCTGTGAGAGGTACTTCCACAGCTGGCTTTCTTCCTTTTGTCTCACTCTTAGGTACATGGACTGCAGATGCTCGGACGTAGTATGGGTTCCTGATAGTCCTTTCCTCTCCGTTAACCTTCACCAGCCAGAAAGCGAGGCTGTGGATGGTGTGAACGGTCGTGCGGTTGTTGGCCTCAGATGAGAGTATCCCCATCTCGTTGAACATTCGGACAACCTTTGCAGCGGTCTTCCTGTCACAGCCCCAGAGCGTAGCCAGCTCAACTGTAGAGGCTACGAACTGACCAATACCAATCTCAGTCGTGAAGTTCTTTTTCTCATAGTGCATCGGCTCGATAGCCGCCATCTTCACAAATGTTGCCATAGCCTCTGAACGATGGAACCCCTGACAGTCATCGCGCAGGAAATCCAGCTGCCCACCGGACAGCAGGATTCCGTATCTAATATCTGTATAATCCATAGACGTACCTGTTAAATTAGACATGTTACCAATCACGCTTATTAGGCTTACGCCGATGGGATGCAAGGATGGCTTCGTTTTCTTCCTCGGTGGTCATCGGCACGGCGTTCTTGCGCTTCACCTCCAGATACTTGTCCAACTCATCATTGTACAGAACCCACCTCTTGCCGGGTTTCGATCCTGGCACCTCACCTTTCTGCAACTTCATGTAGAGGGTGTTCAGGGGCATGCGGAGATAGTCTGCCGCTTCCTCCACGTTCATCGTGCGACGCACGCGCTGTATCTTTTGCTGTGTTTGTCCTTTCTGAAGGTCAGACAGCAGTACCTTCATGCCGATGACTTCATCCCGAAGCTCGGCAACGACCTGCGGAAGGTCGTTGAATGTCAAAGTTTCCTTTACCATAAATAATGAATGAGACCTTTGTGTCTCATCAGCAAAGGAACTACATTATCATTGCGTTACGGAGATTATGATGGGTAATGTACTGATAATAATGGTATCATGTGGAAAATAGTGGTTCTGCGTGGTATTAGGTGGTTGTAAGTAGTTGCTGACAAAGGCGTACTAAGACATCTGTAGTCGTTTCAACATCCATGAAGGAATAAAAAAACAGCACCGTACTGACTCTATCAAGGTCAGTACGGTGCTAAATATGCAGGAGAACGGCCTCCTCAGTTTACCTGCTTTATTTGCTTTTCCCCAAAGTGGAAGGCTATGGAATTAGGATCGGGCTTGTCGATCTTGATGAAATCAGTATCTTTTTCCTCCAACAGATTATTGGCAAGATAATCCTCGGTACATTGTGAGCCGTCCCTCTTGATGCAGAGGTCGGGGAACATTGTCTTGATGAAACGCCCGCAGTTTTTGGTTCCATAGCCGTTTTCCATACCCATACGCTTGGCAATATTCCAGGTCAGGTGGCGCACGTCACGGCTCGTTACCTTTTCCTTCCATTTCCACATCCTACTCGTTGGCTGGTAGGTGCTACTCTCTATCCATTGCTTATACTCCAGCCACAAGGCATCAATGTCGGCCTCTGGCAGAAGAGGTTTCATGATACCACGGATATACGCCTCCATGAGTTCTTTACGCCCTTGGATAAACTTCTCCCGCTTCTTCCTTTTTTCCTCTGCACTGAGATTCAGAAGCTTGGTAATGCTCTCACTTCTTTCCACAGATGCCTGGGAGACTACCAGCGGCACCTCTGGAGCGGATAAGTCTTCTGTTGCCTTTGGAGAAACAGGCTCTTCTTGTTCTGATTCTACAGAAATGGCATTATCCTGCACGTCTTTGTTTGGAACGGAAATAGCAGACTTTGATGTTTCAGGAATACTAATCGTAACGTCTTCTTTCTCCTGACTGGCCTTTTGAATCTTTACGTTCTTTTTGTCAAGTTGGCTCCCAATCTCTGACATTGCATTAATGACTGCATAGAGAATGAACTCCAATAGGATGAAACTGATGATGAGAAGGACAGGGTAAGGTATGACGGTACTCTTGTCATACCAGTATCCAGCCACAAGGAAAGAGATAATAAGGTTAACCGCACTGACGGCGATGCAGATGGCGGTAAAGAACCGCTCGAATCCGAAAAAACTAATCTTTTTGTAATTCATATTCTTCTAATTTTGTTATTATTCTATGATTTTATGACGCAAAGTTACTCAATATTAGTCATTGCCAATTCATTTTTAGAAAAAAAGTCGTATATTAACATTTTTACGACCACTTCGGACTTTAACCTACCTTCATCTTGGCAATTTGGGCAGATTTCAGGGTGATTTTGTCAACGGACTCACGCTTACTCTCGTCGGCCATTGCAGCATAGATTTGAGTAGTGGAAACGTTCTTATGGCCAAGGATATGCTGGACGGTATAGACGCTGGTACCTGCCTCAACCTGTAGCGAACCGAGAGTATGACGGCTGCAGTGATAGGTTATATGCTTTGTTATGCCAGCCTCCTTTAGCCAATTCTTCAGCGGAGCCTGGGTTAGGCTGTCATTGAAGCCGACAAAGACTTTGTCTGTCGGTTTTCGGTTCTCATCGCCATCATTATAGCCAATCAGTTCCAGAGCCTCATTGCTGATGGGGTTGTTCACCAGTTCCTTTGTCTTCTGCATGCGGAGTGTGACGTACATGCCACCGTCACCGTAGGGCTGAATCTTGTCCCAGGTCAGCTGCTTGATGTCGCTCTTGCGCAAGCCTGTCAGACAAGAGAAAAGGAAAGCCTTCTTCAATACTTCAGAAGAACAGGGGGTGTTGGCAAGATTGACAAGCTCCTGACGGGAAAGATGCTCCTTCTCCGTGGGGATAGTGTCGATACGCTCCAGAAAGCCGTTTGGATTCTCCATAATCTTGTGCTCGCGATAGGCGGTATGGAGCACAGCGCGAAACGTTGACCAATAGCCTGCGATGCTATTGGTGTGTAGCGTCTGATTCGTATGCTTCAGCTGGTGGGCGGTCATCAGATACTCTTTGAACTTGTTACAGAGGTCAACATTAATCTCATCGAAGCGGCACTTGCCGTTGCAGAACTTCTCAAAGTGGAGATAGACGTTCTCCCATTTTGTGTTCTTCTTGTAGGCCTTCTCCTTGAAGTAGTCGAGGAAGCTGCCCTTCATCTTCTCCTTGTCGAAGAAGTCATAACGCTCGTTGACGATGCTCTCGAAACGACGGCAGCGCAGGGCCTCGGCCTTCTCGCGCATACGGTCGTTATAGTCACGTTCGCGCTGGTTCTTCGGCTTGGCATAGATGTAGATGCCGAGACTCTCGTGACGCATAACTTTCATTGTGCTCTCATCCCTGTAGCCAGGGTAATAGTCCAAGTAAAAGGACAGCTGTTCTCCGCCTTTGATTTTCCGTGTTCGGAGGGTCACGGTCTTACAAATGTTACTCATATACCTTATTATATTTTAATGAATATTCTTGGTGAAGCGTTTCTTCACGGGGTCAAAATTACCTCATTATTCCCCGATTATCAACATTATTACGCATAATGCGTCAATAATTGACAGATAATGTTAGTTAGTGAGGTGATGCCTTGATAACGCTATAGTTTATCGCTCATAATTGATGGTTTCACATGAATGCTCATACTATGCTATAACTACCATACTGGGCCAATCTTTCGGCCATTACCCTGTCGAAGTCCACTTTTGGTATCAGGTTCTTCACGCCCACCTTGACAGTGGCGATATTACTCTTCTTGGCAATGATGCCGACATTGGCAGTGCTCATCCCATATTTCTCAGCAGCCTCCCTGGCTGTGTAGTAGCTGTCATCATTCACGATGTCGGTGCGTCTCAACTGTTCAAAATGGTCTTTTGAGTAATAGGTCTGGCCATACTCACGCTTTGTCGGAATATGATGGCGATAGGCGTTGGAGCGGACAGACGCAGCACTCATGCCGTAGAGTTCCTGAGTTTCCTTCATAGTCAACCACTCATTAACGGCCTCCACTTCAGTCGATTTGCCAAACAATGTGTCCATGTGCTTGCGGCTGTAGTAGTTTATTCCCGCTATACGGCAAACTGGTACTTGGTTCCGCTTGGCCGAAGTATAGAGCCACGACTT
>LXOW01429410.1_pt1 | contig 10295 bp, 8 predicted proteins | sample 1368591 | NCBI WGS metagenome assembly LXOW01 (sample SAMN04884650, study PRJNA319009) | bovine gut metagenome | isolation source: Cow rumen | host: Bos taurus | place: Italy: Legnaro (PD) | collected 2014-07-09
TTTAACAACACTAATTATGAAATTTAATTATCTTTTTTCTATTTTTGCGTTGGCAATCGCAATGGTAATGGTATCATGCTCAAAAGTTGACGATCCTGTTAAGCCCGAAGAGCAGTCGAATATCAAGGATGGTATGGAACTGGGAGACTGCCTTGAGTATCTTGAGGTGCAGAACGGTGTATTTACACTGAATCTTCCCGCTGGTGTATCGCTGATATGTAACTCTGAAATTGAAATGGGTGCCCCGTTGATAATCGCTGGTCAAGGTGATGTCCCCGCTACTATTAAGATGATTGGTGAAGGCCGCTTCATTACCCTTGCCGGTGTTGGTTTCGAGAATGTCATTATCGACGCCTCTGAGTTGGAAGCTCCGCTGGTGACCATCGGTATTGCTGATCAGGCTCCTGAGGACTGGCAGTTCAACGGCGTTACCTTCGACGGCGTGCAAGTGACAGGACTGAATAAGGCGCTCGTTGCTTCTGCTTGTAAGAATTATTATGGCACTATCGACATTGAAAACAGTCATGTTCAGGTAAGTGCTGATGTCACTGTGTTTGACTTTACCAAGGGTAGTGTTGCACTTAACTTCAATGTAGAGAACTCTACTTTCTGGGCACCAGAGGCCACATCCAAGGCTTTCTATAGTAGCCAGAGCGGCCAGAAGGCTACAGAGTATTCGGATGCAGCTGTCCAGACTTTTGAATTCACCAATTCTACTTTCTACAACCTGACCAAGGGTAAGAACTTCTTCACACACCGTCAGGCCAACCAGAAGTGGCTGGAGTACAACGTGATTGGCAATATCTTTGTGAACTGCGGTAAGAAGGGCCAGACCATCAAGGGTATGAACGGTGGTCAGGGTGGTGCTAATCCCACATGGAATATTAAGGGCAATGTCTTCAATTTCGAGGATGCCGATACCAGCGCTGATGAGGTTACTGGTGATGAGGCAGAGCCCGTTGCCGAGAGCATTGCAGCTGTGGTTAAGTTTGCTGATCCCGCCAATGGCGACTTCACACAGAGCGACGCCAAGGCCGGCGACTCCGACTGGATTAAGTAAGCGATTCCTCTGAATCCTATCATAAAACCGCTCCAATTCTGTTGGGGCGGTTTTTTCGTCTGTTGTTATGAGTACAAACAGCTTTCCGACGGGTCTTTATAGTAGATAATAAACGCGTTTAGAAAAGATGAAGAAATTATTAGTGTTATCGTGCTCGTTGTTGCTGACAGCGACAACCGTTTTTGCACAGTATCCTCAACTCACGGATGAGGCGAAGAAACTCATCGAAGAACAGAAGGCCCAATGGGCCGCTCATAGCGATTCCGCCTGGGCTGTGGCCTTCCCCATTGTGGTGAAAGAGGCCAAGGAGGGTCGCCCCTATGTGCCCTGGGCTGGAATGCCCTACGACCTGCGTCAGGCTAGGATTCCTGCCTTCCCAGGTGCGGAGGGCGGTGGTATGTTCTCCTTTGGAGGCCGTGGGGGCAAGGTGCTCACTGTGACCAATCTCAACGACGACGGCCCAGGCTCCTTCCGTTGGGCCTGCGAACAGGGCGGTGCCCGTATCATCGTGTTCAATGTCTCTGGCATCATCCGTCTGAAGTCGCCCATCTATGTGCGGGCCCCGTACGTCACTATCGCCGGACAGACGGCGCCTGGCGAGGGCGTATGCATCGCTGGCGAGTCGTTCCAGGTCGACACCCACGATGTCGTTGTGCGCCACATGCGTTTCCGTCGTGGCGAGACCAATGTGATGAACCGTGAGGACTCCTTTGGCGGCAACCCCGTGGGTAACATCATGATCGACCACTGCTCCTGCGAGTGGGGCCTCGACGAGAATATCTCCTTCTACCGCCACATGTTCGATATGAACAACGGCAAGCCCAAGGAGAAGAAACCCACGGTGAACGTGACCATCCAGAACACCATTTCTGCCAAGGCCCTTGACACGTGGAACCACGCCTTTGGCTCCACCATTGGTGGCGAGAATACCACCTTCATGCGTAATCTCTGGGCCGACAACACTGGCCGCAATCCCAGCGTGGGATGGGCAGGCGTGTTCAACTTCGTCAACAACGTTGTCTACAACTGGGTGCATCGCACGGCCGACGGTGGCGAATACAAGTCGATGTTCAACTTCATCAACAACTACTACAAACCGGGTCCCCTGACGCCCAAGGACACGCCCATCGGCCATCGTATCACCAAGAGCGAGAGTCGCAGCGAGGGTCTCTTCCCCTTCAAGCAGTTTGGCCGTATCTATGCCTCTGGTAACACGATGGAGGGCTATCCTGAGATTACCAACGATAACTGGAACGGTGGTATCCAGACGGCTGACAAGGATGGGGAGATGGACGAGACCGAACTGGCCCTGATGCGCTCTGACGAGCCTTTTGAGATGCCCTTCATCACCATCATGGGTGCTGAGAAGGCTTTCGAGTGGGTGCTCTCGAATGCAGGTGCCACCGTGCCTTGCCGTGACATTGTCGATGAGCGCATCTGTGAGGAGGTGCGCACCGGTCAGGCCTATTATGTGAAGGACTATGAGAAAGAACTGGCCAAGATCGAGAAGAAGACCGGCGTCAAACAGAACCCTTATGGCGACATGTGGGGCCTGCACGAGAAATCACAGAACGAGCAGGGTTTCTTCAAATACCGTCGTCTGTCGCAGGACTCCTACAAGCAGGGTGTCATCACCGACCCCCGTCAGATGGGCGGCTATCCTGACTACAAGGCCTGGGAACCCTATACTGACAGCGATAATGATGGTATGCCCGATACGTGGGAGAAGGCCAACGGTCTGAATCCCCACGACGCCAGCGATGCCGTGAAGGACTGTAATGGTGACGGCTATACGAACATCGAGAAATATATTAATGCCATTCCCACCCGTTCGAAGGTAGACTGGCGCAATCTGAACAACAACTACGATACCCTTGCCGCGCAGGGGAAACTGATGTAACAAACCATGACAATAAAAGAACTGACACTTTTAGCGGAACATAATCGCAAACGACTCGTTGAGGTCGTCTATAGGGCTAAGGCCGGCCATATCGGTGGCGACCTATCGTGCCTGAACGTGATGACGGCCCTCTACTTCGACGTGATGAGAAACCTGAATCCTCAGGAACCGAAAGCTAGCGACAGAGACCGTTTCGTGCTCTCGAAGGGACACTGTGTGGAAGCACTCTATGTCACCCTCGAGGCCAAGGGATTCCTAAAACCTGAAGTGCTCGACACCCTCGGGCAGTTTGGCTCTGTCCTCAGCGGTCACCCCACGATCGAGGTGCCTGGCATCGAGGTGAACAGCGGTGCCCTTGGGCACGGCCTGAGCATCGGCGTGGGCATGGCCCTTGCCGCTAAAATGGATCAGAAGGATTGGAAAACCTACGTGCTGATGGGCGACGGCGAACAGGGTGAAGGCTCTATCTACGAGGCTGCAATGGCAGCGCACAAATATCAGTTGGATAACCTCGTGGCCATCATCGACCGTAACCATCTGCAGATCTCAGGCAATACGGAGGATGTGATGCCCATCGACAGCATCCGTGAACGTTGGAGCGCCTTCGGCTGGGACGTGGTCACGATGAACGGCGATGATATGGAAAGCATCATCCAAACCTTCCACGCCATCGACTACACGAACCGGAAACCTCATCTGCTCATTTCCGAGACCACGAAGGGTCGTGGTGTGAGCTTCATGGAAGGCATTGCCAAATGGCACCATGGTGTGCTCAACGAAGAGCAGTGCCTTGCCGCCGTGGCCGAGATTGAGGCCCGCATCGCAGAACTGTCGTCCTCTAACTCCCTCTAACTCCCTCTAACTTCTTCTAAATTCTTTATTATGATTGCATGTAGAAAACAATTTACCGACACGTTGCTGGAACTGGCACGTGAGGACAAGGATATCATCGCGGTGACCACCGATGCCCGTGGTTCTGTGACCTTGGGCGACTATGCCAATGCGCTGCCAGAGCAATTCGTGGAGTGTGGCATTGCCGAGCAGGATGCTGTGGGCATCTCCGCCGGATTGGCCCACTCAGGCAAGAAAGTGTTCTGTTGTGGTCCGGCTTGTTTCTATGTGGCCCGTAGTCTCGAACAGGTGAAGGTCGATCTGGCCTACTCTGAGAACCCTGTTACGATCCTGGGCGTCTCGGGTGGTGTGGCCTATGGTGCCCTGGGTGCCACCCACCACTCGCTGCATGACATCGCCGTGTTGCGCACCTTCCCAGGTATGAGCGTCTGTCTGCCTTCCGACTGGCGTGTGACCAGGAAATTGGTAAAGTTCCTCGTTGACTACGATAAGCCCTGCTATGTCCGTGTGGGCCGTGCGGCTGTGCCTGATGTCTACGAGAACGATGACTTCCCCTTCGAGGTGGGCAAGGCCATACAGATTCTCGACGGTCAGGATGTCACCATCGTGGCTACGGGCGAGACTGTCTATCATGCCTGGCAGGCTGGTTTGCAACTGAAAGCGCAGGGCATCGGTGCCCGCGTGCTCGATTGCTCATGGCTCAAACCCTTCGATACGGAGGCCATCCTGAAGGCAGCCCGTGAGACCGGCCGCATCGTCACTGTCGAAGAGCACTCTCAGTTCGGTGGCTTGGGAGCCATGGTCTGCGAAACCCTTTCAGAGCATCCTGTTCCCGTACGCATCATCGGCATTCCCGACGAGAATGTCGTTCATGGCACGAATGCAGAGATCTTCCATCACTACGGCATGGATGCAGAGGGTATCACAAAGTCGGTGAGCGAATTCTACCGCCTATGAACTATATTATTGCAATAGACCAAAGCACTTCCTCGACGAAGGCACTGCTGTTCGATGAGCAGTGTCGGGTGGTGGCGCGTACCAGCGTGGACCATCAGCAGTACTACCCCCAGACTGGCTGGGTGGAGCACGATGCCGAGGAGATCTATCATAACATGGTCGAGGCCATCCGTAAACTGTTAGAGGTGCGTGAAGGAGCAGGTGATTACTCCCTCGCCATTACCAACCAGCGCGAGACGGCTGTTGTGTGGAACCGCCATACGGGCAAACCCATTGCCAACGCTGTCGTCTGGCAGGATACCCGTGGGGCAGAGCTTTGTCGCCAATTGCGCGCAGCGGGAAAGGCAGATATAGTGATGATGAAAAGTGGCCTGCTTATCGACCCCAATTTCTCCGCCTCAGGTATCAGCTGGCTCCTCGACAATATCGAGGGCGCCCGTGAAGCTGCCGATAAGGGTGATCTTCTCATGGGTACCATCGACACCTGGCTCATCTGGAAACTCACGGGTGGCCGTGTGCATGCCACCGACTATACCAATGCCTCGCGCACCATGCTCTTTAATATCCATACGCTCGAATGGGACTACGCGCTTCTGCACCTTTTCGAGATTCCCCATAGCATGATGCCTGAGGTAAAGCCTTGCGATGCCGTCTATGGTGAGACCACCGTAGAGGGGATTTTCGAAAAGCCAATTGCCATCGCGGGCGTCCTGGGCGATTCCCATGGTGCCCTCGTCGGACAGATGTGCTTCACGCCTGGCTCCGGCAAGGTGACCTACGGTACTGGCTCAAGTGTGATGGTGAACATCGGCCTTGCCCCCCAGCCGGCGCCAGAAGGTCTCGTGACTTCCGTAGGTTTCTCAGCCTTTGGCCAGATCTACTACGGCTTCGAGGGTAACATATATAGTACGGGTGCCACCCTGAAATGGATTGCCGACCAGCTGCAGCTCGTGGGACATCCCTCGGAGATGGAGGCCTTGGGCACGAGCGTTGCCGACAACGGCGGCGTCTATATCGTGCCCGCCTTCTCAGGCCTCGGCGCCCCGTGGTGGCAGAGTGAGGTGAAGGGGGCTGTCTTCGGTCTCACCTTCGCCGCGACGAAAGCCCATTTCCTGCGGGCGGCCCTCGAGTCGATCGCCTATCAGATCAAAGACCTCGTCGACGTGATGGCCCGTGCCACAGGCGGGCGGCTCAGTGAGATTGCGGCCGATGGCGGTCCTACGAAGAATCGCTTCCTCATGCAGTTCCAGGCCGATATGCTGCAGACACCAGTTGTCTGTACCGAGGTCGACGACGCCTCGGCCCTCGGTGCTGTCATCATGAACGGCTTTGCCAGAGGCTTATGGAAGGCCTTCGATGAGGTGACGGCCTTCCGCAAGGTCACAGAGACCTATCAGCCCCAGCCTGCCGATCCCCGTCTCTACGAGGGTTGGCGTCAGGCCGTCGGCCAATTGACGAAATAAAAGTAAAAAGGTAAAAAAGTAAGAAGATTAAAAATAAAACAATTATGAAGAATGGTAAGACCTGTTTTGGCGTGATCATCGGAACCCGCGCCTATTTTAATTCGGAACTCGCCCGCGACGTGCGCAAGCAACTGCTCAAGACCATCAGCGAGTTAGGTTATGAATACATTATCCTGCCTGAGGATGCTACGCCCACCGGCAGCTCGAGCATTGAGACGCGTGAGGATGGTCTGAAGGTCAGCCGCCAGTTCCGCGAGCACCGTGATGAGATCGACGGCATCGTGGTGTCGCTGCCCAACTTCGGCTTCGAGATCGGTATCATCAATGCCATCAGCGATGCCGACCTGAACGTGCCCGTGATGGTGCAGGCCTGCGACGACGAGAACGACAAGGTCGACCTCGACTCACGCCGCGACGCCTTCTGTGGCAAGATCTCCGTCTGCAACAACCTCTACCAGTACGGCATCCCCTTCACCGATACCACCCTCCACACCTACAGCATCTTCAGCCCGCTGCTGGCTCAGGACCTGAAGAAGTTTGCAGCCATCTGCCGCGTGGTCAATGGTCTGCGCCACTGCCGTATCGGACAGATCGGTACACGTCCCTTGGGCTTCAACACTTGTCGTGCCTCCGAGAAGCTTCTGCAGCGTGCTGGTATCACCGTGGTGCCTGCCGACCTCTCCGAGATCCTCTTCGCTGCTCAGAAGATCAGCGACGACGATCCGAAGTTCAAGGAGATGTGCGGCCGTATCCGCAACTATGCCAAGGTGCCTGAGAACTATCGTGAGAAACTCAACCTCCAGACCAAGTTCGGTGTGGCTGTCGAGAACTGGATCGAGGCCAACGATGTGCAAGCTGTCGCCATCCAGTGCTGGGACTCGTTGGAGCAGAACTACGGCTGTGCTGCCTGCGTCACCATGTCGATGCTCAGCGACAAGCTGATCCCTGCTGCCTGTGAGACCGACCTCGCCGGTGCCGTATCGATGTATGCCCTTGCCCTCGCCTCTGAGAACGCACCTGCGCTGCTCGACTGGAACAACAACTTTGCCGAGGATCGCAACAAGTGTGTCTGCACCCATTGCGGTAACTTCCCCCGTCAGTTCGTGGGCAATAATGACCTGAAGCTCGGTGCACTTGGCGTACTCGGACGCACATTAGGTAAGATCAACACCTTCGGTGCGGTCTATGCCAAAGTCTCTGAAGGCCCCTTCACCTTCTTCCGCATCTCGACCGACGATCCTAAGGGCTGCATCAAGGCCTATCTCGGCAAGGGCGAAATCACCAACGATCCCTACGGCATGGACGGTTGTATCGCCGTGACGAAGGTCGACAACCTGCAGCATCTGATGAAGTATATCTGCAAGAACGGCTTCGAGCACCATGTCGCCATGTGCCGCACCGATGTCGTCGACATCCTCAACGAGGCCATCGACACCTACCTCGGCTGGAACCTCTACGTTCACGAGTAAAACACAATAAATTCGGGCGTTTTGCGTTATTATAGCGTGAAACGCCTTTATTTTTTCACAATACTGCTGCTGACAGCCGTCGGGATGAGGGCACAGCAGGATGTGTCGTTCGGTCATTACTGGGCGATGGAACCGTCGTTCAACCCAGGTTCCGTAGGCAAGGAGGATAAGATAAACGTAGCAGTAGCCTATGCCATGCAGTTCGCTGGATTTGAGCATAATCCCAAGACGATGTATGCTGGCGGCGATATGCCTTTCTACGGCCTCGGTGCCTATCACGGCGTGGGGCTCCAACTGCTCAATGACGAGATCGGACTCTTCTCCCACAAGCGCCTTGGCGTGCAGTATGCTTATAAGAAGTCGCTCTTTGGCGGCAGGCTCAGCGTGGGCGTCGAGGCCAATATCCTCAGCGAGGGTTTCGACGGCTCGAAGGCGGAGATGCCGGAAAGCAATACCGACCCCGCCATTGCGACAACCGACATCAAGGGAACTGGTGTCGACTTCGGTGCCGGACTCTATTATTCCCGCAAAAACTGGTATGTCGGTGTATCGGCCCTGCATGTGAATTCTCCCACTGTAGAATTGGGCGAAACCAACGAATTAGAGGTTCCTGCTACATTTTATTTGACGGGTGGATACAATATTCGGCTTAGAAATCCGTTTCTATCAATACACACCTCTGCTTTAGGGCGTACGGATGGCGTGGTGTGGCGTGCCGACGTGACAGGCCGCCTGAAATACACCCATGAGAAGCGGATGATGTACGCAGGCGTGTCGTATAGTCCGAAGAACTCGGTGACGGTGATGGTCGGTGGCAACTTCCACGGTGTCCATCTTGGTTACAGCTACGAGATCTACACCTCGGCCATTAACGTGGGCAATGGCAGTCATGAGCTGTTTGTAGGCTATCAGACCGATCTGAACCTTTTCAAAAAGGGAAAGAACCTGCATAAGAGTGTGAGAATTTTATAGGAGTGAATAGTGAAAAGATTAGATATGAATACCAATATGGATAGAAAACTGAAAAGATGGGTGATCTATTTTCTTCTGACACCTGTCTCCTGTCTTCTGTTGACAGGTTGTTTCGGTAGCAAACTGGCCTCTTCACAAGGTGGAGAGGTGACAGGGGCTGGCGGTAGAGCCTTTACAGAACCAACGCCTTATGGTATGACGCTCGTTAAGCGTGGTCATCTGAAGATGGGTATCGAGAAACAGGACAGTCTATGGGGCAAGCAGACGCCGATTCGCGACATCTCTGTCGATGGCTTCTGGATGGACGAGACCGAAGTCACGAACTCGAAATACCGTCAGTTCGTGAATTATGTGCGTGACTCCATCCTCCGTGAACGTCTGGCCGATCCCAATTACGGCGGTGACGAGACCTATAAGATTGAGGAAGACAAGAACGGCGAGCCCATCACCCCGCATTTGAACTGGAAGAAGCCGTTGCCTCGCAAACCCAACGAAGACGAGCAGCGCGCCATCGAAAGCCTCTATGTCACCAACCCCGTGACAGGTGAGAAGATGCTCGATGCTTCACAAATGAACTTCCGCTATGAGATCTATGACTACACGGCTGCCGCCCTGCGCCGCAACCGTCTGAATCCTGCGGAGCGTAACCTGAACACCGATGTTGAGGTAGATCCTGACGAAGAGGTGTGGATCTCGAAGGACACCGCCTATATCGACGACGAGGGAAAAATCGTTAGGGAAACGCTTGAACGTAAACTGACGGGCCCCTGGGACTTCCTGAATACCTATATCGTAAATATCTATCCCGATACCACCTGTTGGGTAAACGACTTCCCCAATGCCGACAACGAGATGTATATGCGCTATTATTTCTCGAACCCCGCCTATAACGACTATCCAGTGGTGGGTGTGACATGGGAGCAGGCCAATGCCTTCTGCGCCTGGCGTACGGAATATCTGTTGAAGGGCCTGGGTGCAGCCGCCCGCTTCGTACAGCGCTATCGTCTGCCGACAGAGGCCGAGTGGGAGTATGCCGCCCGTGGCAAGGATCAGAACGAGTTCCCCTGGGAGAATGAGGATGTGGCCAACGGCAAGGGCTGTTATTATGCAAACTTCAAACCCGACGATGGCAATTATACCAAGGACGGCAACCTGATTACCAGCAAGGTGGGCATCTATTCTTCCAACAGCAATGGTCTTTTCGATATGGCCGGCAATGTGGCCGAATGGACCAGTACCATCTACACGGAGGCAGGTGTGGAGGCGATGAATGACATCAATCCGCAACTGAGTTACAATGCCGCCATCGAGGACCCCTACCGGTTGAAGAAGAAGAGCGTGCGTGGCGGTTCGTGGAAGGATCCCGAGTCGTATATCCGCTCTGCCTGGCGCTCGTCGGAATATCAGAACCAGCCGCGATCCTATATCGGTTTCCGTTGTGTGCGCAGTCTGGCCAATTCTACCAGCGAGAGATTAAGGACTACCAAGAAAAAATAACCCCTCAGGTAATCATAAATTTCGAAGCTCTAAGTTCAAAGTTTAAAGTAAAATGACAACATACAGTAAATACAATCTTGTTTATCGCTTACAGAAGTGGATGGACAGTGTGCCGGGGCAGACGT
>LXOW01025046.1_pt1 | contig 10294 bp, 12 predicted proteins | sample 1368591 | NCBI WGS metagenome assembly LXOW01 (sample SAMN04884650, study PRJNA319009) | bovine gut metagenome | isolation source: Cow rumen | host: Bos taurus | place: Italy: Legnaro (PD) | collected 2014-07-09
ATTTGATATTTTTTATGACAAATCATAATTTTTTATTATAAAAATCAGATAGTTACAAGTCAATGCACACTAAAAAATCAGTTAAAAAATACAAAAATTTTATGTGTATAAAATAAAATAATAGTGCCTTAAAGATTGCATGCTCCTATAGTTAGCTATTTTAGTTCAGGATAAATATTGAATTATAACTATGCTCGGTATAAAGAAACATTAGCCTTATTTACGATTGTGCATGTTCTAACACATATTTTAATAGTATTACCAAAAAATTATTTTTTACCATTGCGTTTAGTTTTTCTTATGTATATACTGCATGTATATATTTAACCGAGGCAAAAAATTGGCAACCATATTAGACGGTAAAAAATATTCGGAAATCATTTGTAACGAGCTTTACCAAAAAGTTCAAAGCTTAAAAAAAGACAAACACACCTGCCCTACACTTGCTGTTTTACTTATTGGAGACAATAGTTCTTCTAAAGTTTATGTTAATTCTATCTTAAAAAAATGCGATAAAATTGGTTTCAATTCAGTTAACATAAATCTTAACGAAGACACAACTGAATCTTCATTAATTTCACATATTAAAGACATGAATGAAGACCCCGACATAGATGGAATACTCATTCAAATGCCTCTTCCTAAGTATATTGATGCAAACAAGGTTGCCTGCGCCATTTCACCAGCTAAAGACGTCGATTGTTTTNNGCAAAACTTCGTTCCGTGCACGCCTCTTGGAGCTTTAGAGCTTTTAAATCGTTATAATATTAATATTCAAGGGAAAAATGCCCTCGTTGTTGGTCGTTCAAATATAGTAGGTAAACCAATAGCGTCTCTGCTACTTCAAGAAAACGCAACAGTTACTATTGCCCATTCTAAAAGCCAGAATTTGCCAGAGCTCTGTAAACAGGCCGATATTCTTGTTGCTGCAATAGGCAAACCCGAATTTATTAAAGGCTCATGGATAAAAGAAGGCGCAATAGTTGTAGACGTAGGAATAAACTCTGTTGATGCACCAGATTTGCCAAAAGGTTACAAAATAGTAGGAGACGTTGAATTTAACGAAGCCGAAAAACACGCATCTTATATAACTCCTGTTCCTGGCGGTTGCGGTTCTATGACAATAGCCATGCTTTTAAAGAATACCCTAGAAAGCAAACTTAACAATTTGGATTTAAAATAAATTTTTGGAGACAATTTTCGTGGAATTTATAGATACTTTGTTGATGACACCAGGTCCCGTTCATCTCGATGCAGAAGTTATGCTTGCAAGCGCTATTCCATTGCAACATCACCGAACCACCGATTTTTCACCTATTTACACAGAATGTGTAGATTTGCTTAAAAAGTTTATTAACACCAAACACCTTTATTTAACTACGTCTTCAGGCACAGGTGCAATGGAAACCGCTATTGCTAACATGTTTAATGAAGGTGAAACAGTTTTAAATATTCAAACAGGTGTTTTTGGCGTAAGATTTACTCAGATTTGCGATGCTTTCAGACTTAAACCTGTTCCATTAAAATGCGATGACGGTAAACGTGTTACTATCGAACAAATAGATGAGGCTTTCAAAGCTCATCCTGAAATTTCAGGCGTAACCGTTACATTTAACGAAACATCAACAGGCGTTGTAAATGATATAAAGGCCATTGGAGATTATTTAAAAGATAAGAACGTCATTCTAATTGTTGACGGCGTAAGTGGCTTAGGAGCTTTACCTTACAATCATGATGAATGGCATGTAGATGTTACAGTTACAGCTTCTCAAAAAGGTTTCCTTGCACCGCCAGCTGTTGGCATAGTCGCTCTTTCAGATAAGGCTATGGCAAAAATGGAAACAATAAAATGTCATGGACTCTATTTTGATTTGAAGCAATATAAGAAAAACCAAGAAGGAGCCATTCCTGCCTACCCATGGACACCTGCTATAAATGTTATGAATTCCCTTTTGGCTGCTTTAAGAAAAATAGACAAACTAGGCTTAGATAACTGTATTAAACATTATGCCAAGCTTGCAGGTGGTTTCCGTGCTGCTTTAAAAGCATTGGGCTTAAAACTTTTTNNATAAAACCCAAAGAAATAGTTGCTCAAATGGTTAAAGACTATGGAATTCGTATTGCTGGCGGTCAGGAACGCTTTGCAGATTCCCTGTTAAGAGTTACAACTATAGGCAATATTGGCGAAAGAGATTTAATCGGCACCGTTGGTTTACTTGAAATGGTTTTAAAAGAAAAAGGCTATTTAAAAGAAACTGGCGCTGGCTTAAAAGCTATGATGGAATATTTCATGGAAAATAAATAAACATGTATAATCAAGGAGAGAATATGAAAAAGACACCTTTATGTATGGTTCACGAAGATTTAGGCGCTAAAATGGTTGATTTTGCTGGTTGGTATATGCCTGTGCAATATACTTCCATTATAGAAGAACATAATCATGTAAGAACTAAATGTGGCATGTTTGATCTTTACCACATGGGTGAATTTTGGCTAACTGGTCCTGCTGCTCTAGTTAACCTTCAAAGAATTGTCACTCAGGATATAGAAGCCCTTTCCGATAGACAAATTGCATATACTCCAATGTGCCGCCCTGATGGAACAATTATTGATGATTTACTTGTGTACCGTTACACACGAAATGAATATATGCTTGTAGTTAATGCAAGCAATGAAGAAAAAGATTATGAATGGATAAAAGATAGACTTTACGGAAATGTTAATCTAGAAAACGTTTCTGCTAAAACAGGTCTTATCGCAATTCAAGGACCAGATGCCGAAAAAGTTCTTCAAAAGTTAACCAGACAAAGACTTAAAGCTGTAAAATTTTATTGGTTTACTGAAGGAAAAGTTTCCAATGTAGACTGCATAATAAGCCGCACAGGTTACACTGGCGAAGATGGTTTTGAATTATACTTTGACTCTGAACATAGCGAATACTTGTGGAATGCGCTTATGGAAGCAGGAAAAGAATATGACATTAAGCCTATTGGCTTAGGCGCTAGAGACACCCTCCGCTTAGAAGCCCGTTTAATGCTTTACGGAAACGATATTAACGACACAACCACACCAATCGAAGCAAATCTTGGCTGGACAGTTAAATTTGCCAAAGGCGAATTTAATGGCTGTAACGTAATGAAAGATCAAAAAGAAAAAGGCACAGAACGCATTTTAGTCGGCTTTGAAATGGGTAAAGGACCTGCTCCAAGACATGGTTACGATATAATGAAAGACGGTAAAAAAGTAGGTGAAGTAACCTCTGGAACAATGTCTCCAACTTTAAAGAAAAATATCGGTTTAGGCTATGTTCCCGTTTCTCTCAAAGAAATAGGCTCAAAATTTGAAGTTTCTATAAGAGGAAAAGGCTATGAAGCAACTGTTATTGAAACTCCATTTTATAAGAGAGAAGGAGCAAAGAAATAATGAAAAATTTACAGCAAATAGACCCTGAAATAAGCTCTATTATTGCAGAAGAAAAAAAGCGCCAAATGAGTCAAATAGAACTCATTGCTTCAGAAAATTTTGTTTCAGAAGCAGTTCTGGAAGCTATGGGTTCTGTATTAACCAATAAATATGCTGAAGGTTATCCTGCCAAACGTTATTACGGTGGCTGTGAAGTCGTTGACAAAGCCGAAAATCTTGCAATAGAAAGAGCAAAAGAACTTTTTGGAGCTGAACACGTTAATGTTCAGCCTCATTCTGGCAGTCAGGCTAATATGGCTGTCTATCAAACAGTAATGAAACCAGGCGATACTTATTTAGGAATGAATCTGCAAAACGGCGGACACTTAACCCATGGCAGTCCAGTAAATTTCAGTGGAATCCTTTATAATGTTGTTCCTTACGGCGTTACAGATGACACAGAAACTTTGGATTATGACGGCATGAGAAAACTTGCTGTCGAAAACAAACCTAAAATGATTATGTGTGGTGCTTCTGCTTACCCACGAATTATTGATTTTGCTAAAATAAGAGAAATTTGCGATGAAGTTGGAGCAATAATGTGCGTTGATATGGCTCATATCGCTGGTTTAGTTGCCGCTGGTCTCCATCCTTCCCCAGTTCCTTATGCAGACTTCGTAACCACAACAACTCATAAAACCCTTAGAGGGCCAAGAGGCGGAATGGTTATGTGCAAAGAACAATATGCTAAAGCTCTTAATAAAACCATATTCCCCGGCTTGCAAGGCGGCCCCTTAATGCACATTATAGCAGCAAAAGCCGTTGCCTTTAAAGAAGCATTGCAACCAGAATTTAAAGATTATCAAAAAAGAATAATAGAAAACGCTCAAGCACTTTCAAAAGCTTTGATTGATAAAGGTTTCAGACTTGTTTCTGGAGGAACAGACAACCACTTAATGCTTGTAGACCTAAGAAGCAAGAATATTACAGGTAAAGCTGCAGAAAAAGCTCTAGACAAAGCTGGAATTACAGCAAACAAGAATACTATTCCAAACGACCCCGCATCACCTTTCGTAACATCTGGTTTAAGATTAGGAACTCCTGCCGTAACCACAAGAGGCATGACACCAGAAGTTATGAAGCAAATCGCTGAATTTATCGACAGAGCCGTTTCCGACCCTGAAAACGAAGAAAATCTTGAAAAAATCAAAGCAGAAGTCCTTGAAGNNTAAATAATAGGAGATATAATAATGAAATTTTCTAAAGATCACGAATGGGTTAAGCTTGAAGGCGAAACCGCTATAATAGGAATTACAGATTACGCAGCTCACCAACTTGGTGACGTTACTTATGTTGAATTACCTTCTGTTGGCAATAAACTGACTCAGGGAAAATCATTCAGCACTGTTGAATCAGTTAAAACCGTATCTGACGTTTTTGCCCCTATGAGCGGCGAAGTTACTGAAGTTAACGAAGAATTAAGCGACAATCCTGCAATCGTAAACGAAGATCCAATGGGCAAAGGCTGGATAGCAAAAATTAAATTTTCAAACAAAGCCGAATATGACACGCTTCTAGACGAAGCAGCATACAAAGAAATCTGCAAATAAAAATATGGCTACATACGTTCCACATACAGAAACCGAAATGCAGGAAATGCTTTCGGCAATTGGCGTTAAAAAAATAGACGACCTCTTTTCGGATATTCCTGAGTCTTTGAAATTAAAGCGCGATCTAAACCTTCCAGAAGGAATAAGCGAGCTTGAAATGACACGTGAAATGACTCGTTTAGCCGAAATGAACACAACCACAGACAAAGCAGTGTGCTTTCTTGGCGGTGGGGCTTATGACCATATAATCCCTGCAGCTATAGATCATCTGATATTGAGAGGCGATTTCTTTACAGCTTATACTCCATATCAGCCCGAAGTATCACAAGGCACATTACAATGCATATACGAATACCAAAGCTTAATATGCAGTCTTACAGGCATGGACGTTGCCAACGCTTCTCTTTATGAAGGCGCTACAGCCAACATGGAAGCAATTAAAATGGCTGAAGCCCAAACTGGTAAAAGAAAAGTCGTGGTCTTAGACACCTTAAATCCTGAATATCGTAAGGTTATCGAAACCATAAACGGTACTCATGGTTCTGAAATTACTACTATACTTAGTTCTGATGGAATTGTAGATATAGAAGCAGTTAAATCAGCAGTTGATGACCAGACCGCAGCCGTAGTCGTTCAATATCCAAATTACTTTGGCAATATCGAAGACATACAGCAAATAGCAGAAGTTGCCCATTCTGTTGGTGCAATGTGCATAGTTTGTGCTAATCCAATCGCTCTCGGAATGTTAGAAGCTCCTGGCAAGCTTGGTGCAGATATAGTAACAGGCGAAGGTCAGCCACTGGGCATTGCTCTTGGTTTTGGCGGTCCATATCTTGGTTTTCTTTCCTGCAAAAAAGCCTTAATGCGCAGAATTTCCGGTAGAATTGTAGGAAAAACCAAAGATTTAGACGGCAAAACTGGATATGTTCTTACATTGCAAGCAAGAGAGCAACATATAAGACGTGAAAAAGCTAGCAGCAATATTTGCTCCAATCAAGCATTAATGGCTTTAACAGCAACCATCTATATGACAATTATGGGATCGGAAGGTCTAAAAGAAGTCGCTTGGCAAAGCTTCCAAAAAGCTCATTACATGAAATCAGAGCTTGAAAAAATATCCGGAGTAAGCTTCCCATTCTCTAAGCCATTTTTCCATGAAATGGTAATAAAAATTCCAAATGCTTCAAAAATAGTTGAACAAATGGCTGAAAAAGGCTATTTTGCAGGTATCCTGCTTGAAAAAGCTTATCCTGAATTAAAAGACTGCTTACTTATTGCCGTTACCGAAAAACGCACTAAATGCGAAATTGATAAATACTGTAAATTGCTTGGAGGGTTTATAAAATGACAGAACCCTTAATATTCGAACTTGATACTAAAGGTAGAAGAGGCTATGAGCTTCCAAAGTTAGATGTTCCTCTAACAGATGTAAAAAACGCTATTCCAGATAAATTCATACGTCAAGAATTAGACATGCCCTCTCTCTCTGAACTTGATACAATCAGGCATTTCACAAGACTTTCCCGTCTGAATCATAGCGTTGATGTTGGTTTCTACCCGCTTGGTTCCTGCACAATGAAATATAATCCCAAAGTAAACGAAGATATGGCTCGTTTACCAGGATTTGCCAATATTCACCCAAATCAGCCAGAATCAACCGTTCAAGGTGCATTGAAAATGCTCTATACAACAGAGCAATACTTAAAAGAGCTTACAGGTATGGATGCAATGACGCTTCAACCTGCTGCTGGTGCACAAGGTGAAATGACAGGTCTGCTTATAATCAAAGCTTATCACGATTATAAAGGCAACAAGAAAAGCAAAATACTTATACCCGATAGCGGTCATGGCACAAACCCTGCTTCTTGCTCTATGGTTGGCTATGAAGTAATTAACGTAAATTCAGATGATAGAGGATGTATTGATATTGCAGACCTTAAAACGAAAATTTCCGATGATGTAGCTGGATTAATGATTACGAATCCAAATACTCTTGGGCTTTTCGATGAAAACATCGGCGAATTGGCAGAATTAGTCCATTCTGTAGACGGTTTGCTTTATTATGACGGAGCTAACTTTAATGCAATTATGGGTTGGACACGCCCTGGCGATATGGGGTTCGATGTTGTTCACCTTAATTTACACAAAACCTTCTCTACTCCTCATGGCGGCGGTGGTCCAGGTTCTGGTCCAGTTGGCTGCAAAAAGCACCTTGAAAAATTTCTTCCAACGCCAAGAGTTATATTTGATGGCTCTAAATATTCTCTACAACATGAAAACGAAAAATCAATCGGTCCTGTATTAGGACAGGTTGGAAATTTCCTTGTAATAGTAAAAGCTCTTGCTTTTATGATGGTTTGCGGTAAAGAAGGATTAAAACATACTTCAGCTTGTGCTGTTCTAAATGCAAATTATATGATGCAGTATCTCAAAAAATTATTCTATTTACCTTTCGACAGATATTGTAAGCATGAATTTGTAGTATCAGGAAAACCTCTTGAAAAATACGGTGTTAAAACTCTAGATGTGGCTAAACGCTTATTGGATTTCGGTTACCATGCTCCTACAATTTATTTCCCACATATTGTTGAAGAAGCAATGATGTTTGAGCCAACCGAATCTGAATCTAAAGCGACTTTAGACGAATTCTTAGAAATTATGGCTAAAATCGCCAAAGAAGCGGAAGAAAATCCAGATTTACTAAAGAAAGCACCTGTAACTACGCCTGTTCGCAGATTAGACGAAGCTACAGCAGCAAGAAAACCAGATATAAACTATTACAGCAATAAATAATGTTTATCAGCAATAAGCTATTATATAGCTTATTGCTGATTTAATCATATAAAGTAATAAGCTAAAAATAATGAAAATAGCTAGTCATATATCGAATTTACTTCTGAAAATTGTACCATTTTTTCAGCCTTCAGAAACAAATCAGGTTTGGTTAGTAGGCGGTTCTATACGTGATATACTTTGTGAAGTAAACGATATAACAGACTTGGATTTAGCTGTTTCATTTAATCCTGTTGAAAAATGTAAAAAGTTTGCAAATGCAACAAATTCCGGCTACGTTTTATTAGATGACGAAAGACATATAGTAAGAATTGTTTACGAAGATGAAAACAAAAAAAGTTATACTTTTGATGTTTCAGAATTTAGAGCAAATACGATTGACGATGATTTAAGACTTAGGGATTTTACAATAAACGCTATTGCTGCACCACTTTTTGGAGAAAATATTAATTTATTAAAAAAGAATGAAATAAATATATATGATCCTTTAAATGGAAATAATGATTTAAAAAACAAGAAAATCAATTTATGTTCACCTGCTTCTTTTGTTGACGACCCATTGAGAATTATGCGAGCATTTAGATTCGCAGCATTATTTAACGCTGAATTAAGCCAAGAAGTATTAAATCAAATTAGCCAGTCATGTAAACTTTTGGAAAAAATTTCAGGTGAAAGAATCAGAGACGAATTATTTAAAGTTTTAGACGTTAAAAACTCTTTTAAATGGCTTAGTCTAATGTCAGAAACAAAAGTTCTAGACATTGTTTTTCCTGAACTTTCCCAATGTCGTGGAGTAACGCAAAACGAATGGCATCATCTTGATGTATTTAATCACACTCTGCTAACTTTCCAAAATTTTGAAAAGCTTATTTCATTACCTACACCCCATCGTTGGTGGAAGAATTTTGAAAATTATTTGAATACAAATATTTCTGGTCAAAGAACTTACAAACAGTCTTTTAAATTAGCATGTTTAACTCATGATTTAGGGAAGATTCCATGTAAAAATGTTGATTCTGTAACAGGTAAAGTTACTTTCCATTGTCATGAAATGGAAGGCATGAGAATAGTTAAAGAAATATCTGAAAGACTTAAACTTTCTGCGAATGAACTTTCTTTTCATCAAAAGGTAGTTAAAAATCACATGCGTCCTGGCGTTATGCTTCAACAAGGGTTAAGCGATAAACGTCTATATAGATATTACACAGAATGTGGACTAGATGGAACAGGCATAGCACTTCTTTCGCTGGCTGACCGTCTTTCAGCTCTGGGAAATTATGATGAACAATCCATAATGAAAACCACAGCTGGAATATACGAAATAATGGATGTTTTCTTTGAACAAATAAATATTCCAAAGCCTAAACCATTTATAACAGGAAAAGAACTAATAAAACTGGGAGCACAGCCAGGTCCCATTTTCAAAAAGATAATAGATACTGTTGCCGAAGCCCAATATACCAATGAAATAAAGACCTACGAAGAAGCTGTTGAATTGGCCAAAAAGTTATTAGATTAAAAATAATTTCACCAAAATAAATCAGAAACTATAGTTTTTAGTTAACAGCCGATTTGTAAATCTAAAACCATATTGCGGTAACTCCTGTTTAACAGCATATACATATAACCATATTGTACAGAATTTTTAGTTGCCTTATTACATATTGTTATTGCGACAAATCAGGTTTAAAAGTATAATAAATTCAATAAAGATATATTAAACTCTATTTTTAAATAATTTACTCAGGGATAAACAATGAAAAATCAGAAATCAAAAAAAACTAGAATAATTACTACAGTAATTTTACTAATAATAGCAATAAGAGGCTTTATGGCTTTTCAAATTTACACAAGNNAAAGAATATGAAAAAAACATCAAGAAGAGATGGCTTCCATCTGATAATAAAAACATAAAGCCTGAATTTTGTAAAAACATCTTTCTTATCGAGGATGAAAATAAATCAATAGCTAAAGTAGTAAATGAATTATATAGATATGATAATAAAGATATGGATATGAACTCGTTAAATAAGTTTGAAAATGTTTTAAAACAATCAAAAATTGATTTAAACAATATTAGCCTTTCCGGTATAAGAACAAAAATAGGGATGAAAAAAAGAAATATGCCCTTCCCATTAGAAGAAAGTGCATTATTCCCTACAATTCCAAGTTACAAAAATTCAAGGGCAACTGCAAGATATTGGTATTTTTTAAGCCGACTATTTGAGAAAAATAATGATGACGAAAAAGCTCTAACTTTAAGTCTTGCTATCTATTATTTGGCAAAAGACNNTGCATATCAATAACAAAAATGATTTGTTTAGCTTTAAATAACATTGGCAACAATTCAATAATACAATTTGCCAGCAGACCAAGAAAAATAAGTAGTACAAAAATAAAAGAAACTGCTAAAGACATTTTAGACTTTGCCAAGAACGATTACCCTTTATCAAAAACATATGAAGGTGAATTAAATTATATAAACGAAA
>LXOW01429925.1_pt1 | contig 10292 bp, 8 predicted proteins | sample 1368591 | NCBI WGS metagenome assembly LXOW01 (sample SAMN04884650, study PRJNA319009) | bovine gut metagenome | isolation source: Cow rumen | host: Bos taurus | place: Italy: Legnaro (PD) | collected 2014-07-09
AGCCGATGACGCTCTATAAGAACTTCCGCGGCGCCGAACCCGACCCGGACGCCCTGCTCCGCGCACGCGGCCTCAAATAGCTTTTTTACGCTGCAACGGAAACAGCTGACAATCAGCTATATATGGAAAGTCCTCCCCCTCGTTTCGAAGGGGAGGACTTTTAGCAATTAACTGGTAATCAGTTGCTTCCGTTGCAGGGCAAACTATCGAAGAAGGATTTCGGAAACGGCCGACAGGATCGGATCGACGCTGATGGGGGCGCCGACCGCGCCCTGCATCCAGCATTGCGGCGTGAGTCGGCCCTGCCGGTAGATGCGCTGCAGTTCGGCGGCGAACTCGGCGTCACTGCCGCATTGGGCCAGATGCGCTTCCAACTGATAATGGATGATGTGCCCGACCGGATAATTCGGCAGATACATCGGATAATTGAGCATATGCGAATAGATGGCCAGCAGCGGTGAATCGTGCGTACCGAGCACCGGTTCGTAATACTGGTTCCAAACTTCGCGGGCGATCCGGAGCACCGCGTCACGAAGTTCGTCGACCGTCGCATCGGGGTGCGCATAGAGCCAGTCCCACGTGTAGATGTCCACCAGGCTCACGCCCATAATCTCGTACATCCCCCAGAAAATGTCGAGCGTGGCATTGTCATCGATCTTCTGTTTGCCGTATCCCAGCAGTTGCAGGTCGCGCACCTGGAAGAGGAAGGCCATCGCCTCGGTAGTAGCGTTGTTGGGCACACCGAAGAGCGGATAATAGTCGATGTGGTACAGGTCGGTAACCTGTTCCACATTGTGTCCGAATTCGTGGACGGCGATGTTATAGCCCTTGTAGTCCATACCGTCGGCACCGATGCGCGTGCGAAGACGGGCCGGTTCGGTCCGGCCTACGCATTCCCAGGCGTGGCCCGACCCCCGGGCGCCCTCCACCACGATATGGTCGGCGAGGAACTGCGCCTCTGCCGCGTCGAATCCCAGGTTGCGGAGCATTCGCGGCATATCGCGATGGAACGCCTCCGCGTCGGGATAGCGGCGGCGCGTCTCGGCGGTCAACCGGTCTTCGGGAATGGCGGAGCGGCTCTTGAAACCGTCGTACCAGATGTCATAGGGCCGCAAGTCTCGCCCCAGACGCTCTTTGATCCGTGCGCCCACCTGTTTGACCTGGTCGGAACTGACGAACCGGATGAAAAGGTCCTTGATCTCATCTTCGCTCATCTCCAGCGAACCGTCGAAATTGCGCAACAGTGCCGTTGGTTCCGATGCGCAGTAGCGGTCTTGCTCCTGGAATGCGTGGAACTGATTGAGAATATGGCTGTAGCGCACGTTCCCCTCTGCCGGCAGGAACACCTCTTTTCCGTCTTTCCACGTCCGGTTGGAATAGGGAGCCCAATCGTATGACGGGTCATTGACCACGGCCGCGGGAATCTCCTGGGTGACGATTCGTTCCATCACGCGATAAATCATTTCCTGTTTCTCCCTGGCGTGCGGTACGTCGGCATAGTTCGACTTGAGTTCGTCTCGAAGGTTCCAGTGCGAAAGCAGGGACATATCTTCCGGGAACAGGCGCTCGCCTTTCTCGGTGAGCAGATGCCCCATCTGGATGTTGTAGGTATCGATATAGGCTTCGGCGGGGCCGTGTGCATCGGCGATGGCCTGGTTCACGGAAGCGGGAATGCGGGTGGTGAACACGTCGCCCAGACGGGCGTAAGCCCACTCCAGCCGGCTCCACTGCGGCCCGTATGCATTCTTTTCGGTCAGCGTGTATTCGGGGAAATTGAGCGCCGTAATCAGCGCCAGCTTGTTGGCGAACATATCGTCGGAGAAATGCGCGCCGGCATCGTAGCCGCTCAGCAGATAGTCAATCGCCCCCGGCTCGCCCTCCGCCAGGATGGTGGGACGGCCCAGTTCGATGGTAAGTTGGTTCTGCTGCGTATTGAAGATCTCAAGGGCACGCGAAATCTTTTCGAAAAGGGCATAACGGGACTCGGGCGTAGTGGCCAGCCATTGTTTCACAAATGCGTCGAAGTCAGCCTTGCTGCCATCTTCGGGCCGCCAGAGCGCAGCGCACTGGTCAATGCCGCGCTGGTAAGGAGAGGGCCACTTCATCTCGACTTTGTGAGTACCGGCGCCGTATTCTTTCGAAGCGGTTTCTCCCGGGAGAGTCACCGTCGCCGTAGCACCTTTCGGAATCGTAAACGACCAGTACCAGATGCCGTCTGCAAAATGCCAGGCACTTTCGATCAACCCGGCCGCCGAACGGTAACTGGCCGTCAGCGAACCAAGCCGCTCGTCGGGCACGGGTTTCATCAGGATGTGGCGGAAACCCGGATCGGCCGGGTCGGCGGCGATGCCCGCCGCTGTCTCCCAAAGCCACTGGCACACGCATCCGTAGGCGTAGTGGTTGTAGCTGTTCATCCCGTCGGGGCCGACGCCTTTTTCGACCGTATAGCTGTTCCAGCGCTCCCACATAGTGGTGGCGCCGTTATCGACCGTATAGAGCCAGCTCGGATTCTTGCGCTGGAAAAGAAGATCATAGGCGAAATCGGACATTCCGTTGTCCGTTAGCGTCTGCATCAGGATGGAAGTTCCCAGGAAGCCGGTTTGCAGGCAGCCGTCGTGATCGGAAAAATTCTGCTTCAACCGGGCGATCATCTTCTCCCGGGCCTGTCCTTCCACCAGACCGAGTTTGAGCGCGAAAAGCGCCGGGGTCTGCATCGTATTGAGAATAGGCGTCCGGAAATTACCGTCGGCATCGAGGCATTCCTGCCGCAAGAAAGCCTTGGCAGACTCGGCCATAGCCCGGTATTTCGCGGCGTCGCGGCCGGTAGCGGCCGCCATATCGGCCATCATTCCGGCATCGATGACGCAGTAACACGCGCCCAGATAGCGCCAGTATGCGAAAGACGCCTGATGCGTGGCTTCATCGAGCCACCAGCGTCCGCTGCTGCCCTCCAGCGGCTCATAGCTGAGCCAGTCACCCCACTCGAAATGTCCGTTCTCCTCACCGACCAGCGCCTCGTCGTAACGGGTCTCGTCGACGTGCGCCATAAAGCGGTCCATCGCCTCCCAGTTCTCCTCCACGATGGCATTGTCGCCGAATTGTTTCCAGATCGTCCAGGGAACGATGATGCCTGCATCCGCCCAGCCGAAACGCATCATATCGTTGCCGTATTGGGCTTTCGGGGCTACGCCCGGAAAAGCCCCTGTCGCTTCGCTTTGCGAATCGCGCATATCACGCATCCACTTGCGGAAAAACGCATCGGTATTGGCGAAGAAGGTGCCGGTCTCGGTAAACACCTGCGTATCGGCCGTCCAGCCGAGCCGCTCATCGCGCTGCGGACAGTCGGTCGGGATGGACAGGTAGTTGGAGCGCTGTCCCCAGACAGCATTGGAAATCAGTTTATTGATAGATTCATTGCCCGTAGTGAGCGTGCCTGTTTCCAAGTCCCGTGCAATTGACGTGACCGGGACGGATTCGATCGAACGTATCTCGACCTCCCCGGTCGAGGTGATGGCCAGGCAACTGTATCCGAAGAAGGTGCAATGCGGTTTATAGGTTACGAAATCCGCGCTTCCGGCAAACGTATAGTCCAGCCGGAAAAAATGCTCGTTGAGCCGGAGGTTCCGGCGATACACGGTTCCGGCCGGCCCGTCCATTCCGCGGCTCTCCTCGCCGTTGCCGTCGTTCAGGATCTCGGCGGGAAGGCAGGTCAGTACGGTCCCTTCTGCTGCCTTGAAGAGGAACGAAGGCACCGCGGAAGCGTTCTGCCCGAAATCCACCACCAGCGTCTCACCGGGGCGCACGGTCATCGGTTCGCCCGGCGCGTACGTCCGCATCACGATGACCTTGCCGTGCTCGGCCGGCTTTCCGGCGGTCCCTTCTACGGCATCCGTGACACCTTCCCACACATACGCCCGGACAGGTTGCAAGGCCAGATCCCTGCGTAGACAGACCTCTGCGCCCTCGGAAGGCAGGATCTCCCCGGAAAACTCCGTGTTAAGCTCGGGGACCGAGAGTTTCCCGGGCGTGTCGAAGCCGGGCAGTTCCCGGGCGTCATACGCTTCCCCGTCAAAGATACCCGCGTGCTTCACCGGTCCTGCAATACCGGCCTTCCAGGTCTCCGTATCGGTTCCGAAAAGTGCTTTCGTCCCGTCTGCATATGTAAGCTCCAGCACGGCACGGAAGGCGCACTTGCGACCGACCATTCCCTCGTTGCCGGCAGGCGTGACGATCTTGTCGGCCCACCAGCCGGGTGTCACCTGTGCAGACAGCACGTTCACCCCGCCCTCTTTCTTGATGAAGGACGCGGTGATGTCGTAGGTAAACGAGCGCCGTGTCTTCTCCGGATGCGTAAAGCCCGGCTTGAGGAAGTCCATCCCTACAGGACAACCGTTCAGGTACAGTTCGTACACACCGAGCGCCGTGGTCATCCAACGGGCCGACACCACTTTTTTGTCGTTCGTCACCGTCGATACGAACCAGCTGGCTCCGTCCGCCGAACGCGGATCCTGCCCCACGATGCCTTCCACGACCGGTGCATCCACCACGGAAATCCATTGGGAAGAAGACCAGGCAGAAGCATCCAGCGCATCCGTTTTTGTACCTGTTACCGGAAGCTCCTGCTTTCCGCAGGCGGCCACGGAAAGAACCGCCAGCATAAAAACGACAAGGAAACGTTTCATTATCAAGAATAATCTGTATTTTTACAAATATATGAAAAAAGAACAGAAATACACGGAGCTGCTGCAGGAAGCGGAAGCCCTCATCGCCGGCGAGACCGACGAAATCGCCAATATGGCCAATGTGGCCGCCGCCATCCACGCCAAGTTCGGTTTTCACTGGGTGGGATTCTACCGCGTCATCGGAGAGGAACTCGTGCTCGGCCCGTTCCAGGGCCCGGTGGCCTGTACCCGCATCGCGTATGGACGCGGTGTCTGCGGTACCGCCTGGAAGGAGAAGCGTACCCTCGTCGTGCCCGACGTGGACCAGTTCCCCGGGCATATTGCCTGCAGCGCCCTTTCGCGGAGCGAGATTGTAATCCCGATCGTGCGAAAGGGCGCCGTAGTCGCCGAACTGGACATCGACAGCACCGATCCGGGCGCTTTCGATGCCGTAGATGAGCATTACTTGACCGTCTTGGTCACGTTTCTCGGCTCAGCATAATAATCCTGATCCTTCAGATACAGGTCGTCATACTTTCCGACAGGAAGATCCTGGAAGATGTAATAGTTCGCCTTCCGGGCCGCCTCGATCTGGTCGGTCAGGGCCGTATTCAGCGCACCGGCCGCCACATCGATAGCGGTCGTCACCAAAATTTCCAGCAGGCTCGAATCCTTTTTCTTGTCACTGTTGGAACCGGAACTCACCGACAGGTCTAGATACAGGTTGCAGGTCCGGTCGAACAGGACCTGGTCGGTCAGCGTCGACTTGATGATGTAGCGGATGTCCGTCTGGATGCCGTTCAGGTATTTGGACCACGTGTCGATGACGGAAAACACCACGGCGTCAGCGCCGAAGAAATCGTGGAACTGCTTGAGCGGCCTGTCGATGAACAACTCCGCATCGTAGGCGCTTTCCTGACGAAGAACTTCCATCGCCAGCGTCGGGGGAATCACATAATATCCGGCTTCGGCCAGCGGACGGCTGATCGAGGTATAGAGCAGCTCCTTGGCCTCGACATTGGTCGTATTGTTGATTGGCGGCATCACGAGCAGCGTGACCGGTTTTTCATCGTACATACCGGGGTAAAGACTGCTCCGCGTGCGGCTGGGCGTTCCGCAAGAGGACAGGGCCAGCACCAGGATGATAAAAGGAATGATCTTTTTCATATCACTTGAACAGTCTTTCAGCCAACGGCTTGATGAACGTAACGGATTCCGGATAGTAGTGCATTTCCATCTCGAAGAGTTCGCGACTCCGGTCCAGGAAACGGGCGGGCGTTATGCCCAAGACGGATTTCTGGTAGGAAGATGCGTGCTCGGCGAAGGTCGCCGCCGTCTCGGGCTGCGCCAGCAACCAGGCATATTCGGCACAGATACCCGGGGGAGGTACCTGCCGCAGGCCGCCCGGACGGGAGACCAGATTCTCATAGAGCACCAGCATCGCACAGAGGCTTTCGGGACTCTGCTTGGCGGAAGTGCGGTAGGCCGCACGTTCGTATTCCGTCACGCCGTCGTACTCACCTCCCCAGTTGTAGAGGATCTCGGCAGTCCCGCAAGCAGAAAACAGCAGGCAGGCCCCGAGAAGGACAGCAATCGGTTTCAGTCTCATAGATTGATGACTTTGGTATCGCCGGCTGAAACGAAAATCTTCTGGGTCAGGATGGTTCTGCCCCGGCGACGGACCTTCACATCGTGCCTGCCGGGCTTGACGATAATCAAATTGTCGGAGGTCTTCTTGATATTCCGTTTCTTCTTGAAGTCATTGTTTTTCACCGTATTAACACGGTAGGTCTGTTTGTCGATGGTCACGTCGATCGTCTGTATGCGATCGGCGAAGAACACCAAGCCTGCCTCATCGGCCTTGCCGGAAACCACCGTATGGGAACCGGTACCGCAACCTGCGAGCAGCAGGACGGCGGAAAGGAGGATCAATACACGTTTCATAGCTTATTCGTCAATGATATAATAATTGTCCAAATGGTCTTCGTCAATGTCGTCCCCGCTGTACGAACAGAAGGAGATTTCGGTTTCGGGCGTGTCGCCGATCGAAGCGAGCACCTTCACCACGCCGATGAGCGTACCGGGAAGTTCGATCTCCATACCGGTCTGCGGGTTCTTCACTTTGCGGCCCTTCTTGTACACGTTGAAGGTATCACCGACCGCCAGGCCCTGCGAAGCGCCGCCGCCGATGATGTAGGAACCCTGGTCTTCAGCCAGGATGTAGGAACGCCAGGGTTTGTCCATACACTTGTTGATGATGTTCTCGACCAGCTGCGACAGGGCGGCAGAGATGGCCTTGTCGCTGAGGGTGGCGTCGAAACCGGCCGTACCGCCCAGACCCAGCGTCTGTTTGCTGGTGGTCTCGGCATAGCCTTTCGCTTCGTCGGAGTAGATGATCAGGCCCGATGAGGCTTCGACCAGACGGATGCTCACGCCCGCCTCGACGGTCTGCGTCTTGGAAGAGGTGAAAACGCCCTCGTTTCCTTCATTCTTGCGGCCAAATTCCGTAATCGATCCCAGGATGATGTAGTCGGCTCCGATCTTGTGCATCTGCTCGCCGGCTTCCGCCACCAGGACGTCAAGGTCGTCGCGTTCGAGGAGGATGAACTTCCCGCTCTGGGCCAGTTTTGAAGAAAGGATGTCGAGCGCCTGTTTGCGCATCGGATCGTTCTCCTTATCGTAGAAGATGCCTTTTCCGTACTGGGTTTCATTGGTGAAGCGGCCGATAGCGACCTTGCGTTTGATGGTCTTTTCCTGAGCAAAGGAAGGAACTGCGACCAATACGGCCAGCAGCGCGACCAGAAGGGTGTTGACAATCTTTTTCATTTTCATCAGTTTAGATTTTGAAGGCTTCCTATTGCAAAGATAACGCCATTTCTTCTTTTTTTGAGCAGGCCGACAGGAAAAGTTTCCATTGCGCGCGGGTGCGCACGAGATTGTGGCCCGGGTATTTGATTTTGTAATAGGTATCCCCGTTGATGTGGTCGGCCAGGAAACGGACGGCCTGCATATAGGGGAACAACGTGGCCGCGAAGGGAAGGTTCTCGCGCTCGACCGGCGTGAGGAAGGCCCCGGCCGTGGAAAGGTATCCTTTCGCAAAAGCCCTGAAAATCTCCATATTGAACGAAACCCTGTCAAGGTCGGGATCGTCTTCCGCACCGGTATTGGCCGCCGTACGCAGGAAATCGCCGAAATCGGAAAAGACGAATGAGGGCATCACTGTGTCGAGATCGATGACGCAGAGGATGCTGCCGTCACGGTCAAACAGCATATTGTTGACCTTCGTGTCGCAGTGGCAGATGCGTTTGGGCAGGATGCCTTCGCGATACATCCGCTCGGCCTTGCACATCTCCGTTTCGCGGGCCTGGATCTGCGCAACCAGATCCCTTACCTCGGGGTCGGACATGCGGCCGGCCGCATCGGCGGCCACCGCATCGCGCAACTGCCGGGCACGGAGTTCCATATTGTGGAAATCGGGAATCGGCTCGCCCAATTTGTCGGGCAAGTCCGCGAGCATCGCCTCGAAACGGCCGAACGCCACGCCGGCATAGCCCGCATATTCGGGTGTCACGGCCTCAAAGGTCAGGGCGTCGCGGATAAAAACCGATACGCGCCACCATTCATTTCCATCGGTCCAGTAACTCTTGCCGGTTCTTGTTTCCGGCAGGAAGCGCAAGACTTTGCGGTTGATATCCGCCTCGCCGGCTGCCTCCAGTTTCCCGCGGATGTGACGCGTTACGCAGTCGATGTTGTGCTGCAGCAGGTCCACGTCCTGAAAAATGGACTGGTTGATGCGCTGGAGCACATAGTTGTCGGGACCGTCGGTTTCCACCAGGAAAGTGTCGTTGATCAGTCCGTTGCCGAGCGGACGGATACCCGTCACCCTGCCTTCCACGGCAAAGTGACCGACAATATCAAGCAGATGCGCGTCCATCTTATCTGTCTCCCTCCGCAAGGGCATAACTGAAACCATTCACGCGATCCCAGGCGCCGCGGGTAAAGTCGGGCACCTCGACCGGCATACAGCCGTGTTCGAGCGAAATGCGGGAGAGCGGCGCCACGCAGCACCACTCGGCCAGGTCGTAGACATCCATATCGAGCGGCAGACCGTGACGCAGGCAGTAAATCAGACGGTAGTCCATTATGAAGTCCATACCGCCGTGGCCGCCGACTTCCTTGGCCACACGCTCCAGGTCCTCCGTCAGGATGACGTTGCGGTAGCCGGCCTGCAGGGCATCCAGTTCCGCTCCGGAAATGGTTCTCTCGCGTTTATCGCCGGCCCGGAAGCAATATTGGCGGATGGGATATTTCGCGGCATAACCTTCGGTACCAACCACCTGGTACATACGGCTGTACGGGCGCGGGGTCATCACATCGTGCTCGATGAGGATCGTCTTGCCTTTCTCGGTGCGGATAAGGGTGGATGTCTCGTCACCGTTGGCAAATCCAGTCACTTCTTCGCCGGCACGTTCGGATGCGATCTTGACGCCGTTGAAAGATCGGGTGTCCATCGACACGAGCCTCGTCATCCGGTCGCCGCGGTGGATGTTCAGCACCTGGCAGACAGGGCCGATGCCGTGGGTCGGGTAAACGTCCCCGCGGAACTTCCGGTTGTAGTCGAGGCGCCAGTTGTTCCAGTACTCATCCCAGTACGGGTCTAGGTTGTGACAGTAAGCGCCTTCCACGTGGATCACCTCGCCGAAGAGGCCGCGCTGCGCCATTTCGAGGGTCGTCATCTCGAAGAAGTCATAGACGCAATTCTCGAGCATCATACAGTGCTTCCGGGTTTTCTCGCACTGGTTGATCAGGCCCCATATCTCGTCCATATCGAGCGCCGCAGGCACCTCGATGGCCACGTGCTTGCCGCACTCCATCGCATACATCGCAATGGGATAATGGTTGAGCCAGTCGGTGCAGATATAGACCAGATCGACGTCCTCCTGCTCGCAAAGGCCGCGCCAGGACTCCTGTTCACCACTGTACAGGCCAGTGGCTGCCGGTTTGCCCATCTTTTCCAAATCGGCCGCGGAAGCATCCACGCGGTCGGGAAGCAGGTCACAGAGCGCAGTTACCACGGCTCCGGGCACCAGCGACAGACGTTCCACCGCATCGCTGCCGCGCATACCCAGGCCCACTACGCCGATGTGGACGGTCTCGATCGGATCCGCCGTCAGACCGACGGCGTCCTGCTGTCCGGCCGGACGGGCCGGGACGGGCGTCTTGATGATATTGTCGGCAGACTTGCAGCAACCTGTACCCAGCAAGGCCAGCATTGTGCAGATGAGAAGCAGTTTCTGTTTCATAGTTTATCAGTTTTATCTTTTAACAAAGATAGTAAATGATTTTTTGCAATAAAATTTGCGAAGTAAAAAAAAGTTCTTACATTTGCAGTCCCAACGCGGAGCCTTTGCGCAAGGCGAGAGAAATGAGAGCTCGCTTTCATTTCCGAGCCGAAGCAAAAATCCCCGCAGACAGGCGGAAATAGCTCAGTTGGTAGAGCACGACCTTGCCAAGGTCGGGGTCGCGAGTTCGAGTCTCGTTTTCCGCTCCAGAACTCTTGCGGAAATAGCTCAGTTGGTAGAGCACGACCTTGCCAAGGTCGGGGTCGCGAGTTCGAGTCTCGTTTTCCGC
>LXOW01447828.1_pt1 | contig 10291 bp, 8 predicted proteins | sample 1368591 | NCBI WGS metagenome assembly LXOW01 (sample SAMN04884650, study PRJNA319009) | bovine gut metagenome | isolation source: Cow rumen | host: Bos taurus | place: Italy: Legnaro (PD) | collected 2014-07-09
GACGCTCCCCGCCCGCCGCCACACGGGATTCCCCAAGTCTAGGAAAAGCCAAAACAGGCGGAAAACCCAATGTTTTCCTTGATATCCCGCCATCGCCCCACCCGCGCCCCGGCCTCTCCAGGACGCCTGCGGAAAAGCGGAAAAGAGGACTTGAAACGGGCGGGCGGATTTGGCATGTTCGGCGCGATGGGTGGCGGTGCGCCATCCGTGTGATTTGTTCCAGCAAGGAGAAAGCAAATGAAAGTATCGGTAATCGCCAGTTTGATCGTGGGCATCCACGTGGTGGTGGTCGCGTCCGTGGCCATGCAGGGTTGCACCGCGACCCGTGCTCCGCGCGGCGAAATCGAAGACACCGCCATCGCTCCGCCGCCGCCCCCGGCGATGCCCCCGACCGTCGATGAAACCGTGGCCGTGCCCGCCCCGGCGCAGCCCGCTCCGTTCAAGCCCGTCACGGTGCAGCCCCCGGCCCCGCCGAAGCCCGTGGCCGCCGCGGCCCAGCCCAAGGTGTACGTGGTCCAGAACGGCGACTCCCTCTCGAAGATTGCCGCGAAGCACGGTTGCAAGACCGCCGACCTCAAGGAATTCAACAACATCAAGGACGCCAACAAGATTCTCGTCGGCCAGAAGCTGATGATCCCGGACGGCTCCTCCAAGGCCCCCGTCGCGCCCGCCAAGGCCGGCGCGCCCGCGGCCGCGCCGAAGGCCGGTCCCGGCGAGTACATCGTCCAGAACGGCGACGCCCTCTCCAAGATCGCCGCCAAGTTCGGTTGCAAGACCAAGGAGCTGATGGAGCTCAACAACATCAAAGACGCCAACAAGATCCGCATCGGCCAGAAGCTCAAGATTCCCGGCGCGGCCCCCGCCGCCCCGGCTCCCGCTCCCGCCGAAGCCCCGGCTCCCGCCGCGCCCGCGAAGGCCGAATGGGTCGCCCCTCTCCCCGCCGCCGAGCCCGCCTCCGCCCCGGCCGCCGAAGCCGCTCCGGCTCCCGCGCCCGCTCCGGCTCCGGCCCCGGCCGTGACCGAAGAAGTCGTCGAAATGGAAGACGTCCTCGACTACACCGTCCAGAACGGCGACACCATCGAATCCATCGCCCGCCTCTTCGTGGTCAGCGGCGCCGACATCCGCAAGCTGAACAAACTCGCCGACGGCGAAGACGTCAAGCCCGGCAAGGTCATCAAGATCCCCCCCACCGCCCTCTGAGGCACCCCCGCGGGAAACGCGCCCGGTAGACGCCGGGCGCTTTTTTGTGGAAACGGTCCGGTGAAACCCAAATTCATGCTGATTCTGACGGTGACCCTGCTCCTGCTGTTCGGGATCATGATGATCTACAGCACGAGCGCCCCGTACGCGGAACAGAAATTCGGCTCTTCGACCTACTTCTTCGTCCAGCACGTCAAATACCTCCTGCTCGGCCTGGTGGTGCTCGGGGTGGCGGCGTTCGTCGACTACCACTTCTGGCTTCGCTGGGTGTGGCCGTTGCTGGGTCTGGCGGCGGTGCTGCTGGTGCTCGTGTACATCCCGCCGGTCGGGAAAATCATCAACGGGAGCCGCCGGTGGATCGGGGTGGGGACCAAGACGTTCCAGCCGTCCGAACTGGCGAAATTCGCGGTGATCAACCTGATGGCGTGGTGGTACGGCCGCCGCCGCCGCGCCCCGCAGCGCTATTGGGGCCGCGTCTGGCACGACCTGGTGCTTCCCGGCGCCGTCCTCGGCGCGGTGCTGGGGCTGATCCTGTTCGAGACCGACTTCGGCAGCACGCTGCTGATCGGGGTGACGGGGGCGGCGCTGATGATCGTGGGCGGCGCGCCCTTCCTGCCGGTGGCGGCGGGGGTGCTGTTGGGCTGCACCGGCTTGGGCTACATGATCCTGCAGAACCCCGAACGCATGGGCCGCATCGTCTCCTTCCTGCATCCCGAAGACTTTGCGCAGGGCGAAGGCTACCAGCTCCTGAACGCCCTCTTCGCCTTCGTCGCGGGCGGCCCCTGGGGCGTCGGCCTCGGCGCGAGCCTCCAGAAGCGCCTCTACCTGCCCGAAGCCCACACCGACTTCATCTTCGCCATCGTCGGCGAAGAACTCGGCATCGTCGCGACCCTCTCGGTGGTGGTTGCGTTCATGGTCCTCTTCGTCTGCGGGATGCGCATCAGCGGCCGCGCCGCCGACACCGGCGGCCGCATGCTCGCCTTCGGCATCACGCTCCTGATGAGCGTGCAGGCCATCGTGAACGTCGCGATGGTGACCGGCTGCGCCCCGACCAAAGGCTTCCCGCTCCCCTTCATCAGCTTCGGCGGCAGCAGCCTGCTCATGAACCTCTTCATGATCGGCGTCCTCCTGAACGTCGCCGACCAAGGCTCCTCCGGCGCCCCCGTCCGCCGACGCCGCTGACGGACCGCCGTCTCCGGAAAACGGATTCCGGCCCGCGCCCGGAATCCGCGTATGCCCCCCACCCCACCCCCCATCCCCTCCGCGTTCAGTCCGTGAACATGTACTTGACGATGCACCGGATGGCGGAGAACCCGTCCTTCCACCCGATCTTCTTCCCTTCCGAGTAGTCGCGCCCGTAGTAGGAAATCGGCACCTCGTACACCTTCAGATGCCGCTTGGCGACCTTGGCCGTGATTTCCACCTCGAACCCGAACCGGTTCTCCCGGAGCGGGATGCCCTGGATGATCTCGCGCTTGAAGACCTTGTAGCAGACCTCCATGTCGGTCAGGTTGAGGTTGGTCGTCATGTTCGAGAGCGTGGTGAGGAAGCGGTTCCCGATGTAGTGCCAGTAGTACACCACGCGGTGCGCCCCGCCGCCGAGGAAGCGCGACCCGAACACCACGTCCGCCCGCCCCGCCAGCAGCGGCGCCAGCAACCGCGGATACTCGTGCGGATCGTACTCGAGGTCCGCGTCCTGGATCAGCACCCAGTCCCCCGTCGCCGCCGCGAACCCCGTCCGCAGCGCCGCCCCCTTGCCCTGGTTGACCTCGTGGAACAGCACCTTGAGCGACGGGTCCGCGCCGCCCATCTCCTCCAGCACCTTCCGCGTGCCGTCGCTGGAGCAGTCGTCCACCAGGATCAGCTCCTTGTCGATGCCCTCCAGCGGGACGACCTTCACCGTTTCCACGATCTTGCGGATCGTGGCGGCCTCGTTGAATACCGGGATGACGATGGAAAGTTTGCTCATGGGGCCCTCGGGTTTCTTTTCTGCGGCTTCACGCCATGTCCGCACTATAGGTCCTCCCCTGCCGGATGGCAATGCCAACCTGCCGCCGTCTCCCCTCCGGCTTTGGGGCGCATCTCCGCTTTGTGCAAAGGGGTGGCTGGGAAGAAAGAGAAACTCCGATTTCCCCGNNGGTCCGATGGAACTGCGCCGTTCCTTGCGCGCCACTCCTGCCCGTCCCCGTCCCGGCGGGGATGCGGCGGACAATCGGACGAATCGGAGTGTCCATCCGGGTCCAAACAAGTACCGGACGGACTTTTCCGAATTCCTCCGCGTAGCGGAGGTCCATCGGACAAATCGGAGTTTGATTGTCGGACACTTGTCCCGCTTTCGCTGTGCCATGTGCGGTATGTGTGCACAAAACGGAGATGCGCCCCCGGCTTTGCGCCCCCGCGAAAGGTTTTGCGCGCCGCTCCGGAAGGTGCTATAGCGGCGCCCCATGACCGTCATCGACTTCCACACCCACGTCTTCGCGGACGCCCTCGCCGGGCGCGCCCTGGCCAAGCTGGCCGCCAACAGCGGACTCGGCCACGCCCTCGACGGCACCGTCGGCGCCCTGCGCGCCTCGATGCGCCGGGCGGGCATCGACCGGGCGGTCGTCTGCCCCATCGCGACGCGCCCCCACCATTACGCGGGAATCCGCGACTGGGCGCGCGAAGTCCGCGCCTCGGCGCCGGAGCTGGAGATGCTGGTGTCCGTGCATCCCGACGACCCGCACGCGGCGGAGCACCTGGAAGAGGCGGCCGCGGACGGCTTCAAGGGCGTCAAGTTCCACCCCTACTACCAGGGCTTCTCCGTGGACGAGCCGCGCATGCGCCCGCTCTACGGCACAATCCGCGACCTGAACCTGCTGGTGGTGTTCCATTGCGGTTTCGACATCGCCTACCCCCGCGACCACTGGTGCAATCCGGCGAAGATCGCCCGCCTGGCGGACGATTTCCCCGGCCTGAAGCTGGTCGCGACGCACTTCGGCGGCTGGATGGACTGGGAGGAGTCGGCCCGCACCCTGCTCGGGCGGCCGATCTGGCTGGATGTCTCGATGGCCTTTCCGTTCCTCCCGCCGGAGCGCGTCCGCGGGATGGCGCTGGCCCATCCGGCGGAGTACCTCCTGTTCGGCACGGACAGCCCGTGGACCGACCAGTCGGCCGAACTCGCCCGCTGGCGCAGCCTGGACCTCGGCGAAGACTTCCTCCGGTCCCTCCTCGGCGGCAACGCGGAGCGCCTCCTCGCCTCCGCGGGCCGTCCCGCCTGATCCGCCGTTCCTTTCCCGCCTTCGCCACCTGCCCGGGAGTCCGGCGGGGACGTTCGGCTCCCGTGCCGCGAGATCAAGGAAAACACGGGGTTTTTCTCCGTTTTTCCGCCATGTCCCCTCCCCATGGACGCCGGCCGCCGCCGCGCTCCTCCCTCCATTCCGGCCCCGCATTCGCGGCATCCCGGCGCCGCCGCCGGAATTGCGCTTGCCAAACGGAGAGGGTTGGGGCTATCTTTTGACGAATTGCGTGCAGATTTCCTGCACGCCGGGAAAACCCGCAAACAAGGAACGACGATGGACTTCATTTTGAATCTGGCGATGATGGCACCGCCCGCCGAAGGCGGCCAGGCCGGGCAGCAGTCGGGCATCTTCATGTTCGTCTGGTTGGGCCTGATGATCGTGCTCTTCTACTTCATGCTCATCCGCCCGCAGAAGCGCCGCGAAAAGGAACGCCAGGCCCTGCTGGCCGCCGTCAAGACCGGCGACCGCGTGCTCTTCGCCGGCGGCCTGCTCGGCACCGTCGCCAACGTCAAGGACAAGACCCTCGTCATCAAGATCGCCGACGGCGTGAAGGTCGAGGTGCTCCGCGGCGCCATCAGCCAGGTCCTGGCCAAGGGCGAGGAGCCTGCGGAGGACAAGGCGCAGTGAGGCGCCCGGCCGCCGGCAGGCGGCATCGAACGACACGATGATTTCCGGCGGGCATCCCCCCGCCAAGGCAAAGACACCGAAACGAGGAACACATGAAGGCATCCATCTGGAAATGGTTGGTATTGGTCGTGCTGGTGGCCTGGAGCATCGCCCTGGTCTATCCGCCCAAGGACAAGGTCAAGCTCGGTCTCGACCTGCAGGGCGGCACCAGCTACACGCTGGAAATCGACGAGTCGCAGCTCCCCGAGGGCAGCGACGTCAAGGACGCGCGCGACCGCGCCCTCGAAGTCATCCGCAACCGCGTCGACGGCATGGGCGTCGCCGAGCCGAACATCTACCCCGACGGCACCAAGCGCATCATCGTCCAGATCCCCGGCATGAAGGCCGAGGACCGCGCCCGCGCCAGCGAGAACATCCGCAAGGCGGCGTTCCTCGAGTTCCGCATCGTGCACCCGCAGAACGACGAGAAGATCCGCAAGCTCTTCGAGAACCGCAAGGCCCCCGACGGCTACGAAATCGTCTCCCTCTCCGGCCAGCGCGGCGGCGAGTACTGGTACCGCACCGGCGGCAAGCCCACCCCCGAGGAGATGGCGGCCGTCCGCCGCTTCGAGCCCGTCGGCGGCTACGAGCTGCTGCTCGAGCGCGAGAAGATCCAGGGCAAGGACTACTTCAAGCCCTGGTACGTCCGCAAGAACGCCGAACTCACCGGCGCCAACCTCAAGAGCGCCAACGTCGGCTACCAGCAGCTCGGCCAGAAGACCGTCGAGATGTCCTTCGACTCCCGCGGCCGCAAGATCTTCGCCAAGCTCACCGCCGACCTCGCCCCCGGCGGCGCCCAGAACCCCGACCCCAACGGCCGCCGCTACCTGGCGATCGTCCTCGACAACACCCTCTATTCCGCCCCGTTCATCAAGACCTCCATCCCCGGCGGCAACGCCGTCATCGAAGGCAACTTCTCCCTCGAAGAGGCCAGCGACCTCGCCCTCGTCCTGCGCGCCGGCGCCCTCCCCGCCCCGCTGACCGTCCTCGAAGAGCGCACCGTCGACCCCACCATGGGCGTCGACTCCGTCAACAGCGGCAAGCGCGCCGCCGTCGTCGGCTTCGCCGCGGTCATCGTCTTCACCATCATCTACTACCACTTCGCCGGGCTCGTCGCCGCCCTCGCCCTCGCGCTGAACCTCATCCTCCTGCCCCTGGGCATGTGGATCGTCTCCGGCTTCTTCGGCCTCCTCGGCGGCAACGGCGCCGGCGGCAGCGCCGCGCAGCTCCCCGTGCTGACCATGCCGGGCATCGCGGGCATCGTCCTCTCCGTCGGCATGGCCGTCGACGCCAACGTCCTCATCTTCGAGCGCATCCGCGAAGAACTCCGCCTCGACAAGCGCCTCGGCGCCGCCCTCGACGCCGGCTACGACAAGGCCCTCGGCACCATTCTGGACGCCAACATCACCACCCTCCTCGCGGCCGTCATCCTCTTCTGGCAGGGCTCCGGCCCCGTCAAGGGATTCGCCATCACCCTCTCCGCCGGCATCATCGCCTCCGTCTACACCGCCGTCGTCGTCACCCGCATGGTCTTCAACTTCCTCGAAGGCCACGGCCTGCTGGGCAAGATCACCATGCTCCAGTGGGTCCCCGACACCAAGATCGACTTCGTCGGCATGCGCAAGGTTTCCGCCGTCGTCTCCGTCATCCTCCTCGCCGTCAGCATCGCCTTCGGCCTCAAGCGCGGCGCGGGCAACTTCGGCGTCGACTTCACCGGCGGCCAGCAGCTGACCCTCTCCTTCGAGCAGAAGGCCGAAGTGGACGCCCTGCGCGCCGCCATCGAAGGCGCGGGCGTGCAGAACCCCTCCATCCAGTACCAGCGCCTCGGCCAGGGCGAATCCGAGAACGAAGTCCTCGTCCTCAAGGTCGCCTCCGCCGAAGAAGGCAAGCTCGTCAGCGACACCCTCGCGGGCCAGTTCGCCGACAGCAAGTTCGAGCTGCGCCAGGAAGACACCGTCGGCCCGCAGGTCGGCCGCGAACTCCAGAAGAGCGGCACCATCGCCCTCGTCCTCGCCCTCGTCGGCATGATCATCTACATCACCATCCGCTTCGAGTTCTCCTTCGCCATCGGCGCCGTCGTCGGCCTGCTGCACAACATCCTGCTGACCATCGGCCTCTTCTGCCTCTTCGGGCGGCAGCTGACCATGATCAGCATCGCGGCCCTGCTGACCGTCCTCGGCTACAGCGTCAACGACACCATCGTCGTCTTCGACCGCATCCGCGAGACGCGCAAGCTCCGCGGCGGCAAGCTCGACGCCGGCATCGCCAACGAAGCCATCAACGGCACCCTCGCCCGCACCCTGCTGACGAGCGTGACGACCCTGCTGAGCCTCGCGGCCCTGATGATCTTCGGCAGCGGCGACATCTTCGACTTCGCCTTCGCCCTCTTCATCGGCGTGATCGTCGGCACCTACGCCTCGGTCTTCATCGCGACCCCGGTCATGCTGGCCATCCACCCCAAGACCCAGCTCCCCGCCGCGACGGCCCCCGCCACCTCCGGCTCCGGCAAGAAGGGCAGGAAGTAATCCCCAAGGGAAACCTCCCTCCGAACGGCCCGCCTACCCGGCGGGCCGTTTTCATGGCATTTCTCCTCATTTCTCCATTCATGAGATTTTAGACGAACAACCGATTTTATGTGGATTAGCATTCACTACGCCCCCATGAGCATTTCCACGTACCGTGGTCTCGGAAGGAGGCCGGGAACAAAAAATGGGATTGCATCATCCAAACTGCCCTCCTCAGATATCAACATCGCTCTCTCTTTCTCCTCCTCTCCGAGCGCCATTGTTACCTTCATGCTCCCCCCTAGCCCCCTCTCCCTGACATCGCATCATACTTGAGCAGAATTATTTTCCAACACATCCCGGATGTGCTCATTTTCCGGCTTCTGCACACCGGAATAGCAAATCCTCCTCATCCCGTCGGACAGTCCGCGATAGACTGACTGGTGTTTCCATTAGCCCACTTTGAGCCACCACTTTCATTCAATCCTCAAACCTTTCCTTTTTCTACCGCCCCAATTCACGTAATGCCCTCTGTGCCTCTTCGGTGCCATGTTCGGCCATGAAGCGCAATATCCCCAACCCATCCTCATTCCCCTGTGCAGCCGCCATCTTATACCACTTCACTGCCTCTGCATTGCTCCGATCCACGCCACGCCCCCCCAAATACATCATGCCAAGGGCGACTTGTCCATCAGCAGACCCCTGATCTGCAGCCTTCTTGAACCACTTGATAGCCTCCTTATCGTTTTGTACCACCCCGTTGCCATGCAAGTACATCTCGCCGAGGTGGTACTGTGAGGCAGCATTCCCCTGTTCCGCTGCCTTCCGGTACCACTTCGCCGCCTCAGTGTCGCTCTGCTTCACGCCTTGCCCCTGCTGGTATATCATGCCTAGAAGACCTTGGCCTCCTGGATCCCCCTGCTCCGCCGCTTTCCGGATCCATTTTACGGCTTCTGAATCGCTTTTGGGAACGCCTTTGCCTAACAAGTACATTCCACCGAGCCGACTTTGTCCATCGGCATTTCCCTGTTCCGCCGCCGCACGGAACCACTTCACGGCCTCCGTGTCGCTTTGAACCACTCCCCGGCCATTCCAATACATCTCGCCGAGTCGACATTGTCCAATGGCATTTCCCTGTTCCGCCGCCGCACGGAACCATTTCACTGCTTCCATATCACTCTGTGCCACACCAGCCCCGTCAAAATACATCGAGCCGAGCACTTCCTGCGCGCGGCCATCCCCCTGTACAGCCGCTTTTCTAAGCCACTTCGCCGCTTCTGCATAATTCTGCTCCACACCATAGCCGAAACAATATATCGCACCGAGGGCACCCTGGGCATTGACATTTCCCTGCTTTGCCGCTGCAAGGAACCACTCCCGCGCATCCTTGTCACTCTGTACCACACCGCGACCGCTATGGCACATCGTTCCCAGGGTGTATTGGGCATCGGCATTTCCCTGTTCCGCCGCCTTCCGGTACCACTTCGCTGCCTCAGTGTCGCTCTGCACCACACGGGTCCCCTGAGCGTACATTTCGCCCAGACGATACTGGGCCGTGGCATTTCCCCGTTCCGCCACCGTTCGGTACCACTGCTCTGCTTCCTCGTCGCTTTGCTCCCCCCGCGCATCCAATTCCTCCAGCTCGGCTGCCTTCTTGAGTGCAAGTGCTTCCGCATTTCCTTTATCCAATACCAACACTTCATTGACCTTCGCCAAGCACTCTTCCCATGCCCCACGTTCCTTTGCCGCTCTCGCCGCTTTCAACCCGTTTGCAATCTTGGCATCTCGCACTCCCTTTAGCGCAGTCTCCTTGAGTGCCGCCGCCTCTGCATTCTCCCTATCCAACGCCAATACCCCATTCGCCGCGGTTAGGCAGTCCTCCCAGGCTCTGTGTTCCCTTGCACTTCTTGCCGCCTTCAACCCTTGCGCCACCTTTGTATCCCGTGCTCCCTCCTTCGCAACGTCCCTGAGCGCTACTGCTTCCGCATTGTCCTTATCCAATGACAACACCCCATTCGCCGCCAGCCAACACTCCTTCCACGCCTTACGCTCCTTTGCTGTCCGGGCATTCCTCAACCCGTCATCCACCCGCGTAGCCCGTGCCATGATCTCCGATTGCGCATAGGCCGTCGCTGCCGCCCCCCACGAAGCTGCCGCCGCTTCAAATTCGCCATTCTCGAATGCCACATCCGCCGCTGTCTGCATTCGCTTCCCTTCTTGATATTCCTGTCCCCCCCATTGCGGGGCCTCCATTGTATCCGCCTTATGCCTCGCTTCCTGCGCTGACTGTTTCTGCGCAAGGGCATCCGCCCGCAAGGGAGCATTGGTTTCCACCCACCCCACCGCCAACAGCGCTGCATCGAAAAACTCCTTTGCTTTCTCGTAGTCTTGTCCTTGTAAGGCCATGTTCCCCCGTTCCAGATTATCCTTCATCGACATCAACCGCACCCCGAATCCCTGTTCATTCTCATGGTCAATCCGTTGAACCTCTTCCGTTCGGATCTTCGCTTTTGCCGCCAGATCATACACCTCGGCCTTCAGCTTTTCCCTTTCCGACGCTTCCCGCTCCAACCGTGCAGCCTCTTTCCGATGTCGCTCCGCTTCGTTTGCTCTCCAACGAACTACTGCCCCCCCCCCCCCCCC
>LXOW01262888.1_pt1 | contig 10290 bp, 9 predicted proteins | sample 1368591 | NCBI WGS metagenome assembly LXOW01 (sample SAMN04884650, study PRJNA319009) | bovine gut metagenome | isolation source: Cow rumen | host: Bos taurus | place: Italy: Legnaro (PD) | collected 2014-07-09
ACAAAGAGTAAGCTGTTCGGTTCAAAGTATCCTGACAGATTCTTCAACGTCGGAGTTGCCGAGCCGAACCTTGCGGATGTTGCCAACGGTCTTGCAACATGCGGCTACCATCCGGTTGTGAATGCATTTTCAATTTTCCTTTCACTTAAGTCGACTGACCAGATCAGAAATGTCAGTGCTTACAATGACCTTCCGGTCGTCTTTGCCGGAGCATATGGCGGACTTTCCGACTCTTTCGACGGTGCAAGCCACCAGGCAATCGAGGATATTGCGATTTTCAGAAGCATCCCCGGAATGCAGGTGATTGTTCCTTCGGATGCAAGACAGGCAGAGCTTGCTCTTGAGTATGCTCTGACCCAGAAGGGACCTGTCTACATCAGACTCAACAGAAACGCAATGCCGGATCTGCCTGAGCCGAAGAATTTTGCCAGTGCCAACGCAGTTCTTCTGAAAGAGGGTAAGGACGTTACAATCGCTGCAAACGGTATCACCGCTTCATTCGCAGTGAAGGCTGCCGAGCTTCTGAAGGCACAGGGAATTGATGCCGAGGTTCTTTCCGTTCCGTTCGTAAAGCCTCTGAGCATGGAGGTTCTTGGAAAGAGCATCAGAAAGACCGGAAAGCTTCTGACAGTCGAGGAGCATGTCTTTGACGGCGGATTCGGAAGCGCAATCTGTGAGAAGATGATGCTCAGTGATCTGAGACCGAAGTTCGATGCCATCTACATCAAGGGCTTTGCAGAAAGCGGTCCGTACATTGATCTTCTTGCCAAATACGGCATCAGCGCAGAGAACATCGCAGAGAGAGCAAAGGCTCTTGTCGGCTGAGAGGTTGTGATATGAAATTAGGTGTTGCCATTGCCGGAGCCGAGGCTCTGCCCAGTGCATTCGTAGTTTTTCGCGGTATTGACCAGTCCATCAGAAAGGCGTCAGCTCTAGGATACGACGGGGTGGAACTTGCCCTTATGCGTCCGGAGGAGATTGATAAGTCACATCTCAAGGCTCTTTTAAAAGAGACAAAGATGGAGATCTCTGCAATCTCAAGCGGCCAGGTATGGGCTGCAAGACATCTGTGCTTTACAGAAGAGGACAAGGAAAAGCGCGAGGAGCTTAAGCGCACCTTCTGCGGTTTCATTGATCTTGCCTCGGATTTCGGGCAGATGGTCAACATCGGAAGGACCCGCGGCGGAATCAACGGACGCGATATGAAACTCTGTGAAGAGCTGTTCGTGGATATGGCAAGATACCTTTCCGAATATGCACAGAAAAGGGGAGTTACACTGATTCTTGAGCCTGTAAACAGGTATGAGATTGACTTTGTAAACAACCTTGACCAGTGTGTGGAGCAGGTGAAGCTTGTAAACAGGCCGAACTTTTCCATGATGCCGGATGTATTTCACATGAATATCGAGGATGCCCATATCGGAGAGGCCTTTGTCAGAAACAGAGACTATGTCAGCTATGTGCACTTCGCCGATTCCAACAGGCATGCCCCCGGAGACGGACATATGCCTTGGGACGAGATTTTCGCTTCCCTTGAGAAGATCAACTACAACGGATGGACCACAATTGAGATTCTTCCGTTCCCTGATCCTGACACAGCTGCAAAGCGCGGTGTGGACTTCATAAAGGGAAAGTACGGAAAGTATTACAACTGAGCGCTATTATTGTCGTCTGAAAACAGCCAGGACTATGATATCATGATAAATAAGAGGGATTTCTGATGAAAGACTACATTATCTACATGATTCTCCTGGCTGTTCTTCTTTTTAATCTCTACGTCATGCTTGTGGGCCAGAGACGCAAGAAGATGTCCGCAGCCGAAGTAAAGAGGCAGGAGACCGAGCTCGCCAAAATAGCCCTTGAGGAGCAGAAAAAACACGGCATCAAGTTCACAGCGCACAACACATACATGAATGACAAGGGCAAGGCCATTTTGGCCGCTATAGACCCGAAAAAGCGCTTTCTCGGAATCTTTTTCGCTGACAATGCCCAGATCATCGCCTATGACGATATAGATGATGCCCAGCAGGTCATCGATGAAGATGACAAGTACATAAACACAATCAGTGTGGAAATCTCCCTGAAGTCGGGACGCACTCTCTCTTATCCGTTCGCGACGCAGAAAAGACGAAAGAAGAGTTGGATATCACAGTTCATCATGAGGGATTCGGGGGGATTTGCCACTGCAATCCGAAATCTCAATCATCCATGTTCTGAGGAAGAATCAGATTCAGAACAAAAGAAATAACGAAAATCACAGCCACAACACTCTGCGAGAAGATCGACTGGATGATGACAGGGAAGTTTTTCCAGATCCCGACATGCTTAACTTGTCATTTATTTTCAACAAACATTTATTGTATCATTTTTAAAGGGACAGGGAGGTGTCCGTAATGAGAAAAGCCCGGGTTGTTTTCACAGTTGCTGTCATTGTAATTCTTCTGCTTTCGGCATGTTCTTCCACAACGCAGAAGACAGAGCCGTTCGGAAAGCCGTGGCAGAGTACATGTGTCATAGGCAACTTCCCGCCTGAAGCGCCCAGTGTTAAGGATGATTTGTACACCTATTACAATTACGACTTTATTAAGGAACACCAGGTCGGGGGCTCTATTAACCGGTTAGGCTCTAATGGCGATGAGTTTGCAAATGCGGTGATTGAAATAATCAATGACCCATCGATTCAAAGCCATGATATCAATCAGTTGAGGATAATGTACAATCAGGCGATGGACTCCGAGACACTCAAGGCCATAGGTTTTTCAGAAATCCAGCCGTACATAGATATGGTTGACAGCGCAAAGAGCATCGAGGAGTTCAACAATCTTCTGCTTTCAGAGGATTATCCGTTTTCACCGATTCGGACCGTGCTGGAGCTTGTTGATAATGAGTATTGTGTAAAGATATTGCCGAACCTGATTCTGTTTGATTCTGTTTATTCAATCGGCGAATACTATTATGATTCTGAAAATCCTGATGAGCAGGCTAGTTTGGAATATTTTCGTGAAGAATATTTCAAAGATGCAGTTTTGGATTACGAACTTCTTTCCTTAAAAAGGGAAGAATTACACGAACTCTATAATCTTACAATCGGATTCGAGAAAGCTCACGCAAAGTATCTGGAATCCAGCGATACCTTGTCAGCAGAACAGGAATATGGTGAAACCGGTGCCAGAACAGAATCTGCGCTTCATGGTTTTGATTCAGCCTGCTCCATATGCTCTTCACTTCCCCTGAGGCAGCTTATTCAGAAAGAGAAACTGGATAGGGTAGATACATTCGATGTTGACGAGCAGTGGCTTGAGGCCTTAGACAGTCTTTGGACAGAGGAGAACCTTGATGCAATAAAATGGATTGCCAAGATTCTCATACTCAACGAAACACGTCCTTACAGAGACCGAAGTCTGTATTACAGCATTAGTGAAGAGTGGTTTCACAACCCTTTTCCATCTGCTGAAATATTGGCCTTTAAAACATGTGACAGTGTATACAGTTTTGACAGTCTGATAGGAAGATTATATGCGGACTACGTTCTGGGCCGGGAGTGCAAGGAAAAGATTACAGAAATAACGGAGAACCTAATCCTTTCTTACAAGGATCTGATTTCGCAGTCAACATGGCTCAGTGAACATGCCCGTTTACGGATTGAAAAAAAACTTGATAACATGACGTTGAATATCATTGAACCTGCGGGAGGGTTTACTGATTTCTGCGGTCTTGATCTTTTGCCTACGGAAGCAGGCGGAACGCTTTGGTCCAACTATCTTGCGACAAAAAAATATGTAAAGGAGCAGGAAATATCCAAGTTGGGGAAGAAGGCCGTTTCTGATATAATCTGGACTGCCATTGCAGTGAGTAGCGGAAATGCGTTTTATGATACCCTTGGTAATTCCATCTACATTTTCCCTGGAATAATGACCAAAGATTATTACTCCTCTGACATGAGTGATGAGGAGCTGCTCGGTGGCATCGGCTTCATAATCGGCCATGAGATAAGTCATGCATTTGACTATAACGGATCTCAGTTCGACGAAAATTGTGCTTCCAATCCCGTCTTCGATGAAGAAGATCTTGTTCGTTTTCTTGATAGAACGCAAAAGCTTGCTCAGCGCTACAGCGAGATAGAGGTCTGTCCCGGACTTTATGTTGATGGATTGCTGGTTAACAGTGAGGCTACGGCAGACCTGTGCAGCATTCAGGCAATACTTAATTATGCGGAACAGACCGACGGATTTGATTATGAATTGTTCTTCAAATCTGTCAGCCAGGCTATTGCAGAGGTTTTCACTCCGGATTTTCTGATTTCCCGAATAATGAATGCGCACTCACTATCCAATGTCAGAATCAACATATCAAGTCAGATGTTTGATAAGACCTACGAAGTCTATGGCATCTCTGAAGGTGATGCCATGTATCTGGCACCGGATAAGCGAGTTCTGATCTGGGGAGAATAATCAGTATTTGTTATGGACCTTTTCGGCAAAGCACATCATGTCTTTGACATTGATGACAGTCCCGTCATCCAGAACGGCTTTGCCCGAAAGGCGTCCGAACACCTGATGCTGGTCTGATACAATGACCTTGTAATCAAGGCATGCCGCTCTGTCCAAAACGGGGATAAAGTCCATCTCAAATCGTCCGTCAGATGATGTGAAGGTCCATTTCTTCATGTAGCTGTCTGAAGGAATGTTGAACGTGATGTCATCCAGCTTGTGGGCCTTTCCGTTGTAGAAGATCACGTTCTCGGAGGCTGCCGAGGTGTTGCCGAATCCGTAGCCGATGTTAAAGCCGAAGCTGTTTCCGTCTATGTCGGCATTTCCAGAACCCCAGAACCATGTGTTGTCATAGGTCCACACGCCACGTCCCCAGTCGAGTGTTCCGAAGTCTTTTCCAGGATCGAAGGTATAGCGTTTTCCATCGAACTCCATCCAGCCCGAGGCCCTCATGCAGTTGATCTTCTGGTTGTAGTAGAACGCGTGTTTCTTGTCCCACGGGGTTGCTATGACCATGCTTTCCATATCCGGCTGGGCCAGCGTGATGTCACAGTCAAAGCTCTTGTTTTCAAAGAATCTCTCAAAGTGGCATTTGATAGTCCGGAATCCTGGAGCCACATCGAATTTCATCTGAAGTCTTTTGTCAGAGTACTCGGTGGGGCCTGTGGAGGAGTCAGAGGGGAGTTTTATCTTACCCATGGGAAATGCGTTGAGCACAGTCTCGGTATGCTCCCAGGGTTTGTCTCCGAATGTCAGAAGCGACACCGACTGAAGGCCTATGTAGCCGTCATCGGAAATTGTGAAGGCCCCTGCGAACGAATCGCTTAGGACAAGATAGTAGTCCCATTCCTTGATTCTCCATTTCGGAGCACGGATCATGCTTCTGTCGTACTTCTGGACCATCCTTCTTGACCAGCCGGGTTCTCTGAGCTCTCCGCTGTTGTCCAGAAGAAGCTGTTCTTTTACTACCTCATGATTGCGCTGCATGGTATCCCTCCGTCTGTCATTATCGCACACATATTTCCTGTTGACCGTTTATTTTCATATGTATTATACCTGTCTCTTATACACATCTGACGCTGCCGACGNNCTGCTATTATCGCACACATATTTCCTGTTGACCGTTTATTTTCATATGTATTATACCGTGAGTGGAGTCTGAATCCGTTGTTATGACAGCTAAAGAAAAGAAAGGAATATTATATGCGCTTTTAGGCGGAACGGGATGGGGACTGTCCGGAACATGCGGGCAGTTTCTGTTCAGCTATTCCGATGCCTTGCCTCTTACGGTGACAATCTACCGCCTGATATTCTCGGGTCTTCTTCTGATTGTGATCAATCTGATAAGTCATCCGCAGGGGATGCTGGACATCTTCAAGGACTGGAAGACTGTCCTTCACTTAGTGATATATGCAGTATTCGGGGTAGGGCTGTGTCAGCTTTCATACCTCAGCGCCATAAGGTATTCGAATTCCGGAACTGCGACGGTTCTTCAGAGCTCGGGAATAATTTTGGTCTTCATCATTGCAAGCATCATGCAGCATAAGGCTCCGCGTCCTGTCGAGTACCTTTGTCTTGCCCTGGTCATGGCAGGTGTGTTCCTTCTTGCAACCCACGGAGACATAAGGCATCTTTATCTTTCCAAGGAAGGTCTGTTCTGGGGAGCTGCCGCGGCCATAGCCGTTGCCCTTTATACTCTGCTTCCGGGTAAGCTCATGCCAAAGTTCGGAACAAGTCTGGTCTTAGGCTATGCCATGCTGATAGGCGGCCTGATTCTATTTGCCGTTTCAGGCGATGCCAGAGTTCTTACGGATACCCGTCCTGTGACGATTCTTTGCATCGCATTCATAGTCACAGTCGGAACCGCATTGGGCTTTGGCTTCTATCTTACAGGGGTCGGGCTTTGCGGGGCAAAGAAGGCCAGTATGATCTCAAGTATCGAGCCCGTTGTTGCAACGCTTTCTTCATTTTTGCTTCTTCATACCGCATTCATGCCCATGGATCTTGCAGGGTTCGCATCGGTTATTCTAGGCTGCGTTCTGCTGTCTGCACTGTAAGAATAAGTTTGCTGGAACGGCTGGAAAAACAATGGTAGAATATCGGGTATCTTGTGATTTAGGGAGAGGGTAGGATTATGGAGATTGTTAAGTTCAAAAAGAATCAGGCACTTGTCCGTCAGGGGGAGATAGCAAATGAGATGTTCGAAATCCTTACCGGTCAGGTCGGAATCTATATGGATTACGGTGATGAGGCCCAGAAGGAAATCGGAATTCTTTCAGAAGGGGACTATCTCGGAGAGATGGAGCTGATAGACTCATCTACCCGTATCGCCTCGGCCATTGCGCTTGATAACAATGTCACAGCAAAGAAGCTGACTATAGAAGACTTCAATGATCTCATCAAAGAGAATCCGGCAAAAATAGTTCTTATCATCCAGCAGCTTTGTTCCAGAGTCAGAAAGCTTGATAACCATTATCTGGATGCCTGTAAGACTATTGAAGAATTCAAAGAAGCTGTGGATGAGAAGAGGGAACTGAGCCCTGAGCTTCTTGTCAACATCCGCAATTTCACCTCAGTTGCAAAAAAACGTAGATAAATGATTATTCTCATCGGCGGAAGTTCACATGTAGGAAAGACTCTGGTGGCGCACCGGCTTGTAAAGAAGTTCGGTTATGAATGTCTGTCTCTGGACTCCTTAAAGGAAGCTTTCATGAAGACACAGCTTGGAAGCCCGGGAACCCGAAGTGACTATCAGATGCGCTACTGGATGTGGCCGTTTGTGAGTGAGATCATAAAACACGCAATCCACAGCGGAAGAAATCTGATTGTGGAAGGCTGCTACATTCCCGCCGAGTGGGCTGAAAGCTTCTCTGAGATAGAGCTTACGGAAATCCGCTGTGTGTTCATCATAATGAGTGAAAACTATCTGAAAAGATATGAGGATGAGGTTAGAGTGCACGCAAACGACATTGAAAAGCGCCGTTGCGACTTTATAGACATCCCGCGTCTTATCAACTGCAGCCAGGAGTTCAAAGAGGACTGCCTCAGAACGGGCACCTATTACATTGAAATCGACGGCCCCTATGATGACGAATCGCTAACAGATGCGGTTGAGTCCGTGATAGAGGATTCCAATCCCCGCGACGGCGGTATAGTGCTATAAAACATAGTCAAAAAAAGGTTGCCCGAACTTGGGCAACCTTTTGTTTCTTAATCTGAAAACAGACTTACTTGTACTTGTAGAAGCCTTCTCCGGCAGCCTTTCCGAGCTTGCCTTCGTCCAGATACTTCTTAAGAACCTTTTCCATTCCCTTGAAGTTGTACGGCATGAGCATCTTCTTGAGAAGCGGGCTGATCAGGCCGGGAACCTTCTGGTACTGCATGACAATGTGGTATGCGGTATTGATTCCTACAACATCAAAGATCTCAAACGGTCCTCTCGGGGCACCTGTTCCGTACTTCCAGGCCTTGTCGATGCTCTCCGGATCGGAGACGCCGTTGACATAAAGATCCAGGCCGCTGAGCAGGAACGGAACCAGCATTGAGTTGAGAAGGTAACCGTTCTTCTCCTTGAGAACAGGAAGTGCGATCATTCTGATGTCATTTGCGAATTTGACAATCTCATCAAAATACTTGCTGTCGGTCTGGCTCTGTGCCATGACCTCGGCGGTATTGTTTGTCCAGATGTGGTTTGCAAAGTGCAGGGAAAGATACTTTTCAGGTCTTCCTGTGTACTTTGCGAAAGTTGAAGGAAGCAGAGTGGAGGAGTTTGTGACAATCACGGTCTTCTCCGGAAGATACTGCTTCATCTTGGTGTAGAAGGCAATCTTCTCCTTTGTGTCCTCTGCCATGGACTCGATGACAAGGTCTGCATCCTCGAATGCCTTTGCCATGTCAAGCTCAAGCTTGAGCTTCTTGTATGCGGACTCGACCTTCTTCAGGCACTTTTCCTTGTCGAATGAATCGATATCAGCAAGTCCTCTTGCCCATACTGCCGGATTCTTTCCCTCCGGGGTATCCATCATTTCGATTGTCTTGATGTACTCGGCTTTCAGATTATCAATCTTCGGCTGTGTGCGTCCGATAGAACCTTCGCTTCTGAGCCAGATGGTGACATCGAAACCGCAATATGCGGACTGGAAAGCAATCTGACTTCCCAAAACTCCGCCCCCTGCGACTACTACTTTCTTATATTTCATTGTCTCCCTCCTGAAATATCTGTTTTAGTTGGCCTTCAAATCCTATTACACAATCAGTATTCTTTCAATCTTTCATATGCGTGTTATTATTAATGTATGGAACAATATGCGAAGAATGCGACATCAAACGGCGACACTGGAAAGGGTACTGTCCTGAAAAGGCTGAGCAACATCACATGCCCATACACGGGAATCAGGATGATTTCAGGCGGTGCGATGATCAGACTTGAATCAAAGCTTGATGACTGTACGAATCTGAGGGACAAAATCTATCTTCTTTCCCGTTATGCCAGGAACATGCAGCCTGTGGAGCACCGCATCTTCGACCACATCACTTATTTCCTTGATTCCTATCCGGACAGAAACCTTGCCGATTTCTTTGCAAGCAACTACGAAGACTGTCTTTCAAAGCTGAAGCTTGAGGAATTCAGGGTCATTGACAGCGTTGACAGAAAATCCACGCTGCTTTCTTCCCAGACGCAGCTTGCACTGCGCTCTGAGACCATCAACTGCAGAAGCCTGATTCTGGACAGCAACGAGAAGGTGTTCTTCAAAAGAAAGAGCTTCCTCTATGCCCTTGAGAACATCAAGGCCAAAAACCCCTATGAGGAGCGGGTTCTTTCCGAAATCCGCAACCTTGCCCTGTTCCTTCCCACTTCCGGCAGCAGCGAGAACGCCTTCATCGTCAAATACTCAAGACGTCAGGAGCGTGATGTCCTTATCCGTCTTCTGATCGGGTCTGTCGCAACCATCGAGCATGTGCGGCCCCACAGCATGGGAGGGAAGGACACAATCTCCAACTTCCTTCTGGTTTCCAACAACGGCAACAAATACCGCGAGAACATTCCGCTTTCCGTCTACATTGACAGAAACCCGTCAATTCCCGAGTATTGCCAGACCCAGATCGAGGAGATAATCAGCAGCATCCACCGCGGTGCCATGAAGGGCAACGAGTCCTATCCTTACCAGATCAAAAATACCCTGTTCGAGGAATCCGAGGGCAGGATTCTTCTGGACCTTTCAAGCTACAGATATTCCGAGAAAAAGGCCCAGGAGCTTGAGCGACAGAAGAAACAGCACTTCTATCATCATAATTAACAGGGCTGTTCGAGGCGTCTGCAGCTTGACGAGCCCTCTGTTCTGGGCCCNNTCGGTTTTTTCTGTCAGAGCCTCTTAAGAGACGCCGATTTAACAGCAAAAACACGGCTTTCATGCATTTCCTGCTGTTGCTCTGACAGCAAAAATCAGGATTTTTAAAGAATTTGCTGTCAGACCTGTTTTTCTGACCCTGCCATTTCAGGGTCTGACTATAAAAACAGAGAAATCCCTTGGATTTATAGCTTTTTTCAAGCATGAAAGCTATAAATCAGAGCCTGAAGCCCATTTTTATAGTCAACGTATCTTGAAAATCTTCAAAATCGCTATAATTCCAGGCTATACAACGAGTTTTATACTTTTTTTGACTATAAGAAACCGAAATTCCGTCCGTTTTATAGTCAAACCGCTAAACAGCGATTGTGCGCAGGCTGTTCGCAGCCTGTGAAGTGGCCAGCCGGAGCCAGGAAGCCCGCAGGCAGGATAGCAAAAGCGGGCTGACGCAG
>LXOW01418726.1_pt1 | contig 10290 bp, 7 predicted proteins | sample 1368591 | NCBI WGS metagenome assembly LXOW01 (sample SAMN04884650, study PRJNA319009) | bovine gut metagenome | isolation source: Cow rumen | host: Bos taurus | place: Italy: Legnaro (PD) | collected 2014-07-09
GTGGGCTGGAAGTTGATGTTGTGGACAGCCTGGATGCTCTTGAAAATCTCGCGGTTGTGGGCGGCGATGTCGGCGATGTCGGGGTTGGAGAAGGCCGGACGGCCACCGCCGATGTTGCGCCACGAGGCACCACGGCTGTAGTTGATCATCACGGGATTGCAGCCCGCCTCGGAGAAGTAGCGCAGCAGGCCGCTGCCGGCGATACCACCGCCGGCGATGAGCACGCGGACATGCTCACGGCGCACATGGTCGGACTTGGTGTAGACGAAGACCTCTTTGGTGTGTGCGTTGTAGAGGTCGCCGAGGGTCACCTGGTTGGAGAGCGGAGCACGCGGCGTGGCGTCGCCGGTCAGCTCGATGCCGTGGGCGCGGAGCGCCTGGCGGGCACGGAGGATGCAGCGTTTGCCGCGGCAGGGACCCATGCCCATGCGGGTGATGTGCTTCAGCTCGTCGACGGAGATGACCTTGCGGTCGCCCACGGCGGCCAGCACCTCGTCGAGACTGATGTCTTCGCAATGGCAGACGTATTCGGGGGATTCGAGCGTCGGAATCTGTGCATTGAAGGCCAAGGGCTCAGGGTATAGCTCTTTCACGATAAAGCCCTTGATGTCGGTCATCTGGCCGTCGACCTTGGCGACCTGGACGCGGGCCACGTTGGTCTTGTTGCTCTTGCGGAGAATCTTCTCTATCACGCCCTCGCCGACCTTCTGGCCGTTGTTGTCGACCAGGAAGACCTCGGCGTTCTCTGCGGCCTCGTACTCGATGGGCAGGAAGCAGACGTTCTTGGCGAGGTCGTAGCCGAAGATGGCGAGACCCGGGCAGCTCGACACACACTGCATGCAGCCGATGCACTTGTCGTAGTCGACCGTCGGCGTGCTGCTGGTGGTGGGTTTGGTGATGGCGCCCTGCGGACAGGAGAAGGTGCAGGGGTTGCAGGCGAAGCCGTAGAGGCAGTCGGTCTGCACGAAGGGTTTCATCTTCATGCGCTCGGGCGTGGGGAGGTTGGGACGCTCCAGCACACGCACGGGGTGCTGCTGCGAGTCGATATACTGGCGCGAGATGTCGAGGTATTCGTCGTAGTTGTAACGGATGCCCAGGTTCTGCGCCACCTCGTAGGCCACCTGTTTGCCGCGGAGCACGGCGCTGGTGCCCTCGCCGATGCGAATGGCGTCGCCGGCACCGTAGACGTTGTGGCCGAAGACCTCGCGGCCCTTGGTGAGGAGCTGGTTGTCGGGGATGAGACCGGTGCAGATGTTGATGATGTCGATGTCCTCAATCAGCTGCTCGGTGCCGGGGATGGCCTTGAAGTTCTCGCATTTGGCGATGACGGCGCCCTTGATGCCGCTGTAGTCGTCGTTGGGGATGGCGCGCACGAGGGTGTAGCCCGTCATGATGGGNNCGCTTGCCGAGGAGGGTGTGCTCCTGGTTCATCATCTTCTGGAAGACGGCGGCGGTGTAGACGCCGGGGACGTCGTCGTTCTCGAAGGTGGGCATGAAGGGCACGGCACCCGTGGCGACGACGAGGTGCTCGGCGTCGACGTAGGCCATCTCGCCGGTGGCGATGTTCTTGATGGCCACGCGCCGGCCTTCGAGGAGGTCCCACACGGTGTGGTTCAGCAGGATGCCGCTCTGGTCGTCGCCCGCCAGGGTCTTGGCGATGTCGAAGCCGCGCATGCCGCCGAAGCGTTTCTCGCGCTCGAAGAAGAAGAACTGGTGGGTCTGCATGTTGAACTGGCCGCCGATGCGGTTCATGGCGTCGATGACGAGGTTGTCGATGCCGAAGGCGTTGAGCTGCTCGCGGCAGGCGAGACCGGCAGGACCCGCGCCGATGATGGCCACGGTGGTCTTGTAGATTTTCACCTCGCGGGGTGTCTGCTCGACCACGCCGGGCAGTTCGGCCTCCTCGTGGGCTATCTGGCAGACCTCGTGGACGCCGTCGACGGGCGTGATGCAGATGCGGCGCACCTTGCCGTCGACGAGCATCTCGCAGGCGCCGCACTTGCCTATGCCGCAGTTGAGGCTGCGGTTGCGGCCCTTGAGACTATGACTGTGGACGGGGAAACCCGCCTGGTGAAGAGCGGCGGCAATGGTGTAGCCCTTGCGGCCTTGCACGGGTTGTCCGTTGTATAAAAAAGTGACGGATTCACTCTCGGGAATGTCGAGAATAGGATGTTTTTGGATTTGGTACATGGTTTGATGAGTTTGAGATTTTGCTATGCAAAGGAATGAAAAAATGTTTTTTTTTGCAAATTTTCCACCCATTTTTTTGTTGGTTGTCTGATTGTGGCTATCTTTGCAAAACTTAATAAGGTTGAAAGGTTAAAAGGGTTCGCTTNNAGAGATATTGATTTAATAGATTTAATAATTGAACCCTTAAACCCTCAAACCCTTAAACCCTCAAACCCTTAAACCTCTTAAACCCTTATATATTATGAAAAAGAATTTTTTGCTTTTGGCTGTCGCCATGACGATGGCTGTCGCCCCGTTGCATGCGCAACTGCTGGGCTTCTCGCATACGGTTTCGGCGATCGGTGTCATCCCGACGGGTCAGTACTCCAAATCGGTGCGTCTCAATGATGTTGCAGTGCCTATCTTCGAGCGCAATCAGGTGGGTAGCGACGCAACTATAGGTATCGGTCTTTCCTATCGTATCGGCAAGTCGTTTGATGTGATAGTGGGCGACCTGCAGCCGTTTGCCGAGGTGGGCATCCTGTGGAACCGCATCGGTGGCGACAACCGCGACTATTTCGACGATCAGCGCAGCAAGATTCCGCGTTACCGTAATATTCCTCTGATGTTGGGTGTGCAGTATCGTCATGATCTGCTCCCCCTCATCAAGCCCTACGTGGAGCTGGGTCTCGGTGTCGACTGGTTCTTGCCTGTCAGAGAAGGCTGGTCGGGTAGCAGCACGCTACCTTATTATGTCTTCAAATCAAGTTCTGCGATGGCTTGGCAGTTTGGTATCGGTACCTACATCGGTGGTATGTTCAGCTTGGGCTTGTCCTATTACGGTCTGGGTAAGCATGCTTTTGACTTCAATGAGAGAAGTACTGAAGTTCCCAGTGTGCCAGGATTTGCCAAGGCTGCCAATGCTGAAAAAACTGAGTTCCGTCGCATCAATGCACTGGTGTTCAAGTTCGCTTTCCACTTCTAAAAGCAAGTTGTCCGGCATAAAAAAAAAGCCGCGCGGAAGCGCGGCTTTTTTTATGCTGGGTCCTAGGTTTTCCTAGGCTTTCCTAGGCTTTCCTAGGTTCTCCTAGTTTCTCTTAGTCTATTTTCTCAAATCCCAGATAGGGACGCAGGCACTCGGGCATGATGATGCCGTCGGGTGTCTGGTTGTTTTCGAGCAGGGCCGCCACGATGCGGGGCAGAGCCAGGGCGCTGCCGTTGAGGGTGTGCGCCAGCTTCATCTTGCCGTCGGTGTCCTTGAAGCGCAGCTTCATGCGGTTGGCCTGGAAGGTCTCGAAGTTGGAGACGGAGCTCACCTCGAGCCAGCGCTGCTGTGCGGCGCTCCACACCTCGAAGTCGAAGGTCATGGCGGAGGTGAAACTGATGTCGCCACCGCAGAGCTTCAGGATATGGTAGGGGAGACCCAGTTTCTCGAGCAGTCCACCCACATGTTTCTTCATGGTCTCCAGCTGTTCATAGCTGCGGTCGGGATGCTCGATGACGACAATCTCCACCTTCGAGAATTCGTGCAGACGGTTCAGACCGCGCACATCCTTGCCGTAGCTGCCGGCTTCGCGACGGAAGCACTCGCTGTAGCCTACGTGACGGATGGGGAACTGGTCAGCGTTGACGATGACGTTGCGGTAGAGGTTGGTGATGGGCACCTCGGCGGTGGGTATCATATAGAACCCGTCCAGCGGGATGGCGTACATCTGACCCTCTTTGTCGGGCAGCTGACCCGTGCCCAGTCCGCTGGCCTCGTTGACCATCAGGGGTGGCTGTATCTCTACGAAGCCCGCCTTGGCGGCCTCGTCGAGGAAGAAATTGATGAGGGCGCGCTGCAGTCGGGCACCTTTGCCTTTGTAGACGGGGAAACCGGCACCGGTAATCTTGTTGCCCAGCTCGAAGTCGACGATGTCGTATTTGGCGCAAAGCTCCCAGTGGGGCAGTGCGTCGGCGGGCAGGTTGGGCTTGTTGCCATATTCGGCCACGACCACGTTGTCGGCCTCGCTCTTGCCACGCGGCACGGTGGGGTGCGGTGCGTTGGGCAGGCTGATGAGCTTGGCGTTGAGGTCGGCCTCGACGGCGGACTGGCGCTCGGTGAGTTCTTTCTCTTCGTTCTTCAGTTCAGCGGTGCGCGCCTTCTTGGCGGCAGCCTCTTCCTGACGACCCGTCTTGAACAACATGCCAATCTCTTTGGCCAGGCTGTTCTGCTCGGCCTTGACGGCGTCGCTGCGCTGCTGCAGACTGCGCCGTTCGGCATCGAGCTTCAGAATTTCGTCGATACGTTGTGCCGCATCGGTTACATTCTTGATTTCCAGACGAGAGACGATTTCTTCGGTATGATCTTTAATATATTGTAACTGTAACATATTATAGGTGTTTTCAAAAACAGATGCAAAGATAAGAAAAGTTGCTTAGTTCTATGCGTCGGCGAAGATTTTTCCGTCTTCGAGGGTGACCTGTAGCTGGGTGTACTCGCTGTGGAAGTGATGCTCCAGACGGTCGAGGTAGCGTGCGCTCTCCCATTTGCACATCGGCAGGTCGTGCAGCAGGTAGTTGCCGCAGGTCTCTGGCGTGGTGGCTGGCACTTCGGTCTGGGTGAGTATCCACCGGAGACATTCGATGGTCAGGCGACGCATCTCCTCCACGCTGTAGTCACCAGTCATGATGACATACATGCCCGTGAGACAGCCCATGGGGCCGACATACACCACGTCTTCCTTTGCTTCGGAGTTGCGGAACCAGGTGGCCATCAGGTGCTCCAGGCTGTGCATGGCGGCGGGTGCCACGGCAGGCTCCTGGTTGGGCTCGGTGATACGCAGGTCAAAAGTGGTGAAGCCTTTATCCACGCGGGAGACATAGATGCCCGGCTTCAAGTGGGTATGGTCGATGGTGAAACTCTGTATTACTTCCATGGCTGTTTTTTGTTACCAAATTGCAAAGATACACAAATGTTGCCGCTTGACGTATGCTTTCCGTCTACTGGGTTTTGTGGGCATTAGCTTATCAGGCATAAAGAGGCTGAATTTCAACAGTCCCAGGCAGTCGAAGTGCGGCATGGGGAGTGAATCTGTCCTTATGTATGTGATTTGGGACGACACAACATCAGTATGGTATGGTTAGTAAAAAAATATAGGCAATTGAATAAAAATGTATATTTTTGTGTCGGTAGAAAATGATGCGGTAAACCCTAACCTATATATTATATGAAAGAGTTGAAGTGCCCCAAGTGCGGCAGTGTTTTTCAAGTGGACGAGGCGGACTATGCTTCTATTGTCAGTCAGGTGAAGAATGCGGAGTTCGACGCAGAGCTCCGTCGCAGGCTTGAAGAGATGCACGTCCGTCAGCAGGCGGAGCGGGAGTTGGACAAGTCCAAAGTGGAACAGACGTTCCAGAACCAGCTGAACCAGCAGCGCGTCGAGCTGTCGAACAAACAGACGGAGATTGAGCGTCTGAATGGTCAGCTGCGCAATATCGCCACCCAGAAACAGAACGAGATGCAGTCGGCACTGGCGGCCAAGGACCAGGAGATTATTCAGCTGAGGTCGACCATCGCACAGAACAACAGTGCGTTGCAGGTGGCCGTATTGCAAGAACACAACCGCGCGCAGCAGGCGTTGCAAAGCAAGAACGAGGAGATAGCCAAGCTCCAGAATACCTTGCATGAAAAATCCATTCAGGCCAAAGAGCACGAGGATTCGCTCAACAAGAGCTTCGAGGAACAGAAGCGGATGCTGCAGGAGCAGGTGGACTACTACAAGGATTTGAAGACGCGCATGTCGACCAAGATGGTGGGCGAGACGCTGGAACAGCACTGTTATAATCAGTTTGAGCAGTACATCCGTCCCTTTATGCCGAATGCCTATTTCGACAAAGACAATGACGCTGTTGACGGCACCAAGGGCGATTTCATCTTCCGCGATTCGGAGGATGGCACAGAGTACATCTCCATCATGTTCGAGATGAAGAACGAGATGGACACCACCGCCACCAAACACCGCAACGATGACTTCCTGAAGAAACTCGACGAGGACCGACATAAGAAAGGCTGTGAGTTCGCCGTGCTGGTCAGCCTGCTGGAGGCTGACAACGAGTTGTATAACAACGGTATTGTCAACAAGTCACACCTCTACCCCAAGATGTATGTGATTCGTCCGCAGTTCTTTGTTCCCTTCATCAACCTGTTGGTGCAGGCCTCCAGAAAGAGTTTGGAGTATAAGAAACAGCTGATTCTGGCACAGAACAGAGAGGTCGATGTGACCAATTTTGAAAACAAGATTGAGGATTTCAAGACCAAGTTCGGTCGACACTACGAGCTGGCCTCGAAAAAGTTCGAGGATGCTATCAAGCAAATCGACGACACCATCGCCAAGCTGCAGAAGTTGAAAGAGAACCTCGTGGGGTCGGAGAACAACCTGCGGCTGGCACAGAAAGACACCGAGGACCTCTCGATACGGAGACTCACCTACCGGAATCCCACCATGAAGGCCAAGTTCGACGAGGCGCGCAAAGCCAACGGGTCTGACGGCCTCCTGGGCGATGAATAGTTTAATCTGCAATCCATAGATGATGATTGAATTGTTGCAGCAGTGGGGCGTGCTGGGTCTCTTTCTCGGCTCCTTTCTGGCTGCCACAGTGGTGCCGTTCTCTTCCGACGTGCTGCTTGTGGGTGCGTTGGCTGCCGGTTGCGACCCAGTGTCGTGTATCGTCTCGGCGACCGTAGGCAACTGGCTGGGCGGCATGTCGTCCTATCTGCTGGGCTGGCTGGGACGCTGGGAGTGGCTTGAACGCTGGCTGCATGTGAAGCCAGAGACGCTCGAGCGGCAGCGGGAACGGGTGTCGCGTTGGGGCGTGTGGCTGGCCCTGCTCACCTGGGTGCCGGTGGTGGGCGATATCTTTGCCATCGCGCTGGGCTTCTATCGTGTGGCACCGCTGCGTTGCGCAATCTTCATCCTGATTGGTAAAGCCGCCCGCTACATCGCTTGGGCAGGAATCTATTGGGGTATCGTGGGGTGAAAATGAAAAACAAGAGCCGAAAGCCAAATGCCGAAAATTTAGCCTCTACACAATAAGGAATAGCTTTTCTCGTTTATCAAAGCATAATGAATAGGATAAATAAGCCTAATTGGACCAATCTTGGTCCAATTGCTATTAAAAATAACGCAATCACACATTAACACATTCTCCCATGAACCCTTTCTGGATTCTCTTTATCGCGCTGATGGTGCTGAGCTTTATCGCCAGCAAGAGCGTGGAGTCTAAATTCAAACGTTACGCGAAGATTCCCACCAACGGTGGCATGACCGGCCGCGAGGTGGCAGAGCGGATGCTCTACGACAATGATATCCACAATGTCACCGTGCAGGAGGTCAACGGTACACTCACCGACCACTACAACCCCACCAACCGCACGCTGAACCTCAGCCACGATGTCTATCATGGCACCAGTGTGGCGGCTGCCGCGGTGGCGGCACACGAATGCGGCCACGCCGTGCAGCATGCCACGGCTTATAGCTGGCTGACGTTGCGTTCTTCGTTGGTGCCGGTGGTCAGCTTCTCCAACCGCTGGGTGTCGTGGGTGCTCCTCGCCGGCGTACTGCTCATCAACAGGTTCCCGGATCTGCTTTTGGTGGGTATCTGCCTCTTCGCTCTCACCACGCTCTTCTCGCTGGTGACCCTGCCGGTGGAGATCAACGCCTCGAAGCGTGCTTTGGTGTGGCTCAACACACACAGCATCACCTCGGTCGATACCCATCCATACGCCGAGAGCGCCCTGCGCTCCGCCGCCTACACCTATGTGGTGGCTGCGCTGACCTCGCTGGCGACATTATTCTATTATGTGATGATTTATCTCGACCGCAGGTAGATGGCTAAAGGCGAGAAGAAAGAGAAGCAGGAGGCGGAGTCGCCGTTGATGCGTCAGCACGCCGAGATGAAACGGCGTTTCCCCGACGCGATGCTGCTGTTCCGTGTGGGCGACTTCTACGAGACTTTCGGCTCCGATGCCAAGAAGGCGTCGGAGATTTTGGGCATCACGCTGACCCGCAAGTCTGCCGGCTCGGGCAACTATACCGAGTTGGCGGGCATACCCCACCATGCGCTGGAACAGTATCTGCCCCGTTTGGTGCGCGCCGGACTGCGGGTGGCCATCTGTGACCAGCTGGAGGACCCCAAAACGGCCAAGGGTTTGGTGAAGCGCGGCATCACTGAGTTGGTGACGCCGGGTGTCTCCTACAACGACATGGTGCTCGATGTCAAGGAGAACAATTTCCTTTGTGGACTGCATCTCTGCGACAAGGTGCATGGCATCAGTTTTCTGGATGTCTCTACCGGCGAGTTCTTTGTGGCCCAGGGCGACAAGGAGTATATCGACAAGCTGTTGCATGCCTTCCATCCCAACGAGGTAATCCTGCAGCGCAACAAGCTGCAACTGTTTCAGTCTCTCTTCTCTGAGAAATACTATACCAATACGTTCGACGACTGGGTCTTTACGCCCGATTTCGCCTATGACACGCTGACGCGCCAGTTCGGCACCAGCTCGCTCAAGGGTTTCGGCGTGGAGATGCTGGACAAGGGTGTGGTGGCCGCTGCGGTGGCACTGTATTACCTACAGGAGACCCAGCACGACCGCACGGGCAATATCTGTTCGTTGCAGCGTATCGAGGAGGACCGCTATGTGTGGATTGACCGATTCACGATGCGCAACCTCGAGTTGATTCATTCCCCCAACGAGAATGCCAAGACCCTGTTCGACGTCGTCGACCAGACCTGCACGCCGATGGGTGCCCGCATGTTGCGGCGCTGGATTACGATGCCGCTGAAGGAGCGTGCCGCCATTGAGGAACGCCTCAAGGTCGTCGACCTGCTGGTACGCGAACCCGACCTGTCGGACCACATGCGGCAGCATATCCGCATGGTGGGCGACCTGGAACGACTGGCGTCGAAAGTGGCCATCGGCCGTGTGTCGCCGCGCGAGATGCAGCAAGTGCGCCGCGCCCTGGAGTCGGTGGCAGCGTTGCGAGAGCTGACCTTGCCGGTGGCGGAACTGACACCTTTTGCCGAGCAGCTCAACGGCTGCGAGCGCATCTGCCAGCGTATCGCCGCCGAGGTGGTGGCCGACCCGCCGACCCGTGTGGACAAGGGTGGGGTGGTGCCGTCGGGTGTCAATGCCGAACTCGACGAGCTGCGCTCTATCTCGGGGTCGGGACGCGAGTACCTCGCTTCGCTGCAGGCGAAAGAGAGCGAGCGGACGGGCATCCCCTCGCTGAAGATTGGCTTCAATAATGTCTTCGGATACTATCTCGAAGTTACCCATACCCATAAAGACAAGGTGCCGCAGGAATGGACGCGCCGTCAGACGCTGACCAACGCGGAACGCTACATCACCCCCGAGCTGAAAGCCTATGAGGAGAAGATTTTGGGGGCCGACGAGCGCATCCTGGCGTTGGAGACACAGATATACAACGCACTGGTGTCGGCGCTGTCGGAGTATGTGGCGTCGATACTGACCAACGCCCACCAGCTGGCACAGCTCGACTGTCTGCTGTCGTTTGCGGCGGTGTCGCTGTCGAACCACTACTGCCGTCCCCACCTGGTCGACGAGTCGGTCATCCGCATCCGCGACGGCCGGCATCCCGTCATCGAGACACAGCTCCCGTTGGGGACGCAATATGTAAGCAACGATGTGTTGCTCGACCACGACAAGCAACAGATTATCATTATCACGGGTCCCAATATGTCGGGTAAGTCTGCGCTGTTGCGCCAGACGGCGCTCATCGTGCTGATGGCGCAGATGGGCTGCTACTGTCCCGCCGCCGAGGTGTCGATGGGTGTGGTCGACAAGATCTTCACCCGTGTCGGTGCGTCGGACAATATCTCTTCGGGCGAGTCGACCTTCATGGTCGAGATGAACGAGACGGCCAGCATCCTCAACAATATCTCCGACCGCAGCCTGGTGCTGCTCGACGAGATTGGTCGCGGCACCTCCACCTACGATGGTATCTCCATTGCCTGGGCCATCGCCGAGTTCTTGCACAACAACCGCAAGGCGCATCCCATGGTGCTCTTTGCCACCCACTACCATGAACTCATCGAGATGGCTGACCTCTACGAACGCAT
>LXOW01230543.1_pt1 | contig 10289 bp, 8 predicted proteins | sample 1368591 | NCBI WGS metagenome assembly LXOW01 (sample SAMN04884650, study PRJNA319009) | bovine gut metagenome | isolation source: Cow rumen | host: Bos taurus | place: Italy: Legnaro (PD) | collected 2014-07-09
GCGGATCGATTTTCTGCGGGCCGAACCCTTGCGCTGCGCGAAAGGGCTTCGGCCCCTACGGGCGGTTTCCAATAATTCAAGTTCAGAATTGTTTTCAGAAACGTTGTCAGAGAGAAATACGAATCGCGCCGGATAGTAATGGTTGTTACCGTTTCTGCCCTCCCCTCGGGGCGGGCAGCCCGCAACATTTTCTTCGAAAATGGGCGCCCCTACAGTATCAAATGACGCATAGAGCACAACAATTGTTATACTCTATGCGTCGTTAAACCATTTTTTAGTATCTCTTTAACGTCTCGCGGAGCGAGACTCATAACTTGCCGCGTCAGCGGCAATCATAACTCATAACTCATAACTATCGCGAAGCGTAATCATAACTTGCGGCGCCGGACGCAATCATAACCGGCATAATGCCGGGCGTGATAATGAATTGCATCTTACGCTGCATGAATTGCCGCTGCGCGGCGTGAATTGCGGCTGCGCCGCATGAATTGCAGGCTTCGCCTGCATGGTTTGCCGTTTGTGCTTCGCTGATGAGTCGCTGCGCTCCTGGCGCGAAGCTCTTATCCCGAGATCCTGTACGTAATCAGCACCGGGTGGTGGTCGCTCGGCCAGTTGCCGTCAATCATTTCGGAGCAGACACGGTAGCTGCTCACGGAGGTCGAAACAGGGTCTACGAATATGAAATCGATGACCTTGTTAGCAGAGCCGAAGTTTGTGAAAGTCGCGGACGACTGAGAACTTACGGCTATTCTCTTCGAATCGACAACTCCGGCCGACGTCACCGTATTGAAGGCGGAAGAATCCTCGGTCGTATTGAAATCGCCGGTGAGTATGACCGGGTATTTTGTGTTCTTTTCAAGATACGCCTTGAGTACCGCGGCCTGCTTGTTGCGCGCCTCCGCGCTCGTATGATCAAAGTGAGTGTTTACGACGAGAATGCGCAGTCCGTCCGCCTTTCTTTCGAGCAGCGCGTAGGTGTAGATGCGGTTCAGAGACGACTCGGAGTACTTCGATACGACCGTCGGCGTGTCGGACAGCCAGCGCGTGCCGCTCTCGATCAGATTGAATTTATCCTTCTTATAAAATATAGGGTTGTATTCGCCGTTGTTTCCTCCGTCGCGTCCGACTCCGACCCAGGCGTAATCACCCGAGAGGCCGTTCTTCAGCGTCGTCATCCATGACGGGCTCGCCTCCTGGAATCCGACCGTGTCGGGCAGGTAATCGAGCACTATCTTGATCACTCTCGCGTCGCGTTCGGACGATCTCTGAGATACGAGAACGTTGAAGGACATCGCGGTCATCTCAGTCGCCTCGTACTTAATCACCTGAGAACCCTGCTGAACCGCAACAATCTCGTCCGCCTTTTTGTCGACAAACGTATTCAGGAAGGTGCGGATCGAGTGCGACACCGCTTCGCGGTCGGTGCCCCAGAATCTCAGAATCTTTCCATCGAAATATATAACCGCTTCGCTCTCTCCGGGATTCTGTGCGTTTCCCTGCCCGCGGTTTGTCTCGCCTATTATTATCTCATATTCGGATGGATCGGTCATACGGTCGGTTCCGACTTCAAGAATATATCCGGAAGACTCCCGGACCGCGTCGGCGATTCGCTCGGCTATCACTTTTCCGAGCGAGCCGTACGACGAGGGATAAACTATTCTGAACTTTTCGATCGGAACGTTTCCTAACGTCAGTTTGTTAACGTCGTATTTCGCCCTGACTGTTACTCCGGCGTCAGCCGCCAGGAAAACGTCCTCGGGGTTATCGGCTTTTGCAGCCAGCATCACGTTTGAAATAAAGAGTCCGATTGCGCGGACCGTCGCGTCTTCGGTCGGCCCGCCGATAACTATCTTCTTCCCGACCACGGCGTAACCGTAATCCTCTGCGCGCATATCCGCCATGAAGGAGACGCTCTCCTCCCTCTCGGTTTTACCGACAAGGATTTCGTATTCGCCGCGCGAGTAGAGCGCAATTCCCTCTTTGTAAAAGTCGGTCTTTATCTGCATATCGGGGATCAGTTTTGTGAACGAGCGATAGAGCCGCAGCACGTCCGAAACCGTGTCTTCCGAAAGGATTTCCTTTCTGACAAACGTATATTTCGCGAGGTCGCCGATGAGAATATTTCCGTCGGCTCCGTGCTGATCTCCGGTTTCGATTTCGGCGGTCTCGGATTCGGGAACCGTCTCCTCTCCACCGCGTCCCGCGCATCCTCCGGCAAGCAAGAGAGACATCAGAATCAAAATCGCACCGACGGCGCATATGAGTTTACGTTTCATGGATAATCCTCCGGATCCATTCGTTAAGCATATATTATTATAGTATTATCGCGCCGAAAAGTCAAGGAAAACCCGCGCCGGGCGGGCTTCGGAAGAACAGCGTTCTTCGCGCGCCGCGCAGGAAAAGATTGAACTGAGTGACCGTTTGTGATATAATAATACAGATAATGATTTCAGCCGGCGGAAGCCGGCAAAACGGCTGGGACAATGGTATTGAAAGAAAAAAGGAACGGCGGGGAGATTGCGCTTTTCCTCCTCGCGTTCATCGCTTACGCAGTTTCATATTTCGGACGCAACACCTTCGCGTCCTGCATTTCGGCGATGACCGAAGGCGGCGTCCTCGCCGCTGGTGCGGACGGGCTGATTTCGTCCGCCTATCTGATCTGCTACGGCTCGGGGCAGCTCATCAACGGATTCGTCGCTATGAAGCTNNACACCGCCGTATATATCGCCCTGTGGGCGATAAACGGCTTTTGCTGCTCGATGCTCTGGCCGTCGGTCATCAGAATATTCACTCTCTGGATGACGAAAGACGAGCGCGAACGCTCGGCAGCCTCAATTTCGCCGTCGATACCGGTCGGAAGCATTATTTGCTATCTTATATCATTTGTAATGCTCAGATACGGCAGCTGGAAACAGGTGTTCGTGCTCAGCGGAATACTTCTCTGCACGGGCGGTATACTGCTCGCAGTCTATATGAAGGCGATTGGCTCGACGATATCGAAGCGCGACGCCGAAGGCAGAAGTGCAATCGCCGAGGAAAACCGCGGGAAAGCTCCGAAAATGGCGCCTGCGATGATAATCACGTTCGGTCTCGGAATAATGATAGCCGCGTCATTCTTCAACGGAACGCTGAAGGAGGCGGTACTGTCCTGGGTGCCGAAATTCCTGTCGCAGCGGCACGGAATGTCAGACTCCTCAGCCGCGCTGGTGTCCACTCTCATCCCGGCGTTCAGCGTCACGGGACCATATTTCGCCGCCTGGGTCAACCGGCGTTTCTTTGACAACGAATGTAAAACGATTGCTCTCCTGATGGCAATTTCAGCCGCAGCAAACGCGCTGATACTGACCGGAGCCGGAACCGCGCTGACTGTCGCGATGCTCGCGCTTTCCGCCTCATGCATGTGGGGCGTCAACACGATGCTGATGACCTATACGACATATCATTTCAGCCGCATGGGGCTCTCGACCGCAGTTTCGGGCCTGCTCAACTGCACCGTTTTTATCGGATCGTCCGGCTTTACGGTGCTTTACGGCAGACTGGCGGACGGCTTCGGATGGACCTGCGCCGTAATCGCCTGGGTTGCCTGCGGCGTCGTCGCGGCGGCTGCCTGCCTTGCGGGAAGCGGGACGTGGAAGAGAAGACGGCCGGAAGCGTGAGGAAACTGGAAAATTAAAAATGATTTGGCGTATAATGCGCAACAAATATTGCGCATTATACGCCATTTGCTATTGCGTCGACTGCCCGGCTTACATTCTTCGCCAGCACTCGCGCTTCATAAAATCCGAGATTTCGCCTGCATCTCGGTCTTCGTAATAACCGACGAGCAGACGTTTGAATTCGGGCACCTTCTTTTCCGGAATTACCAGCAGTCCGGCAGCACGTCCGATCAGATAATGGTTGGCAAAGATTACCGCAGCTCTTTTGTTCCCGCCGTTGAAAATCTGAGTTTTCATACAGTAGAGACAAAGCCTGATCGCCGTTTCTATCGGCTCCGCTTCTTCAGAAACGATTTCCGCGATTCGTTCTTTTACGTCAAGTTCGATCGGAAGCGGAGGAATATAAGACGTCCCGCCGATAGTAACCGGTACTCCTCGGATTCTGCCGCCCTCGGCGTAAAAACCTTCGTTGACGAGTTTTGCGATATGGCAAAGAATATAGTAATCGGTTTTTGAAGCGATTACGTCCCGATCCGTGACGAATTCCCAGGCGTGTTTCAGGTTGAGAATCTTCTGCACGTCGCTTGCGGTTACGCCGCTGACGCGGCCGTTCTCAATTATGTCTTCAGTCTGCGGAAACGACGTTGCGACGCCCTCGAGAACCGCCTGATCGTAGATGTTCGCCTTCATATTGGCGAGGGCAAACTCTATGTTCAGTATTACCTTTTCCGAAACGTCCCCGGACGCGTATCCAAGCTCGGCCAGCTGTTTCTCAACGCGGCGAATCTCTTTTTTCAGTTCGCGCGCCTCTCTGGCATACCGCAAAAGCGCCGCGTAGAGTTCGTCGGAATACTTATCAACGTACTCGCTGGTAAGCTTGCCGGCAATCCGCTTTCGGATATACAGATATTTTGATTCGCCGCGCGTCTTTATTTCGGGAGATCCGTCGTACGGGAGCAAACGCAGCCGCGCCTGACAATCCGCCCGCTGACGAAGCAGTTCCTGTATCTCCGTAAATTCATTGTTCATGATTTTCCCTCCTTGTAGGGAACTTTTATGCAATTATTATATCAAAAAGTTCCCCAATTTGCAAGCATTTCGGGGAACTTTTTTGTTATTCATTCTTCAGTTTTCAGTATTCATTAACAGCTGCAGCCGTGTCATCCGCAGCTTACAAATGCTTCTCAAGGTATCTGTACCAGTTCCTCCAGGCTATCTTCTCAACGAGCTCTTCGGAGTATCCCGCGCGGAGCATTTTTTCGATTATCCGGTCGTGAATTGACGAAGACGTATCGAGAGGCGACGGATAGTGACCGCTGACTCCGTCTATGTCGAAACCGAATCCGACGGCGTTTTCACCGACGGTTTCAATAGCGTGATCAAGCTGTGCGAGAAGCCCGTCGACCGTCTGCTTCTCCGGGTCATCGGAGATGAACGGCGGATAGAGATTGAGTCCGATCATCCCGCCGCGNNCCCGCCGCGTCCGACGAGCAGACGCGCCATATCGTCGGTCAGGTTGCGCGAATGAGAGCAGAGCGCGCGGAAATTCGAATGAGTCGCAACCGGCGGCTTTTCGGACAGTTCCATTACGTCGTAGAAGGAGCGGTCGGAGAGATGCGAAACGTCGAATATCATCCCGAGGCGGTTGCCCTCGGAGATCACTTCCCTGCCCGCGGCGGTAAGACCGGTATCCTCCTCTCCAGGTGCGATCCGGTTGCTTTTCGCCAGGTCGTTCGAGAGCCAGGCAAGTCCGAAGACGCGTACGCCGGCTTCGTATATTTCGCGCAGTCCTTCGGCGCTTCCGCGGACGCATGAGCCGCCTTCTTCTGTCAGAAGAGCGGCGTGTCTGCCTGCCTTCCAGGCTTCATCAATCTCGTCAAAGCGCGTCACTTTTGAGAAAACGGCAGACTCTTTCGCGGCTTCGGCGGCGAAAAGATCGAGATAGCGCATGGCGAGCGCGTGCGCGTCGTCGGGCGTCTGTCCGGGGCCGCCGCAGAAGAGGGCGACGAACTGAAGCTGCGGGTATTTCGCGCTGAAATTATATTTATTGACCAGCGGCCCGCCGTCCCTCAGATTCGCTATGCTGTCGCAGTGGCCGTCTATCACGCGCATAAGCGCGTCTCTTCCCGCGCCCGTCACGGCGCGAACCTGTCGAACCAGAGTCCGAGTTCTTCCTGCATTACGGCGTTGATTTTGTGTCCGCGGCCGCGCAGACGGCGCAGCTCGGCGTAGCATCCGCGGCGGCGCAGAGCCGCGATATATTCGACCGAAAATCTGAATTCTACCGAGACGTCGGCGTCGCCGTGCCAGATCTTGATCGGCGCGGGAAGTTCTGAGTATCTTTTGCCGTCGATGACGACGGTGCGGTTGTTCCAGGGATCGAGACCCGCGGTTTTGTCTGCCTCGAAAAATCTGCTCTGCGAGAAGCCGTACTGATCGGCGATTACCTCGCGCAGCCAGAAGTCCTGTTTCGGGTTCTTGATCGCGTCGAATGAGCCGTGCTCAAGCTTGCCTCCGAGATATTCGGCGTGCAGATTGGTGCGCGGATAGAAAAGACCGATGGCGCGGACGATATTCGGAAACATATTGACGAAATTGAGTGCGCTGATGCCCCCCATCGAGGCGCCTGCTACGAACAGACTCCTGTCCACGTTATAGTTTGCGACGACGTACTCGTATGCGCGCCTCACGGCTTCGCAGTAGCGGCGGTTGCCGTAGGAGCGTCCGTCTGGCCTCGTGCCGTGAATGTCAAATGCGGCGTATTTCGAGAGAATTCCCTCTCCGAGATACTTCAGACCTCCGACGGCGTCCTCCTCGCGGCAGACGCGTCCGCCCGAACCGTGTGCGCAAAAAATCAGCGGAACGGGGGCGCCGTCATTTGAATAGTTATCCGGAAGCGAGAGCACCGCTTCGCTTATTCCCTCCTCGTATCCGTCCTGGACGGTTTCGGGCTCGTCGCCCGCGCAGTCGTCGAATCTGCGGTTGTATTTTACTTCAAACCAGATTTTTTCCATCATTCAATTCCTCTCTGTGTTATCAGCTGAGATCGGTCACGTCGCGCCTCGCACGCATCCTGTAAAGGCCGTGTGTGAAATCGGGTATTTCTACCGTCCGGCTCTCTTTGGCAGAGATTTCGGACAGACACGTAATCGACATCCAGGCGGCAGCGTCGTAAACGTCGAGCGGCAGCTCGCTTCCCGAAAGCAACGCCCTGAAGAAATCGCGGTAGATCAGATAGTCCATGCCGCCGTGCCCCGCCTGTTTCTCTTCGGGAGTGATCTCCTTCCAGAGCCGCGGAAGGTACCTGTCAAAATACTTTTCGCGCAGATTCCCTCCGTACTGGCGTGTAAATTCGGACGGCTTCCAGATTTCTTTTTCGACATCGCCGTCGATATAGACGAGTCCGGCGTTCATGTCGTACATGCCCTTCGTTCCGCGGACCGACAGCTCGCGCGAATAGAAGCGCGGCAGCGTCGTGTCGAGCCGCAGCATGATGCTCTCGCCGTTTTCGCATTTGATCAAAGTGTGGAAAATATCCCCCTGAGCGAAAGCGCGAGATTCGAGATATGAGATCTCGGGCCTCTGCGACGCGTATTCGTGCATTCCGTACGCGCCCGATGAAACCGACGTCAGCGAAAGCATCCGGTTGCCGCGTCCGATATCGAGAATCTTCGCAATCGGCCCGAGTTCGTGCGTCGGATAGTTCTCGCAGTTGCGGGCGATATAGTTGCGCAGACGGTAATGTCTGTTGATATCTCCGTATCCTACCTCATGCCTCAGATCGTGCGCGTAGGCGCCGGAGCAGTGGACGATTCTGCCGAACAGACCGTCCCTGACCATCGCCGTGACGGTCAGTTCCTCGTCGTTGTAGCAGCAGTTTTCCATGAGCATCACCGGCACGCCCGTCTTTTCGTACGTGTCGACGAGCAGGAAGCAGTCGTCGATCGTATAGGCTCCTCCGACCTCGAATCCGCAGGGCTTTCCCGCCTTCATCGATTCGACGGCGAGCGGCACGTGCGCCTCCCAGCCGGCGGTAACGATCACCGCGTCGACGTCGGGACGGTTTATCGCTTCGGACGCGGACGTTGTGCAGAAGGGCGCGACTCCGGTCTTCGCCTCGACGAGATCCCGTCCCGCCTCCGCCCTGTCGGCGTAAATGTCGCAGACGGCGGTCACGTTTACGCAGTCGAGATTCAGAAGCACGTGTTTGAGTATACCCCGGCCGCGGTTGCCGAGCCCTATTATCGCCGCGTTTATTTTATCCATGTCATCACGCCTTTCCGCGGACGGCTTCAATGCTGCCCGATGATAATATTTTAACATCATAAGAGAAGATTGTCAACAGCAAAAACGCAGTTGACAACCCGCCTTTTATATGTTAGAATATTCACGGTAAAAGGAGGTTAAGGCAATACCTCACAATTCGACGCACGCGTCTTGACGGCTCTTTTTGCGCCTGTATTGCCTTCGAAACCTTGAAAAACCGCCTGTTTTCCTGCGATTTCTCAGTCAAAACAGGCACAAAAATCTCTCGCCAATTCACGCACGCGAATTGTGAGGTGTTGCCTTTATGATTGATTTGAATCTTGACGAATACCTTTCCGATCTCGCCTTTATCGTCGGAATCGACAGCGGGCGGGGATACGGCGAAGGCGCGAACCGAGTCGCGGATTTCTTTGCGGAGCGCTACCGTGCGCTCGGCCTGACGGTCGAAAAGAAAAACGACGGCGACCCCGACGCGCCCTTTCTGACAGTTCGCAACCGTCCGAACGACAGGATCAACCTGCTTCTCGTCGCGCATATGGACACCGTCTTCCCCGTCGGTACGGCGGCCGAGCGTCCATTCTCGATCGACGAATCAGGTCACGGACGCGGGCCCGGAGTTATCGATTGCAAGGCCGGCTGTCTTCTGATTTATTATCTTGTACGCGATCTTGCAAAGTCGGGCAGAGACAATTTCAGCCTCTGCGTCGCGATGAATTCGGACGAGGAGCGCGGCAGCCTGCACTCGCGCGCATTTTTCGAGAAACTGGCCGCAAAATCCGACCGCTGCTTTCTCTTTGAGCCGGGCCGCGCGAACGGCGAGTTTGTTTCGCGCAGGAAGGGCGGCAACAACTACACGGTAAGCTGCAAAGGGATTTCCGCGCATTCGGGCGTCGATCCCGAGAAGGGCGCGAGCGCGATTCTCGAGCTCTCCCGCTGGATCCCGGTGCTTTATGAGAAATTCTTCCGTCCGGCGGACGATATAATAATCAACGTCGGGAAATTCACCGGCGGCGGGGACGGAGGAGCGGTACCCGACAGCGCTTCGTTCACAATCAGTTTTCGAGCGATGAATCAGGCGGATATCGACGCGGCCGACGATTTCATAAGATCGATTCCATCGCGTCCGTTTGACAAACGGTGCAAAATCGACGTCGAGTCGAGACCGTCGCGGCCTCCGATGACGCCGGGTCCGGAAGCGCAGAAACTCATTTCGCTCTTCGAAGAGGTCGGACGCGACCTCTCTCTGCCGGTCGTGATGCTATCGACGGGCGGCGGTTCGGACGGCAACTTCATATCGGGCGCAGGCTGCCCCGTCGTCGACGGCTGCGGACCATGCGGCACGAATCTCCATACCGAAGCGGAATATCTCGATATCCCGTCGGTCGAGAAGCGATACAAATTCATGAAAGAAGTCATAAAAAGACTGTTTCCGGAGGAATAAAAAATGGCAGCACTCAATCTGAACATCCGCAACGGATCGCGCGAAAAGTTCCGCGTCGGCATCATCGGAACAGGCGGCATCGCGCACTCGCACGTCAGGACCTACCTGACGTTTCCGAACGTCGAAATCGTCGCTCTCGCCGATATAATACCGGGCAAAGCCGAGAAATTCGCGAAGGAATTCGGGCTCGACAAGGCGCACGTCTACACCGACCACGAGTCGATCATCGACAAAGAGGAGCTCGACTGCGTCAGCGTCTGCACCTACAACTGCCAGCACGCCGCGCCGACGGTTTACGCCCTCTCGCACGGAGTCGACGTGCTGCTCGAGAAGCCCTTCTCGGCGACGATGGAGGACGCCGTCGCGATGATGAAGGCCGAAAAGGAAAGCGGAAGGATTCTCTCGATCGGATTCCAGCCCCGCTTCGACAAGAATATGCAGATGATAAAGAAAATCGTCGCGTCGGGCGCGCTCGGAAAGGTTTACTACATCCAGACGGGCGGCGGACGCCGGATGGGCATTCCGGCCAACGACAACCGCACGAGCTTCATCCGCAGCGACACGGCGGGCATCGGCGCTCTCGCCGACATCGGCTGCTACTCGCTCGACATGGTGCTCAACGCGATCGGCTACCCGAAGCCGCTCACCGTTTCGGGCTTCAAGACCGACTATTTCGGAAAGAATCCCGCCACCTACCAGAATTCCGAAAACCCGGAGCGGCTCGCAGATATGTTCGGAGTCGACGATTTCGCCGGAGCCCTGATCCGGCTTGAAGGCGGCGTATTCCTCGATTTCAGAATAGCCTGGGCGATGAATATCAACACGCCGGGCGACACGATCATACTCGGCACCGAAGCCGGACTGCGCATTCCTTCGACCGACTGCTGGAACGGCTCGACCGGTGGTCCGATGACGCTCTACCGCAC
>LXOW01444003.1_pt1 | contig 10286 bp, 8 predicted proteins | sample 1368591 | NCBI WGS metagenome assembly LXOW01 (sample SAMN04884650, study PRJNA319009) | bovine gut metagenome | isolation source: Cow rumen | host: Bos taurus | place: Italy: Legnaro (PD) | collected 2014-07-09
CGCCTGCGCGGTGCTTGCGCTTTCGCTGCGCCCGGAGCCGGAGAGCGCCGCCGCGCCGGAGGAGCCGCCGGTTGTCGAGGAGGCGCCGGCGATCCGCTACCGAAACCACACGCTGCCGATCCTCGCGGACGTGCCCGTCAACGAATACGACGCGTCGGTCTTCGCGGCGGATGAGAACGGCTGGCTGCACTATCACGACGCGCCGCTCGGCATCGACGTCTCGTCCTATCAGGGCGAGATCGACTGGGAGCAGGTCGCGGCGTCCGGCATCCGCTTCGCCATGATCCGCGCGGGGCTGCGCGGCTACACGAAGGGCGGGCTCATGGTCGACGCGACGTTTGAGCGCAACATCCGCGAGGCGCGCGCCGCCGGGCTGGACGTGGGCGTCTACTTCTTCTCGCAGGCCGTCGGCGCGGCGGAGGCGGAGGAGGAGGCGGAGTTCCTGCTCACGCTGATCCGGGACAAGGACGTGACCTATCCGGTCGTCTTCGACTGGGAGCGCATCAACGACGCCGCGGCGCGCACGAACGGCGTCACCTCCGAGGAGGTGACGGGCTGCGCCGCCGCGTTCTGCGAGGCGGTCGCCGCCGCGGGCTACACGCCGATGATCTACTTCAACATGGATCAGGGCTATCTTGCCTACAAGCTCGACCGCCTCACGGACTATACGTTCTGGCTGGCGGAATACCAGGACAGCCCGGGCTTTTTCTACGGCTTCGATTTCTGGCAGTATACGCACCGGGGCAGCGTGCCGGGCATCGAGGGCTACGTCGATCTGGACCTCGATTTGCGCGCATACGCGCGTCCGGACACCCCCGCAGACGCTGACTGAACGGCGCAATAAAGGCTTTTTCCGGCGGCTCACGGCGAGCCGTCGGCTCTTTTTACGCCGGCACAAATTCTTCTGCATTTTGCGGCATTTTATGTTGACAAGCACAATATGTTGTGTTACCATACCCTTTGATCGAAACGGAAGAGGGGAAACTATGCGCATTTCGGGCCTGCAGAAAATGACGCTTCTGGATTATCCGGGGCTGGTGGCCTGCACGGTGTTCACCGGCGGCTGCAACCTGCGCTGCCCCTTCTGCCACAATGCGTCGCTGGTGCTGCCGGAGCGCGCGGCGGACGACACGGACGAGGCGGAGGTGCTTCGTTTCCTCGAAAAGCGGCAGGGCATGCTGGACGGCGTGGCCGTCACGGGCGGCGAGCCGCTGCTGCACGCAGACCTTCCCGACTTCCTGCGCCGCGTCCGCGATCTGGGCTACCGGATCAAGCTTGACACCAACGGCACGTTTCCCGACCGGCTGCGCGCCGTCGTGGAGGAGGGGTTGGTCGACCGCGTGGCGATGGACGTGAAGAACGCCCCGCTGCTCTACGGTAAGACCGTCGGGCTTCATCGCTTCGACCTCTCGCCCGTCGAGCGCAGCAAGGACTTCCTGCTGGAGGGCCGCGTCGCGTACGAGTTCCGCACCACGGTCGTGCGCGGACTCCACACGGCGGAGAGCCTGCTGGGCGTCGCCCGTTGGATCGAGGGCGCGCGGGAGTATTACCTCCAGCAGTACAAGGACTCCGGCGACGTGATCCGCCCCGACGCGCTGGGCGCGTTCACGGACGACGAGATGAAAGAACTGCTCGAACGGGTGCGGACGGTCATCCCCGCGGCGCAGCTGCGCGGCGTGGACTGAAGCAGAATGAATCAATAATGATGAATGATTAAAAATCAGAAAGAGAACAGAAAAGAAACAGAGAGGGAGAAAATATGTACCGTGTGGTAAAGCGCGACGGAAGAGTCGTGGATTTCGACATCAGCAGGATCGCGGCGGCGATCAAAAAGGCGTTTGACGCAACAAACACCGAATACAACGACAGCGTGATCGACTTCCTCGCGCTGAAGGTCACGGCGGAGTTCCAGCCCAAGATCAAGGACTCCAGGATCGCGATGGAGGACATTCAGGACAGCGTGGAATCCGTGCTGTCCAAGGCGGGGTACGAGGCGGTCGCCAAGGCGTACATCCTCTACCGCAAGCAGCGCGAGAAGCTGCGCAACACCCGCGACACCTTCCTCGACTACAAGGAGACGGTGGACAAGTACCTCAACATCAGCGACTGGCGCGTGAAGGAGAACTCCACCGTCACCTACTCCGTCGGCGGTCTGATCCTCTCCAACTCCGGCGCGATCACCGCCAACTACTGGCTCAGCGAGGTCTACGACCAGGAGATCGCGAACGCGCACCGCAACTGCGACATCCACCTGCACGATCTGAGCATGCTCACCGGCTACTGCGCCGGCTGGAGCCTGAAGCAGCTCATCCAGGAGGGCCTCGGCGGCGTGCCCGGCAAGATCACCTCCGCCCCGGCGAGCCATCTTTCCACGCTGTGCAACCAGATGGTCAACTTCCTCGGCATCATGCAGAACGAGTGGGCGGGCGCGCAGGCGTTCTCCTCCTTCGACACCTATCTCGCGCCCTTCGTCAAGGTGGACAACCTCAGCTACAAGGAGACGAAGCAGTGCGTCCAGTCCTTCGTCTACGGCGTGAACACGCCGTCCCGCTGGGGCACGCAGGCGCCGTTCTCCAACATCACGCTCGACTGGGTGGTGCCGGAGGATCTCAAGAACCTCAACGCCATCGTCGGCGGCAAGGACATGGACTTCACCTACGGCGACTGCCAGAAGGAGATGGACATGGTCAACAAGGCGTTCATCGAGATCATGATCGAGGGCGACGCCAACGGCCGCGGCTTCCAGTACCCGATCCCGACCTACTCCATCACGAAGGACTTCGACTGGACGCCCACCGAGAACAACAAGCTCCTCTTCGAGATGACCGCGAAGTACGGCACGCCGTATTTCTCCAACTACATCAACTCCGACATGGAGCCGAGCGACGTCCGCTCCATGTGCTGCCGTCTCCGCCTCGACCTGCGCGAGCTGCGCAAGAAGTCCGGCGGCTTCTTCGGCTCCGGCGAGAGCACCGGCTCCGTCGGCGTCGTGACGATCAACATGCCGCGCATCGCCTATCTGGCGGCGGACGAGGCGGACTTCTACAAGCGCCTCGACAAGATCATGGACATCGCCGCCCGCTCGCTCAAGGTCAAGCGCACGGTCATCACCAAGCTGCTGGAGGCGGGCCTGTATCCCTACACCAAGCGCTACCTCGGCCACTTTGACAACCACTTCTCCACCATCGGCCTCGTCGGCATGAACGAGGCGGGCCTCAACGCCAAGTGGATCCGCGCCGACATGACCAGCGAAAAGTGCCAGAACTTCGCCAAGCAGGTGCTCGACCATATGCGCGAGCGTCTGAGCGACTATCAGGAGCAGTACGGCGACCTCTACAACCTTGAGGCGACGCCTGCCGAGTCCACGTCCTACCGCCTCGCCAAGCACGACGTCGAGGACTTCCCCGACATCATCACCGCGGCGGAGGCGGGCGGCACCCCGTACTACACCAACAGCTCCCATCTGCCCGTCGGCTACACCGAGGACATCTTCTCGGCGCTCGACATTCAGGACGAGCTGCAGACGCGCTACACCTCCGGCACCGTGTTCCACGCCTTCCTCGGCGAGAAGCTGCCGGACTGGGAGGCCGCCGCGAAGCTGGTGCGCAAGATCGCGGAGAACTACCGCCTGCCGTACTACACGATGTCGCCGACCTACTCGGTCTGCCGCGACCACGGCTATCTGACCGGCGAGCAGTTCACCTGCCCGCACTGCGGCAAGCCCGCCGAGGTCTACAGCCGCATCACCGGCTACTACCGCCCCGTCCAGAACTGGAACGCCGGCAAGACGCAGGAGTACAAGGAGCGTCTGGAGTACGTCATCGCGCGCTCCAATCTCACGCACGAGGGGCCGCGGGAGGAGAAGCCCGTCGAGCCCGCGTCCGCGGCCACGCCGATCAAGGAAGCAAAGCGCGCCATCCTGTTCGCCACGCCGACCTGCCCCAATTGCAAGATCGCCTGCCAGTACCTCGACCGCGCCGGCTTTGCCTATGAAAAGCTGATGGCGGACGAGAACGCGGAGCTCGTGCGGCACTACGGCGTCAAACAGGCGCCGACGCTTGTGCTCGTCGACGGCGAGAAGTTCGAGAAGTTCGCCGGCGCGGGCGCTATCAAGCAGTATGTGACCAGCATTGCGTGAGTCATTTTCATCCAATCCATTGCCGCCTGCGGGCGGATCATCCGGAAAGCGGCCTTGCGGCCGCTTTCCGATTCGTGAGGTGCTTATTATGTACGATATCATCATCGTCGGCGGGGGACCTGCGGGGCTGACCGCCGCCGTGTACGCCCGCCGCGCGGGACGGAGCGCGCTGGTCATCGAGAAGGATGCCTTCGGCGGGCAGATCACCCAGTCGCCGCGGGTGGAGAATTTCCCGGGCTATGCCGCGATATCCGGCACGGAGCTGGCGGACAGGCTGCTGGCCCAGGCCATGGACCAGGGTGCCGAGGTCGAGCTGGAGGAGGTGACGGAGATCCGCGCCGACGGCGCGGTCAAGACTGTCGTCTGCGCCTCCGGCGCGGCGTTCGAGTGCAGAGCGGTCGTCCTTGCGACCGGGGCAAAGCCGCGCATGCTCGGCCTTCCGCGCGAGGCGGAGCTCACCGGAAACGGCGTGAGCTACTGCGCCGTGTGCGACGGTGCGTTTTACAGGGATCGCGCGGTGGCGGTGGTCGGCGGCGGCAGCAGTGCCCTGCAGGACGCGCTGCTGCTCAGCGAGACGAGCAGCAAGGTCTACCTGATCCACCGGCGCGAGAGTTTCCGCGGCGAGCAGGCGCTGGTCGCGGCGCTGCGCCGCCGCGCGAACGTGGAGTTCGTGCTGAACGCGCAGGTGCGCGAGCTGCTCGGCGCGGACGAGTTGACCGGCGTGGCCGTGGAGCAGGAGGGCGTGCGGCGGGAGCTTGCGGTCGAGGGCGTATTCATCGCCGTCGGCGCGCAGCCGGACAATGCCGCCTTCGCACCGCTGCTGAAGCTGGACGGCACCGGCTATGCCGATGCGAGGGAGGACTGCCGCACGCCCACGGAAGGGCTGTTCGTCGCGGGCGATTGCCGCACCAAGGCGGTGCGCCAGCTGACCACCGCGGCAGCCGACGGCGCGGTCGCCGCGCTGGCGGCTGCGGAGTGGCTGGACGGGCTTTTCTGAGCGGGAAAGGGTTTGTGCAGCCTTGACAATTTTGCGGGACATGTTATAATTATCCTGTTGGACATGAACAATAAACAGCAGATTCATTTTGATATTAAATCTATAGAGCCTGTCCCTGGGGGCAACGGGCGAAGGAGGAACACCATGGTAAACGAAGCGCTGAAGCAGATCCTGAACTATGATCCCGAGCTGGGAGCGGCCATGAAGGCCGAGCTTGCGAGACAGCAGGGCAATCTGGAACTGATCGCATCCGAGAACATCGTGTCCGAGCCGGTCCTGCTCGCGATGGGCAGCGTGCTCACCAACAAGTACGCCGAGGGCTATCCCGGCAAGCGCTATTACGGCGGCTGCGAGTATGTCGACGTCGTTGAGACGCTGGCGATCGAGCGCGCCAAGAAGCTCTTCGGCTGCGACTATGCCAACGTGCAGCCGCACTCCGGCGCGCAGGCGAACATGGCGGTCTTCTTTGCCTGCCTGCAGCCCGGCGACACCTTCCTGGGCATGGACCTCTCAAACGGCGGCCATCTGACCCACGGAAGCCCTGTGAACATGTCCGGCAAGTACTTCCACGCCGTCTCCTACGGCGTCGACGCCAACGGTATTATCGATTATGACGACGTCCGCGCCAAGGCGCTCGAGCATCATCCCAAGCTGATCCTCGCCGGCGCCAGCGCCTACTGCCGCACCATTGATTTCCCGCGCTTCCGCGCGATCTGCGACGAGGTCGGCGCGATCTTCATGGTCGACATGGCGCACATTGCCGGTCTGGTCGCCGCAGGCGAGCATCCCAGTCCCTTCCCCTATGCCGATGTGGTCACGACGACGACGCACAAGACGCTGCGCGGCCCGCGCGGCGGCCTGATCCTTGCCAACCAGGCGGCTGCCGACCGCTTCAACTTCAACAAGGCGATCTTCCCCGGCATCCAGGGCGGCCCGCTCATGCACGTGATCGCCGGCAAGGCGGTGGCGCTGGCCGAGGCGATGAAGCCTGAGTTCAAGGCCTATCAGCACCAGGTCGTCCTCAACGCGGCGGCGCTGGCCAAGTCCCTGCAGGCGGAGGGCCTCAAGATCGTCTCCGGCGGCACGGACAACCACCTCATGCTCGTCGACCTGATCGGCCTTGAGGTCACCGGCAAGGAGCTGCAGAACCGCCTTGACGAGGTGCACATCACCGTCAACAAGAACACCGTCCCCGGCGAGCCCAGAAGCCCGTTCGTCACCTCCGGCGTCCGCATCGGCACGCCTGCCGTCACGACGCGCGGCCTGGTGGAGGCCGATATGCCGATTATCGCCAAGTGCATCGCGCTGGCGGTCAACGACTTCGAGGGCAGCAAGGACTATATCTGCGGTCAGGTCAAGACGCTCTGCGAGCGCTACCCCATTTACACCGACTGAGCCTGACTGCGGAAAGAACGATTGTGGCTGAGGCCTGAAAGGGCAAGAGCGCCGCGGTCGCGATGCTCGCGCGGATGCGCGGGCAGTCCGCCGCGCTGCGCAGTGTCGGCGTCGAGATGAAGCAGGTCGTGCTGCCGCAGGACGTGAGCCGGGAGGAGTTCGACCGCGCATTCCTTGCGGTCAACCAAGACCCTGCGATCCGCGGCATCCTGCTGTTCTGCCCGCTCCCGCCGCAGTGAGCCGGCTGAAACATATCAAAAAGCTGGAGCTGTTGACTTTGGTCAACAGCTCCAGCTTTTTGTTCAGTCCTCAAAAATGCGGCGGCAGAAATCGGTGACGAGGCGCGTATAGCGTTCCGTGTCAGACAGATAGCTCGTGCCGTGTCCTGCGCCGGGGAAGGTGTGCAGCTCGATCCGGTCGGGCGCCGCCGCGGCGATCCTGCGGCCCATCTCGCAGGGGACAAAGCCGTCCTCCTCACCGTGGATGAGCAGGATCGGGACCTTTGCGTGTCTGACCGCGTCGATCGCGTTTGCGGAATCCGGCGAAAATCCACCGTACAGGCGGGCGCCGGCGGCAATCAGCGGCCAGACCAGGCGGGGCGGCATACCGCGGCGACGGGAGACCGTCTGGATGATCTCCCGCGGCGAGGTGAAGGGACAGTCGGCGAGGATGCCGCGCACGTTATCCGGCAGCGGCAGCTCCGACGCCATCAGCACGGTCCCGCCGCCCATGGAGATGCCGCCGAGAAGGATACGCACGTCGGGCCCGAAGCGATCGATGGCGAAGCGCGTCCAAGTCAGGCAATCGTAGCGTTCGTTGATGCCGAAAGCAATGGTGTGCCCTTCACTGGAGCAGTGAGCGCGCTGCTCGACCAGCAGCACGTTGTACCCGGCGTTGAGGCAGACTTCCGTGCCGCCGCAGAAATCACGCGTTGGCGTACCGCGATACCCGTGAAACAGAATGGCAAGGGGGGCTCCCTGCCGGACGGGATAATACCGGCCTGCAAGCTGCAGCCCGTCAAAGGACGTGACGCAGACGCGCTCATACGGGCGCGCATTGAGCTGGCTGATGAGCGCGATGCTGCGTTCCTTTGCCTCGCCGGTCAGCCGCGGCGGAATGGTATAGTCATTGTTCTGATCGGCATTGGGGGAATAGAAGATGTTATAGTAGAATCCGAAACAGCCGGCAAGGCCGAGTCCCGCAACAGAGCCGATCAGCGGCAGGACAAAATGGAGCATCTTTGCGTTCCCCCTCCTTCAAAACAGCGATTGGCGCAGCTTCCGCACAGCGGCGGGATAGCACAGAAGCGGACAATCAGAAAAATCAATTATCAATTATATAAGGCTGTGTGTTTTGCCGGAAAAGATCGTTTCGTTTTGTTGAAACGGCATATTGAAAGGATAAATAGAAGCATTATATAATCGCCGCATCCTGAAGCGTATGAATCGAGGCGAATGAACGGAGGACAGGATGTCAAACAAAAAAGAAGCGATCATGGAAGCGTATCTTCAGCTTCTTGATAAGGAAACTGAAAAGCGCATCACCGTCAACGATATTGTAAAACACTGCGGCGTCAGCCGCAATACCTTTTACTACTATTTTTCGGATATTTCTGCGCTGATCGACGAGATGCAGCTGCGGTGGGCGGAGCTGATCCGTATGCCGGAGGATCCGGAATCGGTCATGGACTGCTTGGTGCCGATGACGCGGTATGCAAAGGAGCACGGCAACGGGATGCTGCGCGCCTATCAGAGCATCAGCCACGAGCGGTTCCTGCGCGACCTCGACCGCATGTGGGACGCGATCGTGAGCCGCTATGTCGATACGCGGGAGGCGAACGCGCTCAGCGGCGAGGATCGCGAGCTGCTGATCCGCTTTTTCAGGAGCGTTTTCGTCGGCATGACGCTGGATTGGCTGAACGCCGGTATGTCCTATGATCTGACGGATATGGGCGCGCGCGTCCTCGGCCTCCTGACGGATCAGAAGACGCGGGGGCGGCTTCCGCGGATCTTCTGAGCCGACTTGCCGCGCATTCGCTGTGAGGGGCGGAGCGCTGCAGATCGTCCGAACGCCGTAAAACCCAAGAGCGCCTTGCCTGTCGGGCGAGGCGCTTTTCTTTTCGACGGAAAAGGCTGGACAAAACGGCGGAAAACGTGTAAAATTATTATTTAGATTTTTCGGGAGGGGAGGCGCGTGACCTGAGCGGTTGGATCAAAAGGCTGTTTGTGACGTGGCTGAGCTATCTGCGGGCGATGGGCAAATGGCTGGGCGTCGCCCTCGTGACGGGCGTCCTGTGCGGCGCGGCCGGAACGGCGTTCCACGTCGGTGTGGAGCGTGTGACGGAGCTGCGCGCGGCACAGGGGTGGCTGCTGTACACGCTGCCGCTGCTCGGTCTCCTGATCGTAGGGATCTACCGTATCTTCGGCGCGGAAGGGCTGAATACCAACCACATCCTCGACGAGATCCATTCCGGCCGCGGCGTATCGCTTGCACTGCTGCCGGCAATCTTTCTCTCGACGCTGCTGACGCACCTCGGCGGCGGCAGCGTGGGACGCGAGGGCGCGGCGCTCCAGATGGGCGGCGTCATCGGCTTCCAGACCGGCCGCCTGCTTCGGCTGGACGACAGCGATCTGCGCACGATGACCACCGTAGGCATGGCGGCGTTCTTCTCGGCGCTGTTCGGCACGCCGCTGGCAGCGGCTGTGTTCGCGTTGGAGATCACAACGGTCGGCCGCGTCTATTATGCGCAGTTTTTCCCTTGCCTCGTCGCCGCGCTGACGGCGAATCTGGTCTCACTCTCCCTCGGCGTCGGCCCGACGGCCTTTTCGCTCGCCGCTCCGGAGGTCGGCGTGTCCATGCTGCTGCGCGTCGCGCTGCTTGCAGTGCTCGGTGCGCTGCTGTCGGTGGCGTTCTGCGAGTGCATCCACCTGACGGAGAAGCTGTTCGCGCGACGGATCAAGAATCCGTGGCTGCGCGCCGCCGCCGGCGGTGCGGCGGTCGTCGCGCTGACGCTGCTGCTCGGAACGACGGACTACAACGGCGCGGGGATGAACGTCATCGCCCGCGCGGTGGAGCAGGGAAGAGCGGCGCCTGCGGCGTTCGCGCTCAAGCTGCTCTTCACGGCGCTGTCGCTCGCCGCGGGCTTCAAGGGCGGCGAGGTCGTGCCCTCGTTCTTCGTCGGGGCGACCTTCGGCTGCGTGGTCGGGCCGCTGCTGGGCATCCCGGCGCCCTTTGCCGCGGCGATCGGCCTGATTGCCGTATTCTGCGGCGCGGTCAACTGCCCGCTCGCCTCTACCTTCCTCGCGCTGGAGCTGTTCGGCGGCGTTGGGATGCCCTATTTTGCGCTGGCCTGCGCGATCAGCTTCGTGCTCTCCGGCTACAGCGGCCTCTACTCCAGCCAGCGCATTTTATACAGTAAACTGAAGATCAAATATACCGACGAAAAAGAGCAAGGAGGAACCTGATATGAATCATTTTGCGGCGATCCGGGAGCAGTTGGACCGTTACGGCGTCGATGCGATGCTGCTGACGAACGAGGCCAACCGTTTTTATGCCTCCGGCTTTCACTCCACCGGCACCGACGGCGTTGCGCTGGTGACAAAGGACAAGTCGTACTACTGGACGGACTCGCGCTATATCGAGGCGGCGGGGCAGCAGGTCGCGGACGCGGAGATCGCTTTGACGGCGGGTGAGCGGAGCTATACGGCGCTGCTGAACGAGGCGATCGAGCGCCACGGGCTGAAGACGATCGGCTTT
>LXOW01406165.1_pt1 | contig 10284 bp, 5 predicted proteins | sample 1368591 | NCBI WGS metagenome assembly LXOW01 (sample SAMN04884650, study PRJNA319009) | bovine gut metagenome | isolation source: Cow rumen | host: Bos taurus | place: Italy: Legnaro (PD) | collected 2014-07-09
GTGGAACGGTTATTAGACGTGGGGACTACATGTCAATTAGGGAAAGACCGTATGGGTCACATGCCTATATATGCTACAGAAACGCGTACGATGAGTATTTGGAGTCCCTGGAAAAACAAAGAATTGTAGATTTGGCGTTAAAGTCCAACAATTTTAAGAAGTCAACTGTTTACTGGACGGATGAACTTTTGTTTATACAAAAGAACATAGATTCGACTTGTATGTCCAGGGATATGGTTGCCAGGAAGGGACGTTATTTTTACCCAGATGTTAACAGAAACAACGGTCTTGGCGTTTTTGACAAGGTTCCAAATGAGTTCTTTGAAGAGGACAACTACACAATACCGTGTAAGGTTGAAACAACAAAACGTTTTGACAGGAACAACCCACCGGAACCAAACCACTTTGTTAGCCACATGACGTGGAAGGCAAAATGTTACGTCAACACAAACCAAGGCATTATATGTAGGGATAAGGATATTGGAAAGTTAACTCCATACGGGCACAACATTTGGAAAATAGACTGGGAAAAGTATCCAAACGCCGGAGAGTGTCTCGTTTACCAGACCGTTGACAGACACTACTACATTATGCTTGAAAGAGACATAATTAAGTAACGTTTTTGCGAGGTAAAAATCCCCATCTGTACATTTCTGTACAGATGGGGACTACACCCGATTTTTTAGGTTTGATGGAAGTCCTTAGAATTGGGTGTCAATCTTCATACGAAGTTTATCCAGTTCGGCATCAAGTTTGCCGCTGAAGTACTTGTTGTAGAAATCAACTATTTCGTTTTCAATTTGGTTAACCGGAAAGTTCGGAACCGTGTTGTGTGTAATGAAGTCGGAGTACTCGTTCTTTGTGATTTTGCCAACGAGCGAACTGTAGATATCGTACGTTGATCCACGGTTTTTAAACCCGCAGAAGTGATCGAACGTGTCCATGAACTTCGTAATGTTCTTAATCTTGTATGATGTCCTTTCAATGGGACGGTGTGTGTTGTAGTAGAGAAGAACCCTCTTGAGGGAGGGGTAGTTTTCGGCAAAGTACGTTCCAGAAATCAGCTTGTAAAGAAGAATGTTCAACAGGTACGCCGTCGATGTTGACAGTGTCAGGAAGTGACGGTACGGAATATCCAGAAGTTTTGTTAAGATTGGATACGTGAAGCACTCACTTATTGTTGACTGTTCCTTAATGGTATCAAGAACACTCTTAAACCTTTCAACCTTTTCGTTGTCACCGTCAAACAACTCCTCAAGGGCATCGTAAGCTATAACGCAAAGGTGCCCAATTGTGTTGTTGTGTGCGTATGTTTTAAGGTTATCCCTTCCAACAACAGCGTTAACGTCCTGCGTTGCAATACTGTCACTGTAGACAATTGAGTCTTTGTACGTTGTCCTTAAAATCCACTTAATGGACTCGTCGATAACGCTGATCAGGTACGGAATTGGGTTCTTGTCTGTTTCACATGTTACAAGAATGTAGTTAATTACAAAGTTAAAGATGTTGATGATGTGCATGTCCGGTGTTCTGCAGAGCATGTTTTTGATGTATGTCCANNTAACAATCTTGTGTATTTTAATGATGATTGGGGAATCAACCAGTTTCTTAATTAGAAGCTGAAACACAAGGTTGTTGAAACGTGGCGGAATTGCCATGTTGTAGTCCTTGTACAACGTATAATACACCTTAAGGTACGACGAAACGCTAATAATTTCCTTAATTTCGTTCGAATCAAAAAATATGCTGCTTTTTGAAGCCTTGGACTTGTCAATGTAGCCGTCGAAGTTAATGTTCAGTATCTCAAGGTACTTGTCGCTGTACTCCATTAACTTACCAAGACTGTTTTTAATGACCTCAAAATCCATGTTCTTTTTGTACTCTGTAATGAGGTCAATGTACCAGTTTTCACATTCTTCACCAAGCGTGTTACACATGTTCTGAACGTAGTTAAACAACACCTTGTACTTGTTGGATCCTGGACTGTATATAAGATCAAATGTGTGGATCTTTTTCTTCTGTCCATCTTCACCAACCCTGTTAAGGTCGTATTTACGTTTGTCAACTTCCACGAACTCAATCATTTTTATCATCTCCTTGTTAAGTTGTGTTTTCATAGGTGTATATATATAGTTGAAAAATCCATATCCAGTAAAGTCTTTTTTGTGTGAACGATACCAAATGTATCTACTATGAATAAGGTATGATTTTTCTGAATAAAGTAAAAATAAATTCGAGAATTTCTATGTTCGATATTTTACTTGAGTCAGCCCAGCTAACAGCTATATCCAACCAGATAAAAAACGGTAAGGAACGCTGTGATTACGAATGCGGTGAGAAACTGATTAACGATCAGTTCCGTGAACCAAAAATGAACGTTTGTAAGGCAAACTGTGACGTTATTTGGAACACAAACTTCATTAAGATGCTTCAGGACCATCTTTCCAAAAATAACCAAAACCCACAGGAGGTAATGATTGTTAGGAAACGTCTGGATTCCATAAGAAGACAACTTCTTAACTCAAAGAAAAGACTTTTTAGGACAAAACTAACTCTTAAGAAGGTCCTGTACGGTAGAAGGGCAGATATGTCCATGAGGCCAGTTCAAAACGGTCCGGCGTACGATACATCAAGGGGATAATACCATGATTACACTTTTGGATATGAAGAAAGCACCCCAGAAGCTTCCTGAGGTGAAGTCTATGGAGTACACGGTTGGTTCAAGAAGTACACAGTTTCACCCAGAGGGGTTGTTTTCAGAGGTTATATTTGGACCAAAGGACACAAACGAACGTAAGTCCCAGTTTGGGTACATAGATATACACTGCAAAATTCTACATCCTGCACTTGTCAAGGCCGTTGGACGTTTAAACAGCAAGATTATTCACGCCATAGACAAAAAAGCCCAATACAACTTTGATGAGAAAGATAATCTTGTTGAGGTACAGGAAGATGGTGAGGTTAACGGAATAACCAGCGTTATAAACAACTTCGTAAGAATTATCAACGCTAGAGCGGAAAACACCCAAATTCGTCAGGATATTAGAAGCATGCTTCTGTCCTACCACAAGAAGGATATGGTGTTTATTGACAAGTGTATTGTTATTCCACCGTACTGGAGAGAGGCAAAACTGGATGTAACTGGCGGCAATGCCGGATTTGTGATACCTCCGGTAAATGATCTTTACCAAAAGATTATTAAACTTTCAATACAAATTGGATCCCTTAACATGGAACCAGGATCCATTATTTACGAGATTCACGCCGCAAAGATGCAACAGTTAATTAACGAACTGTTTGACTATCTTATTACAAGGGTTTCCAAAAAGAGTGGTATAGTGAGACAGGAGATACTTGGAAAAAGGTTGGACTTCTGTGGACGTGCCGTTATTGTCGGAGGTTCGTACGATATTAAGCCAGATGAAATTGGTGTTCCGTTTAAGATGCTTGTGAAACTTTACGAGCCATTTATTTTACACGACCTGTACAACTCCGGAAACGTGGACAAGAAAAAACTGGAAGCGCTTCTTATGGAGTACAACAACTCCACACTTTCAATTGTTAGCTTAAGGTCTTTGTTCACGGATATTCAGAAGGGACATACGTTGTCTAAGGAGTTTACGGATCTTATTAAGGAATCCGTTAACAGGGTTATTTCAGATAAGGTTCTTATAGCAAAACGTGACCCATGCCTACACGCCGAGTCAATACGCGGATACAAACCAGTTATGGTTGATGGTGACAGCATTAAGCTAACGCCAACCGCTTGTAGTGGTCACAATGCAGACTTTGATGGCGATGCCATGGCTTTGTACACTCCCTTAACCAAGGAGTCCATTGAAGAGGTTAAAACAAAGATGTGTGTTCCGTATTCAATGGATGGTATGGGTAAGTGTGCAGATGATCTTTCAAAGGATTTCTGCATAGGGCTTTACAACCTTACAAGAAACAACCTTAAGTTTAAGGATATTAAGCCAAGAATTGTGAAGTCCGAGAAGGAAATGGACCAACTTCATCCAAACTACCCAATTCTTGTTAACGGGGTTGCAACAACCGTTGGTAGGTACAAGTTTAACAAGATTGTTCCGGATAAATCGTATAGAACGGAAATAGCACTTACAAAGAAGTCCATTAACGCACTTATACGCAAGGCTGCAAACGAGTACTACGAAAAGCAACCAGAGGTTTACTCCAATTTCGTTAACAACCTTGTTAAGCTTGGCGGAATATACTACACGGTGATTCCGGCAACCTTCTGCATTGAGGATTTGGAAATACCAAAGTCAATCTTAAGTCTTAAGGACAAACTTAATGCTTGCAAGACGGATGAGGAAAAACAGCAGGTTATTAACAAAATGGAAAAACTCCTTAAGGATTACCTTGAGGAAAACCAGCTTAACCTTGGCGTTATTGGACTTGCCGGTGGTCTTAAGGGTGGCTATGGCCAACTACGCCAGATACTTATTTGTAAAGGAATTATACAGGGTGCTGATGGAAAGGTTCTAAGTGTTTCTGAATCGTACGGTTCCGGAATGAAGTCCAAGGACCTTTTTGATACGGGATACGGTGCAAGAAACGGAATTGCTGACCGTGTTATTAACACGGCACCGCTCGGATACCTTGCTAGAAAGATGGCGTACGCAATGCAACGCGTTGAGGGCAACTACGACATGTTGGATTGTGGATCAAGAAAGACAATTCAGGTTAAGGTTACTTCTGATATAGCTCCAAAGCTCATTGGAAGGTACGTTTACAATGACGAAAACAAACTTGAGTTGTTTGAACCAACGAAGTGGATGGACAAGATTGTTAGGTTAAGAACACCAATATACTGCAAGACCGTGAGAATTTGTAGACATTGTTACGGTGAACTTCTTAAGAGAAACAGAACGGCAAACATTGGTATCCTTGCAGCCCAAATACTCGGTGAACGCGTAAGCCAGTCATCCATGAAACAGTTCCATGTTGGTGGATCCGTTAACATTAAGATTATAGACATCCGCAAGGAGTTAACAACCATGATGGATGCCGCAACAAGAATGATGTTTGACAAACAGTACAGGGTGGATGGATCTAACCTTATATGTACAAACGACGGCGGTACAATAGTCATTAACTCATCTACGTATGATGCAGATGAGGACTTCCACGTTGGCAAGGACAAGATAGAAATGACGTACGGCTACTTCGTAATTGACTGCGGAAGCTACAAAATAGACTGTACAATAGACAACAAGATCGAAATACCGTTGGCAAACAAGGTTGTTACACAAACGCAGACTGGTTATACAATTCAGTTTAAGCCAAACGATATTGTGTTTAGGTGTATTCCGACACACGATGAGTTCAGCAAGAAGGGCAAAATGATTGAACACCTTCTGTCTGGAAAAACACCATACAAGTCTCCGGATCACTTTACATCCAAGATATACAACATATACNNACGAGGTTTTGGTTTCCAACCTTTTAAGGGATGCCGGCAATCCGGCGTATCCGGCTAGACTTAACCCGAAGGAATACAGACCAAAGATAATTTCACTTACGGCAATTCCAATTCAGGAGTCGTGGCTACAGGCGTTTTGCTTCCAAAACTCAAAGGAGGCAATTACAAACGGTCTCCTTTACGATAGAAGTGAAAAGGAAACAATTCTTGAAAAACTTGTTACAGGCAACCTTTAAAGAAAGTGTAGAAAACAATGATTAGACTTGAAAAACTTAGACTGTTCCCGTTCAAGACGTTTGAAATATACTTTCCGGGGGTGCAGCTGACGGATACGCCAGTAAACTTTGTGTTTTTCCCGGAAAACTCAAACTTCAACCTCGCGTACAGAAAACTTAAAATACAAAGGCGTTTCTGTCGTTATGGTACTGTTTTACCGGCGTTGAACCCACGTCTGATATATAACAAGGAGATTATTAGTCAGTACATGCTCTTTAAGATGCTGCCGATACGTAAGTTCGTGCCATCTATCAGAAACGTGTTTGTTGATACCACACACTACCTTACAAAGTTGGATGCAAGGTACAAAAGGGATTCATACAGAAGACCAGTTGTTTTGAGCAAGTTTCAGGATTATGTTAGATCAATAGGACAACAGTGGCCAGCCCGTCAAAACATAATGATTTACTACGTTGATACAACACAGCCAATTGATCCCATTATTCAAAAGAAGAGGGGATGGGTGCTGGTTGATTGCTTTAAACGTGGTGACTTCCTTGGTATGGATTATGTTTTGCTTTGCGTATACGACGGCAGGAAAACGACATACTACATGATTAAGAGTCCAACCATGCAGCTTCCTTGGGTTCGTGTGTACTCTATTCTTCAACAGCTTAAACACAGGGTTGATAGCCACACACTCGAACAGGCCGTGGATGAAATTAGTGATGATGTTGTTGTTACAAGTACAATCGACAAACAGGATCTCATTAACAATGAAATTGATACAACAACAAAATCCGGAGATGTTAGAACGGCTGACGTTAAGTCCGTTGAGATTAGGAAAAGCACACTTAACAACATAGATTCCACTGAGAGAATTAGGACCGTTAACCTTAACCAAGTGGATAGGGTGGAAGCAACGCCAAATCTTATTACAAAGGATCTTGTCAAGCAGTTTCTTAACAACAGACCAACGCTTACAAACCTTCTTAGAACACAGCCAATTACGCCGTATACATCAAAGAAGATTGTGTTAACGTCTATTTTGGACAGAAACCTTAGAAACCCGCAGCTTATCAAGAAGGTTGTTAACAACATACAGCCGCAGAACTACCAGAAGGCAATTGACAACCTTAAAAGAACAGTTGTTCCAAACATACTTCCACACGACAAGTACGAGAACAACGCAAGACAGTACGTTTACTGCGACAGTCACATTAACGATGTTAACGAACACAAGAACCCAAGCGCCCTGTTAAACAAGAGAAAGATTGACTTTAACAAGAACTTTGAACAGGACCTTATTAACTCGTTCCAGTTGTTGTCCAAAAAAACAAAGTACCCGCTGTACCTTAAGTCCATTAAGCCGGAAATGCTTCCTGTTGATCCGGGCAACCTTCGTCCAACAATATCAAAGAGGTACAACATTGTACTTATGGACGAAAGGAAGAGGGAACATAACATTTCAATTGATATCCCACAGATACAGCCAGATGGAACGTTTATAATCAACGGTAGCAAGAAGTTCATGATGTACCAGCTCATCATTGATCCAATTTTCTTCCTCAAGAAGGGTGAGGGCAAGTTGCAAACGGCTTACTCAACCATTACAACGTTCCACAAGCGTACAAAGTACAAATCCTACTTCCAGTGTTACGTTACGGGATACAACATTCCAATGGCGTTGTTGTTAACGTACCACATTGGGTTTGACTCCATGTGTAAGCTGTTTGGAATTAGGTATCAAAAAACAACAACGGATGCCGTTGCCGGTACAAGAAACTACACAATTGAGTTCTTGGATGGAACCTGTTTCTACTTCCCGGACTACGTTGATAGGTCCAAGATTCCGGAACATTGCTATTGTTTGCTTGAGTCCATTAGGGAGATTGTTGGTGTTAAGAGTGCTGATGAGTTCTTTAACAACAACGCGTTGGCCGATATGTTTGTCCGTCAAACCCAAAACAGAAACAGTTTGTTTAAGATTGACCAGACATTGAAAAACATAATGGAACCAATTGCTGTTGAGGTGTTAAAGGCAAAACTGCTTCCAACAACGCTTCCAAAGTGCCTTCTTTACATAGCAATGAACATTGCAAAGGGAAGGGTGGATGCCAGAAACGATATATCAAAACAAAGAATTCGTTGTTCTGAGGTTATGACGTACCAGATACAGAAGCAGATTCTTGCTTCGTACTCCCAGTATCAAATTGACAGGGAACATGGAAACGAGGATGCCAAGTACTTCTGCGATACACAGCAAATTATTCAGAACATTGTTAACCCATCCACATCAAAGTTGATGAGGGAAATAGACAACGCAAACCCGTACGATGAACTTTCATGCCTAACATCCTGTACGCCGGTTGGTGACGGTGGTGTGCAGAACGCCGATGGTATTTCCGTTGACGCCAGAAACATTCACGATAGCTACTACGGCAACATTGATGCTATGGATACACCAGAGGGTGGAAACGTTGGCATTGTGAACCACTTGACAATCGATGCGCTTATAGGAAACAACAGAGGCAGCTTTGGTAAAGCTGCTCCCGGAGAGGACAAGGGTGTTGGATCACTTGGTGTCTGCTCCTGTGTTGTTCCATACGTCAACCACAACGATGGATGTCGTATTATGTTCTCTGCCTCTCAGGGTAGACAGGCAATTCCAATTATTGGAAACGAAAAACCACTTGTCCAAACGGGTTACGAAACAATACTTACCTCAATGTTGTCCGATTCCTTTATTAAAAAGGCACAGTTCGATGGTGTTGTTACAAAGGTAACGGAAAACTCCATTACGGTTGTTGGAAAAGATGGAAAAACAACACAGGTTGCGGAACTGGATCATCCAATTCTTAAAACCTCTGTTGGTCAGATTAAGGGTTCCTCCAACACGTTCCACAACGTTGTTAAAGTTGGTCAAAGAGTCACGGAGGGTCAAATACTTGCTGAGGGTAAACATATCAAGGATGGCGTTATTTCCGTTGGTAGCAACCTTTTGGTGGCTATGATGGGTTGGAAGGGTTTTGGATTTGAGGATGGATACGTTATATCAGAAAGTGTTGCAAACGGCAAGTTTACATCTACTTCATACGAGGAAAAAGAGGTTCTTATTGGACAGGACGACAACGTTAAGTTTATAGCCGAGAGTGGTACGTTTACAAAGTCCGGTGATACACTCTTGGTGCGTTCATCCAAGGACATAGAGCAGATACTTGGCATGGAAGCTGACGAAATAGTGGATGGTCAACACATTCTTAAGTCTCCTGGTGGAAAAATTATTGAAATTGCCATTTATCCAAATATTTCAATAAATAAGTTCCCAGTTCTTGTACCTGAGTTTATGAAGTTTAAGCAAAAGTACGAGGAAACAAAGGGTGCGTTCCCCAAGACAAAGTTCTACAACGCAAAATCGGGTGATTCTACTCCGTTTAAGGGAATTAGGATTGTCTTTAGAATTGAAAGATATGACACCTGTGTTCTCGGAGACAAGATAAGCAACAACCACGGCGGTAAGGGAACGTTGGCTTTAATTGAAAAAGACGCCAATATGCCCGTTACTCCTTGGGGTGAAAGGGTTGATCTTCTGTTTAACCCACTCGCCGTTATTAACAGAATGAATCCTGGAACAATATACGAGCTTTACACTGGGTTAATTGCAAAGTGCCTGGCGAGAAGGTTTGTACAGTACGGCTACAACAAGAACGATAAGGCAATAGGTCTTGCTTCAACCGTTTACTCAATGATGGACAACACAAAGAACAAGGTGTTGTCTTCAAATCTTATAAAGTCACTAAAATCACTGACACCGCAAAAATATACACAGTTTGTCAACTCCATAATTGATGATAACTACGTAATGCCAATTTACGTGCCACAGTTCAAGGAACCAACTCAGAAGATGATTATGGATACAATGAAGTACCTTGGACTTAAGAAGAGCTATTACCTGACGTTGCCGGAGTACAAGTCCAAAACACTTGAACCAGTTGCCGTTGGATACCTTTACTACAAGAAACTGGAACAACAAGCCTCATACAAACAATCCGTTAGGTCTGTTGGAAGGTACAACCAGCAAACTGGTCAGGCTACACAGGGTAAGGCACAGGGTGGTGGTCAGAGGTTATCGGAGATGGATACTTGGTGCCTGATTTCCCACGGTGCAGAATCCACCTTAAAGGAGTTAATGGGTCCACTTGCTGATGATAGCGCAACAAAACAAGAGATGATCTCAGATATTATCAACAACGGTTATACAACCTACAAGGAACCAAAGAAATCACCATCTACAGATAGACTTAAAATCTATTTGCTCGGTACAATGATCCAAACGGACCTCTAAATGTAGTTCCTGAATAAATATAAATTACGTAATTTTCATGAAAACAAGGAATTCCAAACAATGAAACAATACAGTTTTATCTCTGAGGCTGGTTTTGTCCAGGCCGTTGGACACCAGATGAAAGTACTTGGTAAACAGAGCGCACTCGGTAATGCTGCAAAAGGCGCGGCTGTTGGTGCAGCAGCTGGATCAGCTGTTGGTGCTGTTAACAGTGCAGCAAACGGCAAAGGTGTTATAAAGGGAGCCATTAAGGGTGCCGGAACGGGAGCCGTTGTTGGTG
>LXOW01103165.1_pt1 | contig 10279 bp, 10 predicted proteins | sample 1368591 | NCBI WGS metagenome assembly LXOW01 (sample SAMN04884650, study PRJNA319009) | bovine gut metagenome | isolation source: Cow rumen | host: Bos taurus | place: Italy: Legnaro (PD) | collected 2014-07-09
CCAGCAGAAGCAGATCCTCGGTGCCCTCAAGCAGGACATCTCTAACTGCGACGATCCCGCAGCGCTGTACTTCTCGCTCGTCAAAGATACGCTCGACGTCAACGGTCACCCCGTATATGTCGCCGAGATCGAAGGCGAGACGAAGTTCGTGCTCAAGCTCAAAGGCGCCGGCCTTTGGGGCGGCATCGGCGGCTATCTGGCGCTCAATGATGACAAGAACACTATCTTCGGCGCGAACTTCAACCACGAAAGTGAGACTCCGGGTCTGGGTGCGCTCATCGTTGAACTGCCGTTCCGGCAGCAGTTCGAGGGCAAGCATATCCGCAACGCCCAGGGCGAAGTAGTCAGCGTAGCCGTGCTCAAAGCAGGCACACAGGCTGAAGGTCAGGAGCAGGTGGACGCACTCTCCGGTGCTACCATCACCTCGACCGGCGTCAGCGACATGCTCAAGGCAAACCTCGCCGAGTATGATGAGTTCCTGAACTCGGGAAATCCCGCTGAACTGATCCTTGGCATCTTTGAGAATGCACAAGCCGAAGAAGAAAATGTTGAACCTATAAAAGAGGAGGATTAATCTATGTTAAGTCAAAAAACGAAGGATACTCTTTTAGGTCCTCTTAACGCCAACAACCCTGTCGTTGTACAGGTGTTGGGTATTTGTTCGGCGCTCGCTGTGACGGTTCAGTTCAAGCCCGCACTGGTGATGGGCGTGGCTGTGACTATCATCGTCGCGCTGTCGAACGTGATTATCTCGTTGCTGCGAAACACGATACCTATGCGTATCCGTATTATCGTGCAACTGGTAGTGGTAGCCGCACTGGTTACACTCGTCAGCGAGGTGCTCAAGGCCTTCGCTTACGATGTGGCTATGCAGCTGTCGGTATATATCGGTCTGATCATCACGAACTGTATCCTTATGGGTCGTCTGGAGGCTTTTGCCATGACCAACAAACCTTGGGATTCGTTCCTTGACGGTCTGGGTAGCGGTCTGGGCTACGCGTGGATCCTGATTGCCGTGGCGTTCGTTCGCGAACTGTTCGGCGCTGGCACTCTGCTCGGCTTCCGCATCATCCCCGAGAGCTGGTATGTAGCCAACGGCGGCTTCTACGAGAACTGCGGTATGATGATGATGCCCGCTATGGCACTCATCCTCGTAGGTTGTATCATCTGGGCACACCGCTCGCTAAATAAGGAGGAGAAGTAATATGGAACATGCATTGAGTCTCTTTGTCCGTTCGATTTTCGCGGACAATATGATTTTCGCTTTCTTCCTGGGTATGTGTTCATACCTGGCTGTAAGTAAAACAGTGAAAACTTCTCTCGGTCTGGGCGTGGCAGTTACGTTCGTGCTGCTCATCACCCTGCCCGTCAACTACCTGCTGCAGGTATATGTGCTCAACCCGCTGAACCTCGGCTACCTGAGTTTCATCCTGTTCATCGCGGTTATTGCCGCTATCGTGCAGATTGTGGAGATGGTGGTGGAGAAGTTCAGTCCGTCGCTCTATGCGAGCCTGGGTATCTTCCTGCCGCTGATTGCCGTGAACTGCGCCATCATGGGTGGTTCGCTCTTCATGCAGCAGCGTATCCTGCTCGATCCCGAGAACGTGAAGGCCATCGCCAATATCGGCGACGCCTTCGCTTACGCGCTCGGTTCGGGTCTAGGCTGGCTGGTAGCTATCTGCTGCCTGGCCGGTATTCGTGAGAAAATGGAGTACAACGACGTCCCCAAGCCTCTGCAGGGCCTCGGCATCACGTTCATCGTGGTCGGCCTCATGGCTATGGCGTTCATGTGCTTCAGTGGTCTTAACATCTAATAGGAGGACAATACTATGAATATGACAGCAATCTTATATGCCGTTTTGGTATTCTTGGGAGTTATTCTCCTGTTGGTAGTTATCCTGCTTGTGGCTAAGAAATATCTTGTCGCAAGTGGAGATGTTAAGGTGACGATCAACGGCGACAAGGAGTACAACATCCCCTCCGGTGGCACGCTCCTCGCCTCACTCGGCGAAGCCGGTGTGCACCTGCCTTCCGCCTGCGGCGGCAAGGGCTCGTGCGGACAATGCAAGTGCCAAGTCCTCGAGGGNNGCACCTGCCTTCCGCCTGCGGCGGCAAGGGCTCCTGCGGACAGTGCAAGTGCCAGGTGCTTGAGGGCGGCGGCGAGATCCTTCCCACCGAGACCGTTCACTTCTCGCGCAAGCAGCAGAAAGACCACTGGCGTCTCGGATGCCAGGTCAAGGTCAAGAACGACCTCCAGCTCAAGATGGACGAATCCGTGCTCGGCGTCAAGGAATGGGAGTGCGAAGTCATCTCCAACAAGAACGTCGCTACCTTCATCAAGGAGTTCAAGGTACAGCTGCCTCCGGGCGAGCACATGAACTTCGAACCGGGTTCGTACGCACAGATCATCATCCCTGAGTACGATATCGACTACGACCGCGACATGGATAAGTCCCTCATCGGCGACCTCTACCTGCCGGCATGGCAGAAGTTCGGCCTGTTCAAACTCAAACAGAAGAACACCCAGGCTACCGTACGTGCGTACTCGATGGCTAACTACCCCGACGAGGGCGATATCATCACCCTTACCGTACGTATCGCTACGCCGCCGTTCAAACCCAAAGAGCAGTGCCCCAACGGACCTGAGTTCATGGATGTGCCCTGCGGTATCGCTTCCACGTATATCTTCTCGCTCAAACCGGGCGACAAGGTAGGCATGAGCGGTCCTTACGGCGAGTTCCGTCCTGTCTATGACAGCAAGAAGGAGATGATCTGGGTCGGTGGTGGTGCCGGTATGGCTCCGCTGCGTGCGCAGATCATGCACATGCTCAAGACCCGCCAGTGCCGCGACCGTCAGATGCACTATTTCTACGGCGCACGTGCTATCGACGAAGTCTTCTTCCTCGACGATTTCCTCGCGTTGGAGAAGGAGTTCCCGAACTTCCATTTCCACCTCGCGCTGGACCGTCCGGACCCGAAGGCCGACCAACTGGGTATCAAGTACACCCCGGGCTTCATCGCTCCTGTCATGGGCGACACCTACCTCAAGCAGCATGACGCCCCCGAGGACATCGAGTACTACCTCTGCGGTCCTCCTATGATGGCCAAGACCGTCCTCGACCTGCTCCACTCGCTCGGTGTGGAAGATCAGGATATCAGGTTCGATAACTTCGGAGGCTAATCACCAATGGTTCACAAAAGAATGCGCGTACGTATGTGCGCGCGTTCTTTATATTATTCGCCATGATTGGCGTCAGTACATCCGCTTCGTCGCGTCGTAGGACTCAATCGTCTTTGACTGGATGATAACGGTCGTGTCACCGCGCTGTATGCCGCCCGACGTGGTGGTGATCGTGCTTGTGACCGTTCACTTTCTTGGGTTTGAGCATTACTCCCTGGATGTACTCTTCGGTACACAAATACTGATTTGTTCTATGCTTTCGCTCGATCCACTACCGTGGCGCTCAAGCTCGAAATGCCATCCGAGGCATTTCTTCAGGTTTGTGTCCCGAGAAAGGGAGGACACTCCTTGCCGTGGGAGGGGTTAAGGGTTAGGTTTAATAGTTAACAGGTGCTCTCGACAAAACCTCGACAAAACCCCGATAAAACCTCGTTGCGCATCCGAGGGGTTTGAGGAGTCTTGGGGGGTGTATCCGAAAGACGATGCAAAGGTACGAAAAAAATCTGACATATGCAATACTTTGTCCCCCGGCTTGTGCCATTTGTCCCCCAAGTTGTGCATCCGTCCCGAGAACAATGCTATACACCCAATACTCCATACTCTACTATACTAATAAAAAGGTTAAAAGTTAACAATTATCGAATTTGAAAAATCACTCTCGCGTATGCGCGCGATATGTACATATAAATAAGCTTTTAACCTTTTCGGGACAAACCCACACATGCAAAATCAGAATTCGATCCGATGTAACTTTTAACCTTTTTTTGTCTGGTATTAAAATCCTAATTCAACAAAAACAACTATTNNACAGATGTTATAATTGCAAAGAAAAACCGAATCACACCGGCTATGACGTTAAAACCAGTTCGCTGGTAAGCGGCAACATATATATAAAAGGCGTTTAATCTTGCACTTGCCGTGCTGCGATCTGCGTAGCTGTACGACGCTTGTTATGGCGCGCATGGCAAAAAAGGTTAAAAGTTACATCCGATCGAATTTGGAATATCATCTTTTCGCCGTCCATTCCCCCGGCATCGTATACCGTTTCTGCGTAAAATCTCACTTTCTCAAATATTTTTCCCCTCTCCATTTGCATTTTTGATATATTTTTCGTAACTTTGCACGCAGAGTGCGTGCAGACGCAACGAGTAATATAAATACCAATTCAAAAAAGAAACAGACTGCAGGAGGTAAGATTATGGCACAGAACAAAGGAGCAATAGTGCGTTATCGGGCACTTGACCGTTGCTTGCGGTCGAAGAATGTCAGGTATTATCTGGAAGATCTGATCAAGGCTTGTAACGAAGCCTTGTATGATGCTTTCTCTGAACGGATGACGGTAAGCCGCCGTCAGATCTTCCTTGACCTCAACCACATGGAGAGCAATGCAGGTTATCGCGCAGATATAGAGCGTCATCGTGACGGCAAGCGAATCTATTATCGCTATGCCGACCCGGAGTTCTCTATTGACAAAACGCCTATCTCGCCCGAGGAGTTGGACCAGCTCAAAGAGACCATCCTCATGCTCAACCGCTTCAAGGGTATGCCGCAATTTGAGTGGATGGAAGAAATCCTCAGTAAATTGGAGGACAAGTTCCACCTGAAGAGCAGCGAAGATAGCGTGATTGGTTTTGAGCAGAACCTTGACCTCAAAGGTCTGGAAAATATCACGCCACTATTTGAGGCTATCGTTAACAAGCAAGTGCTTAACATCCGCTATAAATCCTTCAAAAAGAACAAACCCATCAACTGCGAGGTTCATCCGTACTATCTCAAGCAGTACAACAACCGATGGTTCCTGTTCGGATGGAATACGGAGTTTGGCGCTATCACGAACTTTGCCCTTGACCGCATCGAAGCTGTATCGCCCATGTTAGGGGAATACAAAGCAAAGCCAGAAGATCTTGATTTTGACGAGTATTTTGAGGATGTAGTTGGCGTTACAATCCCCAAAGGCAAAGTTGAGCATATAGTCATGCGCGTCGCGCCCGACCGCTATCCGTATATCAAGAACAAACCGCTTCATCCATCGCAGCATAATTACGACAAGGAGTTCCGCGTTACAATAGATGTCATTCCCAACAACGAGCTCATCGCGCTCCTCCTCTCCTTTGGCTCCCAACTTGAAGTTCTCGAACCGCAATCTGTACGCGAGATGATGCGTGACCATGTCAAAACGCTTAATAAATTCTATAAATAATAGCAAAAGTCGAGAAAAATGCGTTAATATGCAAAAATATCGACTATAAATTTGCATTATTGAGAAAAAAGTAGTACTTTTGTACCAATTTTACTCCGAAAACCGTCGCAATTGCGACTAAATTTGAAACAGCAACACATTATGGACATACAACGAAACGAATATGTAGAGCGACTTTACGCCAAGAGTTGGAATGGCAAGGTGAAGATCATCACCGGTTTACGCCGTTGCGGAAAGTCCTACCTATTGTCCCATTTGTACAAACAATTCTTGATGGACAAAGGAGTAGAAAAAGATTGCTTTGTGGAGATCGATTTAGAAAAAGAGTCCTACGCCGCCTATCGTAATCCGAGGGTCTTGTCCGAATATGTGATGACCAAGTGCAAAAATAAGCGGCGTAAATATTATGTCTTTATTGACGAGATACAAATGTGCTCTAAGGTGTTGGCTCCGAATGTAGATATATCACAGGTAGCTGCTGAAGACAGGGATTTGCTCTATATTACATTCTACGATGTTTTAAATAGTTTGCGTGGAGAGCCCAACATTGATGTGTACGTTACCGGTAGCAATAGTAAGATGCTATCTACTGATGTGGTTACTTATTTCCGCGATCGAGGAAGTGAGATCAAGGTCTATCCGCTTTCTTTTGCTGAGTTTTATGCATTTGCAGGGGTGGATTCGTATGTAGCTTTTGGTAAATACCTGACTTTTGGAGGTATGCCATTAACAGTATTGGAGTCCGATGAAGCGGAGAAACGTAATTATCTGGTCGCTCTCCATAAGAATGTATATATGAAGGATATAGCTGAGCGATACAAACTGAAAAATGATGTGGTGATTGATGCCCTGACCGATACTGTTTATTCTGCCATTGGGTCACTATCCAATCCATATAAATTAGCCAATACCATATCTTCAGTAATGGCACAAAAGACAACCGATAAAACTATCAAGCTGTACCTGGACTATCTGGAGGATGCATATCTTATCTCTGTTGCCAAACGGTATGACGTCAAAGGTAAGCGCTATTTTGAGAATATCAAGAAATACTACGCGATGGATTTAGGTTTACGCAATGCGCGATTGAATTTCCGGCAACAAGAGCGCAGCCATCTGATGGAAAATCTGATATATAATGAACTCATCCGCCGGGGATATAACGTGGATGTAGGAGTAGTTGAAGTAGAACGTATGGTTAACGGTAAGCGCAACCAAGCTCAATATGAGATTGATTTTATTGTCAATACCGGTACGGAACAGATCTATATCCAATCAGCACTCAATGTGGACACCAAGGACAAAATGGAGCAAGAGACTTTCTCCCTGCGAAACACTCGGGATTCTTTCCGTAAGATAGTTATCTTGGATGGTGGTGAGCTCCCCTGGATGAATGACGAGGGCATCACATTTGTCGGTGTTATTCCGTTCCTATTGGAGAATTTGTTATAAATAATGCATTTTTCTCTTTCCTGTGCAGCATCTTTGCACACTAAAGCAGTACCTTTGCATCGGAAAACGAAAAACAAGCGTTCTTTGAAAGGCTATGCCGCCACAAATTGACTCTCGTGAGTTGGCAAAGTTGAAGTAGCATTATTTCAACTGAAGCAAATCGGCTCAAGTGTATCAACCTTGGTTGGTACACGCTGCATGTCTCTACTACATAGTTTAGCAGAGGCTTGATGTTATTTCGAGTTTTACTGTACTATACTATATTTTATAGGTATATATTGTATATTNNGCATAGCCTTTCTTAGAATAGTTAATCCCGAAGTCATGAACGCGCAAAAAGCAGAGATACAAAGAATCGTTAAGCAAGAGTTCCCTAAGATAAAATCTCAGGAAGAATTGCTATGTTTGCTAAATACCATCCATGAGCTACTTTATTCGTGCTATTTTATCAAATTGAACAAGCCAGTGCCAAAAATAGAGTTAAAAACTTTAACCTATTACAAGAACAATACAAAATCTGGTGGCAAACGTTACAAGACGTTTGCAATTAAAAAGAAATCAGGTAAGGATCGCATTATCAGTGCGCCTGCCAAAGGACTTAAGCTTATTCAGCAATGCTTGAATGTGATTTTTCAGACGTTCTATGTGCCGAATGAGAATGCTTGTGGTTTTATTCCGCAGCATAGTATCACTGATGGTGCGAGACAACATGTGAATATGCCATATGTGCTGAATATTGATTTGAAGGATTTTTTTGATACCATAACATTTCCACGGATAAAGAAAGTTCTTTCTCTTCCTCCGTTCAATTTGAAGGATGAGCGCGAACAAGTCGGCTATATTATCGCATCACTTTGTTGCCATCCTAAAGAGATAAGGACCATTGATGCTGAGGGAAATGAACATGTTGAAATGCGCAACTGTCTACCGCAAGGAGCGCCAACTTCACCAATTCTAACAAATATTGTCTGTTGCTCACTTGATCGCCATTTGGCAGGTCTAGCTCGGCGTTTTCATGCGCATTATACACGCTATGCTGATGACATTACTTTTTCATGTCACTATAACATCTTCAAAAATGACTCTGATTTTATGAAAGAGATGTATCGTATCATTGAAGATGAGCAACATCTGACAGTCAATCCTGACAAGACTCGTTTGCAAACTCTCCGTCAACGTCAAGAGGTGACTGGGCTAATCGTTAATAGGAAGGTGAATGTAACACAGCGTTATTTGAAGCAGATACGTTTGTGGTTGCACTATTGGGAAATTTTCGGATATAATCGTGCTCAAAACTACTTCATAACGCAATATGCGAAATATCATGTAAATTTCAAAAATAGCAAAGCAGTTTGTATTGAGAATGTGCTTGGCGGAAAATTGGATTTTATGCGTATGGTTGTGGGAGATACTAATCGTGCATATAAGAAGCTTCATGCACGCTACGAAGAACTACTGAAAAATATTGTTGCCAAGCCACAGAAAAGTCATCTAAAAGACAATGCTTCAGTTACACAGCCAATGTATATCAGCTCAGATGACGCAATTATGCCAATCCCGAAAAATGGTCCTGCTTTTGTGGCGAAAGAGGAATTGGAAGTTATGCTTGATGGCTTGTTAAGTGATTTGAGAGAGGAAGAGGAAATGAAAGCATTTTTAAGCGATTTAAATTAACTTAACCATAATTTGTTTGGTGCACAAAACAAATTGAGTATGGATAAAGAAAAATACAAACAACGTCTCCACGATCTTGTGGAACAACTTGCAACTCAATCTCCAGAGTTGCTAGACTATTTAAGAAAAGAGGTAAATACGGCTATTAGCACCAAAACAGCAGATGCCTTTATCAAATTGCAGCGTAAAAATATGCGTCAAAAAGGGCTTCTGTTTTATGCTAATATAAAAGATGCCAAACTAAAAAATCAACTAATTAACGATTATGCAAATATGTTATGGTATAAGTGCATAGGTGATATACCTCACATGTTTTCATATGTACTTTTTCAAATGGAAAATATGCTCAATGCTTTCATTATTGCTACTCCGAATTGTTATGAAAGCATCAAAACATCTCCTAACAAATATACTTATTCGTTCTCTAATTCTGAACAGAAAACGCCATACAATATAGAGGCAAAAATCTCTTTTATCAAATCAGATGGAACCAATCAACCTCTTGAAAAAATTTCGATTTGGGGCAAATATGCATACTGGTTTGTGGAAACTATGCAAACAGAAAAATTCAAGCAATATACACATAGTTTAGTTTCCGATATTATCAATCTTCGCAATACTACAGAACATCGAAATTCTCAACAAGAAATATCAGCTCACATGGAAAAACAAATCAACTATTGGAAGACAAATATTGAAACAAAATTTAGTCTTATAGACATGTTCATATCTACAATTCGTGATAGCATAAAACAACTCCAATAGGCCGGCCTTTACCACCTTGTGCAAATAGGTTGCCCAATCAAGCAGTACCTTTGCATCATAAATCTTCAAAACACATAATTATGGATTACACGCTTCGATATAATTCAAGTAAGGGACTTTATATTTCAGATGACAATCGAGATGGTGATAAAATATTGTTATCATCTCATTCTATTATGCATGAGCGCAGGAGAGAATTTGAACTAACCGAGGATAATTTTAGAGTCTTTGTGTGGTCAAATTTTGGTTGTGCATACTATATGCAAGCGATCATTTATTACAATGGCCGTAAACTGTTAGATTTCAATCCGCAAAAAATTTTTGTGCTTAATCATCGCGAGTTGTCTATCTTTTATGTGTCTTCAACTATGGGAATTGACAAAGCATGGCTGGCAATTTTTGAAACTATCATAAAAGTGTACAATGACAGAGATTTGTATTACCTACATAATGAGCCTGAGTTTTCTTTATATTATAAACGTTTATTAGAACTTGCATTAGCCCAAGAAGTGAACGTGTGGGGAAGTTGGAATATCAACCATAGACCTACGACATGGAAAGGAGGTCTGCATAGTTTTTCTTTGTTTTCTGATAACTTATATTTATTGCTGAATGAGGCGGAAAAAGATGATGATTTCTCTGAAAAACATGGGATAGATATTATGACTTTGTGCAAGACATTTTTAGTCACGTTAAAAAAATCATATTCAGAATTGGATTATAACAATNNTTGAGGAGAGGCTTGTTAGGACATTTGATAAAATTCACAAATACATGGAGGCAAAAGGAGAATCGGTGGCTTTTTTGTCTATGCTTATACAGAAAGAATAGGTCTATTATCATCATATATGGATAAGCCTTGTACTTGTTCGATGAAGTCCTCAACCGATTCCTGCGCGATACCCAATCCCAATACGTCGTATTAGGGCACAAAGAGGAATAATATAATAGCAAACAATCACCGCCATGGCATACATTGATAAATATGGAATAGAGTTTTCCGATGA
>LXOW01130414.1_pt1 | contig 10277 bp, 5 predicted proteins | sample 1368591 | NCBI WGS metagenome assembly LXOW01 (sample SAMN04884650, study PRJNA319009) | bovine gut metagenome | isolation source: Cow rumen | host: Bos taurus | place: Italy: Legnaro (PD) | collected 2014-07-09
GGATCCTGCTGGCCGTCCTCCTGGCGGCTTTCGCCGTCGTGCTGCTGGGGCTGTCCCTGTTCACCGGTCCTTCCAGGAAAGATCCCCGGGGCGTAGCCGACGACCTGGGGCGCCGCGTAGAAGTGCGCCTGCGCATGCTGGACGGCTATGTGGAGCAGGCCCTGGAAGGCGACTACGGCAACTGGATGCTGCTGGACGGGCTTCCGTCAGACATGGTGGTATACCGCTATGTGGACGACTCCCTGCAGAGCTGGGCCAACCAGTTCCCCCTGCGCAGCGACGACATCCACCCCCGCACCCTGGTCCAGCGTCTGGGCGAATCCCGCAGCGACGTGGTCTCCCCCCTCCGGGAAGCCGAAGAACAGCTGCGCTTTGTCAACCACGGCCCCAAGTGGTACCTGGAAAAGGCCGTCACCCGGGACCGCTGCAAGGTGATCGCCGGCCTGGAAATGGTGAACGAACTGCAGGCGGGGTCCCTGAACGGCGTGAACCGGTTCCTGCGCACGGACGACCGCTTCCGGCTGGCCCCGCTGTCGGCCAGCGTGGGGACGGTGGTCAGGGTGGACGGCGTGCCGCTGTTCAAACTCACATCCGAGGACATCTCCGAGCCCATAGCCGGGCATGCCGCCCGGCAGCTGCTGGCGGTCATCCTGCTGCTGCTGGCCATGCTCCTGGTGCTGTCCGTCTATTCCCGGCCTTCCTGGCTGGGCGCGAACATGGCCGTGCAGGCGGGGCTCCTCACCTGGATCTATTATTATGGCCGCCACCTGGGCACCTCCACCCAGGTCTTCTCCCCCCTGATCTACGCCGACGGTCCGGTCCTCTACTCGCTGGGAGCGGTCATCATCATCAACCTGGCCATCACCCTCGCCGTCATGGATTTCTTCCTGATGCGAAGGGTCCTGCTGAAAAAGCTCCTCCGGCGGAACTCCGCCACGGAGCAGGCCGTCCTGGCCGGCGTCATCCTCGTATCGGCCGGCGCCATCCTCTTCTACCTGCACTACTCTTTCCGGAGCATCCTGATCAATGCCGATATCTGCCTGGAACTGTATAAGGTAGGGCTGCTGAACATCTTCACGGCCATCGTCTATACCTCCTACCTGGCCCTGGCCCTGTCGCTGCCGCCCCTGCTGCAGATGGCCTTCCCGCTCCTGAGGCGCTTCACCGGCTGGCGCCCGGACCTTTTCGCCACCCCCATGCGGGCCCTCATCAGCGTGGCCATCGGCCTGTATTTCGTCACGGTTTCCTCCGTGCTGGGCTTCCGCAAGGAGCAGCGGCGCATTGACGTCTGGGCCAACCGGCTGGCCATGGACCGCGACATCAGCCTGGAAATCCAGCTCCGAATGGCCGAGAACGCCATAGCCACCGACCCCATGGTAGGGGCCCTGGCGCTGCTGGACGGAGGGTCCGACCTCATCCGCAGCCGCCTGGTGAGCATGTACATGGGCCGTATCTCGCAGGACTACGACATCTCCGTCACCCAGGCCGGGGAAGGAATCGCGAGCCATCCGCTCTTCCAGGAACGCATCCGCAGCGGGGTGCGCCTGTCGGACAACTCCCACTTCTTCTACAGCCAGATCGGCAGCGGACGCACCTGCTACACCGGCCTTTTCACCTATATCGTGGAAGGCTACGGGGCCCTTCCCCTGCTGGTTTCCGTGGAATCCAAGCACAACCGGGAAGACCGGGGCTACATGAGCCTGCTGGGCATCTCCGAGCCGGGGCGCGTCTCGCTCCCGCCCGTTTACTCCCGGGCCAAATACATCGACACCCACCTGATCCAGTATAAGGGCACCTACCCCTACCCCACCCTGTATTCCGGGCGCATGGCCCGCCTGGCCGAGTCCCATCCCGACGGGCATATTGACATGGACGGGTACTGCCACTTCATCCATAACGTCTCCGAAGGGGAGATCATCATCCTCTCCCGCAAGAGCACGGATGCGCTGGATTACATTGTCTGCGGCTTCCTGCTGGCCATCCTGGCCTTCCTGGTGCTGTCGGCCCTGTCGCTGCGCGGCCGGCGCCGGAGCGGCTCCCGCTATTTCCAGACCCGTATCAGCCTCACGCTGTATATCTCCCTTTTCCTCACGCTGGTGGCCATGGCGGGATTCAGCGTCTGGTTCGTGTACAAGCGGAACGCCGCCGACATGCAGGGCGTCATGACGGCTCGCATCAACACCCTCCAGTCCATGCTGCAGGAGCGCCTGCGCCAGGTGGAGGGGAAGCAGCAGCTCCGTTCGCCCGAAACCCGGGCGGCCATGGAAGGCATCGGCAACAACCTCAAGTGCGACATCACCCTCTTCGACGCCGACGGCCTGGTGGCCTTCAGCACCACGCCGGAAGTGTACGACCGCATGATCCTGGGGCTCCGCGCGGACGCCCGCGCCTACTACCAGATCATCTACGGCCACAAACGCTTCCACATGCAGCGGGAAAGGGTGGGCCGGCGCCGCTTCTATGCCCTGTATGCGCCTGTGTTCAACAGCAACGGGCGCATGATCGCCATCGCCTCGTCGCCCTACACGGAGCTCACGCAGGATTTCGAGACCGAGGCCATCACCCATATCGCCTCCGTCCTTACCATCTTCCTGCTGCTCCTGCTCATCGCACGGGTGCTCACCTATGAGGTAATCAGCCGCATGTTCCGGCCGCTCACGGAGATGAGCCGGAAGATGACCGTCACCGACGTGGACCACCTGGAGCCCATCGCCTACGAGCAGGAAGACGAAATTACGCCCCTCGTCACGGCCTACAACCGGATGGTGCTTTCGCTGGGCGACAGTTCCCGCCGCCTGGCCCAGGCCGAACGGGACAAGGCCTGGACCGACATGGCCCGGCGCGTGGCCCACGACCTCAAGAACCCCCTAACGCCCATCAAGCTGCAGCTCCAGATGCTTATCCGCATGAAGGCCGCGGGGAATCCGGCCTGGCAGGACCGCTTCGACGAAGTGGCCTCCACCGTCCTCTACCACGTGGACCTGCTGGCCGACTCGGCCGACCAGTTCTCCACCTTCGCCAAGATGTACGACCAGAAGAACGAGCGCATCGACCTGGATACCCTGGTGCGCCAGGAAGTGGACCTGTTCGACTCCAGGGAAGACATCCGGATGGATTACTTCGGCCTGGAAGGCGCGGTGGTCACCGGTCCCCGGCCGCAGCTCACCCGCGTGGTGGTGAACCTCATCACCAACGCCATCCAGGCCGTGGAGGAAGTCCCGGGAGAGAAACGCATCCTGGCCTCCCTGCGGAATGCCGCGGAGGACGGCTGGTTCGAGATTGTGGTGGAAGACAACGGCGCGGGCGTGTCGGAACAGAACCAGGACAAGATCTTCACACCGGACTTCACCACCAAGACCAGCGGCAGCGGCCTGGGCCTGGCCATCTGCAAGCGAATCGTGGAACACTGCGGGGGCAGCATCTCCTACAGCCGGTCCTTCTCGCTGGGAGGCGCCTGCTTTACCGTGCGGCTGCCAAAAGAAAATTTGCAGAAAAAGTGACAAATCGTTATTTTTGCGTGATTTTTATTGCTGACAATTAACTAAAATATCAAGTTTTATGGCAACAACTGCTGACCTGAAGAACGGAATGTACATTATGTACAACGGCAAACCCTGCGTTGTGGTGTACTTCCAGCACGTGAAACCCGGCAAGGGCCCTGCCTTTGTCAAGACCAAACTGCGCAACCTGGAGAACGGCCGCATCCTGGAGAACACCTTCACCGCCGGCGTCAAGCTGGACACCATCAGCGTGGAGCGCCGTCCCTATCAGTTCCTCTATGACGACGGCGAGGCCTTCAACTTCATGCACGAAGAGACCTACGAGCAGATCACCCTTCCCCACGACGTGGTGGACAACGCCGACCTCATGAAGGAAGGTCAGCACGTGGAAATGATGTTCATGACGGAGCCCGAAGAGCGCTGCCTCACCTGCGAACTTCCCACCTACGTAACCCTGGAGGTTACCTACAGCGAGCCCGCCGTGAAGGGCAACACCGCCTCCACGTCGGCCCTTAAGGAAGTTACCCTGGAGACCGGCGCCAAGATCATGGTTCCCCTGTTCATCGAGACGGGCGAAATCATCACGGTGAACACAACCGACCGCTCCTACGGTCAGCGCGTGAAATAATTATTCCTTCGGATATTTTACGGTGAAGCATGCGCCGCCCAGTGCGAAGGAGCGGCTGTAGGAAATGCTTCCGCCACAATGCTCTACAATCCGGCGGCAGATGGCCAGACCCAGGCCACTGCCGCTGGTTTTTGTGGTGAAGTCAGGGGTGAAAATCTTATCCTGGTTCTTCTGGTCCACACCGGGGCCGTTGTCCTCCACAACGATGTCATAGAAGCCGTCTTCGGCAGCATTCCGGAGGGATAGCACCAGGCGTTTCTCTCCCTCGTTGCCGTCCACGGCCTGGATGGCATTGGTGATCAGGTTCACGACCACGCGCGTAAGTTGCGGACGCGGGGCGCGGACCCAGGCATCGGAAAGGCCGAAGTAGTCCAGCTGCACGTCGTCCCGGGAGTCGAACAGCTCCACTTCCTGCCGGATGAGGGCGTCCAGGTCCAGGCGCTCGTCCTGCTGGTCGTACAGCTTGGCGAAGGTGGAGAACTGGTCGGCCGAATCGGCCAGCAGATCTACGTGATAGAGTACGGTCTGGGCCACTTCGTCGAAGCGCGCCTGCCACTGCGGATGACCGGAGGCTTTCATGCGCATGAGCATCTGGAGCTGCAGCTTGATGGGCGTGAGCGGGTTCTTGAGGTCGTGCGCCACGCGGCGGGCCATATCCGTCCAGGCTTTGTCGCGCTCCACCTGGGCCAGGCGGCGGGAGCTTTCTCCCAGGTCGTGCACCATGCGGTTGTAGGCCTGCACCAGCGGGGTGATTTCGTCTTCCTGCTCATATTCAAGCGGTTCCAGGTGGTCCACATCCGTTACCGTCATCTTATGGCGCAGTTCCGTGATGGGGCGGAACATACGGCTTACTACCAGGGCGGTAATGAAGCGGGATACGAGCAGCAGCAGCAGGAAAATGGTAATGACGGTGGCGATGTGCAGGATGGCCTCGCTCTTGAGATCGTGCGTAATATCGGTGAAGGGAGAAGACACGATGGCCATCATATGGCCGGCACTGTTCATCACCGGGGCGTACAGGGCGTAGTAGCTGCGTCGGCCCACGCGCTCCGGATGCATGTAGAAGCGCTTGTGCTCGTACATAATCTGCTTGTACGCGTTGTCTTCCAGCCGATGTCCCAGCAACATACGGTCGTACACTTCCGGAGTGGTGCTCATGACCACCTTGCCGGAGAGGTCGAAAAGGGAGATGTCGCACTTGAGGTTGTTGCCTACCCCTTCCACGGCAGAGAGCACCTCCGTGGTCCGGATGTCCGACGGGTTGTCCAGCTGCCGCATGCGCTCCTGCAGCATGGACTGGAGGGCGTTGATGCGGGCCGTCATGACGCTCTCCATATCGGCATTGTTGCGCTTGTATACGAACCAGACGCTGAATCCCGCCATGGCCACCAGGGTGATGATGAGGGATACGTAAATGAGGACGCTGATGCGGGTCTGGTAATAGCGCCGTTCTCCGCCCGAGCGTCTGCGCCGGGTGAGGGCCGATATCAGGAGAAAGGCCACGATGGCAAAAAGGACGCCTTCCACCACGTAATACAGCCATTCAGTACTGGGACGGGAGAGGATCACCACCTCGTCTTCGGAGACAGTATGCAGGAAGTGACACCAGCCTTCCATATCCAGATGGCGCCGGCCCGGTTGGGAGGACAGTTCCCGGACGGAACCGGAAAGGATGGTGGGATAGGCGTACAGGCCCTTGTACTGGACCAGTCGGCCTTCGGCATATTTGGCCCAGGAATAGACGGGCGGAAGTGACACGCGTCCCGGCTCCGCGATGCCCAGGAGGCTCAGGTATCCGCGGTCTTCCCGATTGTGTTTGGACTCCACCATCACCAGTACGCTGGTGGCGCCGTAGTCCGGGATATAATAGGTGAACAGGCCGGTGTACGAAGTCCGCCCGCTGCCGGAGTATTTATAATAGAAACGCGAATACTCTCCCAGCTGCACGCCGCCACGGATGCGCTCCAGGAACACGGGATTGTTTCCCATATTGTTTCCGGGCAGCTGGACGGCGATGTCGTAGTCCTGTGAGATGCGCCCCATGTAATTGCTGACCAGGCGGTTGCGGATAAGGTCGGCACTTCCTTCCAGGATGGAAAGGGCGCCGATAACTTGATCGGCCTGGATGGCATTCTCGGCGCTCCGGAGCTGGATCTCCAGGGCGATGTCGCGGTCCATGGCCAGGCGGTTGGCCCATACGTCCACGCGGTTCTGCTCTTTTTTAAAGCCCAGGGTAGAGGAACTTACCACAAAATACACGCCCACCAGTACGGCGTATGCGATGCGTCCGCGGGTGGTGAACACGTCGTAGCGGATGCCGGTGAGGGAACGCACCAGGGGCGAGAGCATCTGGAGCAGGAGCGGCAGGGTAAGCGTAAGGGCCAGGAACGACAAGTACACGATGCCGCTGTACAAGGTGAGGAGGGTGACTTTGTACAACTCCAGCGTAATGTTGGAGTTTACCGAGATGCTGCGGAAAGTGAAGCGGATGTGCAGGACGATGGCCACTGCTGTCAGGACCAGAAAACCGGCCAGGATCAGTTGCATCCAGCGATTGTTCCGGCGACGGATGGTTTTGAGCAGCGTCCAGCGTACCAGGTACAGGTCCAGCACCAGCAGCGTGATGGCCAGGTTCATGATGATGACGGAACCCAGCGAATAAAGCAGGGGACCGTCGGCATACAGGAGCGGCGAGAACAGCTGCGACGAGGGACTTAAGTGTTTGCCGTAAAAATACATCCACAGCAGTGTACCTGCCTGGATGAGCATCACCACCAGAAAGGCCAGGCGGCTGGGATGGACCGACAGGAACAGCAGCAGTCCCGAGAACAGCAGCGCCACGGCCAGCCACAGAAAGACCGAATGCCGCTGGGAAGGCTCCGCTATGCTTTCAGAGGTTAATTTGAACAGGGGGACGCCGCCTACCACCACCAATGCGCCCACGCTGGCCGACAGCTGCTGGACGGAGTAGCGTTGGTCCACCCGGAAATGACGGTTGATGCCGTTCAGGGAACCGGGCTGCAGTTCGTTCACAATCTCCAGGCCGGCGATGACGAAGCAGCCGTCCCCTTCCACCTTCTTTTCCAGGAACCATTTGGACCCGTGATTCACGAAGGCGAGCTGCTCGGTGACATCCTTCAGGGGCGAAGTGAGATTGCTCCGGCTGTCGCCCAGGCGTTGCACCAGTGCCTGCGGACGGATGTCGTCGTTGCGGATGGGGAACTGGTTGGCCCAGCTTTGGAGCGTGTCGCCCACATAGCGGTACACTACCATGTCTTCCGGCAGTTTCTCCAGGTCCATCCACTGGTTCAGATCCCCTTCCAGGGCTTTCTGGACATAGCCGTCCAGCAGGTGCATGCGCTTTTCCACCTTATGACCCAGTTCCTGTGCGGCCGATTCCACGTCGGAGCGGCCGGAGCCGGAAAAGAAGGAAGCTCCCATGGCCAGCACCGCGGCCGCTATCAGCGCCACGGAAAGCCAGTGCCGTATGAGGTTCTTTTTATTCATGGTGGTAAGGCTCTCCTTTCAGGATGGTAAAAGCCCGGTATAGCTGCTCTGCAAAAATGATGCGAACCATCTGGTGCGAGAACGTCATTTTGGAAAGAGAGATCTTTCCCTGGGCCCGGTCGTAGACGGCGTCGGAAAAACCATAGGCTCCGCCCACCACGAAAACGAGGTTTTTCCCGCCCACGGCCAGCAGGTGCTCCAGGTGTGCGGCAAACTCCAGGGATCGGAATTCCCGGCCGTGTTCGTCCAGCAAAATCAAGCTGTCTCCCGGGGCCAGGTTCTTCAGGATCAGTTCCCCTTCTTTTTCCTTTATTTGCTGCCGGCTCAGGGCCGATACTTTTTTCAGTTCGGGGATTTCCGTGAGGGTGAACGGGATATAGTGCTGCAGCCGGGATACATACAAATCCAGGCCTTCCTTCACCCATTTCACGTCGGTTTTGCCGACCGTCAGCAATATCACGTTCATTGTGTGCAAAAGTAACAATTCGGCGCGGAATTTGCAAGATAAAGGTCCGGATGAAAAAAGCGATCCATATTCTGCTGGCCGTCGGGCTGTGGTGTTTTTGCGTTCCGGCGCAGGCCCAGTCCTATTTTACAACCTCCGTCAACCGCCTCCCGCAAACCCAGGAAGACGGTTTTGCCGTATTCGCTTCCATTACCAAATATCTCACGGCCGGGGATGCCGCGTCCCTTTCCACCTGGTTCGCCGACAATCTGGATGTCACCGTCATTTCCTCCTCCCGGAACTGCTCCAAAAAGCAGGCGCGCGAAATCCTGCGCAATTTCTTCGAAACCTACACCCCGCGTTCCTTCACCGTGACCCACAAGGCCTCCGAAGCCAACAAAAAATACATGATCGGCCTGCTGAACGCCGGAGGAGAAATCTTCCAGGTAACCATCTATGCCACCTCATCGGCCGGTGAGCCTTACAAAATCCAGCAACTGAACATTTCCCGCCAGACCAGCTACTAGTGCCGTGGTAATCAATCGACTGATTATCAGTGTTTTATAGAAAGTTCTCTGCGCTTTTTGCGCAGAGAACTATTCGTAAATAGTTGAGCGATAGCCAGTTGGCTGCCACGGGCGCTGCAGGGCTTCGAGGGCCGTGAGAGACAAGGGGCCGGAGATAAAAACGAGAGAAATGTTGAAAAAGTATCAAAAGAGGGCCGATTTTCAAAAATTTCTTTCAAATCATACTATCTTTGCTAAAAAGTTTTGCTTATGAGCCGCGTACTCCGGGAAAGCCCGCCCATTACGGACAAGGACTGTTTCTACATTGTGGACCGCCACAAGAGCGAATTCCTGTATCCCATTCACAGTCACAAGTGTTATGAACTCAATTTCATTGAGCACGGAAAAGGCGTGCAGCGTGTGGTGGTGGTGGACCCGGCCCATCCCTTTGCCTGGAACCCGGATGCGGAGGGCCTGCCGGTTTTGTATGACGGTTCGGCCGTTGTGACAGAAATGAACTAATGTGTATTATATGAAAAAAACCGTGATTATGTTAAGTGCTGCTATCCTTGGTGCCGCCTGTTCTCCAAAGGCCCCCCGCGCTATTCCCGCGGACAAAGCTGTGGAAGCCCAGGTGGAAAAGGTCTTGAAAGGGATGACCCTGGAGGAGAAGGCCGGCCAGTTGGTGCAGCTTTCCATCAACACTCTGGAGGATGATACCCACAATGCCCTGGATCCGGCCAAACTGGACCGGATCATCGGCCAGTACAAGGTGGGTTCCATCCTGAACATCATGAACGACGAGTCGCATTCCCGTGAACACACGGCTGCCATGGTGCGCCAGATTCAGGAAAAATCCATGGCAACCATCGGCATTCCGTGCATCTACGGCCTGGATATGATTCACGGAGCTTCCTATCTCACCGACGGCTCGCTGTATCCGCAGGAGGTGAACCTGGCTGCTACCTTCAACCGGGAATTTGTCCGGCAGATGGGACGCGCCATGGCCTATGAAACGCGCGCCGCACAGGTCCCGTGGGTGTTCTCTCCCGTGATGGACCTGGGTCGTGACCCGCGCTGGCCCCGCATCTGGGAAAGCTTTGGCGAAGACCCGTACCTGCAGGCCGAAATGGCCCGTGAGGAGACCCTGGCTTTGCAGGGGGAAGACCCCAACCACATTGACCTGGAGCATGTGGCCGTGTCGCTGAAGCACTTCATGGGCTACGGTGTGCCCGTATCCGGCAAGGACCGCACCCCGGCTATCATCGCCGAAAACGACCTCCGGGAGAAGTTCTTCGCGCCTTTCTTGGCCTGCTTCCGCGCCGGTGCCCTCACCGCCATGGTGAATTCGGCCTCCATCAATGGTATTCCCACCCACTGCAATGCCGTACTGCTGAGCGGTTGGGTGAAGGAACAGCTGGGCTGGGACGGCCTCCTGGTTACCGACTGGGCCGATATTGACAACCTGTTCCAGCGGGACCATGTGGCGGCCGACAAGGCTGAGGCGGTGGCCATGGGCATCAATGCCGGCATCGACATGATTATGGATCCCTACGACCCGGAGTGCTGCAACGTGATTGTGAACCTGGTGAAGGAAGGCCGCATTTCGGAGGACCGCCTGAACGACGCCGTCCGCCGTGTCCTGCGCCTGAAAGTGCGCCTGGGTCTGTTTGAAAAGCCGGTCTGGGACT
>LXOW01315511.1_pt1 | contig 10277 bp, 6 predicted proteins | sample 1368591 | NCBI WGS metagenome assembly LXOW01 (sample SAMN04884650, study PRJNA319009) | bovine gut metagenome | isolation source: Cow rumen | host: Bos taurus | place: Italy: Legnaro (PD) | collected 2014-07-09
ATCAAGGTCGGCGACAGGATTTCGCTGACTCCGGCGATGGGATGGAACAGCTGGAACTGCTTCGGCTGGAACGTGAAGGCCGAGGACATCCGCAACGCGGCGGACGCGCTGGAAAAGAGCGGACTTGCCGAGCACGGTTGGTCTTATGTCAACATCGACGACTTCTGGCAGAACAAGCCGTCGTCCTGGGACGTGCGGCTTAAGGGCTCTGGACGCGACGAGAGCGGAAGGATCAACTCGAACAAGCGCTTCCCCGACATGAAAGGAATCGCCGACTACATCCACGCCAAGGGCTTCAAGGCCGGGCTCTACTCTTCGCCTGGACCGACGACATGCGGCGGTTGCACCGGAAGCTGGCAGCACGAGTCCGAGGACGCGAAGACCTATGCAGAATGGGGCTATGACTATCTCAAGTACGACTGGTGCAGCTACTGGGACGTGGCGACCGGCGAAGGCATGGAGCGCTACATGCGTCCCTATCGAATCATGGGCGAGGCGATTCGCGCCCAGAACCGCGACATCGTCTACTCCCTTTGCCAGTACGGCATGTCAGATGTCAGCACCTGGGGCGCGAAGGTCGGCGGCCAGAGCTGGCGCGTCACCGGCGATGTAATTGACAGGTGGGATTGCATATCGCTTTCCATCAACAAGCTCAAAAAGGTCTGGCGCGACTCCGCGCCTGGGGAGTGGAACGATCCCGACATGCTTTGCATCGGCAAGATGATCTGGAACAACTTCGCCGGAAGCCGGCTTGCGCCGAACGAGCAGTACACCCACATTTCGATATGGGCGCTCGGTGCGGCGCCGCTCATGATCGGCTGCGACATGACGAAGTTCGATGAATTCACGCTCTCGCTCCTGAGGAACGACGAAGTGATTGCAATCGACCAGGATCCGCTCGGGGCGGCGGCGGCCTGCATCGTCGAAAAAGTCGGCCATGAAATCTGGGCGCGTCCGCTTGCCGACGGATCGATTGCCGTGGGACTCTTCAACAAGGGGCTCAAGGAGGCGGAAATCGTCTTCGACATGGCGGCGGCCGGCATGGACGGGAAGTGGATGGTGCGCGACTGCTGGCGTCAGAAAGACGAGGGCCTCGCGACGGGCGTGTATAAGGCAAGCGTCTACGGACACGCCACGCGTCTTGTCCGGTTCGTTCCGTCAGATGGCGCGAAGCTGAAAGTCGCCGACATCCGCGAACAAAGGCAGTGAATTGAACGGAGACAGATATGGAATTGAATGTCGGATGTTGCCTGGTCGCGGCCTTCTCCATTGCCGGCGTCATCGCGGATGTCAAATGCGAAATCCAGAACCTCGACGTCTCGAACGGGGCGGGCGCGCACAAGACCGCGTATGGCATGAAAGCCGCCGGCCGGGAAGGCGAACGGCGGGTTCGCGACGTGCGGCGGCCGAACTACGACGAGGCGAAGGTCGGCCCGTACACGCTGGAGGATCCGCTCGCGTTTGCCGACGGACGCAAGCTGAAGGACGCCTCCGAATGGCCGGCGCGCCGGAAGGAGATCCTCGAGATCTTCGCCCGCGAAATGTACGGCCAGCCGCCGCCCGCGCCGGAGACGGTAGTCACGGAACTTCGCGAGGAAGGCCCGACGCTCGCCGGCCTTGCGATACGCCGCCAGTACAGGATGTGGTTCAAGGCCGACAAGTCGGGTCCGTTCATCGACTGGCTTCTTGTGCTGCCGAACAGGATCGCGGGCGAAAAGGCGAAGACTGTCGACGGACGCATCGTCTGCGAGAACCGCGAAAAGGTTCCCGTCGTCCTCATGCTGAACTTCCCCGGCAACCATGCGGTGCTGGACGACGTGGAGGTTCCGCTTACGGAGGGCGGGTGGTTCCGCGCCGACGGCGATTCCAGAGACCATGGGCCGAAGGAATCAAATCGCGGCGTTCTCAGGCGCTCGCAGCTGCGCACGACCGTTCCGGCGGAGTTTATCGTCTCGCGCGGGTACGCGTTTCTCACGGCGTGCTATGCGCAAGTGTCGCCTGACGTCGAGGTGAAGAAGGGCGACCCCGAGGAGCTTGCGTACACGCGCGTCTTCGAGCTGTGGGGAAAGCGCGACGAATCGCGCACCGACAACACGACTGCGCTCGGCGCGTGGGCGTGGGCGCTTTCGCGCGGACTCGACCTCGCCGAGACGATTCCCGAGATCGACGCCAAGAGGTGCGTGGCGACTGGTTCGTCGCGGCTCGGCAAGGCGGCGCTTCTCGCCGCCGCGCGCGACGAGCGCTTCGCGGTGTGCGTGCCCAACCAGACGGGCGGCGGCGGCGTGCCGCTCGCGAAGCGCGACTTCGGCGAGAACGTCTCCACCGAAATGGCGAGCTTCCCGCACTGGTACTGCAAGGCGTACGCGAAGTACGTCGACAACGAGCAGGCGATGAAGTTCGACCAGCACCTCCTCGTCGCGGCGATTGCGCCGCGCGCGCTGCTCGTCGAGGGCTTCAACCAGGGATGGTTCGACGCGAAGGGCGAATGGCTCTCCTGCCGCGCCGCCTCGCCGGTCTGGGAGTTCCTCGGGAAGGAGGGTCTGCCCAAAGGCGACTTCCCGGACAACTACGACCGGTCGCGCATCGGCTCCTCCTTCGGCTATGTCCGCCGCGGCGGACAGCACGGCCTTTCGGGCTACGACTGGCTCTGGATGCTCGATTTCGCGGACAGGGCGCTGGCACCGCAAAGGCGGCAAGTGATGAAATCGGAAGGGAACTACTGAAAATGCAGATGTTGCCAAGGTGCGTTGTCGTTGCGGCTGCGGCCGTTGTTTCGTCTTTTTCGTGCGGAGCGGTTGTGCGGGAGCCCGGCCTCAGGCCGGCGACGACATGCACCCGGACCTGATCGGCTACCGGCGCTGCATTCCCATGGAGGCCTTCCTGAGGACCGATCCCGGGCTCAGGCAGATCGGGCTTTTCAGGACTCGCGAATCGTCGTAGAAGTACGCGGACATGCTGCAGAGCTTCGGCCTCCTTCGCGCGAACCTGCACCGGGGCGTCGTCTACGCCCGGCAATGTCGAGCTCAAGGGGCAATGAAAGGGCGCTTCGTCGAGCGGGCGCGGTAATCGCGCATGGACATGCCGTAGTGCCGCTTGAAAAGGTTCTTGAGGGCGTTGGCGTTCTTGAACCCGCAGGTCTCCTGGATGCCGGCGATGGACAGCCTGGTCTCGCGGAGCTTGCGGGCGACTTCGGACAGCTTGGTCCTTGTTATGAGCCTGCCCACCGAGGTCTTCTGGGTCTCGCGGAAGCGCAGGTCGAGCAGCGGCCGCGAGACCCCGAGATAGCGGGCGACGTCGTTCGGAGTCACCCCTTCGGCCGCATGCTTCTCGATGAACTCCCTGGCCCTGGACACGAGGCTTCGGGACGGGGGCAGGTGCGGCGTCGATTCGCGCAGCACGACCCGTTTCACGCCGAAGAAGAACTGCCGCGTTCCCTTCGGCGTGCGGCTGTTCATCATCCGGTCAAGCAGCTCCGCGGCCGCCTTGCCCTCGGCGTGGTAGTCCGGCTCGATGCTTGATATCCCCGGCGAGACGCTGTCGCATACGTAAGGGTCGTTGTCGATGCCGATTACGGACACCTTCCCCGGAACCGAGACCTTCGCCTCCTTGGCTGCCGCGACGATTTCGGAGGCGCGCGAGTCGTGCGCCGCGAGGACCGCCGCCGGATAGTCGAGCCCGCGAAGGAACTCCGCCAGGAACCTGCGGTCCTTGTCCGCGTCGAGCCCGGACGGCCCGTATACGCGCACGCCTGCCGCCATCTTGGCCTTGACCGCGCTTCGAAAGGCCCTTTCGCGCCTTCCCGACCACTCGTGTCCGCGCCGGTCGTTGACGAAGGCGAACGTGGCGAACCTCCCCATTTCAATGAACGTCTTCACGGCGGCCTTGGCGATTTCGTCGGCATCGTTCCGGATCACCGCGAGATCGTGCTTGCGCTTCGCAAGTTCGGGCGACTCGTTTTCCATCACCACGACCGGGCATTTCAAGGCGGCGAGCGTCTTGAACACGGAGGGAACGTAGCGCCCCGAGTATATGACGCCGTCGACCTGCGGGATGGCGGCGTCCCGATTCGAGAAGAACGCCGTTATCTCGTCCTGGTCGCGCAGCACCCGCAGGTTCCAGCGATGTTCCGCCCCGAGGTAGGCGAACAGCCCCGCGAACTTGCGCTGGCCGGCCGGTTCGGAAAGTATCGACGCGACGACGATGTTGGGGATCGCTTGCTTCATGCCGCGGGTATTATACAACATCTTCTGCGGATGGCGCAACAGGGTTATTGGAAATATGATAAATGTATTGGGTGCAATATGATATGAAGCGACAGGGGATTTGCTATAATGGCGTTGTCGTGAAAAACGAATTTCATCGTAAAACCACGAAAGGGAAAAGGCAAAATGAAGAAATCGGTCATGTTGGCGGCCTGCGCCGCGGCTTTGCTGTGCGGCGCGGCGGAGAACAAGGTCGGCGAGACGGTCGCCGGACTCTACAAGGACAAGACTGCGGTCATCACCGGCGCCGCGAGCGGGATGGGGCTTTGCACGTCGAAGACGCTTGCCGCGGCGGGCGCGACGGTCTTCATGTGCGACATCAACGCGGAGGGCGTGAAGAAGGCCGCGGACGAAATCAACGCGCTCGGCAAGGGCAAGGCGTACGCGGTCGTCGCGGACGTCCGCAAGTACGAAGACGCGGAGCGTTCCGCCGCGCTCGCCATCGAGAAGACGGGCCGCATCGACCTGCTCGTGAACTACGCGGGCGGCAACGAGGCGCGCTGCTGCCAGTCGTTCAAGCCGTTCTACGAGCAGCCGGTCGAGGTCATCGACTGGGGCCTCGACGTGAACCTCAGGGGGGCGGTCTACTTCTCCCGCGCCTGCATGCCCTACATGGTGAAGGCCAAGAGCGGCGTCATCGTCTGCATCGGCTCCGTGACGGGCTTCGAGGGCGACGGCAACGGCGCGATGTACGGAACGGCCAAGTCGGGGCTCTTCAACTTCGTCGTCGGCGCGGCGAAGGCCGGCGCGCCGCACGGCGTCAGGGTCTTCTGCGTCTCTCCCGGACCCGTGCTGACGCGTCCCGCGATGGCCAAGATGCAGACCGCGCTCGGCTTCGCCTCGCAGCCGCAGGAGATCGTCGACTACGTCCTCTTCAACGCCTCCGAGTGCTGTCCGTCCGTGACGGGCTGCAACCTGCTCATCGACGCGGGGCGCCTCTGCGTTTCGCGCGGGTCCACGGCCGGGTTCCTCGAGGCCGGCAAGAAGAAGTAAGGAAGGTGCGGCATGAAGTCGGAAGTGTTTTTTGCGGCGGCAGCGGCGGCGGCGTCGCTTTTCGGGAGCGTCCCGGCGCCTTCGGAGATGCGGGGGCCTTTCCCCATCATGTCCACTCCCTATTTCGAGGACGGCGCGGTTGACTACGACGGACTCGCCCGCGAGGTGAAGTGGGTGGCGGAATGCGGATGCCCCGGCGTGATCTGGTGCCAGTCGAACGACGCCGTCGACCTCCTTACCACGGAGGAGAAGTTCAAGGGCTTCGAGGCGTGCGCGGCGGCGGCCGAGGGGCTTGACGTCGTCATGACGCTCGGCGCGAACGGGACGAACCGGACGGAGATGCTTGAAATCGCCGCCGAGATCGAGCGCGTCGCCGCGCGGCATCCGCGCGCAAAGATCGCGATGATCTCGCGTCCGCCGGACGACGCGCGCTCGCAGGAGGACCTCGAGGCGGCGTGGGACGCGCTTGGACGGATCTCGAAGCGCCCGGTCATCTTCCAGACCTACGGCACGAAGGAGACGCCCACCCCGTCCGTCGAGCTCATCGTGCGCCTCGCGAAGCGTCATCCGCACGCGTTCGGCTACGTCAAGGAGGAGGCGGCCGGATGGGAGGCGAACGAGCGCATGGTCAGGGAGACCGCCGCGAAGCCCGCCATGAAGACCGTCTTCGCGGGATGGGGCGGCTGGCAGTGGCTCTTCCAGCTGCGCCACTGCGGCAGCGAGGGCCTCGTCACGGAGCGTTGCGCGTATGCGCCGATCCTCGCCGAAATCTGGCGTAGGTACGAGAGCGGCGAGCGCGGGCGGAAGCTGACGGAGGCGTATGCGATGTACCGGCTTCTCATCGACCAGCGCAACTTCCCGGGAGGGCTCCGCGGCTATTCGCTCTACCTCCTCAACAAGGAGGGCGTGTTCAGGAACATGGTCTCGCGCCAGTACGAGAAGGCGAAGGTCACCGAGGGCGGCAGCTTCGGCGCGGGGCGCAGGTGGAAGCTCGAGACGACGAAGCTCAACGACATCCAGAAGAGGGAACTGGACCTGCTTTATGGCGAAATGATGGAGTTCGTGAAAGGCAAGTAGAAAGGAGCAAGCCAATGAGCGGCGAGATTCTGAGATTCGACGACCGAGTGGCGGTCGTGACCGGTGCGGCGGGCAACATAGGCTTCGCCATCTGCAGGATGCTCTGCGAANNCATCCGCGCCTATGCGCAGAACGTGGCCGACCGCGACGCCGTGCGCAAGACGGTCGACGACGTCATTGCCGACTTCGGGAAGATCGACATCCTCGTGAACAACGCCGGCGTGTGGGAGCACCGCGACGTGCAGGGCAGGCAGCGGCTCGAGGAGATGGCCATCGAGGAGATCCGCCGCCTGGTCGACATCAACCTCTATGGCGTCATCCACTGCCTCCAGGCCGTCGTCCCGCACATGGCCGGGCGAAAGTACGGGCGCATCGTCAACCTCGGGTCGATTGCGGGCGAGGTGGGGCTTCCCGGCTACGCCGACTATGCGGCGTGCAAGGCTGCGGTGATCAAGCTCACCGAGACGCTCGCCATGGAGAACGCCAAGCGCGGCATAACCGTGAACAGCGTGTCGCCCGGCATGATCTCGAGGAACCCCGGCCCCAACGACGGGACGTGGCTCGGACGCGGCGGATCGGCGGACGACATTGCCCGCGCGATCGTCTTCCTGGCGTCCGACACGGCCGACTACATAACCGGCGTCGACATGCCGGTCGACGGAGGCCGCATCCTGGGGCCGCACAACTGCGACATGTGAGAGTTTGGCGGAAAGGTGACGTTATATTGGCGGTTTAAGTATTTCAGGATGCACGGCGATATTGTATAATTGTCGTGTAAAGCCAAATTATCCACCGTCATGAAAACTCACGCAGAAGCCCGTTCCTCTTTCGCATTGGTCGCAATCGCCATGTCGGCGCTGGCATCGTCGGCAACTGGCCTGCCGACGGAATATACCCGCGTCGCCGGTCTTAAATCGGCTGGAATTTCGGATAACGCGCCATACGTCGACCTCGGCTACAAGCCGACGCAGAACACTCGCGTGGACATCGATTTCGCCGTCCAGGCCTGGGGCCTCGGCTCGAGCTCTGGCGGACTTGACAACTATCCGTGCCCATTCGGCGCCTGCCACGCCGGCAATGCGCTCGCGTTCACCCTGACGGGCGGCGCCACCCAGAACGACGGCAACTGCTGGTCCTACCGCTGGGGGGAGGGAAGCAGCACCTCCATGATTATCCAGAAGTCGGTCATCACGGGGAGGCATCGCCTCGAAGCCAACGGCCCTTCGTGGACGATCGACGATTTGGCCAAGGACAAGTCGGGAGGGGATTCCGAGACCTTCGCGATGGACACGAGCCTCTTCGTCTTCGCGCGCAACAACGGCGGGNNCGAGCCTCTTCGTCTTCGCGCGCAACAACGACGGGACGATGGACCATCCCGTCAAAATGGCGCTCTACGGATTCGACATCTACGAAAAGGGCGAGCTTCGGCATTCATTCGTGCCGTGCCGCAGGAATTCCGACGGCGAGCCGGGGCTTTACGACGTCGTCGGCGACAAGGGCTTCCTCGCGAAGAGCGGCACGGGCGCGTTCACCGTAGCCGGACTGCCGGCTGGATACACCCGCGTCGCCGGCCTTAAGTCGGCGGGAAAATCGGGTAGCGACGCGCCATACATCGACCTCGGCTACAAGCCGACTTGGAACACCCGGGTGGACATTGATTTTGATGTCCATGCCTGGGGCAAAGGCAGCAGTCTCGATGACTTCCCGTGCCCCTTCGGCGCCTGCCACACGACCAACGCGCTCGCGTTCACCCTGACGGGCGGCAACACCACAAGTGGCAACTGGTACTCCTACCGCTGGGGAGATGGAAGCACATCTGTGGTTGTCTCCGGCCTGAGCATCATGGGAACGCACCAGGTTGAAGCCAATGGCCCCTTGTGGACGATTGACGGGTTGACCAAGGAGAAGACGGGCGGGGCTTCCGAGACTTTCACGTTGACCAAGAGCCTCTACGTCTTCGCCCGCAACAACAACGGGACGATGGACCATCCCGTGTACATGACGCTCTACGGATTTGACATCTACGAGAACGGATCGCTCCAGCATTCCTTTGTGCCGTGCGTCAGAAATACCGACGAGGTTCCGGGGCTTTACGATGTCTGCGGCAACAAGGGTTTCCTCACGAAGAGCGGAACGGGCGCGTTCACCACGGTGGGACCCTGCCTTGAAATGGAGGGAATCCTCCGGACCGTCAGCAATCCGCACTGCCATCCGAAGCCGATGGTGCATCCGATGGGCGACATCGCGACCGAGCTAGTCGAAGGAACCGACTACACGCTGAGCTACGGAACCAGCAGTTCGGGTGGCTACACCAACAAGTGGGTCAAGGCGACCGGCATCGGCGACTTCGACGGGGTGGTTTCGCGCAAGGCCTGGTACCGGGTTGCCGCGCAGTCCGCGAACGCCTTTTCAGTCGAGCATATCGCTCCTGTCGCATACGGGGACGGGCAGCCCTGCACGCCGCGTCCTGTCGTCCGCACGGCTGACGGAAGCCGGAAGCTTGAGGAAGGCCTGGACTATGGTCTCAGCTGGTTCGGCAACCGGGAAATCGGGCGCGGGTATGTCGTGATCAGCGGCAAGCGCGGTTTCTCGGGCGAGACCTGGACGGAGCCTTTCTCCATCCTGCCCGTGCTTCGGGGCGGCTACAAGGCGGCGGAATACATCCGCTCGTCCGGAACCGGCGGACAGTATATCGACACCGGCGTCAATCCCGGCGTCAGCACCCGCGCTGACTTCCATTTCGACATGGAGGAGTTCGGCGGCTGGACGCAGTGGGCGGCGCCGTTCGGGTCGCGCAATGCCGGCTACTACCAGTTCTTCGCCGGTGCTGCGCGGCAGGAGCTCAACGGAATTGTTCGTGACGACTGGTATCGCCGGTTCAGCAACAAGGACATCTCGGACACCACGGGAAAAAGGGGGAAGCCAGCCGTCGTCGGCGAGCATGTCTTCTCGCTCGACAAGGCGACGTACACGCTGGACGACTACACGGACACCTTCACCGGCTACAATCACTTCCAGAACGACTACAGCGCCTACGTCTTCGCGGTGAACAACAACAACGTCGCGGAGAATCATGCCCCGATGAAGCTCTATTCGCTGAAGATCTGGGAGGACGGCGAACTGGTGCGCCAATTCGTCCCGTGTGTGAGAAGGGATGGCGTCGCGGGTCTCTACGACATGACTCCCGACGCCGAGAAGAAGTTCTACGCCAACGACGGAGCAGGCGCGTTCGAGGCGGGACCGGTTCTGGAGCGCGCCCACCGCTCGTTGGTAATCTGCATCAGGTAATCTACGCCACCATTTGCATAATTGTCGCATCAAGCCAAACTAACCACCGCCATGAAAATACACGCAAAAGCCTGTTCCTGTTTCGCGTTGGCCGCAATCGCCATGTCGGCGCTGGCCGGCAACGCGGCGAATCCCGACGCCATCGAGCTTGCGCCGCTGCCGATGCCGGTGGAGTTCAAGAGCGACATGGACAGGCCCGTCGCGTTCGACGCGACGACGACGGTGAGCGTGGAGTGTCCGGACAAGGCGGCGGCCGGGTGGCTGGCGGCGCACTTCGCCGAGTGGTACGGCAAGTACGCGCCGAAAGCGGTGGCCGGGGAAGCGGGCCTTCAGCTTCCCGAAGGCGACGAGGCGTACGCCGTCCGCGCGGACGCGTCGGGCGTGAAGATCGCGGCGCGCTCGCTCGCAGGCGTCCGGTGGGCGGCGTATTCGCTCCGCCAGCTGGCGATCGCGAAGCGCGGCACGTTCAAGACGGAAGGGCGCCTCCTGCCGACGCTGTCGATCTCCGACCGCCCGCACCTCGCGTTCCGCGCCGTGCACCTGTGCTGGCTTCCCGGAGGTGCGTCCGCAGCAGATGGAGCGCGCGATCCGCCTTGCGGCGCTCCTCAAGTTCAACTACGCGATCATCGAGCCGTGGGGCATGTACGCGAGCGAGAA
>LXOW01180067.1_pt1 | contig 10275 bp, 5 predicted proteins | sample 1368591 | NCBI WGS metagenome assembly LXOW01 (sample SAMN04884650, study PRJNA319009) | bovine gut metagenome | isolation source: Cow rumen | host: Bos taurus | place: Italy: Legnaro (PD) | collected 2014-07-09
ACCTTGGCCATGGCCTCGGCGATGAGTTTACCAATCTGGGCGTCGTTGTTGGCGCTCACGGTACCCACCTGCTCTACCTTGGAGTAGTCTTCTCCAACGGGCTGGCTCTGCTTCTTGAGGTTCTCTACCACGGCGGCAACGGCCTTGTCAATGCCGCGCTTGAGGTCCATGGGGTTGGCACCGGCGGTCACGTTCTTGAGACCCACGCCCATGATGGCCTGGGCCAGAACGGTTGCGGTGGTGGTGCCGTCACCGGCCTGATCGTTGGTCTTGGAGGCAACCTCCTTGACCATCTGGGCACCCATATTCTGGAACTGGTCTTCCAGCTCCACTTCCTTGGCTACGGTTACACCGTCCTTGGTGATCTGGGGTGCGCCAAACTTTTTGGCGATAACTACGTTGCGGCCCTTGGGACCCAGGGTAACCTTAACAGCGTTGGCGAGGGCATCGGCGCCTTCCTTCATGGCGGCGCGAACCTCGGTATTGAATTTAATTTCCTTTGCCATAATTANNACGCCCTGCTGGGGTTTCTCTTTGGCATTGTCCGGGATGTAAAGGCCCCCGGCGGTCATGGTTTCGGCCTCTTTGGGCTCAACAACCACTCTTGTTCCTAAAGGTTTCAGCATGATATCAATGTTTTAATAGTTTCAAAAAGCCGCCTCCTTTTGCAGGAAGCGGCTTAATGAAATCAATTGCTGTGCCAATGCCTAAACACTGACAATTTGGCAGAGGCTAGAGAGTGCGGGTAATGGTGAGATTGTTGTCAATCGCAATAGTTGCCGCGTCACCGCCAATGGTGTAGGCAGAGCCAGCGGAATTCAAAAGGCGCATGCGGAATGCCCTGTAAGGAAGACCCGTAGAACGATCCAGGATGGTTAGGTTGGTAGATTGTCCGTCCTCACCCATGGTAAGTTGAATGAATTTACCGCCCGTCACATTGGTGTAACTGGTAGCTCCTGCTTTTACATACATGGAGATAAGTTGCAATTTGCAGCCACTACCCTGACTACTGTGAGTGAATGTGTGGGTTCCATTCTGCCCATAGAAGGTAATGCTGCCTGTGCTCTTATCAAAGGTTACATACATATCACCAATATTGGTGGACGGATCCACTCCGGCTCCAGCCTGGTTGGCAGTGCACATGCCATGGACAATGAGGGATGCTTCCTTCAGGTTACCATGCTCATCGACGTCGGCCTCATTCACCAGAATCTCAAACACTTCCTCATATGCATTACCTTGGATATTCTTTCCGGAGAGTTTCCACTTGCCGGCCCACTTGTAATATGTAGGACGAATATCTTCAAGGGTGATGAGTTTGTACTGATACAGGCCCGTCACGTAGGTGTTCTCACCAAATCCCAGGGCTATGAAATAATTCTCACCCACATTCAAATTCGTGAACTTCTGAACTTCCGATCCGCTCACGAGATAATCTGAGAACGTGGTGCCAGGATTTGCCTCAACGGACTCGAGAATCTCATTACGGGTCTGAACAGCTAACTTATCAAAAATCCAGGAATCCACTGTACCCTCCACAGCGTCTTTTGGAACCAGACACAGAACATACAAATCTTCAGCACTGCCATTCATACTGGCCGTAGTGGAGAATTCCGGATATTTGAATGTAAGTTCGCCTTCAGTAATCACCCAGTCCGCATTCTTTTTCAGTTCAGGATACTGAGTCACATCGAAGGAGCCCTCAGCAGAACCAGCTGTGTAGGATACTGTTGCCAGACGAGTTTCCGGGTTGGGGTTGGGGTCTACCTTCACCACAATCTGATTCTCTCCTAACTCAGGATGAATCCAGTCAGCGTCGGTGTCAAAAGTCACGCTCACATTGAGTTTTACAGGAATGGTTATCACATTACCTTCCACAGGAGAAGTAATGTCACTGAGGGTGCTCAAACCGGCCAGGACTTCACCATATTGGATTACAGTTACATCCAGGCTGGCATCACCGGCCTTCAAGGCCAGACGGGCATAGCGGTTCTGCTTGGAAGTATTGTCCGTTACACGGATGTTTACCGTGTTTCCTGCAACCGAGGCCACGCACCAGTCACGATTACTGGTAGCCGTAAGAGCGTCTGTGGTGTTCACCACTACCTTACCCTCGGAAGCTTCGGGGAAATACTCCAATTCATAGCTGACGAGGGTGAGTTTCTCCGGTTCCTGATAAAGGGGCGTATGCTCCTTCTTGCAGGAAACGGTCATCAACACCAGCGCCGTTGCAATCAGATATACTATTTTTTTCATAAACGTTTACTTTGAAGGTTACTGACGCTCCATAGAGACAATTTTCAGGAGATCTGGAGAGTCGTTCTTCCAGACCCAGGGAGCCGAGCCGTAAGCAGTACGGGTACCCGAGGGCGTGTAATAGGCAATGTCGAAGGAATCACAGACCTGACCAGACCAAAGCTTGTTGTTGACCCAGGTCATCGTGTTTCCAGTTTCGTCCAGCACGCCATATACTCCGCCACCGGAGAGAGTCACCTTATCGGTGGCCGAATTCCAAGCCCTCATCTTGACCAGCTCGCCGTCATCCGTGGTACCCACTTCCTGAGCCTGCAGATGCAGACGACCCAGGCTAAGGTCGTACGTGGCCTTGATGTCAAAATGCTCGCTGAAACCGGAAATGACGTATTCTTTGCCTTTGACATAAGTCTTAACCTCTACACCTTCAATGACGCCTCCACTCCAGATGAGCGAATACTCACCAAGGAAATCATCGAACTGATGCCAGTTCTCCGGAAGGGTTCCTTGAAGGATAATGGAAGAATCAGGCGATTTCATCTGATAGTTGCTGCTGTCAAAAATGAGCGCATTGATGGTAGCTCCACCCAGTACAAGAGGCTCATACAGGCTGATACCATTATCTGTGAAAATGAAAGGGCCACTGACGGAGACCGGTTTTCCCTCTTCGTCCTTCTCTTCCGGAAGGGTGAACTTGGCCTGACGGGTGTTCAAGGTAAGGGTCATCACAAGGGGCTTGCCATTGATGGTTCCGTCGAAATCACTCACGAACATAAGACTCTCGGTTTCCTGCACCTTGGCCATATAGGTTTCGGCGCTTTCCTGCAAAGGATACATATGGAGGTGAGTACCCGTACGCTTGCCCTTCAGAACCACTTCTTCGGGCGTGGCCTTCATAACCATAAACTCATAGTCACCCTTGTATGCCTGATACCGGCCGCTTTCTCCGTACAGATTCTTCTGGTTACCGGAAGGAGTGGCAAAATAATGGAAGGCATAGTTGTTGGTGTTGAAGGACAGGACGGGGCCGTTGTCTGGAATCATGGAATACAGGGAGGTATACGCATCTTCGAAAAGATCTCCGCGCACGGTTACCTGTTCATCAGTGAATTCCATAGTGTACATATAGCCGCCATAAATCATATCCGCTTCAGGGAAGTAATACAAAGCCCAACCTTTGGGGGCCGATGTCAGTACTTTCTGAGCGTTGGCCATGGCCTCGTTCAGGCGAACGGTGGCAGACTTTTCAAAAAGGTCTTCCTCATCTCTTACGCAAGAGACCAAAGGAAGCATTGCACATACGGCAATAAGCAAATTACGATATATTTTTTGCATAGTCATACGGCAAACAATTAAAGGATATCAAGGGATGTTAAATCGATTTCTCCGGACATCACCTCCTGCTGACGGCGCAAGACCGTACTGCGGAGCTCCTCCAGATCAATGCCGAAAGCCGTCTTGAAATAGCTCTTTACAATATCCAGCTTGGTGGTGATGAGGGAAGCGCCGTTTGCACCGGCTTTTGCCATCTGTTCGTCCCACCATTCATCGGTATGGGTGACAAACAGAGAAGTAACCTCTGCGAAATCTTCGCGGTCCGATGCCCGGGCATAAGCGGAAATAAAGCCGAGTTCCAGGTAACCGGACAGGTTGCTCCAGTCGTCATTCACGTAATCGGTGGGTGTCACCTGCGTAAAGTCAGAGGGGAAGTCCTTGGTCTGGTTAAGGATGTGCGTGAACTCGTGATGGATGGTTTTCACGTAGAAGTGGTTCACGGCTTCTGCCGGATCCGTGTAACCTTGATACTGACCAGCCAATACCAGAGGGATGTAGTTCACACCGGTCAGATAAATCTTCTTACCACCTTCAGCGGTACCCAGAATATAGGTTCCGTTGTTCTTGTACTCCCATTCTCCGATATAGAAGAACATCTTAGGGAAATAACGGCGGGTAAAAGCAGCGCCGGCCACCTCATCGTAGGAGTCGATGCACATATACTTGACCAGATGGGCCATGATGATGGAGCAATCCATATCGGCCGGAATGGTATAGTAGGAGTAATCCGCCTCACTCATATCGTAACGGTACTTGACCAGAATGTTGTACGGATCTACGTAGTTGGCTTCCAGCCACTTGTCAAAAGCGTTCAAATTCTCCTGGGGAACGACGATGATGCTCTCCGGATTCAAGGCCGGCTCTTTGCGGCAAGATACCAGAGATACCAATGCGGTTGCAACAACCAGGATAGGTATGATGATTCTTTTCATAACTCAATTATTTATTAGAGTCAGCACGTCTGGTAGGTTCGAATCCGGCGTCGCGGGCCTTCTGGGGTACCTGGAAGGCACGGCGAGGATCGTCGGGCGTAAGAGTGTCAGAAATGGACTCGAGGTAGGAGTTGTCGTCAATGTGACGGCGGTAAATCTCAATTCCGTAGCGCTTGATATCCAGCCAGCGGTTACCCTGGGCCAGAGTCTCGATGCGGCGTGCGTTCAGAATGGCATGAATCAAGCTTTCCTGAACGGAACCCTCATCATCAATCTCAAAGGCAGGATTCAGGTGCTTCTTGTCCGTAGGCTCATCCCAGGTATAATAGGCTTCGCCGTTGTAAAAAGCCTGGACGCTCTCGGGGGTAAGTTCGAAGTCGACCTTTGCAGAAGTGGGAACAAAGGTATTCTTCACCCAGAGATTGAGGTCTGCACATGCCTTGTAATACTGTTTGTCCAGTGCATAGGCCTCGGCCCTCTCCAACAGAACCTGATCAGTAGAGAAACTGGTGACCACCGTCTGATTATAACCCGTTGTGAGGGTGGTATACTCAAACATATTGGGAATCTTGTACTGAAGGGTGTAGTGCAGGTTGGAGGAATTGTAGTTGTGCGGGCGGAAGCGGTAATCCGTGTTGGCCACGCCGGCAGGACTCCAGGGATGCTTGGCATAGTAAACCTCGGTCTCGGCAATCTGGGTAGTGAAGCAGTAGCGCTTGGCCGAGCCGGACGTGTTTCTCCAAGTGTAACGGCCCATACCGGACATATTGGTCTGGAGGAGCAGGTTGCACTTATGGTCAGAAGACACATAAGCGGCAGCGCCGGTCTGGAAATCGGGAGCCGTCTGAAGTTCATCGTTGTTGCGCAGCATAGTCTCCGGAGCGGTACCCAGGCAATTGTTGGCTGCCTCGATGGCTTTGTCCCACTTTTCATAGAAGAGGTAGAAACGGGTGGCGAAAGCATAGGATGCCTGACGAGTGAAATGGTACTTGGGGGCGGCATAATCGTCTCCAACGTATTTCAGACCTTCTTCCAGGTCACGCTCAATCTTTTCATACACCTCGGCCACATTTCCCCTTTCATACTGGGGGCTCAGCGATTTCTCCGGCTCCTCCATATAAGGAATGCCTTGATCGGTGGCACTGGTAGCCTTGTTGTAATTCATACAGAACAGATTCACCAGTACGAAGTGGGAATAGGCACGGCAAATGAGGGCTTCACCGTACGCTTCAGTGAGTTCGGGGTTGTCTTTACCGCCCAGGTTTTCGATTGCTTCCAGGGCCTGGTTGGCAGCGGCAATGGCATTCCAATACATGGTCCAGACGTTGTCCGGAGAGTCGTTCTGGGTTTCAGTGATGTCTATCCAGTTCCAGATTTGCTCGAAATACCGGCCCAAGGTGGCATAGCTCACCACTTTGGCGCAGTCGTCCATGTTGTCGGAATACATCTCCGCAAACAAGGCATAATGACGGTTGGCGTAGGCCGATACCAGCATAGCCTTCACCTTGGTGGGGGAATCGACTTCGGCACGGTTGTCCGGCATGGTATCCAGGAACTTGTTGCAGGAGGACAGACCCAATACAATAGCAGCAACTGCTAGGATATATCTTTTCATTTTCATGGCTGTCATCATTTTAGAGTCCAAGTTTCAGGGAAAGAGTGAACTGACGAGGGACAGGAACGGCAACACCACCGGTGTTGAAGAATTCAGGATCCTGGCCATTCAGTTTCTTGTCGGCGTACAACAGGCAGATGTTGGTGGCCTGAAGTTTCACAGACATGCTGCTGAAGCGGATAGCATTTGCCCACTTCTTGGGAAGGTCGTAGCTCAGGGAGATTTCCTTGAGGCGTACGAAGTCACCGCTGGCGATACGCTCGGTAGAATAATTGTACGCGTTGTAGGCGTAATTCAGCTTGGAGTTGTTATGACTCTGTATGCGGCTGGCGATAACCGGGATGGTGGTAACGTTCTCGTCTCCAGGAACCACCCAGCGGTTCTTGAACTCCTTGGGCATGGAGGAAAGGTCGCTGTAGCTGGACTTGAACACGGGATCCAGACGAACCACATTGCCGAAGGAACCGGTAATGAAGATATTCAGGCGGAAGCCCTTCCACTCGAAGGTGTTACCGAAGGAACCCACGTCCGTAGGATCGGCCACGCCGGAGAATTCCAAGAACTCGATGTTCTTAGGATCCGAAGCGTTGGTCTGGAAGTAGATGTCCGACACGGAGACGTTGCCGTTCTGGTCCAGGAAAGTAGGAATACCTTCCTCATTGAGGCCACGGAACGGAATGGAGAAGATGGAGTGGTTGGGATAACCCTCAAGGCCGAAACCAGTACCGGAGATAAGGTCGATGACCCGCTTGGTGGTATACAGGCTGGTGATGAGGTTCTTAGAATGCGAATAGATGATGTTGGTGGTCCACTTGAAGTTCTTGGTGCGGATGTTCTGGGTGGTGAGAGACAGTTCAAAACCGTCCGACTTCATGGAAGCCACGTTACCATACTTGGTAAGCTCACCACCGATACCCTGGGTATTCGTAACGGCAATGAGGTCGAAGTTGTTACGCTTGTACCAGTCTCCAGCGAAACTGATGCGGTTGTCGATGAAGCCCAGTTCCAAACCAACATTAAACTCGTGTTTCTTTTCGAAGGTCAGGTCCGGATTGGCCAGGCTGCTGATTTCCAGGCTGGACTCCTTGTCACCGGCCTTGGGACGCCAAGGGTTATCGGCAGAAATCACTACATGCGAGTTGGTTACCCAAGAGGGGCCACTCTCTGCGGTGAGGGAGTAGGAGAGCTTGAGGGCAGCGTGAGACAAACCGGGCTGAAGTTTCCTCATCCAGGACTCGTCACTGATGTTCCAGCGGCCAGACACGTTCCAGGTAGGGAGCCAGCGGGCGCTGCGGGCCTTACCCAGACGGTTGGAACCTTCATAACGGATGGTACCGTTGATGCTGTAGCGGTTAAACAGACCATAGGTGAACGTACCGAAGAAAGCCTGACGACGCTCGTGAGTATTGGAAAGGGAATAATACTCAAGGTTTTCCTCGGCTCCTTTCTTGAAAGCCTTGTAGTTGTAGTTGGCAATTTCGCCCATGTCATACTGCATACCCCAACCGCGGAACCACTTGGAATGGCGGTCCACCGAGTTCATTTCCATACCGGCGTAAGCGCTGATGGTGTGGATGCGGGCGAAGGTTTGGTTGTAGTTAGCCGAAACACGGGCATCCCAGCCAAACATGCTGTTGTCGGCCGTTTCGAAGATACCGCCCACCGGCAGGATGGATTCAGGAAGGGCGAAGGGGACATCAGGATCCGTGTACATATAGTCATTGCTGTCACGGATGGTGGTGGTATAAGCTGCCCTATAAGCCTGAGCCTGGTTGGAGTTGTCCAACACATGGTGTTCGCGGGAGGTAGCGGAGTACTTGGCGGCGACGAGGCCCGACACATCCAGATGACGGGTAATCTTCCACTTGAGTTCTCCCTGGACACGCAAGTTGGTTACATCCAAATCCAGGTAGTTGTTGTCCAATTCGTTAATGATGTTGAACGGAGCGTAGTTACGTGTATAATAAACATCCGGATCCAGCGCACGGGAGGTATTGAGGGCGTAGGAATACGGGTTAATGTCGAACTGACGGGTGATCTGGCCACTTACGGCATCCACCTTGGAAGAGGTGGTACCCGGAGCCCGCTGTTTACGGTAGGAAGCGTTGCCGATCAAATTCAGGGACAGGCTGTTCGTAATCTTGAACGTGGCGTTCATATTGAACGTATAACGCTTAACGGCGCTCTGCAGCGTCCAGCCCTGGTCATCCATAATGGACGCGGAGGTGTAGTAGTTGGCGCGGTCCGTACCACCAGAAAGAGAGATGGAATGGGTATGCTGGATGTTGTAAGTGAACAGTTTGTCAAACCAGTCCGTATTGCGATATTCCGCGGCACGCAGATAATCAGCCTTGGCGGCATCCGTATTGGCCAGAACAAACTGGCCGGTAGTAGGATCGATTTCCGTGAGCAGCTGGTACATCTTACCGTACACACCACTGTCGGAGGCGTTGGCCAGACGGGCATAGTTGAGCCAGCCCTTCTGCTCCAACTCCTGGTAGATAGCCATCTGATCCTGAGAATTCATGATGTTGAACTCCGAATAAGAGGGTTTCATACGAAGGGTGTATTCACCGTTGTATGTAATGCTGTTGTGTCCACTGCGGCCCTTCTTGGTGGTAACTACAATAACGCCAGCCATGGCGCGGGCGCCATAGATGGAGGTTGCGGAACCATCCTTCAGGATGTCGAAGCTCTCGATATCGTCCGAGTTGAGGCCGGCGATAGCACTGGAAATAAGGGTGTTGGCATCACCGGAGCTCAGGTCTTCGGCCGACACATCCACCACATCTTCCATGATAACGCCATCCACCACCCACAGGGGTTTGGAGGAACCATAAATGGAAGTAGCACCGCGGACGCGGATCTTAGGAGCCGTACCGAATGTACCGGACACGTTCTGCACGGAAACACCGGCGACGCGGCCTTCCAGGGAACGGGAGATGTCGGCGATACCGGCAATCTTGGCTTCCTCGGCATCCACCTTGGCGGCAGAACCGGTAAACAGTCGGCGGTCAACTGAGGTCATACCCGTGACCACTGCCGATTCCAATAGTTCGTTGTCGGTCTTCAGAGTCACCTTTACGTTGTCGGCCACAGGGACCTTCTCGTCTTGGTAACCCATAAAGGAAACAACCAGGTTCTTGGCACTCTGAGGCACGTTTTTGAGCTCAAAGTTACCGTCCAGATCCGTGAGGGTTCCTATCTTGGACTCGCCCTCTACCGTGACAAAAGCGCCCACCACGGGCTGACCGTCGTCTTCTCCGATAACGGTACCCCGGACAGTTTTTGTCTGCGCAAAGGAAGTTGCCATTCCAAGAAGGAGCAAGCCTGCACTAATCAGTGAAGTTAACAGTTTGCTTCTCATAAAATGAAGGTTAAAATAATGTAGGTTATTAAATAGTTTTAAAAACTTTCAGTTAAGCTAGGATGTAAATTTAGGGAGTTCCATTTGAAATACCAAATTTTCACAGAAACTTTTAGGTACAAAACCTTTCTCCGACATATTTATATTTTAGTTTCCGAGTTCGTTTTCATACCGATGTGAAAGGAATAAATGTTATATTTTTAATTATTTGTTTCGCAGTCTCCCTAAAAAAATGTATTTTTGAACATGGAAATCATTAAAGATCAATACTTCGAAGGGGAGCGTCCCCTGTATGCCCGTCGCGGCGGCCTGAGACTGGAAAACGTCACCATCGGCCCTGGTGAATCCTCCCTTAAAGAAGGCGCTAATATAGAGGCCGAAAATTGCGAATTCAACGGCAAGTACCCTTTCTGGGAGTGCGACGGCTTTACCATCCGCCACTGCGTTTTCCGGGAAGGCGCCCGCGCGGCCCTCTGGTATACCCGTCACTGCAGGATGTTCAATACCCTGGTGGAAGCCCCCAAGATGTTCCGCCGCATTACGGGAACCTATCTGGAGAACGTGCAGCTGACCAACGCCCTGGAAACCTTCTGGGACTGCGACGACGTAACCCTCCGCAACGTAGAAGCCCAAAAGGCCGATTACATCTTCATGCACACGGACAACATAAACGTGGAGAACCTCAACCTGCAGGGCAACTACTCGTTCCAGTACTCCAAGAACGTGGTCATCCGTAATTCCAACCTGGACACCAAGGATGCCTTCTGGGAGAG
>LXOW01394279.1_pt1 | contig 10275 bp, 8 predicted proteins | sample 1368591 | NCBI WGS metagenome assembly LXOW01 (sample SAMN04884650, study PRJNA319009) | bovine gut metagenome | isolation source: Cow rumen | host: Bos taurus | place: Italy: Legnaro (PD) | collected 2014-07-09
AAAGGCAGCCAGTCGCAATAATGACTGAACACAAGAATGCCTGTCAAGGTAAACACCAAGCCGCCCAGACTGCCCTCAATGGTCTTTCCGGGCGAGATGCGCTCAAAGAGCTTGTGGCACCCTAGGAGCCTTCCGGTCAGATAGGCAAAAACATCGTTGACCCATAAGGAGCAGAACGTCAGAATGATGACTTTGGCTCCGGCAAGATCGCCGAACAATTCGGGGCAATACATCCACACCATCAGTGACATGGGAAGGGCAAGCAACACGAATGCACCAAGGACGAAGGCTGACAATTGCTTAAAACTATACTTTGTAGAAAACAACGCCATAAGGAATGCGAGGAAAGGGATCAGAATGTCGACAAGAAGCCATTTGTTGTCAAGGATGCCTAGTCCGGCCAATGCGGCCACGACATACGCCACACAAACCAGCCCCACACCTGTTATTATATACAGGGGCTGCGTGACCCTTTGAAGCCGAGCCATCTCAAACGAGCCGATGGCGACCACCATCAAGGCTAGCGCGGCGAAGGAATACGGTGAGTAGAGGATGCAACCGAGCAAGATAAGGCAGAAGACCAGGCCGGAGACGGTACGGGTAAGCAACTCTTTCATAGATTGACTTCAATTTTTTCCGCCACAAAAATACAACATTATTTCATTGGGTTTTACGGACAATTCAAAAGAATGACTATCTTTGCCCATCCAATCAATCATGAATCTTGAATTTTAAATCTTAATCTTTATGCTCATCACAAACAACTACATTGAAGCCAACAAAGATCGTTTCCTTGAGGAACTCTTTGACTTGATCAGAATCCCTTCTATCAGTTCGGAATCAGCCCACAAGCCGGACATGATTCGTTGCGCTGAATATTGGCGCGACGCCATCCTTGCTGCGGGTGCCGACAAAGCTGAGGTGATGCCTACAGAAGGCAACCCCATAGTCTATGGCGAGAAGATTATTGACAAGAAGAAACCCACTGTTTTGGTATATGGCCACTACGACGTAATGCCTGTTGACCCCATCGATTTGTGGCATACTGACCCGTTTGAGCCAGTCATTAAGGACGGCAAAATCTGGGCCCGTGGCGCTGACGACGACAAAGGTCAGTCGTTCATGCACGCCAAAGCCTTTGAAACAATGGTGAAGACCAACACCCTCCCCTGTAACGTGAAGTTCATGCTGGAAGGCGAAGAGGAGATCGGATCTGGCAGCCTGGCCAAGTGGATTGTCAAAAACAAGAAACTGGTGAAAGCCGATGTTATCCTGGTGTCTGACACCTCGATGATTGCTTCTGATGTACCCAGCATCACCACTGGTTTGAGAGGTCTTGCCTATTGGGAAATCGAAGTCACAGGTCCCAATGCCGACTTGCACTCAGGCCTCTTTGGCGGCAGTGTCGCCAACCCGCTCAACACGCTTTGTGAGATGATAGCCAAGTGCATGGATGAGAACAACCATATCACAATCCCACATTTTTATGATGACGTGGTCAATTGCTCACGCCGCGAGCGTCAGCTTCTGAACATGGCTCCTTACAATGAGAAAGCCTATATGGATAGTCTTGGCGTGAAGGCATTGCGTGGCGAGAAGGGCTATACCAAGATTGAACGAGTAGGCATCCGTCCTACCTTCGACCTCTGCGGTATGTGGGGCGGCTACACTGGCGAGGGCAGCAAGACTGTGTTACCTTCGAAGGCATACGCCAAACTCTCCTGCCGTCTGGTGCCGAACCAAGACCACGAGAAGATTGCCAAACTCGTGAAGAACCACTTGGAGAAAATGGCTCCCAAATACGTCACCGTGAAGGTCACCCCGTTGCATGGTGGACAAGCTTACGGCTGTCCTATCGACCTGCCGGCATACAAGGCTGCCGAAGCTGCCTACATGGAGACCTATGGCAAACTGCCCATCCCAATGCGCTCAGGCGGCAGCATCCCGATCATCTCTGAGTTTGAGAGGGTGTTGGGCATCAAGTCCATCCTCATGGGATTCGGCCTCGGCGAAGACGCCATCCACTCGCCCAACGAGAACTATCGCCTCGACCACTTCTATAAAGGCATCGAGACCATCATCGCCTTCTATCAGCATTTTGCCCAAGGCGGCATGAATGCCTAAATACAAAAGAGCGGCAATCGCCGCTCTTTTTTTTATTCCTTTATGATGTCCTTATATTTTAGTTTGGTTACTGTGCCAAATTTGCCCAGTTCCTTCTTGTCGATTTGCTTCTCGTTGCCCGACATCATGATAATCACTGGGCGATTCTTTATCAAGCGGTCGTAAAAGCCCTGAACGTCGCCAAACGTAGTGTTGCGAATGATTTCGGTCACTTCACCGCGCGGGTCGTGGTCGTAGCCTTTCTTCATCCAGTTCTGCACCGACGAAGGCATGTCTCTGAAACCAATATAATCGCTAGCTCTGGCCTTCAACAAGGCTTCTTTCGAGGCGTTGAACTTCTCCATGCGCACTGGCATATTAACGATTAAGTCCTTAAAGGCATTCATTCCGTCTAAGGTCTTGTCTGACTGCGTACCCAAGAAACCGAAGAGGTTGCCCGGCTTGCGTTCTAAATAGTCATAGCGATAGTTGGCGTAGGCCGTATAACCCAAGGAACGGAATTCGCGAATTTCTTGGAACACGATGGAGTACATATCAGTACCGAAGTACTTGCTGAACACTGAGGCCAGAGCCTCATCCTTCAAGTTCAGTTTTTCGCCTGGCACATAGAAATAAATGTTGCTTTGGCGGAATTTCTTGTTAGAGGCGATAAACACCTGCGGCTCGATATACTTCTTTTCCACACGGATCTTTTCCTGTCCTTTTATGGCATTCGGTTTCACTAAACCGTTCTTTTTCAGCATATCGACCACCAATTCCGGTTGGGTATTGCCGCTATAAAACACATGACCGTCGTATTTCAGGGCTTCAGCTACTTCGGCCAGCAACGACTCACCACTCTTTTTGCTCCATTCTTTTATGGTAGCGTGGTTCAAGTAATTGGACTGGTCGCCATACATGGCATATTCACGGACTGCCTGCGCCCAAGTGGAGGCATCTTCACGTTGGGTGCTGAAGCCGGTCTTCTCACCCTCCACCAGTGTCTCGATATATTTCTCTTCATTGGAAGGATTTTGCAATTTACTGTGACACAAGGCCAAGATGTTGTTGAGGTCTTTCTCGAAGCCTGTCAAATGTACCGTAAACTGATTATCAGAGGTATAGAAGTCAACTGAGGCTCCAAGCTTTTGCAATTGAAGCGCAAACTCCTCAGGCGATTGCGTCGTGGTGCCCTGCATCTGGAAATACGACACCGCAAGGCTCAAATCTGGGTTATTGAAGGTACCATAGTTGAAGACTAGCTTCAAATCAAAGAGTTCGTTGCATGGATTTATGGTCGAGAACAGCTTGAAACTGTCATTGACCTCGGTAATCACCACATCTTCGCCAAACTTGATAACCTGTGGTTCTACCTCAGGCACTTGTTGGGCTTCAATAGCCTTTGCGAAATCGGACTTGGCTTCGGTATTCTTGGCCTGGATGGGCTTCCAATTGGGTTTATCGACTTTATCCTTGGCAGGGAAACCCATCTTGGAACGCACATCCAGATAGTCGTTGCCGAAATACTTGTTGGCGATGGCTACCACTTCATCTTTGGTGATGGTCTTCAGCCGTTCAGTCTCTGCCAGATACTCTTCGTAGGTCTGACCCGAAGTCTCCAGTTCAAGGAAAAGACTGGCTAAATCATTCAGGCTTTCCGTCTCTTTCAGGCGATCCGTCAACATGCTCATACGCATGGCTTCAAAGAGGTCGTCACTGAAATCACCTTTCTTCAGTCGGTCGATGCAGCCAAAGATAAGTTCCTCGGCATTTTCATGAGACTGTCCCAACAACTTAGGAATGTAAATCATCACATTGCCGCCACAATCTTCCAAAGACAAGGGCAGCATGATGGCGGCCATGATTTTGCCGTCTTTCATCAGTTTGTCCATCAAGCCCGTCTCGCCATTGGCGAAAATGTTGCAGGCGAGGGACAAAGGAAGCATATCGGGGTCAGAGTTCTTGACACCAGGGAAAATCAATGCACCCATTTTGATGGGGGTCATTTTGACTTCCTTCACCGTCGGGCCGTTGAACTTCGGTAAGTTGTATGTAGGCTGTTTGGGCAACTCTTTACTGCGCCATGTACCAAACTTCTCGGCCACCATGGGTTCGGTGGCATCGATGTCGAAGTCACCGACAAGGATGAGGGTCATATTATTGGCCACATAATAGGTGTTGTAGAATTCACGCATCTTGCTGGTCTGCGGGTTCTTCAGATGCTCGGTGTAACCGATGACAGGACGTCCGTAAGGATGTTCGCCAAAAGCCTCGTGGAAGAGATACTCCTGGAAAGCAGAAATGGGGTTGTCACCATACATGTTTTTCTCCTCGTATACCGTCTCCAACTCCGACTGGAAAAGGCGGAACACGGGGTTGCGAAAACGTTCCACATACACGTCCATCCACTTGGAAAGCTGGTTTGACGGGAAGGTGTTGAAATACATCGTTTGGTCGTAGGAGGTGCCTGCATTCAGGCTTTTTCCACCCATCTGCGTGAGGATAACATCCACCTCATTCGGGATGGCATATTCCGCCGACTTCTGTGAGAGAGCGTTAATTTTCTGTTGAATGGCTTGTCTCTCTGCCACATCGGTCGTTTCATGCAGACGGTCGTACATCAAGTCGATGCTGTCCAAAAAGACCTTCTCGGCTTCCCAGTTGGTCGTTCCGATCTTGTCCGTCCCTTTGAACATGATATGCTCAAAGTAGTGTGCCATACCTGTGGCATCCACAGGGTCGTTCTTGCTACCAGCATGGACATACACTGCACCATATATCTCGGGTTGTGAGTGGTCTTCGCACATCACCACTTTCAGTCCGTTGTCCAGATGGAAGGTCTTGGTCTTCAATTCGCCTTGAGCGAAAAGGCAAGTACCCGCAAAAAGCAGGAGGAAAAGAATGAATGATTTTCTCATGGTAGTCAACTTTTGAATAGGGTTGAATCAAGTTATTATTGTCTTTCGGGAATATATTTCCTACCGTTCTTGTAGTTGTCAAGGCCTTTCTTCAGGAAGGTGAGGAAAGCAGCCTTGTCCTTGCTATAGGAACGCGGAATCATCAGCATGTCACCGTCGTTGTCCAAAAGCACATAATAGGGCTGTGCATTGGCACCGAAACGGGTCTCTTGGAAGTCGATGTTCTTTGAGCCGATGGTCTTCTTGACTTTGCCGTTCTTCGTCGAGACAGACCAATCCTCTTCAGGCATTTGAGTCTTGTCATCAACATAAAGAGCGACGACCACATACTCATCGCGCAACATTTTCAGCACTTCGGGGTCGCTCCAAACACTGTTCTCCATCTCTCGGCAGTTGTTGCAGCCGTGACCCGTGAAATCAACGAAAACGGGCTTGTCTTGAGCGCGAGCGCAACTCAAAGCTTGTTCATAGTCGAAATAGCCGCTCAAATCATGAGGCAGTTCGAGCACATCGCCATACTTCGGTTCCTCACAAATCTGTGGCTCCATTTGTGACTCAACAAATTTAATTGTTCTATCCAAGTTGAAATCCAGCGTCTGTTGCGGCGGCAGGTAACCCGAAAGAGCCTTCAATGGGGCACCCCACATTCCGGGAATCATATAGATGACAAAGGTGAAGTCGATGATAATCAATACCAAGCGGAATACACCCAATTCCTTGACCTCCTTCTCGCCCTTGAAGCGAATCTTGCCCAAGAGGTAGAAGCCCAACAGGGTGAAGCATACAATCCAGATGCCGAGGTAAACCTCGCGGTCGAGCAGTCCCCATCCATAGGCTTGGTCGGCGGTCATCAAGAACTTGAAGCCGAGCGCGACTTCAACGAAGCCCAACACAACCTTCACCGAGTTCATCCAGCCACCGCTTTTAGGCAGTTTCTGGAGCATGTTCGGGAACATGGCGAAGATGGCAAAGGGCAAAGCAAAGGCGATGGAGAAAGCCAACATGCAGATGATAGGCGTCCAGATGGCACCTTGCGTGGATTGAATCAGCACCGTGCCGACGATGGGACCTGTGCAGGAGAACGACACCAACACCAAAGTCAAGGCCATGAAGAAGATGCCGCCCAGGTTTTTGGTGCTCTGTTTGCTGTCGCTCTTGTTCAACATATTGCTGCCCAAGGTGATTTCGAAGGCACCGAAGAACGAAGCCGCAAAGACCATGAACACCAAGAAGAAAATCAAGTTCGGAATCCAGTTGGTGGCCAACCAGTTAAAGATGCCAGCGGTCACACTCTCGCCACCAATGAAATAGGTGATTAAGATGAGGATGGCGATGGGCAAGGTATACAGTAATACGATGAAAATGAAATACATGAACGCCTTGAAGCGGCCTTCCTTCTTGCTCTCGCCTTCACCGTGCATAAAGAACGATACCGTCATCGGCACCATCGGGAACACACAAGGCGTGAGCAGGGCTGCGAGACCCCACAGAATGGCCGACAAGATCATACCCCACAGGCTGGTATCGGTACTTTCGGCACCTTCCGAGGTAAAGTAATCGTAATCGTCACTACTGGCTTTAAGCGTCTGCTGGCCTTTATCGGTAGGCTCATTATTTGACTCTTCAACGGGAGCGACCACATTCTCTGCAACCGTAGAACCATCTGTCCCAGGGACATTGATCTCAAAGTCAGACGAAACGGGAACACAACTGCCATCCTTGCAAGCTTGGCCTGCGATAGCGCCTACCACGGTGAAAGGCTGTTCAGTCAGCCTTTTCAGACGCTGTGCATAGACGGCAGTGCCCTTGAATTGTACATACTCAACTTCAAAGATGTCGTCATAGAACTTCTCGCCCGGGTTGACATCTCTCGCCTCACCCACTACTTCATAATTGGAGGAAGACTCAAACTCGAATGCCGTAGGCAGAGGGCCAAGGTCAGGCATCTTCGTGGAGTAAATGTGGAACTGCGGGTCAACGGTGGCCGTAGCGACCACGTCAAATTCCGTTTCATTGACCTCCTGAATGGAGAACGCCCATTTCACAGGGTCAACAATTTGAGCCTGCATCTTCATAGGTACGATGGCGACGAAGGCCATCAACAAGCATAAAAAGTATCTTTTCATATTATAACTATTTATTATTCATATAATTAATAAAATTTCTCGTTGCTATATAAAACTTTGCCTTCACGATCAATACTTGCAATCAAATCTTCATCCTTAATCATCGAATAAAGGCTAAGGTCAACAAAATAGGGCAAGTACAAATCGTCTATCATGGCATCGATAAGAGCCAGTTGAAGATATGTCAAGTTACTACCTTTCAATGTCATATCAATATCTGATGAGATACGGTTTGTTCCCCTCGCCCTGGAACCATATATGATAGCCTCCTCCACTTCCGGAAAAGTAGCTAAAGTCTGCCTTAATGCTTGGAGTTCCCTATCATTCAATCCATATTGCATCGTTTTATGCTTGAGTGAATAAATCCATTTCATGTTGTTCTGACAAAGACTTCATCTTGCCATAAAACTCCACAAACGTTTGATAATAGGAGTCTTTTATTCTCAAAACCAGTTTGTTTTCATAAGCCCAACGAATAGCATCTCTTGAACCCATAATTTCCTTATCGGTTCCTTGATACTCAGCATAGCTTTTCATTAACTTCCACGCCAATTCAAAAGTAAACTCAAATCGTTGAATCATCCCATCCGCTTCGAAATCATTCAGTTGGCGAGTTTTCGCAACATTGACAACATCAGCCAAACGACGCAATGCCTTTTGGTAACTATTCAACTTCTGTTCCCAACGTGGAAGGGTGTTCTCCATGATTTTCAGAATTTGGGGCAAAAGTAGGAAATTTTCTTGCTTCATGCAAAAATTAACCAACAAGTCTGCAAACAAACAGCATTTTTGTTGAATTTGTTACTTTATACCTGTCATCAATACGATATCCAACTATCCAAACAATGTCGCCATCAGCTGAAACCAATAGTAAAACTTGCTCTTTCTGTATTTCTGTAAACTTTTGGTCTACAAAGAAATCGCTCAATAGTTTAGAACCTTTCATACCTAAGGGATGGAAACGGTCGCCGTGCTGCCAATGCCGCAGAGTCAGAGGGAAATGAATCTTGTCAGCATCAAGCAAGGCTACGTTTGGCGACTTGTCGATAACAAAATCAGGAGCTATTTCATTCTTTGAGAAACGCAGATGGACGGGCGATGTAATTTCCTCCTCCCCTATCTTGATTTGAATTTCTTCATTGGTTTCCGATTTGATTTCGGAGAGCAACAGTTCATTTCTCCCGATGACCAGCTGATGGGTTGAAGAGAAGTATTTGTTTCCAATCCCCGTCTTCATCGCTTCAAAAATAAAATGGCATTGGTCGGTATTGAAACCATAGTTTCGCAACCATTCAAAAAGGAGTTGTTCGCTTTGCGTCATTGCGAGCGAAGCGTGGCAATCCAGACTTACCCGGAAAGACTTTGATGATTCGGTCTGGATCGCTTCGTCGTCCCTCCTCGCGATGACAGACACATCATCCAATTCCTCAACAATATGGGACAATCTCTCCTTCAGTAATTCACGATACAACTCATTTTCAGCGGCAAGATGTTCCAAAGACTTATACAAACCCTGCCGCGCACCAGGATGAAGTTCGTCAAAAGTGGGCAAAAGCTGATTACGGATTTTGTTCCGCAGATAAATACTCTCAGCATTGGTATGGTCTTCTCTCCATTGGATTTGGTTTTCAAGGGCATACTGGTGAATTTGTTCACGCGAAGCCCACAGCAAAGGGCGAATGATTACTCCATTTTGTGGCTTCATGCCTTTCAGTCCGTTGAGGCCTGCACCACGCAATAGATTGATGATAAAGGTCTCGGCTTGGTCGTCGGCATGATGGGCCACAGCGATTTTGTCATAGTTCAACTGCTGCCGCAATTCCTCAAACCAGGCATAACGCAAGGCACGGGCGGCCATCTCAATGGAAATGCCCTGTTCTTTTGCAAACGTTTCCGTTTTGAAATGCTTCACGTAAAGACTTAAACAGTTTCGTTCTGCAAACTCGCGTACAAACTGTTCGTCGCCATCGGATTCTTCGCCTCGCAAATGGAAATTGCAATGTGCCATCACGAAATCTACCTTCGATTTCAGCAACAAGTCAGCAAGCACCATTGAGTCGATGCCGCCGCTGAGAGCCAAAATAAGACGGTCGCCTTCGGCGATGAGGTTATACCTATTAATATATGCCTGAAACTGTTCGAGCATGTTATTTCTTTTTCTTCACCGAGAAGCCGAAGCCTCCGATTTTCTCGCCAAGGCCGTAGTATTTTCCGTGGGAATAGGCCAAAGGCCGCGCATGGTTGAGTTGGAAAGCACCTGTGCCCTTGTCGATGAGGTTCTCCTCGGCATCAATGGCCACCACATTAGCGATGAACATATCATGTGAACCGAGTTCCTTCACCTCCACCACCTTGCACTCGATACACAGCGGTGACTCCTTAATCAAAGGGGCCTTCACTATTTGTGCAGGCTCGGCGTGCAGGTGCATTTCTTTGAACTTGTTATAGTCGCGGCCAGAACGCACTCCGCACCAATCCGTAGCTGCAGCCAAGTCTTCCGTCGTCAGGTTGATGACGAACTCCTTGTTCTTCATGATGAGTTCGTGCGAATGGCGCTCCTTGCGGACGGAGATGTAGCACATGGGCGGGTCGGAGCAAATCGTTCCCGTCCAGCCGATGGTGATGATATTGTAGTTTTCCTCGCAGTCGCCGCAGGTGACCATCACGGCGGGCAGAGGATAAATCAGCGTTCCTGGTTTGAAAGAGGTTTTCATAGAATTTATTTTTCAACAACATTTTATTTCCCCTTATCCAAAGAATCCACTTGGAATACTGTGTTCAGAAGCAAACTCAGAGAATTCTTCTTGAAAATCAGTCAAATTAGCTGAGTTGTGTTTCTGTCTCTCAAATATTTGAATTCCTGGCATCGATATTCTGAAATCCGATGTTTCAGAACCTTCTACACAAATCAAGAAAGCAATGCCTCGACTTCTTCCATGAGGATAGTATCTGCTCATATTCTTCCATTCAATCAATCTATACTCTGGGCAGAACTTTGATCCAGAAAGTCTCGTCTGTTCAAGTCCTTTTTCAGTAATTCTAAGATTAACTTTGACTTCTGTTATTTTATGCCCAATAATCAAAAATAGCGCAAAGCTACCAAATATTATCATATATAATAACCTTCC
>LXOW01008604.1_pt2 | contig 10274 bp, 9 predicted proteins | sample 1368591 | NCBI WGS metagenome assembly LXOW01 (sample SAMN04884650, study PRJNA319009) | bovine gut metagenome | isolation source: Cow rumen | host: Bos taurus | place: Italy: Legnaro (PD) | collected 2014-07-09
CTGACCGCCGAGAAGACATTCCAGAACAACATCCGTGCATACGTGTATAACCTCAAGGCCTCTATGAAGGTCGTTGGCATGTGCCTTTTCGAATTAGTCCAGGGACAGCCTATGTTCGGTTCTATCAAGATTAACATGGTACAGGGCCCGGAGGAAGGTCTTAAGAAACAGGAAGCCAGGGTTATCCTGCAACAGATGACGCCATTGTTAACGGAACCGCAGGACCAACGGAAGCTCCTGATGGCCATGGCCAATGTCGAATCCGATAACCAGTATGTAAGAGTACTTACTGAACTTCTGCAGCCTATGCCTACCGCACAGGAAATGCAGGACCAGGAACTTATTAACCAGGCCAACAACGAAATCAAGCAACGCGACATGCAGATTGCACAGCTTCAGAAACAGCTTGAAGAAGAAAAGCGTCAGTCTGAACTCAAGGGCTACGCACTCGAAAGAGAATTCACCCTGGAAGAGGTAAAGCACCGTAACGAGCTCGAGAAGATGATTCTCCAGTCCAAGCTAGAAGGGCAGCTTACCGACCGTGACCTCATGGAGATGGCAGCGGAGCAGGAAAAGCAGAAGATGGAAATCGAGCGCGAGGGCATGAAGGTGGAAAGCCAGGCCATGAAGTCGCAGGCCGACATGATAAAGGCAGAAAACGACGTGAAGGTTTCCGAAGCCAAGACCGAGCATTCGCTTGCGAAGGCAAAAGAGGCTACGGCCAAGACGGTAAACCAGATAGTTAAGGAGAGCAAATAATGTACAGAATTCCTGTAATCAACCAGTCTACCCTGTTCGAGGATATAAACCGCGAAGCCCTTGTACAGGGCAAGATCGAGGTCCTCGACCCGGTTTCTAACAACCAGCTTACGATCTGGTCATATTCGGACGACGAGTATACGGTCATGGAGAACCCCGTAATCCTCGACATAGAGGGGCGCGTCACCCAGACAGTATTCTGCGACCGTATAGTGTATTGCCGCGTTTACAAGTTCGAGGGGCTAGACGAGAACCGTCACCCGATATATTCCTTCGTAAGGGATTTCTATGCCGGTGAGAACGAGAACTCCGAATCCAGGGACTACGTAGAGGGAATAGAGGCACTGAAGGACCTTGACCCTGCTGTAAATTCGTCTGTCAACGTCATAGGGTACTATAACAGTTCCGACTGCGGCCTCAGGACATACGTGTGGGACCCCAATTCCACTCTCGATCCTGACGGAGGCTACGTCGTAAAGTCCGACGTTTCCGATACAGGAAGATGGATACTCAATTTCGACGGCGAATATATCCCGTCCAGCTATTACGGTGTATATCCTGGTTCCGAAGCCAATATCAACGCACTAGCGTCTTATGTGGGCGTCATTAACGGCAAGAAGACAGCTCCTGGGATTTATTTCATTCCGGGCAACTATACGTTCGTGACCAATTTCGCTACCACAAAGAAGGTCCTGGTCGACGCCAATACTTCTTTCGCATGTACTTATTTCGACTGCGACTCGGTAGACGTCAAGGGACAGCCTTCTTCACCTATAGCCGATTTCGGTTTCATCTCGAGTTCTCAGGAAGCCCATTCTTCATGGTTCAAGACGGTTGAAGGGTTCTGGAACTGCGGTGCCGATACGCTTATTATAGACAAGACCAATAACTTCTCAAGTTCTGTCATCGATTACGAAGTGGCTGTTTCCAACAAGACAATCATCGGAACTTCCAGAATAGCTGCGACATATTCTGGTTCCGGCAAACTTCACCTTACGCAGTGCAAGATAGTCGGAAACAAGATTTTTAACAGTTCTGACAAGGTCCGCTTCAGCAACATGACGTTCCGTGACGAATGGTTTTCGCAGCCCGTCAATATCGACTTCGTCAATAACGTATGGGTAAGGTCGACCAGTGCGGACGTAATTGAACTTTCAAATTTCTCGAGCGAGACCGCATACGTCAACGCGATGGCGGCCAACGGAGAGACTAGGCTGAACATGCAGGGAAGATATCTGTCCAGCCTGACTATACCGGCTTCCGTAACAGAGGTACTGAACGTCAACTGCGGCACGTTGACATGTAACCGCCAGGGGGCCAATATCAGCATGACCAACGTAAAGGCTACATCTGCAAACATCAGCTGCAATTACCTTGTGATGGACGATTCGGTAGTAACGTTCGCAAACGAGCCAAACATAACCACCATAGGGCTATTCAGGAACTCGACGATTAACGGCTATACATGGACTAGCCCGAAGGCATACTCGTTTACGAACTGCACCGTGGGCATAGACTTTAACATGGCTACCGATAACGAGAGCGCCGCGGGTTCTCTGCTGTTTACCAACTGCGTGTTCGACAGCGGCAAGTACATGAACGTCAAGGGCATTACCATGAGGGACTGCGTCACCAATAACCTTACGATGAAGATTTATCCGTTGAAGGTTTCGGGCGTCTACTACATGAATGCCATACTTACGGGCAATACGTTTGTCAACAATAACCCGATAGAGTTTACCAAGTTCGCCGACGACAACTGCTACGAGGTTGTGGTAAGCTGGGATATACAGAATAACGTATTCAGCGGTAACAATGACGGAATCTCGTGCCGCTACTGGCATAACCGTACTGGTTCCAACTGGGACAAGGTATTCATCATGCCCGACGACAGGAGCGTAATCGTGTATAAGGGAAATACCGGCGCATGTCCGAAGGAATCTACCAAGGGCGAATCTACTCCAGCGGGCATGACTCCTTACCAGACAATCGATATAGGCGGCGGAAGCAATATCTACCTCTATACTCGAAGCCTCGGTCGCGTATGTCCTAAATACGGCTGGCCGGAAAGCTCCACGACGAATAACAAGCTTTATAACGTAGGTACACAGAGTCCGGCGACGGCCATGGAGGTAGATACCAACGACAATATGAACGTCAAGATTCAGAACGGTATCAACTACTGGCAGATTTCCAGGACCTATCCTGACAGAAACGGCGATTTCTTCGCCTTGGGAGTGGCAATCTGGATATCGCAGCTGGACAGTCACGACATAATAATGTTCGTCTAGAAAAACTTCAGAAAAAACCAGGATTAAGTCCTGGTTTTCTTGTAATAAATATATTAGTACAAGTATACAAGGATTTTTATGGCCAATTTACGCGAGCTCTTCGATAATATAGTCCAGATGCAGAACCTCAACGGTGTGCCGCTGGCTTACGGCAAGATGTACGTATATGCTTTGGGCCGTACCAGACTGATGGATACGTGGTCCGACGTAGACGGTTCTTCACTCAATACCAACCCTATCATTCTCGACAACGCGGGTCAGTGTCACTGCTATGTTTCGCCGGATTTCGACTACACAATTGTAGTGTGCGACGCGTACGATAACGAGATTTTCTCGCTTGACAAGTACCTCTACTCGGAAGGCACCCATTCGCACGCAGACGTAGCCATGGCGCCTTCGGAGAGCATAGCCGTATCTTCATACCATGTCGGCGAAACGACGGTCTACGTGCCTTATCTGACTGGCGATTTAGGCAAGGTATATACGGGTATCGATCCTGTCAACGTAGACAACGTAAACGACACCATTTCTGTAAGCCATGTGGGTCTCGGCCTGCAGGAACCTCTCTATTTCGTGGAGGATTCCGAAACCGCTTGCATCATAGGCTGTTCGGCACAGGCGGAGATACCTTCAGCTACCTCTGGAAAATGGGAAGACGCGGCTGATACGGTCATAGCCAACAGCGCCCAGTGGGGAGAAGACACGACCTATGAAGCGGGATCTTACGTTGATATTACTGATAATACTATTTCTGTTACTGGTCTACAACCTTCAGGCGATTACGCGGATAGCACTGCTCTGGATACTAAGCTAGATACGACGGCGTTTTCTGACGTTTCAGGTTCCTTTCTCCAGTCTTCGGACCTCGAGGGATACGCAACCGAGTCCTTTGTCAACAGCGCTGTCGATTCTGCTGTTTCTGGCAAACTTGATTCTGCTGCTTATGCTGCTCAGTCTGGCGATTTCTATCTGACCAGCAACCCGGACGGATATATTACGGGCGTACCGTCGTCATATCTCCAGAACAGCGACCTTACGATAGTCGACAACAAGATAACCGAGATTTCTGGTATAGAGCTTTCCGCAGGTGACGAATTCCCGCAGAGCGCTACCGAGGCCATAGAGGTCGTAACGGCCAACTCTGGCGACTGGAACAATGTCACTGCCAAGCTCGACAAGGCAGACTCCGGCAATTTCTACCCGATGGAGGGAAACCCTTCAGGATTTTTAACTACCGAAACGGACTGGACGGATACGATTACCGCCGCATCGTCCTATGCTTACGAACAGGCCACGGCTGCGATTCCGGCACCGTTTGACCCCTCGTATATTTCCGGCAAGGTAGATGACCTTTCGTCTGACAAACTCGACGCTACCGCGTTCTCCACTGTCTCTGGTGATTTTATTACGGATGCCGATTTGACATCTTACCAAGAAAAGACCGGGATGACCGCATATATCCCGTATTCTGCAGAAGGTGTAGAATTACCGAATTCTAAGTTTAAGATTGACAATAGCGGTCAGGCCTATAAGATGTTAGGCGGCGAAGCGGGAACCATGACCGGAACGTTCAATAATATGATGAGGATGACTCAATATGAGAAAAACTCTACTACTACAGGCAACGGGCAGTTCCCTATGGCCGATGCTACCTATATGTTCCAGTCACCGACAGCTGAGGTAACCGCATTACAGATTTATTACGGGATGTCACTTTACGAGCGACTAACCGGAGATCTAACATCTTTCAGCTTTAATAAAGATTATTTAACTGCGGTGGGCATGGGCGAAACCGTTTCTATGGCTGTATTTACAGCCGGAGATGGTCAACCTATAGGTCAGGCGGCCGTATTGGATTATGAAAAGAATTCAAATATACCTTATTTAACAGAGGACATGATCGCTGCAAGCGCGGCTACATGGAATACGGTGACATCTAAGCTTGACAGTACCGCGTTCTCGACCGTATCTGGTTCTTTCCTTACTTCTCATCAGTCCTTGGCCGAATCTGCCAACTGGAATTCCACTTACAATACCGTGCACGACAATTCAGCCTCGTGGACAGGTGGTGCTGCTGCTTTGCCAGTTTCCGGTTCTGCAGGTGCGAATAGTGCCGTTTACGACCTGTACGATATGAAACTCGAATATAACTTGTCGAGTGACGGCGGAAGCGAACCTGAACATACGTATGTACAGATCGATACCAATTCAATTAATACTTATGAGTCATATGACAATGACCAGACTCACAATGAAGTCAATATTTATCCGGGTTATATAGAGTTTTATAATGATGGTGACGGATATATTGATTTTGCGGGATATGATGTAATTAACTGGCAGAGCACGCACGAAACAGTATCTAACAATTCTGCCTCATGGGGTGGCGGTTCTACCTATACCGGTGACGCTCAGGGAGCCCTTGACGAGGTATATTCAAATTCTGCGAACTGGAATGAAACCTATAGCGCTGTTTCTAGCAACTCGGCAGATTGGAATACCGTCATAGATGTAAGCGCAGGGGACGGAATAGTTTTCAACAAAGTAAATAATGTAGTATATATCGAAGCCGATATAAGAACTGGGAGTATTTAATATATGATGCAATTTGACGGAATGAATATGAGATATGTTAATAACGGCGGTGGCGGCGGTGTATATTCCGAATCAGCATTGCTTTATCAAGGTTCTAAATCCGATGCAAGAACAACTGCATGGACGTTAACAGACAATGTTCAAGATTACAGTATAATTCAGTGTGACTGGGTAGATGTTAATGATTACTATGTTTCTAAACAAATTCCTATTCCTAGCGGTTTAGGTTCTGATATGACAAGGGCTGCATACTTTGATGCTGTTTTCGAAAGAGGTTCAGACCTTTGGTGTAAGGCTCAAAGATTCTCTGCACAACAGAACCATGTTTATGCACAGGTGGATGAATATTGTGTTCATACAAATGACACAGTATCTAATGTAGGTAGTGATATTTCAAACAACCGTCCTATAATGGTTCAGATAATCGGTATAAGATAAGGAGACTTTTATGGCAACTACAGGTATTTCAGCATTAGGTAACGACCAGATAATCGCCATAGCCGCTTTATCTTCCAAGAGCGCAGCCACGGCGGAATATACTACTGGCGGCGACGGCCTACAGGGTCTTTACAATACTGTGCATGACAATTCAGCTTCGTGGACCGGTGGTGGCGGCGGAGCTGATTATACAGCAGGTGCTGGCATAGATATTACGAACGACGTCATTTCCGTAACCGGCAAGGAAGACACTATTACTTACGGCTACAGCGGTAATGCGATTTCTTCTCTGAACGGTCATTCGATTATCAGCGATTCTATCCCGTACGAAGTATACGGAATAAGCGCAAGTGCGAATATTTCTGCATACGAAAGCGACAGTGCGTTATGGATCAGCGGCAGAGACTGGACGCCCGAACTCAATAATAAACTCGATTCTACTGCACAGATAGTTACTTCTACGGCAGGAGATGGTACCTATGTTACTGCGATTAATGGTATGGGTATTTCCGGACAAGGCGGCGGCGGTGGTGGTGGCGGTGTTGAATATTCAGGAATAACCCCGATTGTCGTCAACAATACGAGCCACGAGATTTCTGCGGATACGTGGGGTCTCGCGATAGGTAACGGTTTATCGGCGGTTGAAGATGCTGTTAACAAGCAGACTATTATTTCTGTAACATCGCAGGCTGGCATAACCGACATAGTATCGGCTACGGCATTACCTGCCACTCCTGTATCTACCGTACTTTACCTCATCCCGGAGGCATAACGTGATTTACCTAGGAAACAGCAAGCTCGGTTCACTATATCTCGGGTCTACCAAGATTTCCGAGGCATACTTAGGCTCGACGAAAATATTCTCGTCGACACCGGCTGTTCAATACCCTTACCTGTTGTTTCAGTGCGACGGATACAACAATACTCATCCTAATGTAAGCAGCACTTGGTCAAACGCAGGAGGTCAATGCACATGGACACAAGTATCTAGTAGTCCTAACGTATGGAAACTGGAAATAACGAGCTGGGCAGCACATGTCAGTCTAGGTTACGGTCTCCTGTTCCTCTTCTCTTCTAATGCCAGTCCGCCGGTAGGTACTATAACGAATTCGTGCAAGTTGATAGGTTCCGGCAACATGGATGTCGCTCTGAACGGTATATACTGTCAGTCGATGGACCGTATGTTCGCTGGCTGTACCGGACTTAGATCTATAATGCCTATTCAATGTACGACGGTGGAGAACGTAGGGGGCATGTTCCAGGGATGTACAAACGTAGATGCAGGAGCATACGATCAGTATGAGTGGTTCAGCATGTATGGAGTCAACATAACCAACCACTCTGGAACATTCACAGACTGCGGTTCTAATTCGTATACTGGAGCTGAAGAACTTGCCATGATTCCGGTAGGATGGGGTGGAACGCTCGTACCAGCTTCTACTCTCATGACCAGCTCGGTCGCGGCCTATACTGGTACTAACAAGACATCGTGGCAAATTACCGGAAACGCACCGGATTGGGAAGACATAATCGGTATGTACCTGTTTACCCAGGCTTCCGTGTCGCAGTACGCCGGAGTCAGCATGAACCGTACACGTATCCCGAACGGTCTCAACGGCTTTAATTCATCTACTGGCAACGCCCTCTATTTCTATCCGGCGTTTGTGCAGTGTAGTCAAATTCCGGGTAAGAGTGGTAACAATGTATATTGGATAGCCACTACAGATACGCCGAACGGCAGCCTTACGGCAAACCAGGGCAACACAGACATGCCCGGTACCCTCGATTACTCGACTTACGGACCGATTACCAGGGTCTACGGATCGTACTCTTCTGCTGAGCCTGTATACTTTGTATTCCTTGTAACCAACTACCCGATAACCAACTACGATCCTGAATACAGTCATCCATTTGATATACCTTTGGGATTCCTGTACAACACTGGCTTCTTGACCGACGGCGGTTTCAGGTATTTCTTCTAAGGAGAACAAGATGGAAGATATTATAACTCAATTAATCTCTGGAGGTCCAGTAGGGATTGTCTGTGCAGCTGTCGTATACATAATAATAGCGGTACAGAGGAACAATACGAAGAAGACCAGGGACGACGACAACGAGAAGATGGTCACACGTATAACGCTCCTGGAGGACAAAATGGAGAAGATAGAGGAACTTGACCTGGCCGGAAAGCTCGCGGCCATACAGGTCGATATAAGCTGGATTAAACAGAAGCTGATGGAGAAGAAATAATGAATTATACGTTGAATGGAAAACTACTTACTACAGGAGGCGGCCCTTCGGAACCCACGGCCATGGTCAATACAGGATTCAGCGCTACAGGTTACAAGAGCGCCTATGTTCCTTTTACGGCGACACAGATATCCGTACCGCAGTATGATATTATAAGTACAACGATAACGGCAAATTATGATATTAATCCTAATAATGCGTTTACCGCAGCTTTTCCAAGTGGAACAGAAACGGGTGTATTTAGTGCACAAATAGGTGAATGGGCCACAATAGAACGTTCTGCTGGAGAGTTTTTCAGACAATCACCTGATTATGCACAAATAGGCACATGGTCGGCCGATAAGACTGCGACTACAGGTGTTAATATGTATCTGTACTTTTCAGCACCGTACACATATACTGCAGCGGCTAAATATACGTTTGATTACCTTACTTTTGGCTGGAGTTTGTCAAATCCAGGCGATATATCTGCATCCTATAAGGAACTTACTGGTTACGACTATCCATATCCTAATTATCCAGCCACTACTACAGGTTATGTTCAGAATACCGTAGAACTGAAGGAATACTTCACGGCAGGCAACGTAAAGTTCAGCGGCAAGAACCAGAAAATAGTCAAATACGATTCGTCACCTTCCGATTCTACAGCGAATACGACGCCTACGGCAAATGTCACGTCGTTTGTAGACAACGGGTTAAAGAACTGGCAAGCATTTAGCACAGCCGCAATAGATACCAACTATACGTATTCGTACGGTACGTCTGGTTCCGGCTACAGCGGATATACGGGCATCTAAGGAGAAACGGTATGAAACTCTACGGAAACGGTGAACACTTATACGGATACAACGGAACCTATTTCGGAATAGTCGATCAGCAACAGACAGCAGCGACTGATATAGTTCCGCTTGCCGCATATTATTCCGGTAATCCATCGTATTTAAATGTATCGTATTGTAAAAACTTTACACTTGGCGGTACAACCATAATTACTGCGACATATAATAATCTCGATGTGAAAGATAGAACAAAGCTGTCATTTCAAAACGGCAGTTATAGGAACCAAGGTTATACTGTAGGAGGTGTTTATGGTTATGACACTGCAAACCAGTGTATTTCCGATTTTAATAGCACCGTTGGTATACGCGGTAGAGGGGTGGTTATGTTCGGTCCAAGCTCATATTATACCGGTGCCGAGAGTGGCAGACCGCAAATAAAGGCAATGGTGGCAAATACACAGAACAATGCTATTTCTGCGGCGAATATACAGGTCGGAGGGCATTGTACAAATAACGGTCATTTCGTATTTGACACGCCGCTGACGTCAAACCAGTACGGTGTATATGGCTTCGTATCCAATCCGAATAGCGGTGTCTTGTATGGCGGCTGTGTAATTCAGGCCAGTGCATTCGCGACTACGGGGTTTGAATTCAGATGTTATGCGGCTAGCGGCACTCGTCAGACATTTAATAATGCTAATTTCCAGATGGTGGTAATACAATGATACAGGTCGTCGGTCAAGCTACACAAAAAAACGGTTCTAACCCGACGTGGGTATTGAGCGGCTTATGTAAAGCTGCGGCAAGAACAGGTACTGGTACATATACCGTAACAATGAATTTCGTGAATAATTTCGGTATAACAAACAAGAATCAACTTGTAATCTTAGTTAGTGCAGAAAGGTCTGGTACAGGTACAGAACGATATGTAATAGACTGGATTTCTGATGATACTTTCAGAATAAGGAACTATGATAGATATAATTCTACTACTCTCGGCGACTGTATGATGACGATAACGATATTGGCTAATTTGCAGTGAGGTAAGAAAACTAAATAAATAATACAGGAGTTTTAGCATGAATATCGTATCGAACAATAACCGTCTTTTAAGTATCAATGGTGGGGTAGCTCCGGGCGGCGGCGACATGTGGACGTCGGG
>LXOW01166829.1_pt1 | contig 10273 bp, 11 predicted proteins | sample 1368591 | NCBI WGS metagenome assembly LXOW01 (sample SAMN04884650, study PRJNA319009) | bovine gut metagenome | isolation source: Cow rumen | host: Bos taurus | place: Italy: Legnaro (PD) | collected 2014-07-09
TTTTGCAAATATATTCATAAATATTTGGTCGGTTGCGAAATTTTGTATAATTTTGCAACCGATTTCTGAATAAATATACTGAGATGAAAGTAAAGACCAACAGATTAGAAGCGCTGAGACTGATCATATCAAGTCAGCAGTTAGGGAGTCAGGATGAGTTATTGAACGCTTTGCAGAAAGAAGGGTTCAAGTTGACGCAAGCTACACTTAGCCGCGACCTGAAGCAGCTGAAGGTAGCCAAGGCTGCATCGATGAGCGGCAACTATGTTTATGTATTGCCCAACGAGACGATGTACAAGCGTGTAAGCACTCCTAACAGCATCCGCGAGATGATGCGAGTGCCCGGCTTTATCAGCATCAACTTTTCTGGCAACATGGGTATCATCAAGACCCGTCCTGGATATGCCAGTTCAATAGCTTGGAACATAGACAACAGCGATGTACCAGAGATTCTGGGTACCATCGCCGGCGATGACACAATATTTATTGTAATTAAGGAAGGCATCAAGCATCAGGAGGTTGTTGAAGCCCTGAGCGACATTGTGCCAAACATGAAATAATGAAGATAGAAATGGAAGAAGAAATTGAAGTCTTGGTAGCAGGACCTGAACACGAGGAATACGTAGACACTATTCTCGACACCATTGCTGAAGCAGCTAAGGTGCGAGGTACAGGTATCGCCAAGCGAACTCACGAGTATTTAGCCAAGAAGATGATGGAGGCTAAAGCTGTTATTGCACTCACCAAAGATGGCCGGTTTGCAGGTTTCAGCTATATCGAGACGTGGGAGAATCAGCAATACGTAACAACCTCTGGTCTGATTGTACATCCCGACTTCAGAGGTAAGCATATTGCCAAGCGCATCAAAGACATGACCTTTACACTGGCCCGTACCCGCTGGCCACATGCCAAGATATTCTCGTTGACGAGTGGTGCTGCCGTCATGGCCATGAACACCGCTTTGGGATATCAGCCAGTAACCTTTGCCGACCTGACTGACGACGAGGCATTCTGGAAAGGTTGCGAGGGATGCTGCAATGTTGACGTTCTGCATCGCACAGGTCGCAAGTATTGTATCTGCACAGCTATGCTCTACGACCCAACCGAGCATCTGCCCGCCAAGATTTCAGACGAGGTATTGGAGCGCATCCGTAAGATTGACGGAGAAAAAGAGTAATTTAGTAATTAAGGTATAAAATAAGAAAGGAACAAAGATATGGCAAACAAGAAAGTAGTAGTCGCATTTTCAGGAGGTCTCGACACCTCTTACACAGTTATGAAACTCACCCAGGATGGTTGGGATGTTTATGCAGCCTGCGCCAACACTGGTGGATTCAGCGACGAACAGTTGAAGAAGAATGAGGAGAACGCCTTTAAGCTTGGTGCAAAGGCATACGTTACCCTCGATGTTACTCACGAGTATTACGAGAAGTCTCTGAAGTACATGATCTTCGGAAACGTTCTGCGTAACAACTGCTATCCTATTTCTGTAAGTAGCGAGCGTATTTTCCAGGCCATCGCCATTGCCCGTTATGCCAAGGAGATTGGTGCCGATGCCATCGCACACGGCTCAACAGGTGCTGGTAACGACCAGATTCGTTTCGACATGACCTTCCTGGTTATGGCTCCTGGCGTAGAGATTATCACCCTGACCCGCGATAAGAAGCTGACTCGTAAGGAGGAGGTTGACTATCTGAACGAGCATGGTTTCTTTGCCGACTTCACCAAGCTGAAGTATTCTTATAACGTAGGTATCTGGGGAACCAGTATCTGTGGCGGCGAGCTGCTCGACCCCACACAGGGTCTGCCTGAGGAGGCTTACCTGAAGCATGTTACAGCTCCTGAGCAGGAGGCTACACTGAAGATCACTTTCGACAAGGGTGAGATTGTAGCTGTTAACGACGAGAAGTTCGACGATAAGGTAAAGGCCATCCAGAAGATTGAGGAGATTGGTGCATCTTACGCTATCGGTCGCGATGCCAACGTGGGCGACACCATCATCGGCATCAAGGGCCGTGTAGGTTTCGAGGCAGCAGCTCCAAAACTCATCATCGAGGCACACCGTCTGCTGGAGAAGTCAACGCTCTCTAAGTGGCAGCAGTACTGGAAGGATCAGGTAGCCAACTGGTACGGCATGTTCCTGCATGAGAGCCAGTATCTGGAGCCAGTAATGCCAGATATCGAGGCTATGCTCACCAGCAGCCAGCGCAACGTAACTGGTACTGCCATTCTGAAGCTCCGTCCTTACGGATTCGAGACTGTTGGTATCGACTCTGCCAACGACCTGACCAAGAGCAAGCTTGGCGAGTATGGTGAGACTCAGACTGGTTGGACAGCCGACGAGGCAAAGGGATTCATCAAGGTATCGAGCACACCTCTGCGTGTTTACTACGGTATCCATAAAGACGAGAAGAGATGATAAAAGTAGGAATATTAGGTGCAGCAGGTTATACAGGCGGAGAGCTAATCCGTCTGCTGCTCAACCATCCTGAGGCCGAGATTGTGTTTGCCAACTCAGAGAGTAATGCAGGCAATCTGGTATCAGATGTGCACGAAGGTCTGATTGGCGATACCGATCTGAAGTTTACCGACGAGATGCCTTTCGACAAGGTCGATGTGGTATTCTTCTGTTTCGGTCATGGCAAGAGCGAGGCTTTCCTCAAGGAGCACACCATCCCTGAGAACGTGAAGATTATCGACCTGGCTCAGGACTTCCGTATCAAGGGCAACCACGACTATGTGTATGGTCTGCCTGAAATCAACAAGGAAGAGATTATGAAGGCGCAGCATGTAGCCAATCCTGGCTGTTTCGCCACTTGTATACAGGTAGCGTTGCTGCCAGCAGCCTATCTCAACCTGCTGAAAGAGGATGTCGCAGTTAATGCCATCACAGGTTCTACTGGCGCTGGTCAGAAGCCAGGCGCAACAACCCATTTCTCGTGGCGCAACAACAACCTGAGCATCTATAAGCCCTTCCAGCACCAGCACATCGCTGAGATTCGTCAGAGTCTGAAGCAGGTTCAGGGTTATCTTGATGCCGATGTCGACTTCATCCCCTACCGTGGCGACTTTGCCCGTGGCATCTTCTGCACAGCAGTCATCAAGACGCCTGCACCAGTAGAGGATGTGATTGAGGCATACAAAGACTTCTATAAAGATGCAGCCTTCACCCACTATAGCGACAAGTCGATCGACCTGAAGCAGGTGGTAAACACCAACAAGGCCCTGGTACATGTAGAGAAATACGGCAACAAACTGCTCGTCACCTCTGCTATCGACAACCTGTTGAAGGGTGCTGTTGGTCAGGCTGTACAAAACATGAATATTATGTTCGGCATCGACGAGACCGCCGGACTCAAACTGAAAGCATCAGCTTTCTAAATCAATAAGGAGGATACAATATGAAACTATTCGACGTTTATCCACTCTTCGATGTCAACATCGTCAAGGGAAAAGGTTGTAAAGTGTGGGACGACAAAGGTCAGGAATATCTCGATCTTTATGGAGGACATGCCGTTATCAGCATTGGTCACTCTCATCCCCATTATATAAGTAAGGTAACAGAGCAGCTTAACAAGATAGGATTCTATTCCAATTCTGTTATCAACAAGCTGCAGGTTGAGTTAGCCGAGCGTCTCGGAAAGATTTCCGGCTACGACGATTATCAGTTGTTCCTGATTAACTCTGGAGCCGAGGCTAACGAGAATGCGCTGAAGCTGGCCTCGTTTAAGACTGGCAACACACGCGTTCTCTCTTGTGAGAAAGCTTTCCACGGACGTACCTCTTTGGCTGTCGAGGTAACCAACAACCCAAAGATTATTGCCCCCATCAACGACAACCATCACGTTCGCTATCTGCCTCTCAATGATCTTGAGCCATGGGTACGCGAGTTGTCGAAAGGCGGCGTAGCAGCAGTAATCCTGGAGTGCATTCAGGGTGTTGGCGGTATTCAGATGGCCACACCAGAGTTCGCACAGGGTCTGGCTTACGCTTGTAAGCGTTATGGAGCCGTGCTCATCTGCGACGAGATTCAGTGTGGATATGGTCGAAGCGGAAAGTTCTTTGCTCACCAGTGGTTAGGTATCAAGCCCGACATCATCACCGTAGCAAAGGGTATCGCCAACGGATTCCCTATGGGTGGCGTACTAATCTCACCTGAGTTCGAACCTGTCTACGGACAGCTGGGTACCACCTTCGGCGGTAATCATCTGGCTTGTGCAGCAGCGCTGGCCACACTCGATGTATTCGAGGACGAAGGTCTGGTTGAGAATGCCCGCGTGGTGGGTGACTACCTGATGGAAGGCATCCGCAACATCGGCAGTTCACACATCAAGGAGGTACGTGGACGTGGACTGATGATTGGTATCGAGCTTGACATGCCACACAGATTAGTTCGCAAGCCACTCATCAAACATGAGCATTGTTTCACAGGATGTGCAGGTCAGGATATTCTGCGTCTGTTGCCACCACTCTGTCTGACCAAGGCAGAAGCCGATGACTTCATCGAGAGACTGATTAGAGTACAACCAGAAGAGGATTAAGCATTATGAAGATTTCAGTAATAGGAGCAGGCGCCATGGGCGGCGCTACCGTCGAAGGCCTCATCAAGGGTCAACAGTTCAAGAACGAGGATATCACCGTCAGCGATCCTTCGCAGGCAGTAGTAGACAAGTTTGCAAAGATGGGCGTTAGTGTTACTACCGACAATAAGTTGGCTGCTGAGACAGCCGACATCGTCTGCGTAGTAGTAAAGCCTTGGCTCGTAGAGAAGGTGTTGACCGATATTAAGCCCGAGTTGGATCCCAAGAAGCAGCTGTTGATTGTCATTGCTGCAGGAGTTCCCTCCGAGAGTATCAAGGGATGGTTAGGCGAAAAATGTCCCCCACTCTTCCTCGTTATCCCCAATATCGCTATCGCCGAGCTGGCTTCGATGACATTCGTTGTACCTGTTGGTGCTTCGAAAGAAGAAACTCAGAAGGTCATCGACATCTTCGATGAGATGGGTAACACCCTGATTACCGATGAGCAGCATCTGGCTTCAGGCACCACGCTGGCCAGTTGCGGTATTGCCTACGCCATGCGCTACATCCGCGCTGCTGCCGAAGGTGGTGTAGAATTAGGATTCAAGGCCGACGATGCCAAGAAGATTGTGATGCAGACCATGAAGGGAGCCGTAGAGCTTCTGGAAGCTAGCGGACTTCACCCCGAGGCAGCTATCGACCTGGTAACAACGCCTGGTGGTCTCACCATCAAAGGCCTCAACGAGATGGAGCATGCAGGTTTCACCTCAGCTGTTATCCGTGGACTCAAAGCAGGATTAAAATAAAATAATAATGAAAAGACTTCTGTTCTTATTCCTGATTATCTTGTCGACGGTCACTGCATCGGCACAAGATAATGCCAATGCCCGCCAGGCCAAGCGTGTATTCAACACCGCCTGGAACCATATCTATGGAAAAGAAGGAGTGCGGTTTCATTATAAGATAGACATTCTTCACCTCTATAAGGAAGAAGGTACATCGTGGAACAAGGGCGACAAAGCCAAGTCGGAGTACAAGGATTCTAAGATGTGGAACGACGGCAACGTCAAATACATCCTCCGAGAAAAGAAAGGCATTGTAGAGATTCACGACCCGAAAGTCAACAAGAAGGACGAGAAGCTGCAGATGTTCAAGTTCGAGCCCGACAGCTATAACTATTCTATTGCAAAGGATCCCGAAGGTCTGTTGGTAACCCTTGAAGCCAAACCAGGTGCTAAAGTTAAGATGAAAAAGATTATTGCCTTGCTCAACCAAGGCAACTACTACCCTAAGAAGTTGCGTATCAAGGTCAGCATCTTTTGGGCAACCATCACTTTCTCTGACTTTCAGGCTGGTAATATCAACGATAACATCTTTGTATTCCCAAAAGAGAAATATTCGAATTACAAAATTGTAGACGAACGATAAAATACAAAAAATATGGATGAGCAATTAAAGCAAATCGGTGAGCGCCTGCGTGGACTGCGCGACGTGCTCGACATCCCAGTAAGTGAGATGGCAGAAACTATCGGAGTTAGTTCCGAGAAGTATGAAAAGATAGAAAAAGGCGAGTTAGATATTACTATATCAAACCTGATGAAGATTGCCCACAAGTATGGTGTTAGTGCCGAGGAACTGATGTTTGCCGAGGCACCTCACATGAAGTCATACTTCGTGGTTCGTAAGGGTCAGGGCATGAGTGTAGAGCGTACCAAGGCCTATAAGTATCAGAGTTTGGTGAGTGGTTTTGTGAACCACAATGCCGACGTATTCATCGTGACCGTTGAGCCCAAGCCAGGTGCACATACTATCTATAAGAACACACACCCTGGTCAGGAGTTCAATTTGGTGCTCGAAGGTAAGATGGAGCTCTTCATCGGTGGTAAGACCATCATCCTCGAAGAGGGCGACAGCATCTACTTCGACTCATCAAAGCCCCACGGCATGTTGGCTGTAGGCGACAAACCTGTAAAGTTCCTTGCTTTCACTGTAGCGTGAAAGGCTAAAATGAATTGTAAAGAGTTATGATAGAGAGATTTTTAAAACAGACTAAGTTTACCTCTGTTGAGGATTACAATAAGAATCTGGAGTTCATCATCCCTGAGAACTTCAACTTTGCCTATGACGTAATGGATGCATGGGCAGAAGAAGCACCTGAAAAGTTAGCGCTGCTCTGGACCAACGACCAGGGCGAAGAGATACGTGCCACCTATGCACAGCTGAAAGAGCAGAGTGATCAGGCAGCCTCATACCTCATGTCACTTGGCATCGGCAAGGGCGACCCTGTGATGCTGATTCTGAAGCGTCGTTACGAGTGGTGGATTGTGATGTTGGCCCTGTGTAAGATTGGCGCCATCGTGATTCCTGCCACCCACATGCTCACCAAGCACGACATCGTTTACCGTAACACCCGTGCTTCCATCAAGTCTATCATCTGCGTAGATGATGCTTACGTTTGTGAGCAGATTCGTCTGGCTATGCCTGAGAGTCCTACAGTAAAACAGTATATCACGATTACTGACCATGGCAAGCCCATTCCCGAAGGTTTCCGTGATTATCAGGCAGAGGTGGTTAAAGCACCAAAGTTCCAGAAGCCAGCCTTCGTCAACAACAACGAAGACACCATGATTATGTACTTCACCTCTGGTACCAGTGGCGAGCCAAAGATGGTGGCCCACGACTACCTGTATGCGATGGGACACCTGACAACGGGCTGTTTCTGGCATAACCTGCACGAGGGTTCGCTGCATCTTACCGTAGCCGATACCGGTTGGGGTAAGGCTGTATGGGGTAAGTTCTATGGTCAGTGGTTTGCTGGTGCAACAGTGTTCGTCTATGATCATGAAAAGTTCAATGCCGACAATCTGTTGCGTCAGATGGAGAAATACCACGTTACCAGCTTCTGCGCTCCTCCCACCATCTACCGCTTTATGATTCGCGAGGACCTGTCGAAGTACGACCTCTCGTCGCTGGAATACTGCTGTACTGCCGGTGAGGCACTGAACCCAGCAGTCTTTGACAAGCTGAAGGAGTTGATAGGTCTGAACATCATGGAGGGCTTCGGACAGACAGAGACCACCATGAGTCTTGGCACCTTCCCTTGGATGACGCCAAAACCAGGTTCAATGGGTATCCCCAATGCTCAATACGATATCGACCTGCTGCGTGCAGACGGTACCCCTTGCGAGGATGGTGAAAAGGGTGAGATTGTCATCCGCGTGGGTGACAAGAAGCCCATTGGTCTCTTCAAGGGTTACTATCGTGACGAGGAGAAGACACGCGAGGCTTGGCACGACGGCATCTATCACACCGGCGATATGGCTTGGCGCGATGAGGATGGCTACTACTGGTTCGAAGGTCGTATCGACGATGTCATCAAGTCGTCAGGCTATCGTATCGGTCCGTTCGAGGTTGAAAGTGCACTGATGACCCACCCCGCTGTTGTTGAATGTGCCATCACAGGTGTACCCGATGATATCCGTGGTATGGTAGTGAAGGCAACCGTCGTACTTGGCAAGGAGTGGAAAGACAAGGCCGGCGACGACCTTATCAAGGAACTTCAGCAACACGTCAAGAAAGAGACAGCGCCTTATAAATACCCACGTATCATCGAATTCGTCGACGAACTGCCAAAGACCATCAGCGGTAAGATTCGTCGCGTAGAGATTCGTCAGAAAGACGCCAAAAACAATTGATAATTGATAATTAATGGCGGCGCATAATGAGTTAGGGAAATGGGGCGAGGACAAAGCCTCAGAGTACCTACAACAAAACGGCTATCAGATTATAGAACGCGACTGGAAATCCGGTCGGCGCGATATCGACATCATAGCCACCGACGGAAACGAAGTTGTCTTCGTTGAAGTCAAGACTCGCCGCAATAGTCTCTATGGCGCCCCAGAGGAGGCTGTCGACTATCGCAAGTTACAAAGCCTCCGTCTGGCCATCAACCACTACATCAAGTATCGCCGCATCAACAGCGATGTCAGGTTCGATATCATTTCTGTAGTTGGCATGATAGGTCAGGAGCCCAAGATTGATCACATAAAAGGTGTACCATTATATTAGAAGATGAAAAGAAGAATTGTTGTCAAAGTAGGATCGAACGTGCTGACGCGTGATGATGGAAAACTGGATGTCACCCGCATGTCGGCTCTCGTTGACCAGATAGCATGGCTCAGGAAACACGATATCGAGGTCATTCTCGTATCTTCCGGTGCCGTAGCCTGCGGTCGGCGCGAACTCACCGTCGATCACTCACTTGATTCAGTAGAGCAGCGTCAGTTGTTCTCTGCCGTTGGTCAGGTTAAACTCGTAGGTCTTTACTACGACCTGTTCCGCGAGTTCGGCATCCACGTAGGTCAGGTTCTTACTATGAAGGAGAACTTCCGCCCTGGCGAGCAGTATAGTAATCAGCAGGCCTGTATGAAGGTGATGCTCGAAAATGACGTACTGCCCATCGTGAATGAAAACGACACCGTATCAGTAACCGAGCTGATGTTCACCGATAACGATGAGCTCTCTGGCCTCATCGCGCAGATGATGAAGGCCGACTCGCTGATTCTTCTGTCAAACATCGACGGTATCTTTACTGGTCACCCTGATGATCCTTCTTCCGAACTGATTCGTACGGTAGCTCCATGCACCGACCTTTCAAAATATATCCAGACAGAGAAAAGTGCTTTCGGTCGTGGTGGTATGCACTCTAAGTACCACACTGCTAGCAATGTACAGTCGGCAGGCATCCATGTCATCATTGCCAACGGCACCCGCGATGACATCCTGATTGACCTCATCGAGCATCCTGAATCAACACCTCATACAGAATTCTTAACCTAGAAGAGATATGAAACTGAAAGAGACATTCGAACGAGTAAAGCGCGCCAGCAAGAGTCTGGCTCTGCTTTCTGATGAGCAGCGCAACGAGATACTGAATGCCGTTGCCGATGCTATCGTTGGCAATAAGGCAAGAATCCTTGATGCCAACACTCAGGATCTGGCTAAGATGTCGAAGGACAACCCACTATACGACCGTCTGCAACTCACCGACAGCCGTTTGGAAGGCATCGCCTCCGATATGCGTAACGTAGCCACCCTGCCCTCTCCGCTAGGACATATCACCAAGCAGAAGACGCTACCCAATGGTCTGCGTCTCTGTCGCGTGTCGGTACCTTTCGGTGTTATCGGCATGATCTACGAGGCCCGTCCTAACGTTACGTTCGATGTCTTCTCGCTCTGTTTCAAGAGTGGTAACGCCTGCGTGCTCAAGGGCGGTAAGGATGCCGACTGCAGTAACCGCGAAGAGGTAGCCATCATTCACGAGATACTCGCCAAGTACGGTGTTTCGACAGATGTGGTAGCACTGCTGCCAGCCACTCACGAGGCTACCGGCGAGATGCTGAATGCCGTAGGTTATGTTGACCTCTGCATCCCCCGTGGCGGTCGCAAACTCATCGACTTTGTTCGCGACACTGCCCGCATCCCGGTCATCGAGACAGGTGCCGGTGTGGTGCATATCTATTTCGACAAAGACGGCGACTTGGAGAAGGGAAAAGCCATTATCAACAATGCCAAGACACGCCGCGTTAGTGTATGCAATGCGCTCGACACACTGCTCGTACACAAAGACAGAGAGGGTGAACTGGACGAGTTGCTGGCTCCGATGAAAGGAAAGGTGGAGTTCTTCTTCAACGATGCAAGCCATTACGACACAGAATTCATGGATTACAAGATGAATGTCGTAACCGTCGACT
>LXOW01130785.1_pt1 | contig 10269 bp, 9 predicted proteins | sample 1368591 | NCBI WGS metagenome assembly LXOW01 (sample SAMN04884650, study PRJNA319009) | bovine gut metagenome | isolation source: Cow rumen | host: Bos taurus | place: Italy: Legnaro (PD) | collected 2014-07-09
TTTCCAAAATGGAAACTGTCGTAAACAGAGCTATTAGAGGCAACGTGCTAGAGGATGTGGTTGTTTCCCAAATGGAAATAGCCACTCGCACTCAAAGAGTACAAACTCTTCAACCCCACGCAGCAAATCGATTCCGATTTCGACAAAGAAGTGAAAGGTCTGTTAGGTTGAAAGGAGCAGCAAGGGCGTAGGATAGGCGTTTTTCGTCAAGATAAATATACTCCGTTTCGCGTTTTGGTACGGGGCGATGTCTTTCAGTATCTTGATGGTTCAAAGACAAGAATTTTTTGTTACTTGCTGCGAGACTCCAAAATTAATTTTTGCAGTTCCAGATATTATTCGTATTTTTGCAGTTCCATCTGTCTTTATGGCAGATAGCTGAAAGAAGTTGATAACAAAAACATGAAAAAATTGGGATACACAATAATCAGATGCAGAACCACCAATAAACATCGGGTGATGGATTTATTATGTGACGCAGACGAATATAAACTCGTCAGGGATCACGTTGATGCAGTGTATTATAATGGCAATACCCATAAAGAGCAGATGGAAATGAGCAGTCATATAGAGCACAACATTGTCTTTCTTAAAAAAAGTGGTATCAAAGCAGATTCGAAACAGGAGTATATTAACGAGTGGTTTTTCATACCCCTAAGATAATTGGCAGCACTATGACTTTAAATTCATACTATAGCAACTCTATTTCAGCTTTTCTGAACGATGATCCAGAACAAGTCTGTTTCCGTCTTGTTTATAAAGGAAGTAACGACCCAGAACAAAAGGCTGCGTGGGGAGAAGAAATAGGGATATTACAATCAGCATTGCTGCCTTACAAGAACGAAGATGGTCGTATCCTTTTTGAATACACTATTCCTCGTATGGGCAAACGCATTGATGTTGTTCTCCTATTGCGTGGAAAGGTCTTCGTCATTGAGTTTAAGAGCGGAGAAAAGAAGTACCTCAGAGCTGATGCAGAGCAGGTAATGGATTACGCGCTTGATTTGAAGTATTTCCATGGAGAAAGCGCAAATGCACCGATTATTCCTATTCTTGCGGCCACTAAGGCAAAGAATTTCGAGCAAATATTAGAGACATCCTCTTATCACGACCAAGTATATACACCCATTTTCAGCAACGCCTCTTCTCTCTCTTCAACTATTGAAAAAGTGTTGCAAGAGATACCTGGACACACAATTAATCTTGATAATTGGGAGAAGAGTAACTATCAACCAACTCCTACCATTATTGAAGCCGCTCGCACTTTGTATGCTAATAACAAAGTGGAAGATATTACCCGTACAGAAGCCTCTGGCGCATCCATTCGTCGCACAACAGAGTATGTCAAGCGGATAGTTCAGGAAACAAAAGAGGCTAATGGGAAAACTATCTGTTTTGTGACAGGTGTCCCGGGGGCGGGAAAGACACTAGTAGGACTGAACATTGCATTCCTTTTGAACGACGAGTATCAGGAAGGCGATGATCCCGAACAGGCAGAAGCTGTCTATATGTCTGGCAACGGTCCTTTGGTGAAAGTCCTACAAGCAGCATTGGCCAAAGACAAAATTGCGCGCGAGAAGGCGGAAGGGAAGAAAAAGATAACAAAGGTGTCGGATGCAGAACGTGAAGCGAGTTCGAAAGTACAAGGTATCTCTGACTATCGCGAAAGCATGTTGCATAAGATTAAGACACCTATCAATGAAGGGCAACAGGATATCGAGATTGACCCACAACGAGCAATATTTACGGAGCGAAACGGCTATGCCCTACCTGAACATATCACCATCTTCGACGAAGCCCAGCGCTGCTGGAATCATGTAAAGTTGGCTGACTGGCTCAAACGAGGTGGTAGTTATGGGAACAAAATGAAGGTTGCCAATTTCCCTATGTCGGAAGCAGAGTTTTTGGTGTGGTCACTTAATCTGCGTCCCGATTGGGCGGTTATCGTTTGTCTCGTGGGTGGCGGCCAAGAAATACACACAGGAGAAGCCGGCATTGGCGAATGGATAAAAGCCATTAATGATCGTTTCCCAGAGTGGCGAGTATGTATTTCTGACCAACTGAAAGGAGATGCCTACGAGAAGGGAAACACACAAGAAGAGATTAATCGAATCAAGAATATCACGACAAACCAGGACTTGCATCTGGCTGTCAGTATGCGTTCATTCCGTGCCGAGCGATTGGCAAAATGGGTTGAGCATCTACTCCATTTCCAAGTCGAAGAAGCACAGAAAGAATATAAGAGTTTGACGAATAAGTATCCCATCGTTCTCACACGCGATTTAGATAAGGCAAAAGAGTGGCTCAAACAGAAAGCACGTGGCACAGAACGTTATGGAATGATAGTGTCGTCAAAGGCCGCACGTTTACGTCCGATGGCGATTGACATCAAGCGAAAAATCAATGTGGTCAACTGGTTTTTGGCCGACAAAGACAACGTCAGTTCCTCTTATTTCCTCGAGGATACTGCTACTGAATTCGATATCCAAGGATTGGAGCTGGATTGGACGTGTGTGGTGTGGGATGGCGATTTGCGGTACCATAACAAAAAATGGACACACCACCAATTTACAAGCACCAAGTGGAATGAAATACGGCAAGAACAGGACCAGGAATATCAAGAGAATGCCTATCGGGTTCTTCTGACCCGTGCCCGTCAAGGAATGGTGATATGTGTTCCCGAAGGAAACAAGAAACGTGATGCCGCAGGAGAATACGAGGATAAAAGCCGTAAGCCTGAGATTTACGACGGAACATATAATTACCTCAAGAGCTTAGGGATTGAGGAGATATAGAAGATGTCTACGTTCGTCTTCATATTGTTATTACTCGCAATTGGAGCTCTTTTTGTCTTCAAACTGTGGCGCAATTCTCCTCAACACAAAGGAGAGGCTGGTGAAGCACATGTGAGTGGCATTTTATCACACCTCCCAGAAGGGTACAACGTTTTGAATAATGTTGTATTAAAAACATTTAATGGGACAACACAGATTGACCACATCGTTGTTTCAAAATACGGATTATTTGCAATTGAAACAAAGAATTATCGCGGCAATATATATGGTAATGACAACTGCCTAGAATGGACACAGATTATTGTAACTGATGTTACGTACAGACGGAAATGGTATAAGACATATTCATATGTTACAAAAAACCATTTCTACAACCCTGTCAAACAATCTCTATCACACACAAAGGCAATAAAGAGAGCATTACACAACTATCCCAATCTAACGATTGTTCCTATTGTGGTTTTTGCTGGTGATGCAAATTTGAACAACATTAACTCAAAGTACCATGTTATCTTTAATGACTATTTACTATCCACAATTCAAAGTTACGCCACACAGTGTATTTCTGATGTCGATGTAGAAAGAATCACGAATACTCTAAAGGAGTGCAATGTTCGAGATGTAATTGGGAAAGACACTCACATTCGTAATGTAAAAGCCGCACAAAGAATACAAAACGACAAAATATCGTCAGGTATATGCCCAAATTGTGGTGGAAAACTCGTTCTTAGAAAGGGTAAATATGGCAACTTCTATGGATGCTCAAATTATCCTAAATGTAAATTCACGACGCAATGAGCAACAAAGTATACCTGACATGGGCTCTTAATCAAGAAGGCGATTTGGTACACGTAGACGAGGTGCCAAATGGCAATGATTGTGGCTGTGTTTGTCCTCATTGCAAAAGCAAACTTTGTGCTAAGAATGGTGGTTCTAAAAAAGAACATCATTTCGCACATTACTCAGGAAGTGATTGTCCTTGGGCCAGAATGACAACTTTACACCTGCTCGCACAACAAATTATCGAAAGAGAAAAAATAATAATGCTTCCTGACTATCAGGGAGAATTCTTTTTTAAGGCTACCAAACAAATAACTTTTGATGAAATACGATTGGAGGAACCCCATGGAAGTCTTCGGCCAGATTGTATCGGAATCAAAAAGGACAAGGAAAATAACGAGCACCCTTTGTGGATTGAAATACTTGTAACACATGAGGTGGATGAGCATAAGCAGAGGACAATAAAAGAGGAAAAAGTATCCTGTGTTGAAATAGATTTGTCTGACATGCTTAAAACCGATTATTCTATTGAAAGCATCACGAAGCGTCTTATTGAGGAGAAAAAAGATAGACGATGGATTAATTGTCCAAAATATGATGAAATCAACTGTCAAAACAAAATAAAATACGAACAAGAAGAAGCCGATAAAGCCCGAAAAGAAGAAGAACAGCAAAAAAAGAAAGAGGCAGAACGTGTACAGATAGAGATTGCCCGCAAGGGGAAAGAAAGGGCTCTACGAGAAAAAGTTAACACTTGGTTTATAGATGGAAATCCTGACGTTTCAAATTTTTTTGTTGCTGAAATTGACAGAGAACCGTTTTATAAAAATGTCCAATACGGAGAAGAAACAAAGAATGTCCTTTTTGGAGCACTAGTGCCAAATCGTGACTTTTTGTTTTACATTGACCATTCCATAAAGAACATGGCATCTCTAAAGTTATTCTACACGTTATTACACTATTATTACGACCAAACTTTTTCTACGGATTTTTCTCAACTGAAACAGAGATTAAGGAAATATCAGTATAAACTAACGTCGTTATCTAAAGAGGAAAAAATACATCTGGAAGAATTAATTTCTCTGCGGACAATATATCTTTTGGAGAAAGAGAGAATGCGTTTTATGTCTTTAAATAATCTGTGCAAAAAGATTATTAAAACATATGTCCTAAAGGAAGAAACTCGTAACGAGGTGTTGATGGTTAGTTCCATTTACTTCCATCATATTGTTGGGTCTAGTGCTCAATCTTTTGGTGAACTGACATGGGATATTATTCAGTATCACCCGCATCTGGCAAATAGTTATCTTACACTCATCAAGAGTCAGGATATGTATCCCAATAACTATTGCTTAGGTAATCGTAATATGTTGGATGAATTGACGTCGTTTGTGAATGATAATGATATTCCATCGAATGAAAGCCTTGATGCCATTCTAAGGACATGTTTTAGTTATGCCTTCAAAAATGAGAAAAGGAAATGGGATGAAAATAACCAAACACCAAAAGAAGAAAAAGATGATTTAATCGGAAAAGCCTGGCAAGAACTGAACGAAATGTACAAAAATGTGCATTAAATCGAATATAAATGATTGACACAATGACACCCGACCAGCGGCACCGGTGTATGTCGCATATCCGCAGCAGGGACACAAAGCCTGAGCTGAAGGTGCGGCGGTGGCTGTGGAGTCACGGGTACCGCTACCGTCTCAACGTAAAGAGCGTCCCAGGAAAGCCCGACATCGTGATGCGCCCCTACAGGACAGCGATTTTCGTCAACGGATGCTTCTGGCACGGACACGGGGTGGCGGAGCCACCAGTTAATAGTTTAGAGATAAAAGTTAATAGTTTAGAATTGGTTAGTTCTGAGTGTTGCAAGATTCCAAATACCAATAGGGAGTTCTGGGTCGGGAAGATACGCCGCAACCAGGAGCGCGACCAAGAGAACTACCGAGTGTTGCAGGAGAACGGCTGGCAGGTGATCGTCATCTGGGAGTGCCAACTCAAGCCCGCCCTCATCGACCACACGATGCGCGAAGTGGAACTGCTGCTGAACAACAACCTCCTGTCGCTCTACAAGCATCACACCCCCATCCCCTACAGCACCGAAGAGGACACCCCGCTCCCGATGGCCGCTGAATCAAATCAACTGTAGCGAATAACCCAATTTTCGCTTACATTCTCATTTTACGTTTGACCTGTTGACCTGCTCACCTCATCTACCTATCCCCCAGCCCCTTCAGCTGATTTTCTCTTTTTTACCATCCCATTTACCATCAGCGCCGGAGGCGAGTGAAGAGTGAAAAGTCTTGCTACGATATCTGCAGGATTACCGCAGGATTACGGCACGATATTCGAACACTCCATTTTTTTACGACCACAAATCTCACGAATCCAACGAATTTCTTTTCCGTTCTTTTCATTCTGATTGAGATAAAAATCCATCGCACGAAGTCAGGAGGAAAAACCAAAAAGGGAGTCAGTAGGCAGTCAATAGCCGGCCGGCACAACAAATGCATTTGCCTTAACTACTGTCTACTTAACTACAAAAATTAATCTTTAACCGTTAACCTTTAACCGTTATCCCCCGCCCACCGGCAGCGCGCCCTTTGACACAACTGAGAAACAAATCAAAAAAAAGTCGTATCTTTGCAATCTGAAACAGACTCGAAAAGGTATGTTATTTGATGTCTGAAAACCAGAAACACAATACCCCCAACCACGAAGACGTTATAACACCATGCATATAGACGAGAAGACAATAAAACAAGCCCTGCAAAACGGCGAGCAGGTGACGAAAAAGATATTTGATTTTCGGATGAAACGACTAATTCTTGCAATTTTCATTTTTCATTTTTCAATTTTCAATTTTAGTCAGGCCTGCACCAACCTTATCGTCGGCAAGAAGGCCTCGAAGGACGGCAGCGTGATGTGCAGCTACAACTGCGACGGCTTCGGTTTCGCGGGGTCGCTGTTCTACAGCCCTGCAGGGCGCCACACTCCCGGCGAGCCGGTGGCTATCCACGGATGGGGCCCGCAGCACGAGGGACAATACGTGAAGCAGGTGGAGTATACCTTGGGCGTCGTGGGGCTGATGAACGAGCGGCAGGTGACCATCGTGGAGAGCACCTTCGACGGTCGTCTGGAGCTGCAGAACCGCGAAGGGCTGCTCGACTATTTCAGCCTGATGCGGCTGGCGCTGCAACGCTCGGCCACTGCCCGCGAGGCCATCCGCTGCATGGCGGAGCTGGTGGAGGAATACGGCTACAACAGCACGGGCGAGAGCATCACCATCTGCGACCCCAATGAGGCATGGATTATGGAGATTGTAGGCAAGGGGCCCGGTCGCAAGGGCGCCGTATGGGTGGCGCTGCGCATTCCCGACAGCTGCATCTGCGCCCACGCTAACCTCAGCCGCATACGGCAGTTTCCGCAAGAGGGATGGGAGTGGAAGGTGGAAAACGGCGAGTGGAAGGTAAAATCACAGAGCGTAAAGAAATTACAGTACTGCAAGAGCATCAACAGCAAGCACCTGGAGTATATCGACAATCGGCGGGTGGAGTGCGTCTATGCTTGGGATGTGGTCGACTTCGCCCGCGAGAAGGGCTTTTATAACGGTCCCGACAAGGAGTTCTCGTTCCGCGACGCCTACTGCCCCATCGACTTCGAGAATGTGCGCTATGCCGACGCCCGCGTGTGGAGCTTCTTCCGCCACCACCGCTCGGATATGGACCAGTATCTGCCTTATATCAACGGCGAGTTCGACAAGTGCGACCACCTGCCGCTGTGGGTGAAGCCCGACGCGCCGCTCTCGCTGCACGATGTGCAGCGCGACATGCGCGACCACTTCGAGGGCACACCGCTGGATATGACTGCCGACATGACCGCCGGCCCCTGGGGGATGCCTATCCGTCCGCTGCCCATGCACTTCAAGGACAGCCAGGGGAATGACTTCTTCCGTGAGCGCCCCATCGCCACGCAGCAGAGCGGTTTCACGATGACCTGCCAGATGCGCTCGTGGCTGCCCGACGACGTGGGCGGCGTCACGTGGTTCAACTGCGACGATGCCGATATGGTGGCCTACGTGCCGCTCTACTGCTGCATCACGCAGGTGCCCGACTGTTTCCGTCCCGAGAACAACCCGCGCACGGAGTTCAGCTTCGAGTCGGCCTTCTGGATGAACAACTGGGTGGCCAACATGGTTTATCCGCGCTATTCGATGATGATTGGCGACCTGCGGGCGGCGCAGCGCGAATTGGAGGACTACTATTTCGCCGACCAGGACAGCGTGCTCCTCGCCGTCAGCAAGATGACCTCCGCCGACCGGCGCGACTACCTGAACAAGAAAAGCATCGCCTATGCCGACCGCATGATGCAGCGGTGGGACAGGCTGGCAAAATACCTTATCGTGAAGTACAACGACCAGGTGGTGCGAAAGGTGGACGAGAACGGCAACTTCCAGCGCTGGGGCTACGACACACCGGGCTACGACCAGCAGTTCATCGATGCCGTCGCTCCCGCCACCGGCGACCGCTACCGCCTGGAGAAAGTCATCGACCGCCGCGAGCGGTAGAAACAATAAAAATCGAGAATGGAAACGACTAAGCAACGCGTAATAGGTATCGGAGAAACGGTCCTTGACAGAGCAGTTGCTGCAGTAGAAGAAATGTTCCTCCCTGCTGTCAAATTTACAAAAAGCGAGCAACACACAAGAGTTTTCCTGTTTCCTCAAAAAAACATTAAGGACATGACGAAAGAAGAAAAGATAGCCGCATGTTACCAACATGCATGTCTGATGTATGAGGATGGAAAAGATACTAACAATCAATCCGTTCGGGAGCGATTTGAACTTGGTAAGAATGATTCGTCTGTTGCTTCTCGAATAATATCAGATACTGTAGATAAAGGTTTTATAAAACCCGCTAACTCGGATGCTACATCAAAAAAATATATGACCTATGTTCCATATTATGCATAGCGGGTTTATTTGCAGAGTAAATCACAATGATTTGTATTGTACTAATAATCAATAGTGTGTTATTTGCAAAGTAAATCAACAGGGTGTTAATAACTTTGATGAAAAAAGTTGATATTGGTTAGGAAATGTATCTATGAAATCCGAATGTGTGAATGCGTGAGTGTAGAAGCGAAAACATTATAACACTATGCATATAGACGAGAAGACAATAAAACAGGCCCTGCTGACGGGCGAGCGGGTAACGGAAAAGAAGAAAGATGTATGATGGAAGAGGGGATATTGGAAAAACGGACAAAAACACGATGTTTTATTTTGGAAAAACGGACAAAATGTGTATCTTTGCATTGTGAAAAACGGACGAATGTATGCTTAAACGAAAGATTGATAGTTACATAGAACAGTTTTACAAGCGGACAAACAAGGCACTGCTAGTGACTGGGGCCCGGCAGACGGGTAAGTCGTTCTCGATACGCCAATATGGTACGACGCACTACGAAAACTTTGTGGAGATAAACTTCATAGAACAGCCCGATGCAGCAGAGATTCTGAAAGGGGCGAAAAGCAGTCAGGACATTCTGGTAAGGCTGTCGCTGCTGACGAGCACGCCGCTGGTGGCAGGAAAGACACTCGTGTTCTTCGACGAGGTACAGGAGTGCCCTGAGATAGTGACAGCCATCAAGTTTCTGGTGGACGAGGGCAGCTATCGCTACATCCTGAGCGGTTCGCTGCTTGGCGTGGAGCTGAAAGACCTGCGTTCTGAGCCTGTGGGCTATATGGACGTGAAGGATATGTATCCGCTGGATCTCGAAGAATTCTTCATGGCGATGGGCGTGTCGGGGCAGGTGATGGACGGTCTGCAAAAGGCCTTCGAAGAGAGGCAACCTGTGGATGAATTTGTTCACAAGAAAATGATGGAGCTGTTCAGGCTCTATCTTATCGTGGGCGGCATGCCTGCGGCTGTGCAGAAATACATCGATACGCATAATCTGCAGGACGTGATGGCAGAACAGCAGGCCATCATCAGGCTCTATAAACGTGACATTACGAAATATGACAAGAACCACAAACTTTATATCGACGAGATTTTCGACCTGATACCGTCGGAACTGAACGCGAAGAACAAGCGCTTTATCCTGAAGGACCTGAACGAGAACCTGAAATTCTCGCGATATGAGAACAGTTTCCTGTGGCTGAAGAATGCTGGCGTGGCGCTGCCTACATATAATGTGGAAGAGCCAGTGATGCCGCTGAAACTGTCGCGCAGCAGAAACCTGTTTAAGTTGTTTCAAAGCGACATCGGACTGTTGGCATGTCAGTATGCCGAAGGTATCCAGCTGCGTATCATCAACGACGAGAAGGGCATCAACTATGGCGCGATTTTCGAGAATGTGGTGGCTCAGGAACTGCAGGCCCATGGCTTCGAACTCTACTACTTCAACAGCAAGAAGCAGGGCGAACTGGACTTCATCATCGAGAAGGACGGCCACACGCTGCCCATCGAGGTGAAGTCGGGCAAGGACTATCAGCGCCACAATGCCTTGAACAACGTGATGGGCAATGCCGACTACGGAATTCCTCGTGCCCTGGTGTTCTGTAATGATAATGTAAGTACGAGCGGAAACATCGTCTATCTGCCCATCTATATGGTTGCCTATCTGAAGAAGGAGGTCATTGGCGAGGTGATTTACGACGTGGATTTGGAGGGGATTGGTTGAG
>LXOW01277523.1_pt1 | contig 10269 bp, 10 predicted proteins | sample 1368591 | NCBI WGS metagenome assembly LXOW01 (sample SAMN04884650, study PRJNA319009) | bovine gut metagenome | isolation source: Cow rumen | host: Bos taurus | place: Italy: Legnaro (PD) | collected 2014-07-09
CAGTGACTGGCAAAGCGGTATTCCATACCGATGCCGCCTAAGAAGCCGAAATCCCAACGCTGATCGCGCTCGCTATCAAACGGGATCTTCTGATCCACATCAGATGTCTTTTCAGAAAGGTTGTTATACACAACACCCTTCATCCGGCTATTGAGCCAATAGCCGCCATAGGCGCCGACATGGCAGAAGCCGCGCAGCTTCTGACCGCCGAAACTGAACGAGGCCATCACTGGCAGCTGCAGGTATGTGTTGGTGACGCTATAGTCAACTTCCTTTAATGTACGCTGCACCTGGTGGTTCTTCTGTACATAGTCGAGTTCGGCACGTACACCCAACCAGTCGAGGATATCGTACTGGCCCATCAGGCCGAAGCCGACACCCCAGCGGTCTTTATATTGATAATCATCGAAGTAATGCTTGTCGATGACATAATGGTTATACAAGCCACCCACGTTGGCACCAATGCGCCACTGGGCAGCAGCCTGCAGCGTGGCAAGGGACGCTAAAGCCAGAAACATAATCTTTTTCATGATGGATAATTTCTTATAATATTGGCGCAAAAATACAAATTAAATTGAAATAAACGAAGGGGGTTCTTGTCGTATATGCCCTCTTGGGGCAAGTGATAAGAGGACTGAGACTACCTCATCAAGGATAATCTCCAGCTTGTTTACCAGATTGGGATCTTCACGGAAGTTGGCTGGAATTTCCTCGTCATTCAAGATACCCTTTACGTCACCGGTTATCTTACCTTCATGCACGGTCAGTTGGAATTTTGAATAATCATTCTGACTGATACCTTTCTTGAGATACATACAGTCGAGCGTGCCTTCCATCTGTCCGTCAATAAAATCAGCTGAAAGAGAACGACTGGTGGTAAAGCCATGTCTTAGAAACTCCCAGTGGCCTTGTTTCATATCATTCTTATACTCACCGTTCGCTTCTGCATATTTGCCCCCACCATACTGATATCTGATCTTAAAGTTGCCATCAAAGATATGACGTTCACCTTCTTCAGAGGGGATATAGGAATAAACAGCTTTGCCTTCGTGATAGATTCCACGAAAGATCTTATGACCCTCAGGGGCCGTTTTAAAACGATCTACTATGCCAGAAATAATTTGCTTCATCGAAAAATCTGGTTTAATTTAGGTGACAATTCCGCTGAGGTGTCAGCGGGATTCCTTTGACTTAAATTCACGATATTTATTTAGGATGTCATTATAAGACTGGTCGTTTAGGAACCAGATGCACGAACTGCCGTCCTTGACCTGTATCTGGCGAGGGTTTCGTATTTGATGGAGGAAATTGAAATTCAGATTGTACTGTTCCTTCTCTTCTTCAGGTACAACGATGAATTGGTAATTTTCGCCACAAAGAATGAAATCGTCGCCTTTGAAACTTGCATTCTCAGCTTCTGTGCGTAACATGCTGGGCACCATCCATCCCACCAGCGGACGCTCCATGTTCCAGTCTTTGGTCTGAACAACGAGATACGACTTGCCTTCGTGGATGATCATCGGCACTGCATGACTCAAACGCTTGGTATATTCAGCGATGAGCATCTCCAAAGCTACTGACTGAGCAATAAATGCCATGTCCATATTCTCGATGCGCTTGTTCTGCGGAGCCATGCTGTTGTCGTTGAAGGCTTCTTGAATCAACGGGAATGCCCGGAGGGGTTGTGCACCTGCCATAAAATAGCCATATACCAGCTTAGTGCCGTTGGTCACTGGGTCGTAACGCCCGAGCTCTTCCTGAAAAGCGTCCATAGCCATCTCCATGTAGTCGAAGCAATTTTCCCAGCTCTGCTTCCACATATAGATCATTCCGAGTGCATAACACGTAAGGCCCTTCAACGTATCCTGTGGTGCAGGATGCTCCTGTGCAATCTTCAGAGCGCGGTTAGCATAGGTCAGTGCGCGGTCCAAATCCTTTTTCTCACCTAAATCGTCTGAAATAAATGAAACAGCGGCCTCGTACTGAACCTTGCCATTTTCCACGTTCCCGTCGGCAAGCTTTGCTTTCTGTTCTGCCAGTTTCAATGCCTGTTCAACTTTGTCCTGAGCATATACTGTAGTTGTCATGGTGCAGCAAAGGACGGCTGCAAAGGCTGCGATTAAGCGAGCACAAAACGAGCTTGTTCGTTTTGTCGAGCGTGAGCAGGCTCGACCGCAGGTCAATGTCATCATAATCTGTTTCATTGTCTTTATAAACGACCGCCGCTTAGAAGAGCGGCAGTCGTCACCTTTATACTAGATTACTTCCAGCTGCCTTCCGAGTACTTGCCGTTGGCATCGAAGTTGTAAAGAATCTTCTCGATATTGCCGCCTTCATCACTGAGCCATTCGGGTATATCAGAGCCATGAATGCTATAAGATCCCGCATGGCTAGAAGCAAATACGTCAATAATTCCGTCTTTGGCATCCAGAGTTTGGTAGCCATAAGCAAGCGAGGATTTTACGCTGATCAGATCAATGGTGGCGGGGTCAACACCATCCTTCAGCTGTGCCTTCAGACGTACGCCGAGGGTAGCGGGTAAGCTGGCCTTGATCTTTTTTTCCCACTTGGCCTCTTTCAACGGTTCGCTTTGTAACTTGCCGTCGGCATCGTAATAATCGACGGTAAGGTCGAAATACTGAATCAAGTCATCACCTACGGACAGAGTGGCATTCAGGGATGCTGCCACGGGCTTGTAGTCGTCACCGCCACCTTTACTGCCGTTGTCATCGTCGTCACCGCATGCAGTGAGCGTAGTACTCATAACCAAGGCGCACATCACTGTCAGTGCTGCCCCAAAAAAATGTTTGAAATTCATGTTGTAATGTATTGTATTAAATGATATGTATCAAATTGTTTATTCTGTGATGTTCAGTTCCAACTCATAGCGGAAGTTCACCATGAGGCCCTCGCCTTCGGGAAGCTCTGGCAGAGGGCTACCAGTAAGCTTGCGTTCAAAGATCAGAGTCAACTTGTAGGGGTCATCAGGCTCAGTGGTATCGCCATAAGTCTGGACGAGCAATTTGCCATCTTCCGTTAACTTGGCATTGCGAAAATCGCCATAGTCACAGAATGTATTATCACCCAACCTATTGTTTGGCCATTCACTGAGATTGAACTGCGCGATGACGGCAGGATTGAGAATCAGCTCATTATTCTCATTCAGATCAGACTGCTTCACTGTCAGGACCTCTTTCTGTTCAATCTTTGGCAGATATTCAAGATGAAGTTCCGATGACAGTTCCTCGCCATAAATGTTTGTCAGAAGAACAGTTATGTCCGTACCCCATGAATAAGCATGATAGTCCTCGAAAAGTTCAATCAATTTCTGAGTATCCTCTGCACCTAGCGTCAGCTTGATATAGCCGTTGTCGGCCAGATGGCTAGCATCAACTATGAACATGTCGTTAGATACTCGTACATCGGTAATTGTGGAGAGGTCATAGAACTTTGTTTCGCCTTTCTCATCTTTGTAGGCGCTGTTAACGGCAATACAGATGGGCAATACATCCTGGGTGTTGAGTTTGTAGAATGCCTGGGGAGCAGCATCCAACGTCACGACATCAGCCATAGCAACACGCTTTTCCGGCTTCGGATCAACGGGGTTATCACTCTGTGAGCACGATGTGAGGCCCACTGTCACAGTCATTGCGCAGCAAAGGACGGCTGCGAGCGTCATCATAATCTTTTTCATTGTCTTATTAATTAAATGTTGATAAAAAGTGTTGATATCGACGGCAAAAATACAGAGTTTCCGAATTACTTTGACTTATCTTCTACCTTAGACAATTCGAAGGTGACGATGTAGGTGCTGCCGTCCCCTTTTTGGCGAAGTGCGGTCCATGTCATTACACCGTTCTCTATGGATTTAATCTCCCACCATTCGCGGTTTTCCTGCTGACCTTCGCCCGAGTTCTTCCATCGAGTGCAGAGAAGATTTCCGTCTACGAAATACTCTGCGAAATCGTCTTCGCTAGGCACCCACTCGCCAGCGTCATTCTGACTATAATAGACGAAAGTGCCATCAACCTTATATTCCAAGCGAGCCTCATGATCTTCCCATGTACCGAGGATTGCCTCGCTATAGTCGCAGATGACCTTTGTGAAACTCATAGTACCCTCTCCGGAAGCGTCCAGTTTACCATCAATATACCTAATGATTTTCCAATTCGCTTCCATTTCTTTATCATTGATGGAGGTTACATCCAGTTCTAAGACTCGAACTCTATGCTCGTCTAAAGAATCGATGAGGGTCACCTTTTTGCCATTAATGGAAACATCAACTTCTCTATGTACATCCCACGCAGACTCACTTTCATCTGTATGAATTGATGGGCTCATGTAGGCTTTGGTATCAGAGAGAAAGGTGAATACAGTCTTCTCATTGGTCGGAAGGGATAGTCCCTCCGTTTCTTCCATTAACCATTGCCCGATAATCTTTTCAGCGAGGTTATCGGTAGGATCTACAGGATCGTCGTTTTTACTACACGATGTGAATACTGTTGTACCGCAGATAAGGACGGCGATCATTAACCATTGCTTCATTATTTCCATTGTAACATTTTTTAAGAATAAGTAACTTTTTTAATCATGTATTCTTTCTTCTTCAGGCATGGGCAACTCAAAGTGCAAATCTGACGGGCAGAACACGTTGGGCCATTGGCGGTTGAGACGGAGCCAGCGGCTCTAATTTAAATGATACCTGCTCTTTTCAGCTTCTGGCGCTGTTCCTCGTTCTGACGGATAAAGCGCTCGATGAAGACGTTCTGGTCACCAATGCGCCAACGCTGGTATATAATAATGGCCACAAGTACGAGCACCACCACGATGAAGGCGGCAGCAAGGGCAACTGTTAAGACAAGTGTTATATCCATACGTTTTGTGATTTGATTTCGACGGCAAAATTACAAAGACTTAGAAAAATGTCAGTCCCACGGTAGGAAAATAAAGTCTCAAAACGAGAAAAAGTAAGCCTGACATAGACTGCCAGGCTTAATAATATCGATGAAATGGGCGATTTTTGTGGTCTCGACTATACAAGTCAAGCATTCTCTCTCGCTGCTAACCGAAATTCAGATGGCGACATGCCATAGGCATCACTGAAGACACGGAAGAACGAACTGCGAGAGAATCCGGAGAGTTCGGCAATGACGGTCACGGCATCTGTTGTAGTTGCCAGCAGTCGGGCGGCATAGCGCAGGCGGTACTCGTTGAGGAAGCCGTTTACGCTCTTACCATTGGTACAGGTGCTGATGGCATCGGTGACGTAGTGCTCATTGGTGCCGAGGAGCTGAGCCAGGCGGTTGCGATCCAGATCGGTGTCGGTATAGATATGGTCGGGGCCATCCATGAGATCGCAGATGCGACGGAAGAGCTGTTGATTAGCTGTCAGGTTTTCTTCGGACTCTGCTTTTAACTGCTCGATGGCCTGTTGCTGTTCCTGCTCGCGTTGCTCTATATCAGCCAGTAGTCGGCGGTTCTTCTCAAGGAGCACCTTATTATATTGGCGTGCACGCCAGAACAGGTAACCAATGAGCAGGATGACGAGGAGGGCTGCAAGAAGCAGAACACGATGGATGCGGGTCTCGCCTTTAGCTTCGTTCAGCGCCAGCTCCTTCTCGTGGGTCTGATAGATGACAGCCAGTTCTGCCGCATCGTTCTGCTTCTGCCAGACGAGAGCAGAGTCGATGGCAGCGCTGATACTGTCGGCAAGTACCAGTGCGTCGGCATTCCTGCCAACCTTGCGGTAGGCGGAGTAGCGTGGAGAGAGGCGGGTAGCGATGTTGTCGAATGTCATCTTGGCGCCGTCGGTAGCCAGATAAGTGCTGTCGAGCTGCTCATACCAATAGGCCGCCTCGTTATAGCGACCTGCTGCCATCAGGTATTCGGCAGCCTCGGTATAGCCTCTTGGCTCCATCAGACGGCTGTGGGGAATGGCAGCGTAAGTGGCGGCAGCATCGGTAGCATGGCCCGATTCTTGCAAGTACAGTGCCCGTATAAGGTCAACATGGCCTTTCCATTCCTCAATCACCAGCGAGTCGACCTGTTCTTGCTCAGCGAGGACTAGTCCTTGAGCGCAGCGGTCAAGCCAAACCTGAGCACCTTCGATGTCGCCTGTTGTATGGTGAATATCGGATATGTTCATACAGGCCCAGGCCATCTCCCAGCCTTTCCTACTCTCATGATCGGTGTTTTGTTGTACTGCCTCATAGGCTTTCTGCCCCGTAAGCTTTGCTTCGTTGTACTGTTGCAGTTGCAGCTGGGCTTCCGCCATGAGCATCAGCAAAGCAGACTCAACGTTTTTGGGGAACGCCTCGTTTCCTTCTGCCTGATGTAGCAGGTCGCTGATGACGTTTAGGGCACCTTCTGTATCGCCCCGACGAAAGCGCAAATATGCCAAGCGATAGCCCGCATCAGTATAGGTATACCAATCCTGCGAAGGATCTGAGGCATAACTTTCGTAAGCCTTCTTATAGTAATGCTCCGCTATCTTCATCTGCCACCCTTGGTCGTAAGCAAGTCCCCGCAAGTAGTCGGCCTTTGACGTACCGATGATATTCTCTGCCTCAATGCTGTCGAGGACGGCCAGGGCGCGGTTCAGATCCTTAGCCTGATAGGCCTCGTAATACCGCTGCTGCGCGGTTTTTGCCTTCTCGTTATCCGACGTTCCTTTCCCTGTACACCCCACTGTCAGAGCCAGCACGGCACAAAATATAAGATTGTATATTCTGTTAAATCCCATAATCGGGTGCAAAGGTACGAATAATCCCGCAAAGCACAAAATTCTAAGCCAATCAATTTATCGCCGCTGTTGTCATATTATTGCCAGATTTCCAATATTATTCTTCGATATGGTCTATAATATGCAAGAAATGATTCACCCCACCATAACATGAATTAACATCTTTTTGGACTGTCGGTTTTGTATTACACTCAATTTTTCATATCTTTGCAGTATGATTGAACGATGGTGGCGACGAATGGGGCTGAGTATCGTGGTCAGCATGCTGACCATAGTGTGCTGGGGGCAGACCTTTTCTCTGGTGCAGAAGTCAGATAGTCTCTATCTGTTGACGCTGACCACCGACTCGATGACCCATCAATGGACCTTGTCTTATCCCGTCTATCGGATGGAGACGGGTGATGTGGATGGCAATGGAACCATCGAGGCACTGGTGGGTGTGATCAAGGCCACCCGCTTTTATCCCGAGAAGGGTAGGCGACTGTTTATATTCAAGAACTACGAGGGACTGGTGAGGCCGATGTGGCTGGGGTCGAAGTTGGGTGGCACGCTGCAGGACTTCCATTTCCGCGATGGGAGGGTGCGCAGTCTGGAGACCAATGTCAAAGGACAATTCACGGTGGCAGAATACCGTTGGGATGACTTCGGCATGGCCTTTGAACGTTACCTGATCAGAGATGCCGATGAGGCAGAAGCAAGACGAATATTTGAACCGTAAACTATAAGTGTGATGAAGATGAAGAAGATTTTTGTAACCATGTTGTGCCTGATGGCCTTGACGGCTACGGCACAGAAAGCACAACGTGTGATGGTGCCTGGCAAGGGTGGCATCGACGTGGAGCAGTTGAACAAACGTGTGAACCTGAATCAGGACATCTCGCAGCTGAGTCTGACAGAACTGCGCGTGCTTCGTAACAGTTTCTATGCCCGAGAGGGCTTCCCTTTCCGCGACGCTTTCCTGCGTGGTGTGTTCCAGTGTACCTCATGGTACGACTCGCTGATGTGGGCACGCTGGGCCAAGGTGGAGGATCTGATGACGGGCTATGAGCGTGATGACTACTATAAGGCCGACGGCAAGGTGCCCTTCAAGATCAGTAAGCCGGAATATGCGTTCATCAACAAGTTGCAGGCGCGTGAGAAGGAACTGAAGGAGCAGAACTTCAAACCCCGTGTGGATGGTCACCGAGTTAATATGGATAATGTGGTGAACGCCATGCAGATGACAGAGCTTGATCCCCGCCTGAAGGATAAGCTGGGGCGTAACGGCTTTGCCATCGTACCCGCCCAGCATAACCAATTGTTCCAGGTGTATGAGACCAACGACTATACGAACTTCCCCAACTTCGTGACGACTGATCTCTATCTGCAACTCTATCATCTCTATTTCGACTGTCTGTTGCGCGACATCGAACAGGAGAAACTCCACGACGTGGTACTGCAGCTGTGTGAGCGAGGACGGCAACTGACCAATGGTACGACACCGGAGCAGCAGTGGCTGAAGACCTACTTCGATGTGGGCTATGCCCTGATCAAAGGCGAGAAGGGTGCTGCGGGTACAGTGGCCGACGAGGTGGAGAAGGTGAATGCGGCGAAAATCGCAAGGTCTGAATACCTCGGCTACATCGAAACACCTTTCACATATCCGTTGTTCCGTCCGCGTGGTCACTACACCCGCAACGATACGCTGAAGACCTACTTCAAGGCGATGATGTGGTTGCAGACGGTACCTTTCGGTACAGATAACCCCTCGCAGTTACAGACGGCCCTCGTGTTGGCTGAACTCACGGCGGAAGATGCCAAGATGCGTGAACTGTACCAGCAACTGTATGAACCCATGACGTGGCTCTTCGGTGCACCCGACAATATCACCATCATGCAGGTGTATGAGTTGATGAAGGGGCGCAAGGCCAGTGAACTGCTACAGAACAAGAAGGCGATGGAACAGTTGCGTGGGGAGATAGAGACACTGGCCAAGAAGCAGACGCGTATCCGTCCGAAGTTCGAATACACCAGTCCGTATAAGATCAACCTCCTGCCCCAGCGCTATATGCCTGACAGTGAGGTGCTGCAGGAGATGGTGGATTACGATAACACCCCTACCCAGAGAGCCTTGCCGAAGGGTCTCGATGTGATGGCTTCGATAGGTGTGGCATCTGCGGAGCGCATCCTTTTGGAAGAGTTGCAGGAAGCCCAGCAGTGGGATGGTTTCGTGGCTGCTCTGAGTAAGATGAAGGAGCGNNAACGATACCTGTAAGGGTTATCCTTACTTCATGCTCACACCCGAATGGCAGAAGAAAGACCTGAATGCCGCTTTGGCCTCGTGGGCTGAATTGAAACACGATGCCATCCTCTATGCCAAGCAGCCCTTCGGAGCAGAGTGTGGCGGAGGCGGTCCCCCAGATCCTGTGGTGACGGGTTATGTGGAGCCCAACGTGAAGTTCTGGCGCAAGGCCATCAGTCTGTTGCAGGCAACAGCCGACGTGTTGGAGCGTTACCACCTGACCACCGAGAAAGGTGAGAATGCCACCACCCGTCTGAAGGAGGAGGCTGAATTCCTATTGCGCGTCAGTGAGCGTGAGTTGACTGGCAGGAAACTGGATGAGTCTGATTACGATGAACTGAAACATATCGGTGCGACGTTTGAGAATATCTCACTCGACCTGGTACGTGACAAAGACATGTACCTGATGGGCTGGGATGATGTGGAAGGCACTGACCGTAAGGTGGCACTCATTGCCGATGTCTATACTGCCAATGCCGACAATAACCCTGAGAAGAGTGTGATGTATGTGGGTGTGGGTCTGGCTGACGAGATCTACTGCATTGTAGAGGTGGATGGCTACCTCTGGCTGATGCGAGGTGCCGTGCTCTCTTACCGTGAGACCAAGCGTCCTATAGATATGCTGAGACTGACTGACGAGGAATGGCAGAAGACTATGGAGACAGATCCTGAGGAGGGTCGCCCCGTCTGGATGCAGGATATCATCGTGCCCCTGAAGGAAGTGCCTCATTCGAATGAACGTTTCTTCTATAGTACTGGCTGTTAGCTCGTTTGTCATCACACTGACGGGTGACATCCTGCTCGACCGCGGGGTGCGCCAGGTGGTGGAGCAGAAAGGCATTGACCAGCTGTTCTCTGCGGAGATCGACTCCGTGTTCCGTACCTCCGATGCTGTGGTGGGTAATCTGGAATGCCCCGCTACGAAGATCCATGCCCCTGTGTTCAAACAATATATCTTCAGGGCAGAGCCCGAGTGGTTGGGTGACCTGAAGCGGCATGGGGTGACCCATCTGAATCTGGCGAACAACCACAGCATTGACCAAGGACGTAAGGGGCTGATAGACACCAAGGTACAGATCCTCAAGGCAGGAATGACTCCCATCGGGGCAGGACAGAATCTGACGGAGGCTGCTGAGCCCGTACTGATTACTGACCAGCCGCGAAAGGTGTGGCTCATTGCCTCGTTGCAATTGGCACTGGAGAACTTTGCCCGTTTGCCGGATCAGCCCTGTGTGAGTCAGCAGAC
>LXOW01232285.1_pt1 | contig 10268 bp, 8 predicted proteins | sample 1368591 | NCBI WGS metagenome assembly LXOW01 (sample SAMN04884650, study PRJNA319009) | bovine gut metagenome | isolation source: Cow rumen | host: Bos taurus | place: Italy: Legnaro (PD) | collected 2014-07-09
TTGGACGTTCCCTGCTCGATCACCGAGGCTCCGATCACGGGGCCGATGGCGTCTACCACCACACCTTTAACCTGGTATCCGCCTTGGGCGAATACAGTAGCGCAGGCTGCCAGGAGCACTGCGAGTGCGGTTAAAATCCTTTTCATGTAGTGTTTGGTTATAATAGGTTATTTGATTTTAATGAATTTCACGCTGCAGGCTCCCAATACCAGGAAGACGCCGGCGACCATGAGCATGGCCGGCTGGCTGCCGCCCACCAGGGACAGCACCAGACCGCCCGTTGCCGCCGCCACAATCTGCGGCAGGCAGATGGTCCCGTTGAACAGGCCCAGGTAGCTGCCCATGTACGGGCTGCCCTCCAGGGCGTTGGTCAGGAGGGTGAACGGCAGGGCCAGCATGGCCGCCCAGGCGAAGCCGATGAGGAAATAGCTGACGAACAGCACGTACTGGTTGTGGATGAACATCACGGAGGCGAAGCCCACGGCGCCGATCAGGAGGCTCACCACATAGGCCAGCTTCAGGTTCTTGAAGCGCGGCAGCACCGCGGCCCAGACCAGCGAGCCCACCGCCTGTACGGCGAACAGCACGCCCACCCAGTTGCCGGCGGTCTGATAGGCTTCCGAAGCCGTATCGGCCGTATGCCACACGTTATGGGCGATGGCGCCGTTGGTGTAGGTCCACATATAGAGGAAGGCCGCCCAGCAGAAGAACTGCACCAGGCCTACCGTCCAGAAGGTCCCGGGGGCCTTGGTGAGGAGCTTCAGCAGGCCCTCGGAAGGCTGCTGGGCCTTCTTTTCCAGGTCGATGCCATGGAAGGCGGCGTATTCTGCCGGAGGCATCTCCTTCACGCGGAGGAAGGTGTACAGCACGCAGAGGATGAGGATGGCGGCGCCGCAGTAGAAGCTCCAGATGACGCTGTCCGGCACCACGCCCTCCGGGGCGGTGTTGGCAATGCCGATCCAGGTAAGGAAGATGGGCAGCAGGTAGCCCACCAGGGAGCCGGCGTTGCACAGGAAGCTCTGGATGCTGTAGGCCGTGGTCTTCTGCTCCTCGTTCACCATGTCGCCCACCATCATCTTGAAGGGCTGCATGGCGATGTTGATGGAGGTGTCCAGGAAAATCAGGGAGAACAGGCCGAACCACATGGCCATGTTCAGGCCCAGGAACACCCGTGCGCTGAAGTTCAGGCTTCCTGCGTTGGGGAGGAAGATCATCACCAGCACGGCGATGAGCGCGCCCACCAGCAGGTAGGGCTTGCGGCGTCCCATCCCGCACCAGGTACGGTCACTGTACTTGCCGATGAGCGGCTGCACGATCATGCCCATGAGCGGGGGCAGGATCCAGAAGAAGCTCAGCTGGTGAGGGTCGGCACCGAGGGTGGCGAAAATGCGGCTGATATTGGCGCTTTGCAGGGCATAGGCAATCTGCACGCCGAAAAAGCCGAAGCTCAGGTCCACCAGCTGGCGGAAAGTCAAGTCACGTTTTTGAGACATTGTGTTAGTAGTTTTAGCCATATGGCGTGCGCAAAAATAAGGATTTGGCCGAATACATATATATACGCGTGCGCAAAAGGATGCTGAATGGATAATTTTTTGCGACGAACGGAATTTCTGACTACCTTTGCCCCATGAGAATGACACGCACCGGCTGGATCATTCACGGCTTCGCGCTCCTGCACGCAGCCGTCACCGCCGTCTGCACCTCCCTGGGCATCCAGGACGGCCTGTTCCTCACGGCCCTCACCATGACCCTCGCCACCATCCTGTGTTTCCGGGAAAACCTTACCGTGGAAATCACCATATCGGCCCTGATCCTGGTGAATATCATCGGCTTCGTCCTGGGAACTTTCGGCGCGCAGCTGCTGGTGCAAACCCTGCCGCCCGTGTGGCAGCACGCGCTGTCCACCTTCCTGGTGACGGAAATCCTGGGATGGTCGCTATATGCCTTCGCGCACAGGGTGTCCCCGGGCGGCGCGGCCGGATATGAGCGCGAACAATCCTGGTACAAAAACGCCGGCTGGCTGGTGGGCGCCATCGCCCTCATTTTCGGCATCCGCGTGTACCTGAACGTCCTTTTCTCCGGCACCCTCCTCCTGGAGAATTCCGGTGCCATGCTGGTCCTGATCCTCATCACGGTGGTGTCCCTGATGTTCATGGTCAACTTCGCCCTCCGGATGCAGCGGGAAGTTTCGGCCCAGCGCACCCGCCGCCACCAGGCCGAATTCCGCTACATGACCCTCAAGCACCAGGTGAACCCGCATTTCCTGTTCAACAGCCTCAACGTGCTGGATTCCATCGTCCAGGACGGTACGCGGGAAGAGGCCAGCGACTACATCCAGAAGATGGCCACCCTGTACCGCTATCTGATGAAGAACGAAGGGAAGCGTCTGGTCCCGCTGGCCGAAGAAATCGATTTCGCCCGGACCTACCAGCAACTGATGCAGATCCGCTTCCCGGAGGGGCTGGTGATAGAAGACCTGATCGGCCCCGTCCCGCCCGAGGGCTGGATTGTCCCCTGCACCCTGCAGCTGCTGGTGGAAAACGCCGTCAAGCACAACGTGGTATCGGCCGGGCAGCCTCTGGTCATTCACGCCAGCACCGACGGCCGCCATATCATCGTAAAAAACAACCTCAACCCAAAAATCACCCCAGTGGCCGGCCCTTCCGGCATCGGCCTGCAGTATATCCGCAACCAGTACCGGGACATTGCCGGGGAGGAGATTGAAGTGGTGGAAACGGCTGATTCTTTTTCCGTTACCATTCCCATCATCTCGGAATCCGAAGATTTTTTCGTACCTTTGCACCATAAGAACGGCCGCGTATGAAAGCACTGATCATAGAAGACGAACCCCTCGCCCAGGCTCACATGACCCGTCTGCTCACCGAGAACTTCCCGCAGGTGGAAGTGGTGGGGGCCGTGGGGTCGGTCACCGAGTCGGTCCAGTGGCTGTCTTCCCACCCGGCGCCGGATGTGATTTTCATGGATGTGGAGCTCAGCGACGGCCGCAGCTTCGACATTTTTTCCCATATGGACGTTCCCTCGCCCGTAATTATGACCACTGCCTACGACCAGTACGCCATCCAGGCCTTCGAGGTGAATGCGGTGGACTATCTCCTCAAGCCCATCGGCCTGCCGGATCTGCAGCGCGCCATTTCCCGCGTGGCCTCCGGAGAGGCCAGCAAGCCCTCCAGCAAGGCGGTCCGCAACCTGATTGAGCAGGTGCGCAAGGAAAAATTCCTCATCCGCCTGAACGACCGCATCGTGCCCGTACGCACCTCGGATATCGCCTATTTCTATTCGGAGTCCAAGAATTCCTATATCGTCACCAACACCGGCACTTCCTACGTCATGGACGATTCCCTGGACGCCATCGCCGGCACTCTGGAGCCATCGGCCTTCTTCCGCATCTCCCGCAGCTGCATCATCTCCGAAGGGGCCATCGACTCCGTGTCCCGCCTCATGGGCGGCCGCCTGCGGGTGTCCCTGCGCCGCAACCTGCCGGAACTCACCGACTTCACCGTCTCCCGCGCCCGCGTGGACGATTTCCTCTCCTGGCTGGAACGCTAATCTTGAGCGGCACAAAAAGCGGCTTTTTTGTGTCACTACCCCCTGTTTTCCCCCTGTAGCGGCACAAAATCGGCCTTTTTTGTGCGGCTNNTGTTTTCCCCCTGTAGCGGCACAAAATCGGCCTTTTTTGTGCGGCTGTCGGCTAAGTTTTATTATTTTTGCAACCATGCAAGCAAAAGCCGCCCTTCAATCCATGCGCCTCAGGACCCTGCCGCTCTCCATGGCCGGGGTGCTGCTGGGCATCCTCCTGGCCGTGGCCGACTGGAAGGTAGACCTCTGGGTCGCCATCCTGATCGTTCTCACTACCGTCTCCCTTCAAATCCTGTCCAACCTGTCCAACGAGTTGGGCGATGTGCTCCGCGGAACTGACACCGCCGAGCGGCAAGGGCCGCAGTACGGACTTAATGGCGGCGGTCTCACCGTTGCCGAGATGAAGCGACTGATCGGCTTGTTCGTAGGGTTGTGCGTGATTTTCGGCGTCCTCATGACCTGGCGGGCCTTCGGTACCTTGTGGGACCTGACGGCCATCCTGGTTTTGATTATGGGCGGCGCTGCCATTGCGGCGGCCATGAAGTACACCCTGGGGCCCAACCCCTACGGCTACCGGGCCAAAGGGGACATCTATGTATTCCTTTTCTTTGGGCTGGTTTCGGTACTGGGCGCTTATTTCGTGTGCACCCGCGGGGTGGGCCTGCACTGGAAACTGCTGCTGCCGGCGTCGGGCGTGGGTTTCTTCAGCGTGGGGGTCCTCAATGTGAACAACATCCGGGACATGAAAACCGATGCCGCCACACGCACTACGGTTGCCATCAAACTGGGCACTCATAAAGCCCGCGTGTACCAGACGGTGCTCATCGGCCTGGGCTGGGCCTGCATGACGGCTTACTGCCTGCTATGCTGGCCGTCCTGGTGGCACTGGATGTGGGTGATCACCTTGCCGCTGTATGTCAGGCATTTACATATGGTCTGGACACGGGAAGACCGCGGCCTGGATCCGGCCCTTCCCCTGCTGGTGCTGTCCACCTTTTCCCTCTGTCTTCTGATGGGGCTGGGGTTCTGCATCTATTTAATCTGATTCTTGGCCACCAGCGGGAACAGCTTATTTACCTCTGATAAAGGGAGTTTGAGCAAACGGGCTATCTGTCCGTTGGATGCGTAGTATTTGTTTTTCAGTTCAATTGCCAGCTGTTGCCTCCCTTTCATTTCCAAGGAAGAAGGGGTTTCAGCTTTGAATGCTTCCCGGCACAATTTGTATAGGATCGGATATAGTTCTTCATCTGGCAGTTGGGGTTTTTCTCCATATTTCAGTGCCGTCTCTACCTGCGCCTCCACATTTTTCAAGATACTATAAACAAATTGACGGGCATTGTCGTAGAACGACATGGCTTTTTTGTAATCCACAAAACTCCAACTTTGCGCCACCCCGTCTTTGAAATGTAATCTGGCGTCTATGGAAGTAATACTTCTGGACTGTGTTATTGCGCGTATTTCCCGTACTTTCAGTTTATCGCCGGCTATCCCGTCAGTCGTCAGACAGGGATTGAAGTACAAATTCCCGCTGGACCACGGGTCGGCAAACACATTCACATCGGGCATGACGACAAAAGCATTGCGAATAACATATGCAAGCTCATTTCGGAATTGTCTTACGGTCTCTATGAGTGTCAAGCCGGGTGCCATTCCCGTCAAATCGATGACTCTCCCATGGTATCGGTAGTAGGTTTGCAACAGCTGTCTGAATCTGTCATAAAAGCGTTGAATCTGTTTAGGTAATCCTTCCAGAATGAAATGAAAATGATTGGACATAATCGCGAATGCCAGGAGTATGCAAGGGCTTTCCGTAATGGCGACGGCAAGGAGATTCAACACGGTCACACGCTCTTCTGGAGATTGGAAAAAAGTATCCGTCTCCAAAGGTTTTGTGTAAAGATGATAGATGGGACCCGCCTCCCTGAACGCTTTTTCGGCGGACGATTCAAAATAACTCATATACAAAGTTACAGACAAGAATTCGTCTCCGTATTGTGGAAATGGGTAGAAGGGATTAAAATCGTCATTCAGGGATGAAAACCACCCAATCGTAAGAAAAAAATACAAATCTTACGATTTAGCCGCACAAAAAAGGCCGATTTTGTGCCGCTACAGGGGGATAACGGGGGGTAGTGACACAAAAACGCCGCTATTTATGCGCCTGGAGGAGAAAGAATACAATAAATTGCCGTATCTTTGCAACCTATGAAGAATATCCGCAACTTCTGCATCATCGCGCATATTGACCACGGGAAATCCACCTTGGCCGACCGCCTGCTGGAACTCACCCAGACCCTGAGTGAGCGGGAGATGGCCGCCCAGGTGCTGGACGACATGGATCTGGAGCGGGAAAAGGGCATCACCATCAAGAGCCACGCCATCCAGATGGATTACCTGCGGGACGGGGAGACCTATCGGCTGAACCTGATTGACACGCCCGGCCATGTGGACTTCTCTTATGAGGTGTCCCGTTCCATTGCCTCCTGCGAGGGTGCACTGTTGGTGGTGGATGCTTCGCAGGGCATTCAGGCCCAGACCATTTCCAACCTGTACCAGGCCATTGACCACTCCCTGGAGATTATCCCCGTGCTCAACAAGATTGACATGGACAGCGCCCAGCCGGAAGTGGTCACGGATCAGATATGTGACCTGCTGGGCTGCGACCCGGAGGAAGTGCTGCGGGTATCGGCCCGAACCGGCGAAGGCGTGCAGGCCGTGCTGGATGCCATCGTGGACCGGGTGCCCTGCCCCAAGGGAGACCCCCAGGCCCCGCTTCAGGCTCTCATCTTCGACTCCGTCTTCAACCAGTTCCGCGGCATCATCGCCTACTTCAAAGTGGTGAACGGATGCATCAAAACGGGTGACAAGGTAAAATTCTTCTCCACCGGCAACGAGTACGAGGCCGAGGAAATCGGCAACCTGAAACTCAAACTGAACCCCACCGGAGAGGTCCGTGCCGGGGATGTGGGTTATATCATCACGGGCATCAAGGCTGCCGTGGAAGTGAAGGTGGGCGACACCATCACCCATGTGGATGCACCTTGCAAAGAAGCCATCGCGGGCTTCGAGGAAGTGAAGCCGATGGTGTTCGCCGGCCTGTATCCGGTAGACGCCTCCAAGTTCGAAGAGCTCCGTGCCACCTTGGAAAAATTCCAGCTGAACGACGCTTCCTTCACCTACGAGCCGGAGAGTTCCCTGGCCCTGGGTTTCGGCTTCCGCTGCGGCTTCCTGGGCCTGCTGCACCTGGAGATTGTGCAGGAGCGCCTGTTCCGCGAGTTCAACATGGACGTCATCACCACCGTGCCCAACGTGTCGTACAAGGTATACACCACTAAGGGTGAAGTGCTGGACGTACACAACCCCAGCGGCCTGCCGCCGGCCACCATCATCGACCATATCGAAGAGCCCTATATCCGCGCCCAGATTATCTCCAAGGCCGATTTCTACGGCCCCATCATGAAACTGTGCATGGACAAGCGGGGCACGCTCATCGGCCAGCATTACATTACCACGGACCGCGTGGAGCTGAACTACGATCTGCCGCTATCAGAGGTGGTCTTTGACTTCTACGACAAGCTGAAGTCCATTTCCAAGGGCTACGCATCCTTCGATTATCACGTGACGGATTTCCGTCCGGCTCGGCTGGTGAAGCTGGATATTCTTCTGAACGGAGACCCGGCCGATGCCCTCTCCACCCTCATCCATGAGGACCACGCCTACGACTTCGGCCGCAAGATCTGCCTCAAGCTCAAAGACCTGATTCCCCGCCAGCAGTTCGACATCGCCGTTCAGGCGGCCATCGGCGCTAAAATCATCGCCCGCGAAACCGTGCGCCAGGTGCGCAAGGACGTGACGGCCAAGTGCTACGGCGGCGACGTCACCCGCAAGCGCAAGCTGCTGGAAAAACAGAAGGAAGGCAAGAAGCGCATGCGTCAGATCGGCACCGTCCAGGTGCCCCAGAGCGCTTTCATGGCCGTTTTGAAACTGGATTAGCTATTTCACCTCCAGCACTACGATAGAGGCGGCCGGAAGGGTGAGTCGCAGGGTTTTCCCGGAGATTTTCGCATCCTTGTAGGGCTTCGGCGCCACAGCCGGGGCCTTCCCGAAGTCGTTATACGCATTCAGCCGGTCGGCCTGCAGGATTTCGCCCGAAACCTGCCCGGGCCGGAGGGCGTCGAAGGCCAGCTCCACCGTCACGGCCTTGTCGGCCCGCGGATTGGCCAGGCTCAGGTGCAGGGCACCGGCGGCGTCGCGGGAAGCGGCTGCACTGAAATCCTCCATAATACGTCCCTCGGCCGATACCAGCGTGCCGCAGGACACGTCCACCGGTACGCGCAGGGCATTCTGGTGCACCCCGAACATCCGGAACACGTGATAGGTAGGCGTGAGCACCATCCGGGACCCGTCCGTCAGGATCATGGCCTGGAGCACGTTCACCAGCTGGGCGATGTTGGCCATCTTGAGCCGCTCGGCATAGCGGGGAAAGATGTTCAGGTTGATGGCAGCCACCATGGCATCGCGCAGGGTGTTCTGCTGATACAAGTGGCCGGGGTTGGTGCCGGGCTCCACGTCGAACCAGGTGCCCCACTCGTCCAGCAGCAGCGCCACCCGCCGCTCCGGGTCGAAGGCATCCATGATGGCGATGTGGTTGCGCAGCAGCTCGTCTATCTCGGCCGTACGGGCCAGGGTTACGTAATAGTCCTCCTTCGCGAAGTCCGTGGCCGATCCCTTGTTCTCCCAGCTCACCGTATAGTGATGGATGGACAGTCCGTGCATGTTCCAGCGGGCGTTCTGCATGAGGGTACGGGTCCAGTTGTAATCGTCGTCCGAAGGACCGCAGGCTACCTTGAACAATTCATTTCCACCGTGATTGCGGGCATACAGGGCATAGCGCTTATAGACGTCGGAATAATATTGGGCCGTCATGTTGCCGCCGCAGCCCCAGTTCTCGTTGCCTACGCCCAGGTATTTCACCTTCCAGGGCTCCTTGCGACCGTTTTGGGCGCGGAGCTCGGCCATCGAACCGTTGGTGGCCGTCATGTATTCCACCCATTTGGCCATCTCCTCAACTGTTCCGGAGCCTACGTTGGCGCTCACATAGGGCTGGGCCCCGATCTTTTCGCACAGGTTCAGGAATTCGTGCGTGCCGAAGGAATTGTCTTCCACCGTGCCGCCCCAGTTGTTGTTCACCAGTTTGGGCCGGTTCTCCCGCGGGCCGATACCGTCCATCCAGTGATATTCGTCGGCGAAGCAGCCGCCGGGCCAGCGCAGCACCGGCACTTTCAAAGCCTTCAGCGCTTCCAGCACGTCCGTCCGATAGCCGTCCTCGTTGGGAATGGGGCTTTCCGGTCCCACCCAGATGCCTTCGTAGATGCATCGGCCCAGATGCTCGGAAAACTGGCCGAAGAGTTCGGCCGGAATCACCGGCTGGTCCGGGGCGTTTTCATGGACGGACACTTTTACCTGGGCCTGCAGGGCGGCACTCACTGCAATAAGGGACAGAAAGAAGACAAGGCGTTTCATAGGAACTTTTTTCAGGGTTATGAAGCAAATTTACGCATTTTTCCCGTATATTTGTATGTTATGAAACCATTCACCCTCCTGCTTTGCACGCTGGCCGTCGGGTTGGCCGCCTGCACCCCCAAGACCACCCTTTCCGGTCTGGACCCCAACAACTTCGAAAACAGCTACAACGGTGCCCCCACCGCCCTGTATACCCTCACCAACGCCCAGGGCATGGAGGTGTGCATCACCAACTTCGGCGGCCGCATCGTCTCCATCATGGTTCCGGACAAAGACGGAAAACTGCAGGACGTGGTGCTGGGCTTCGACAAGGTGGCCGATTATTTCCCGGAGAACAACCAGACGGACTTCGGCGCCGCCATCGGCCGCTACGCCAATCGCATCAACCAGGGCCGCTTCACCCTGGACGGGGTGGAATACCAACTGCCGCAGAACAACTACGGCCACTGCCTGCACGGCGGGCCCGACGGCTGGCAGTACCAGGTATATACCGTCCTGGAAGCCGATGAACATCATGTGAAACTCCTGCGCGAATCCCCGGACGGGGACAGCAACTTCCCCGGTGCCGTAAAAGCCACGGTGACCTACACCCTCACGGACGACAACGCCCTGGAGATTGCCTACGAGGCCACTGCCGATGCGCCCACCATCATCAACATGACCAACCACGCCTATTTCAACCTCTCCGGAGACCCGGCCGGCCACAGCATCGAAGAGGATATCCTCCAGATTAACGCCAGCCACTTCACGCCCGTGGACAGCACTTTCATGACCACCGGCGAAATCGCTCCCGTGGAGGGAACGCCTTTCGATTTCACGCAGCCCAAGCGCATCGGAGAGGATATCGAGGCCGATTGTCAGCAGGTGCGCAACGGCAAGGGTTATGACCATAACTGGTGCCTGGACACCGCCGGGAACATGGGGCAGCTAGCCTGCGAGCTGTACTGCCCGGCTACCGGCATCGACCTAAAGGTTTACACCGATGAACCCGGTATCCAGGTGTACTGCGGCAACTTCCTGGACGGCACGGTCACGGGCAAGAAGGGAATCACCTATCCCCGTCGCAGCGCCATCTGCCTGGAAACCCAACACTATCCCGATTCTCCCAACAAACCCCAGTGGCCTTCCGTGGTGCTCCGTCCCGGAGA
>LXOW01111832.1_pt2 | contig 10267 bp, 8 predicted proteins | sample 1368591 | NCBI WGS metagenome assembly LXOW01 (sample SAMN04884650, study PRJNA319009) | bovine gut metagenome | isolation source: Cow rumen | host: Bos taurus | place: Italy: Legnaro (PD) | collected 2014-07-09
GTGTTTTTTCTGTTGTCATGATTGTGGGTTTTTTAATAGGTTTGAGAATTGAATTATTTAAAGGTACAAAAGTAGTAAACTTTTCGGCTGCAAAGTAAAAAACTTTGTCAAGAAAAAGCCGTTGATTAAACGTTTGTAGTCGACAGTAGTCGTTTGTTGTCGTTTGCTGTCGGATATATCATTGATTAACAAGTAATAAAGAAAAAAGAGCCATCAATAAGTTGACGGCTCCATTATTGAAAAAACTGTCTCTGTCATTCTTTATCTCTGTCTACCAGGATACACCTTCAGAGCCTCTTCGAGGCACTTGATGGCGGCCTTCAAGTCGTCGATGCAGATGCAGTAGGTGATACGGGCCTGATGACGTCCCTTCTCGGGGTCGGCATAGAAACCTGTGGCCGGAGCCAACATCACGGTAGCACCGTTGTAGCTGAAATCGGTGAGCAGCCATTGGCAGAACTTGTCGCTATCGTCAATGGGCAGGTCGATGACGGTGTAGAACGCACCCTTTGGCATCGGGCAGAAGCAGCCTGGAATCTTGTTGATGCCCTCAACGATGACATTACGGCGGGCGATATACTCGTTGTAAACGCCGTCAAAGTAGTCCTGCGGGGTTTCCACAGCGGCTTCAGCGAAAATCTGACCGAAGCTCGGTGGTGACAGACGGGCCTGAGCCAGACGCATAGCAGTGGCGTAGACCTCGCTATTACGGGTCACCATGCAACCCACACGGGCGCCGCAGGCGCTGTAGCGCTTCGAAACGGAGTCGAACAGGATGGTGTTGCGCTCCAGTCCCTCAAGCTGCATCACACTGAAGTGCTTGTGGCCGTCGTAGCAGAACTCACGATAGACCTCATCAGCAAAGAGATACAGGTCGTATTTCTTCACCAGACCGGCCACCTTCAGCAGTTCCTCATGGGTGTAAAGATAACCCGTGGGGTTGTTGGGGTTGCAGATCATGATGGCCTTGGTGCGAGGCGTGATAACCTTCTCAAACTCCTCGATAGGAGGCAAAGCGAAGCCGGTCTTGATGTCGCTGGGGATGGTGACAATCTTGGCGTCGCACAGCTTGGCGAAGGTGTTGTAGTTGGTATAGTATGGTTCCGGGATGATGATTTCATCATCAGGGTTGAGGCAAACGGTGAAAGCCATCTGAAGGGCCTCGCTACCACCCGTGGTGACGATAATCTGATTGGGGGTGACGTCGATACCGTGACGGTGGTAGTAATTGCACAAAGCACGGCGATAGCTCGGGATACCGGCTGAGTGGCTGTATTCCAGCACGCCTTTGCTGTCGGGCAGTTCGCGGGCCTTTTCAGCCAGGGCAGCAAGGGCTCCCTTGGGGGTCTCGATGTCGGGCTGACCAATGTTGAGGTGATAAACGTGGATACCGCGTTCTTTGGCGGCGTCAGCAAAAGGAACGAGCTTACGGATAGCTGACTGAGGCAGCTCCAAGCCTTTGTTTGAAATCTTTGGCATAGGTAATTCTGTTTTATGGAACAAAAAGCCATCTAACGTTTTCATTAGACGGCTTTTATCGATTAATTGATTGCTATGGACGATTAATTATTAACAGGTGAACCGACTCCGTTGTTGTTGGCAGGAAGCACCTCGGAAGGTTGGTCAAGCACACGTCCCTTGATGCGAAGCACTACTGTGGAATTATTGACAGCATTTGAGGTTACGGTTACCGTCTTATTGATGACGCCTGATCGGTTGGTACGATAAGTCACCTTGATGACTTCTGACTCACCGGGAAGGATAGGCTCGTTGGGCCACGAAGGGATGGTGCAGCCACAGCTCGACTTGGGTTTCTGAATCAGAAGAGGTTCGGTGCCCGTGTTGGTGAAACGGAACTCGCACTCGCCGTTGCCGTTGAAAGGCACATCACCGTAGTCGTGGACGACTTTTTCGAATTCGATTTCAGGACCCAACGGGACGGTCTTTTCCTCTTGCGCTCTGGCCACTCCCACCATAAGGAGCATGATGCCAATCAGATAGATAACTTTCTTCATATTCATTAGTCTTTTAAAAATTGTGGCAAAATTAGGAATTCTTTTGTTATCAATGCCAATTCTTTCGATTTTTCAAACAATTTTCTTGGAGACTCAAAAATTGTGCCATTTTTGATTCAACACCTGCAAAAATAAACTTGCCCTACCATGTCTCCTCTCTGTGAAATTAACTGTAGCAACTGTAGCAATTGTAGCAGATGCGGATTTTCGGGTCATTTTTAGGTCGTTTTGGGGGTTCATTCTCAAGTCAGTGTTAAGTCAGTGTTAAGTCAGTATTGAGTCAGTGTTGAGTCAGAGTTAGACGATAGTTGAGTCAGAGTTAGTCCGCATAAAGTCAGAGCTGGACGGTATTACGATTTCAGGTTTTGGCATCATTTTCGGTGGTCGTTTTTGGTTTTGGTGCTGCAAAGATACAAAAACTTTTGCGCTTTACGAATAAAAAGGCAAAAAGTTATTTGTATATAAACAACTTGTTACTAAATACTTGATATGCATCCACATGCTCCCTGTTTTTCTCTAATATCAGGGAGAATCAGGGAGAATCAGGGAGAAATCAGGGAGGGGGTAGGGAGCGGGTAGGGAGCGGATCGGGGACTTTGTTGCAGTTTGTTGCAGTTGTTGCAGTTAAAATTACAGAGAGAAGGGGCTGTGGGTGAGGGCTAACAAGAAGTGACTACAATTCTAATTTCAAGATTCAGACGAACCTGTTGACTATGACGCCCATCGCCAGAAGTTCCTGAAAGATGTTGTTGTCTACGACACTGAGTACCTTTTTCCCGTGCGCGATTTCATACACGTGCTGCGGCGACACTTTAAAAATATCTCCGACTTTTTCGTAAACCGACGGCTTGCTGGATTTCTTGTAGGAGCCGTATTTCATCTTATTGAGGAAGGATGTGATGGTCATATTGTTATATTAAACATTGTAGATGAAGTGTTTGCGAAGCTTTTGTCATATTTGACAAATGAATCAGCTGCAAAAATAACAAAAAAAGCATTCACTTCACCGCCACCGACTTAAAAAATATTTCCGCGTCTTTCCAGACGGTGTAGTCGCGGGCGTAGAGCAGATTCAGCTGGTTGAGAACCTCGTCGTCAACACCTTTCTCTATATAAGAGGCCGGATGATAGATTCCCTTGCGGATGCGCGGCAGCTTCTGTGTCTCGTCGGCGGGCGTGCAATAGCCCACCCACGTCCTGCGACCGAACAAAACGAGAAAAGCGTTCTTCAGGAACTGCCAAGGCTGCTTCACCACCAAGGCCAAAGGAAGCCAGAAGACGATGCTGAACAGGCTGGTCACCACGTCGAACAAGCGCTTGTTACGGCGGTTGGCCACCGTGTCGATGGCCTTGATGTCGACGGTATAGAGGTCGCCACGGGTGTTGATGCTGTTGCTGCCGATGATGCTGAGGCTGTCTTCGGGGGCTATTTTGTAGTCCACGTCGGTAGCGTGCCAGTCCACCATCTTGTCGATGATGACCTGATGCGGCACGTCCTTCGAGCAGAAGATGACCTCTGTAATCTTATAGATCTCGATGATGTCGGGTACTTGGGCGAGGTTGCCGATGAAGCCCTCAGGGGCCTCCCCTGCCGTTTCCGAGCTCACCAGTCCGATGAAGTCAGGCTTGATGGAGGTACTCTCCAATATCGAATTGACCCGTTGCGTTTCCTCAGGGCTGCCGATGACGAGGAAGCGCTTCTTCTCCGTCTTTTTCGACTGGAAGTTCTCGTTGCCCGATAGGACGCCGATGAAGCGGGTCAGACTCATCTCCAAAGCCAGCCACACCATACCGAAGAGAATCAATGCCCTCGAAAAACGAAGGCTCAAAGGCAACAGGGCGTACAACACCAAGATGGCGGCACTGCCGAAGGCCACACCGAGGATGGCTTTCGCGATGCTGTAGGGTTTGTCGTAACCACCTGAAAAATACGTCGACAGAAGCCAAATCAAAATGTAAGCGGGCAAGACGGCAACAAACAACAAGGTCGGATAGCTGCCTGCCCCTCCGTAAATCGCCCCGCGTCCCCAAAGGTAGCTGATGGCCGCCAGCCCACCATAGCCCAACACCGCGTCGAGGAAGGGAATGGTGGCTTTCTGGAAGAACTGCGACACCAAAGCAAAAAAAGCCTTCAGGTAGATGGCTATATTAATAAGGAAAGAAAACGACTTGGCCCAGGTGTTGCCGAAGTGCTTCTTGGCGAAGATCTCCATCGCACGGTAGAAGACGAAGACATAATTGACGCTGGTCTTCTTGGTGCTCTCACCTTTATAATGTATGATGCGGGTCTCGGGGAAATAGTAGTTCTTGTAGCCACCCTGGGTGATGCGGTACGAAAGGTCGATGTCCTCGCCATACATGAAGAAGGTCTCGTCCAGCAGACCCACCTTGTCGAGCGTCTCCTTCCGCATCAGCATAAAGGCGCCGGCGAGAATCTCCACCTCGTTGGTCTCGTCGTTGGAGAGATGACCCATATAGTAATGGGCGAAACGCTTGCTATGCGGAAACAGCTTGGCCAGGCCGAACATCTTGTAGAAAGCAGCCGATGCCGTAGGCAGTCCGCGCTTCGACTCAGGCAGAAACTGGCCCTTGCCGTCCACCATCTTCACGCCCAGTCCGCCCGCATCGGGGTGACTGTCCATGAAAGCGAGGCATTTCGTGAAGGTATCGTCCTCCACCACCGTGTCGGGATTGAGCAACAGCACATACTCACCTGTCGAAATGCGAATCGCCTGGTTGTTGGCTTTCGCGAAGCCCACGTTGTCTTTGTTGGCGATAACCTTCACCTCGGGAAACTTCTGCGCCAGCATCTTCAACGACCCGTCGACCGAGTTGTTGTCGACCACAAACACCTCGCCCTCGATGCCCTGCATGGCGCGGCGCACCGAGTAAAGGCATTGTTCGAGGAAGTACTCGACGTTATAGTTGACGATGACGACAGAGAGTTTCATGCATTAGGGAATCATTTCGGTGAAGGGTGCGAGTCGAGGTTCTCCTTAACGGCTTTGGCGTGTATCTCGTCGATTTCGGGCAGGCCGTCGCCGATGTTTTCCAAACCGCAGGCGTTCATGATTTTCTCTTTCAAGTCGCTGTTCTGCATCCAGCCCGTGAACTGCTCGGCACCGGGGCCGTAGGCGTAGACCATCACCGGCAGACAGGTGTGGCTGCCTGTAGAGTAGCTGCATGTGATGTTGGTGTACCTACCGTTGGGGTCAACCAAGCTCAGGCCTCCCGTCTCGTGGTCGGCAGTGACGACGACCAGGGTGTTGCCTTTCTCCTTGGCATAGTCCAAGGCCACCTTGATGGCGCGGTCGAAGTCAAGCGTCTCGTCCACCATCCAGGCTGAGTCGTGGGCGTGGCAGGCGAAGTCGATCTGCGAGCCTTCCACCATAAGGAAGAAACCGTTCTCAGCCCCATCAAGGGTCTGCAGAGCCGTCTTCACGGCACGCGGCAGGAAGTCGCCTCGCACAGCCGCCTTGGGCATGTGGTCATCAGCGGCCATCACAGCGTATTTCTTGCAGGTAGTGTCGATGTCGGCGAGGGTGTCATACACCTTCCAACCCAGCTCCTGCTCCATACGTTCCACCAAGTTGATGCTGTCCTTCCGCTGGTTGAAGTGCCTCATGCCTGCGCCGATGATAAGGTTGAGATACTGGTTCTCAGCCATCTGTACGGCGATGTCCTCATACATACTGCGTTTCGGCACCTTGGCGTAGAAGGTAGCGGGCGTGGCATGGGTGACGTAGCAGGTCACCACGATGCCCGTCTCCTTACCTTGTTCCTGCAAGGCCTCCAAGACAGTCTTCACGGGGATGGTGTCAGGGTTCATGCCCACCATGCTGTTTTTGGTCTTGTGGTCGCTGGCGAGGGCGGTGCCGCCGGCAGCCGAGTCGGTGATTTCGTTGCTGGCCGAGTGGGTATCGACCACACCGATATAAGGGAACTGCTCGAACGTCAATTCCTGACCTGTGGCCAACATGGTAGCATATACCTGAGGCAGGGCCATACCGTCGCCAATCATGTAAATCACGTTCATGGCCTTAGCCGGCTCCTGGGGCTTCTCATTCTGTGCGTAAGCCGTCGTCAAACCCAGGCAAAGCAAGGCGATGAGGGATAATGCTATTCTTTTCATATTTGGAATAATGTATTTTCAGGCTGATTATTGTTTTCTTGCAATCGCTTTTTTCACCGCCTCAACGATGTCGGGGGTGTCTAAATGGAAGAACCTCAGCAGCTCGTCAGGCGTGCCGCTTTGTCCGAACACATCGTTGACAGCCACCATTTCCATTGGATAAGGTGTATTCAAGGCCAACACCTGGGCAATGCTGTCGCCCAAACCACCGTTGCGCTGATGCTCTTCGGCAGTCACCACGCAGCGGGTCTTGCTGACCGACTTCAGTACGGCTTCCACGTCTAAGGGCTTGATGGTGTGGATATTGATAAGTTCTGCGTTGATACCCATCTCCTTCAGGATGGGCAGGGCTTGAACCGCTTTCCACACCAAGTGACCACAGGCAAAGATGGTCACATCGGTACCTTCTTGCAACATCTGGGCTTTGCCGATGACAAACTTCTCGTCCACAGGGGTAAAGTTCGGCACTTTCGGACGACCGAAACGCAGATACACTGGTCCGTCGTACTCAGCAGCGGCAATGGTGGCTGCTTTGGTCTGGTTGAAGTCACAAGGCACGACGACCGTCATATTGGGCAGCATCTTCATCAGGCCTATGTCCTCAAGAATCTGGTGCGTGGCACCGTCCTCACCGAGGGTCAAACCAGCATGAGAGGCTGCAATCTTCACGTTCTTGTTGGAATAGGCCACCGATTGACGTATCTGGTCGTAGACGCGACCCGTTGCAAAGGCAGCGAAGGTACCCGTGAACGGCACAAAGCCACTCAAGGCCATACCTGCCGCCATATCAATCATATTGGCTTCGGCGATGCCCGTCTGGAAGAAACGCTCGGGAAACTCCTTGGCGAAGTCACCCATCTTCAGCGAGCCTGTGAGGTCGGCGCAGAAGGCCACCACCTTGGGATTGCGGCGACCCACCTCAAGCAGACCCTCTCCGAATCCCGATCTTGTATCTTTTTGGTTTTGAATTGTGAAGTCCATATCAATAATCTCCAAGTGTTTCAGTAAGTTGTGAGAGTGCATTGGCAGCCTGTTCGTCATTGGGGGGAGTCCCATGCCATTTGTGGGTTCCCATCATAAAGTCGACGCCCATACCCATTTCGGTATGCGCTAAAATGAGCTGTGGTCTGTGCTGGTGGGCGTTCTCGCGGGCGAGACTCAGTATGTTCACGATGGCGTGCATATCGTTTCCGCTCATCTCCATGACATACCACCCGAAGGCCTCGTATTTGGCGCGAAGGTCGCCGAGGCTCATCACGTCGTCAGTCGAGCCGTCAATCTGTTTCTTGTTGTAGTCCACAATAGCAATGAGATTATCGACTCCTTTGGCGGGGGCATACATCGCCGCTTCCCATATCTGGCCTTCCTCCTGTTCGCCGTCGCCCATCAAGACGTAGACGAGGTGCTGGTCACCATTCAGCTTTTTGGCTTGAGCCGCTCCAATGGCGACGGAAAGTCCTTGTCCCAATGAGCCAGAGGCGATGCGTATACCTGGCAGTCCCTCAGCCGTGGTGGGATGCCCCTGCAAACGGGTACCGAGATGACGGAAGGTGGCCAATTCCTTGACAGGGAAATAGCCACGACGGGCCAGGATGCTGTAGAGCATGGGGCTGATGTGTCCGTTAGACAGGAAAAACATGTCCTCGCCGTTGCCGTCCATGCGGAAATTGGCGGGGTCGATTTGCATTTGGTCAAAATAAAGGGCGGTCACGATGTCGGTCGCACCTAACGAGCCGCCTGGATGCCCCGACTGGCACCCGTGCACCATTCGAATGATGTCGCGGCGCACCTGCGAGGCTATTCTTTCCAATTCGTTGATTGTCATAGCGTATGCTTTTTTATTCATCAAAAACTTATCAGTCACAAAAGTACAAAAACTTTTCAATAGCATCACCAAACTCAAACTTTTTATCACCAAAAAACCAAACATATCAAATAATTTCGTTCCTTTGCAAGGAATTGCAAAACCAACAATATGGCAAAAGAAGTAACAAGACTTTTTGACATTCTCGACACCTACACGGAGAATTGGCCCGACCAAGATGTCGCATTGGCCCGAAAAGAAAACGGAAAGTGGATTAAATACAGTCCGAAGCAATATCAAGACCTCACACGCACGATCAGTTACGCTCTTATTGAATTAGGTATCCAGCCTGACGACAAGGTGGCTATCATCAGCGAGAACCGTCCTGCATGGAACATGATTGATATGGCCACCCAGCAAGTGGGAGCCGTCTTAGTACCCATTTATCCTTCTATCAGCAAAGAAGACTATCTTTTCATCCTCAACAATAGCGAAGCTAAATTCCTTATCTTGGAAAGCCAAGCCGTATTGAATAAGGTGGAAGCCATCCGCAGCGAGGTGCCCAGTCTGCAATACCTCTACACGATGGTTGACCGCGGAACATATCCTTATTTTGAAAAGCTCATCGAGCTTGGCAACAGCCATCCACACGCTGAGGAACTGGAGCAGCGAAAAGCCGCAGTGAAGCCTGAGCAATGTGCCACCATCGTCTATACTTCAGGCACCACAGGCGTCCCCAAGGGCGTGATGCTCTCACACAACAATATCATCGGCGAGCTGAACAACATCAAGCAGACCCCGAGTCCCGACTCGAAGCGGGCTTTCAGCTTCCTGCCCATCTGCCACGCCTACGAACGTCTGCTAGTCTATTTGTACCAATACCTCGGAATGTCAGTCTATTATGCCGAAAGCTTGGCCACCATCGGTTCGGACATGAAGGAAATCCATCCCACCATGATGACCGCCGTACCGCGTCTGTTGGAAAAGATGTACGAGAAGATTGTGCAGCAAGGCAACAAGAAAAAAGGCATAGAACGCGCCATCTTCCAATGGGCCGTGCGCCTCACCGAAAGCTATAAGATTGAGCCTGACGACCGCTCGTGGTTCTACAACCTGAAGCTCAGCATCGCCGACAAGCTGGTGTATTCCAAGATACGCAGCGGCTTGGGTGCCGAGAATTTCGACATCATCGTCTCAGGTGCCGCCAGCATCTCCAGAAAAGTGTCTGGGTTCTTCTCCGCTATCAAGATGCCTGTGTTCGAAGGTTATGGCATGACGGAAGCCTCACCCGTTATCGCCGTCAGCGACAGGTCGAAAGGCGGTCGCGAAGTGGGCACCGTGGGTCGACCCATACCTGGAACGGAAGTGAAGATCGCTGAGAACGGCGAGATTATTTGTCGCGGTTACAACGTGATGTTGGGCTATTACAAGAGCCCCGAACTCACCAAGGAGGCCATCGACGAAGACGGCTGGCTCCACACCGGCGACCTCGGTCACCTCGACGAAGACGGACGCTTGTTCATCACAGGCCGTCTGAAGAACCTCTTCAAGACCTCGATGGGAAAATATATTAACCCCCAAATCATCGAGGAGAAGTTCTGCGAGTCTAACTTCTTTGAGAATATGGTGGTCTTTGGTGAAGGCCAGAAGTTCGCCGCCGCCATCATCCATCCCGACCTCGCCTTCCTGAAAGAGTGGTGCCAAAAGCAGGGACTGACCGTAGGCAACATCAAGGACTGCATCGAGTTGCCCGAAGTGCGCAACGCCATCTCAGCAGAGGTTCAGAAATACAACAAGTTGTTCGGTGCCTACGAGCAAATCAAGAAATACGAGCTGGTGACCGACGACTGGACTGTGGGCAACGGCATCCTTACGCCCACGCTTAAGGTGAAACGTGCTGTGATACAGAAACGCTACAAAGACCTCATCGACTCGATGTTCGCCTAATACCCATACTTCAAGACAATCTATCATAAACAAAATACACATGGTAAGCTACAAAGAATTAGGGCTCGTGAACACCCGTAAAATGTTCGCTAAGGCAGTTGACGGCGGCTACGCCATCCCAGCCTTCAACTTCAACAATATGGAACAGATGCAGGCCATCATCATGGCGGCTGTCGAGACCAAGTCGCCCGTCATCCTGCAAGTGTCGAAAGGCGCACGCAACTACGCCAACCAGACCCTGCTGCGCTATATGGCCCAAGGTGCTGTGGAATACGCCAAAGAATTAGGATGCGCTCATCCTGAAATCGTGCTTCACCTCGACCACGGCGACAGCTTCGAGACCTGCAAGAGCTGCATCGACATGGGCTT
>LXOW01295305.1_pt1 | contig 10264 bp, 17 predicted proteins | sample 1368591 | NCBI WGS metagenome assembly LXOW01 (sample SAMN04884650, study PRJNA319009) | bovine gut metagenome | isolation source: Cow rumen | host: Bos taurus | place: Italy: Legnaro (PD) | collected 2014-07-09
ATCAGATAGCCGACAGTAAGTCCGAGGATGTTGTGGAGCATCACGACCAGAATAACGATCCAACCGCCGGCAAGCAACTTGTGGGCGTTGGCGGCGATGACGATCATCACGATGAGGCAGATGGCAATAGCGGAAACCGCCGGGAGATAAGTTGTGGCTTGCTCTGTCGCTTTGTGCAAAAGGCTTTTGACCAGCAGGCCCAGCACGATGGGCAGGATCACGACCCAAAGGATGCTCAGCAGCATCCCGATCACGTTGACATCCACCGTCTCGCCAACCAGCAGCAGTACCAGCAGCGGGGTAAGGAGCGGTGCCAGGAGCGTGGACGTGGCCGTCATNNCCGAACAGGCGCGAGAGCGCAAAAGCGAGCAGCGGCATCACCGTGAACTGCGCCAGGCAGCCGACAAGTACGTCTTTGGGACGGGTGAACACCACGCGGAAGTCCTCCACCTTGAGCGTCAGGCCCATGCCGAACATGATCACGCCCAGCAGGGGATTGATGAGCGAAGGCTTCAGGTGCCCCACTACCTCCGGGAACGCAAGTGCCAGGATGGCCGATACCAGGACCAGTACCCCCATCCAATCAGAAATCCACTTGCAGATCTGTTTCATGATTAACAGAAACAAAGATAAGCAATTTGCTCAGTCGTTGTCATCCAGCTGGAAGATGACATCGACCGGCTTGCCGAAGTGCCGGGCGATCTTGAGTGCCAGGACGGTGGAGGGGACGTATTTGCCGGATTCGATGGAGTTGATGGTGTTGCGGCTCACGCCGATGGCGTCGGCCAGCTGCTGCTGAGTGATATCGAGGATGGCGCGCTCGACTTTGACGGTATTCTTCATGGCGGCTACTGCATTTTGGATTTAACGAGCAAAATCTTGAACGTGAGGAAATACACGAGGAACAGCAGCAGGGGAAGAACGATGAGGAAAAACTCACTCAGATACATACTGAGGGTGTCCTCTACGTGTGAAAAGAGGAATCCGGGCCTCAGTTCAAGGACGATGCTGATCATGATGAGAATCACAAAGAATACATACCCGGTGATCCCGGCGGCTTTCAGCCGGTAGGCGGAAATCATCTCGTCTTCCACCTTCTCCTTTGACAGGCAGAGGAAGAAGAATGCAAGTAGGGCCGTGAAATGGGTGGTTTTTGCGAAGTACCAGGACCCATCAATGTTGTGGCGGAAAAACAGCACATTGATGATGAATGAGATCAGCGACAAGGCCACCAGGCACCAGCCAAATCTCTGGCAGGCGTGCGGCATGAGGATGCTTTTGGATTTCATATCGGTTCCGTTTGATTGTTTCTGCCAGCAAAGGTAAGCAAAATTTTCAAAATGCCAAGAAAACTTTGCAAAAAATCAAACAAACTTGTCCGGAACGCGAATCTACTTGCCGGAGTCCTTCCTTTTTTGGTAGAAATAGTTCCAGCCCTCAAAGGCGAAACCGAAGAGCACGCCGGAAATCAAGTATTTCCAGATGCTGCCCACTTCGTTGAAGATGGCATCGAAGGCCAGGGTCAGGCCCATGAAGATGAGGGCCGACGTCGGTCATTAGGCCGCGCCGTTCCAGGTCGGCGCAGCGTTGCTTGTTCCGATCTGTCCAATACGCTTGATGATAGGTCTGATGTTAATTTTACGAAATTCGAGATTATATTTTATGATATTCGTAAAATTGGCATTATCTTTGTCCCCGGTTCGGTCAAATAAATCGAATAAGGATATGAAGAATTCTACACAAAAGAGCATCCGGGGGCTGTCCATCGCCATCCTGATCATTGCGACGATTTACCTCGTCTTCATCTTTGGCACGACGATCAGCCAGCTGTGGATCCAGAAGTCTGTGGTCTGGAATCCGGACCATCTCGCCTGGCAGTATGCCATCATCGCCGGCCACCTCATCAGCGCGGGCCTGCTGTATGTCTTCTGCTGGGTCTTCCTGGTCCGGACGAACCGCTCCCTGAAGAACGGTGTCATCTTCCCCAAGTCCAACATCGCCCTGATCCGCTGGTCGGCGCTTGCCGCGGCGCTGGCGACCTTTGCGCACGCCAATTATGAGGACGTGCTCCAGGGTGCCNNCTCTACAAGATGGCGTACCTCACCGCAAAAGACAGCAGCCTCGCGATATGATTACCGTCAACCTCGACAAAATGCTCTGGGAGCGGCACATGAAGCTCTCGGAGCTCTCTGATAAAATCGGTATCTCCCTGACCAACCTTTCCCTGCTCAAAACGGGGAAAGGCCGGGCGATCCGTTTCACCACGCTCAACAAGCTCTGCAAGGTGCTGGAATGCCTCCCGGGCGACATCCTGGACTATCAACCGGATCCGGAAGGTGCTGAACTGGAAGAAGATATCTTTGAAGAAAACGGAAGATGAGAATACTGTTTATGTTGCTGCTCCTGCTCGCGATGCAGTATTGCAGCGGCCCCCAGACGGGAGATCTGTTATTTGTGAATGCACCCGCCGATGCCGGACAGATGGAGGGCGCCATTATGGCCGCCACGGGCAATATCGTCCATGTGGCCATCCTGGAAAAGGATGCTGACGGTAACTTCTGGGTCATCGACGCGACCCCCGAGCGGGGCGTCGACCGCCATCCGCTGGACACACTGATGGCCGACTTTCCGGAGGCGGAAGGCTACAACTATCTTTACGCCAGGCCGAAAGAACGCGCGGCCCGATATATCGAGCAGGCCAAAAGCTACCTCGGCCAGCCGTACGACCAGGCTTTTTTGCCGGACAACGGCGCGATGTATTGCTCGGAACTGGTGCGGGACAGCTACCGCCGCCCCGACGGTACCTATCTGTTCAGTGACAAGCCCATGAATTTCCGCGACGCGGACGGGACGTTCCCACAGTGGTGGGTGGACCATTTCGCCGCGCTGGGCATGCCCATCCCGCAGGACACCCCGGGGACCAATCCCCAGGACATGTACGCGGAATGCAGAAAACGCTGACGCTATCGCTTGAACGTAAAAAAGCGGCCGGTTTTCTTCTTGTAGGCCAGGTATTCTTCGCCGAAGTCGGCCTCGAGGCGCGCTTCTTCTGAGCGGACCTGCAGATTCATCAGGACCGTCACGGAGGCAAATATGGTCACCGCCCATCCGCTCCAGAGGGCGATCAAGATGCCGAGGTAGTAGATGTAGGTGCCCGAGAGCATGGGATTCCGGCTAAACCGGTACGGACCGTCCGTCATCAGGTGCCGGGTGCGGGGCGCCACTTCGTGCCCCATCGCATCGAAGGGATTGCCCTTGCCGACGCGCTTCATATGAACGATGCTCCAAATGCTCAGCGCCAACCCGGCCAGCGCCGGCATTCTCGCCACCCACCACATCAGCGCCGGAATCCCGGCGATGAAAATGGCGAAACCCAGAAAATATCCAAGGATCTGTTTTATATTCAGTCAATAGCCTCCAGTAATTGGTCGCAGATGCTCTGCATGCCGCTCACGGACGGGTGCCCGTTCTGCTTGTCGATATCGTGCAGCTCGATGAGTTGGATGCCGTAATGCCGGCAGACGACGCGCATGGATTCATTGATCTCCTCACGGAGCTCGGAGTTCAGAATGGAATAGATCTTGGCCTTCGGATAGCGTTTCTGCAGGGCGTCCAACAGGCAGGCGAGGGCGGGGCGGAAGTTCATGCAGTCCTCTTTCGTCCAGTCGGCATATTGGTATTCTCCCACGGGGGAACCTGCCCAGGCGTCGTTGGTTCCGCCGAAGAGGAAGATGATGTCCGGATCGCCGAGCATGTCGACACGGCTCATGAAGGCCGATGCGGAGGCGTCCCGCTTGAAGTAGCCGGTGCCGCAGATGGTGGTGCCGCCCCAGGAATTGTTGTGCTCCAGCTGGTAGCCTTTTGCCTTGATGTAGAGGCTCCACCAGGTCTGGTCAACGGACTTGACGTCGTTGTTGGCATCCGGGTAGAACGGAGCATACCCCTCGGGGTTGTATCCCTTGAAGGTGGAATAGGAGTCTCCCAGGACGGAGACCTTCTGGGGCTGCGCCGACGCAGCCAGCGCCGCTGCGATCAGCCAAATGAAAACGAGTAATTTTTTCATCATTATTCTATCTTTTAAATCAATTATTCCTCCGGCAGGTTGCCTTTGCGGATCTGCTCGCGGATGATGCCTTCCGTGACTTCGAAGAGGCGCTCCGAGCCGATCCGGGTCTTCGTCTGGCGGCCCCATACCTGCTGTGCAGTCACGCCGTGCGCTTTCCAGTCGGCGCCGTCGTTGCTGTTGTTCAGCAGCAGCGGCTGGAGGTTGTCCAGCGAATGGGCGAAGCGGGCCTCCGGACCGGACCACTGCTCGAATTCGTCGAACAGGGCAATCAGCTCCGCCCGCTGGTCCTCCGGCAGCAGCGAGAAGATCCGCTCCTTGGCCGCGTCCTCCCGTGCCTGCTGCGTCTTAAGGCCCTCCGGGTCATAGGCGTAGGTGTCTCCGGCATCGATCTCCACGATGTCGTGGATCAGGCACATCATCATCACCTTGGCCACATCCACGGGCTCGTTGGCGTAATCCTTCAGCAGCCAGGCCATGATGGCCATGTGCCAGGCGTGCTCGGCATCGTCCTCCGCCCGCCCGCCGCCGGACAGGTGCGTCTGGCGGAAGATGTCCTTCTCCTTGTCGATTTCGAGTATGAAATCCAGCTGACGTTTCAGTCGTTCTTCCATAACACACAAAGATAACCATTTTTTCGTTCTCATGAATTCATCTTTTTTCAGTATCTTTGTTTCATTAGCCTGTTCCTGATCAGATGACATCCGATCGACATATCCGCCCGGCGGAGGAAACCGATGTCCCCGCCATCCTGCCCGTGCTGGATGCGGCCAGACGCATCATGCGCGAGAGCGGAAATCCCCACCAGTGGGCAGACGCGTATCCTTCGGCGGACGCCATCCGGAAGGATATCGAGCGGGGCGGGGGATTCGTCATCGAGGATGCCGGGAAGGTTGTCGCCTATTTCGCCTTCCTGCCCTCGCCGGAGCCCACTTACGACGTGATCGAGGGCGGCCGGTGGCTGGATGACACGCTGCCGTACCACGTGATTCACCGCATCGCCAGCTATCCGGACACGCACGGCGTGTTCGCCGACGTCATCGCCTGGAGCCTGGCGCGGGAGCGCAACCTCCGGATTGACACCCACCGGGACAACCGCATCATGCAGCACTGCATCCAAAAGGCGGGCTTCCGCTACTGCGGTATCATCTACCTGGCCAACGGCGACGAGCGCCTGGCCTACCAATTAGTTGTCAATTATAAGCATAAATCGATACAGCCATGAAAGCAATCCAAACAGAAAAAGCGCCTGCGGCGATCGGCCCCTACAGCCAGGCGATAGACAGCGGTGCGGGGCTCGTCTTCGTATCCGGACAACTTCCGATCGATCCTGCGACCGGGGCATTCCCCGAAGGGGGGATCCAGGAGCAGACCCGCCAGAGCCTGAGCAACGCCCGCGCCATCCTGGAAGCGGCCGGGCTCGGCCTGCAGCAGGTGGTCAAGACCACGGTCTTCCTGGCGGACATGGCGGACTTCGCCGCCATGAATGAAGTCTATGCGCAGTTCTTCTCCGCGCCCTTCCCGGCCCGGAGCGCCGTCGCGGTGAAAACCCTGCCCAAAGGCGCCCTGGTGGAGATCGAATGCATCGCAGCCAAGTAGGCTATGCTTCTCCAGACCCTTCTTTTCTTGCTGCTGGCGGCGGGGCCGCTGCAGCAGGGCCCCTGGGTGTATGGCGCCCGGGAGAACTCCGTGAATATCCTGTGGGTCAGCGAGAAGCCGGGCATGGCTTACGTCGAGCTGGCGGACGGGACAGTCAAGTATGAGACCTTTGCGGGACGACAGCAATCCTTATGATCCCGTCTTCGCCGACGCCTATGAAGGCGAATGGCACAGCGTCCGCACCCTGGACCGCCGGGCGAAGACCTGCCATTTCTCCGTCTTCAATGATATCCACATGCGCACGCAGGACTATGCCGCCCTGGCAGCGCAGGTAGACTCGGCCGGGACGGACTTCCTCTTCCTGAACGGAGATATCGTCTCGGCGGGGAATTATCAGCTGGACACCCTCGTGCACTATGCGCTCGAGCCGCTGGGGCAGCTCCCGGCCGGCATCCCCGTCCTGTTCGGACGCGGCAACCACGAAGGCCGTGGCAACAACGTNNACGGGCACGCGCCGCGCCAAGCTCTACAGCGGCGCAGACGTCTATGAGGACTACCTCGCCGAGCAGCTGGCCTGGGCGACCCGGGCCGTCAAGGATCCGGCCTTCCGCTCGGCGCCGCTGAAGATCTGCCTGCTGCACGTGCCGATGATCGACCACGAGGACAAGACGGATTACATCCTCCAGCGCTATCTCAACGTGCATTTCCTGCCGCTGCTAAACAAAGCCGGCATCGATCTGATGATCGGTGCCGACCTGCATGAGTTTATGTACTGCGAGCCCGGTTCGATGGGCAACCGTTTCCCGATCGTGGTGAACGATGACGCCCACCGCCTTGAGGTCCGTTGCGACCGGAAAGGCTATTCGCTGAAAATGTTCAACCCGGAGGGGGAACTCATCTTCGAGCGCTAAGCCTTACAGCATCTCCTGGATATCCTTCTCGAAGGAAGCCGGTTCGGCCACGGGCGCGAAGCGCTTGATGACGGTGCCGTCCCGGTTGATGAGGAACTTGGTGAAGTTCCAGAGGATGTCGCTGTCCTTCTTGGCGCTCTTGCTGATGCCCTTGAGCATCGTGTGCGCGGCCTTGGCCTTCAGGCCTTTATATTCCTCGGTGGGGGCGACGGACTTGAGGTAGGTGAACACCGGGCTCTCTTCGGGACCGTTCACGTCGGTCTTCTTCATCAGCGGGAAAGTCACGCCGTGGTTGAGGCGGCAGAACTCCTCGATCTGCTCGTCGGAGCCGGGCTCCTGGTGGGCGAACTGGTCGCAGGGGAAGCCGACGATGGCCAGACCCTGGTCCTTGTATTTCTGGTAGAGGGCCTCCAGACCATCATACTGCGGGGTGAAACCGCACTTGGAAGCGGTGTTGACAATGAGAAGCACCTTGCCTTCGAACTGCGCGAAGTCGAATTCCTGACCTTTGTTGTTCAGGGCTTTGTAGTTGTAGATCGTATCCATATCTTGTTTCTTTATATCGTTCACGACACAAATATACGACTTTATTTTTATATCGCAAGCGATATTTCTAAAAATCGTACAATTTTGAACAAAAAGGCCCGGCACCAGGCCGGGCTTCAGGTATTACGCCGCGGAGAAATCGTCTTTCCCGACGCCGCACACGGGGCACACCCAATCTGCGGGAAGGTCTTCAAAAGCGGTTCCGGGGGCGATGCCGTTGTCGGGATCTCCTGCCTGCGGGTCGTACTCGTACCCGCAAACGTTGCATACGTACTTTTTCATACTGAACGGTTTTTGTTGTTAGTGTTACAAGGCAAAGATAATCATTATTCTTTTTTGGCAAAAAGATTCTTATTTTTGTGTCACGATCGTAATCACAAACCAATATGAAACTCAGATTCTTCGCCCTGCTCGCCCTGGCCATGACCCTGGGCGCATGCAATTGTTCCGAAAAAGTCAGCCCCGTCCTCGACATCGAAGGGGGACAGGTGCAGGGCATCGCCGCCGACCTCGACGGCGTCTTCGTATACAAAGGTATCCCGTACGCCGCGCCGCCCATCGGCGACCTGCGCTGGAAAGCGCCCCAGCCGGTGCAGCCCTGGGAGGGTGTCCTGAAGGCGGATTCCTTCGGCCATCCCAGCTACCAGGCCGTGCACTATCCGGGTAACTATTTCACGGAGTGGGGCTACGGCGACGAGAAGCAGTGCAGCGAAGACTGCCTGTACCTGAACGTCTGGACGAAGTATCCGGGCCAGGTGGACCGCAAAGCTCCCGTGGCCGTCTGGATCCACGGCGGCGGCTACCGCGAGGGCTGGGGCTCCGAACCGGAGTTCGACGCCCAGGAGTGGGCGGCCAAGGACGTCGTGCTGGTGTCTATCAACTACCGCCTCGGCATCTTCGGCTTCATGGCGCATCCTGCGCTTTCCGCCGAGAGCCCGGACGGCGTGTCCGGCAACTATGGCATCCTGGACCAGATCGAGTCCCTGAAATGGGTGAAGAAGAACATCGCCCAGTTCGGCGGCGACCCGGACAACGTGATGATCTTCGGCCAGAGCGCCGGCGGCGGCAGCGTCCGCACGCTCTGCGCCTCTCCGCTGGCCCGGCCGTATTTTCATAAAGCCGTCATCATGAGCGCCAACGGCCTGAACGTGATCAAGAACCAGAGCTTTACCCTGGCCGGCGGTCCGGCCGTTCCGCCGTCCATGATCAAGATGATGTTCGGCGGCCAGACGCTCCAGGAGGCCGAAGCCGAGGGCAAGGCCGTGATGGATTGGGCCGGCCTGACCGATCTGAAGAAAATGCGCGCTGCGGCCACGGACGCCGTCCACGCCGCCAGCGCCCTCTATACCTCCGCCACCGGCCAGCCGGGCATCACCATCACGCCGATCATCGACGGACACGTGTCCCTCGAGGTGTTCGATGACGCTGCCGCCGACGGCTCCCTTGCCGACGTGCCGTATATGATCGGCTACACGCTCAACGACATGGGCGACATGTCCGCCGGCATCGCCGCCTTCTGCCGGGACCGCGAGGCCAAGGGCAACAAGGCCTGGGCCTATGAGTTCGCGCGCCCGCTGCCGGACGACGGCAGCCATCCGGAGGACAAGCTCCAGGGCGCCTTCCATTCTTCGGACCTGTGGTTCGTGTTCAAGTCCCTGCAGCACTGCTGGCGTCCCTGGACCCAGGGCGACTGGGATCTCTCCGAGAAAATGCTGACCGCCTGGACCAACTTCGCCAAGTACAGCGACCCCAACGGCCCGGACGGCGGTGAGTGGACGCCCTGCACGCAGGAGAATGATAACTTTATGATCTTCAAGCTGGACGCCGCCGACGCCGAAGCCTCCGGGATGGGGCAGCCGGTGAAGTAAGGGCTACAGCGTCAGAGGACCTTTCTGGATTTGTATCTTTTCCAGTCTGTCCGGAGCCGCTGACGCTTAGTCGCGGAGCTTCAGGGGGAAGTAGAACGGCTCCTCGAAGTGCCGGCGGGAATAGTACGTCACGGAAGGATGGGCCAGGTCCATGACCATGGTCCAGGCGGTGCCCAGGAATCCTTCCTGCTGCGGCTGCGACACGGAGAAGATGGCCCTCTCCATCTGCTGCCAGTCCATCCTGCCGCCGTTCGCGGCGAGCTGCGCGCAGAGCTGGTCGTAGCGGTGGTCGCCGGGGACCAGGCCGGCATTGAATTTCTCCGCGCAGAGGTAGTGGTTGGCGACGGCCGCCGACTCGACGACGACCATCTCCTGGTTGACATATTCCACCACGACGCTCCGGCCGGAGGCGTCGGAAATAGCATAATGGTGCGCCGCGCCGATGTCGGAATGCATGTCGATGTAGCGCAGCAGGCCGATTGCCTCGTCCACCGTGGCGGCGTTCTTGAGCAGGTAGCAGATGGCCGTGGTGGTGGTAAGCGCCATCTTGCCCGTGTCCTGGTGCGTCTCTTCGTTGTCACCGGCCATCAGGTCGGCGATGGCAAGTCCCTTCTCGTTGATGCCATCCAGGGCGCAGAACAGGGAACTCAGGGCCATGAACTGGTTGGTGAATCCTTCCGGTTTCCAGCCTTCGCCGAAGCCGAAGAAGTCCGTATTGAAGGTGGTGATGGTCTCGTAACCGCGCTTGGGGAGGGTGTGCAGGATGATGCCCGTCGCGGTGTTGAAGTCGAAGTTGCGTCCCATCAGGACCCCGCCTTCCGGCGTGCGGGCAGTCAGGGCGGAGCAGCCGTAGTCGGCTGCCGCGGGCGTTGCCGCCGGGGCGCGGTAGAACCCTTTGGACAGGAAACGCATGATATGTGCGGACAGCTCCTGCGCGTCGCGTACGCCGCCGCTGGCCACCAGTTCGTCGAAACCGTCATCGCCCCGGTATTCCATGTAGTACAGGCCTTCGTCCAGCTTCTGGACGGAGACGACGGCCCGCACGAAGGGACCGAACAGCACGCAGAACAGGACAAGGAGGACAAGCAGCAGCCCTAATAGGCTCCAAAGAACGGTTTTGACGGTTTTTCTCTTCATTTCTCAGGTATACAGAACTAACAGTTGATCATGGCTTCGCAGCTTTCCAGCAAATCCTGGAAGGTGGTCTCGAAATCACCGGTGTACCACGGGTCGGCTACGTCCCGGGATTTCCCGGCATAGGACATCATCAGGTGGAT
>LXOW01047350.1_pt1 | contig 10262 bp, 8 predicted proteins | sample 1368591 | NCBI WGS metagenome assembly LXOW01 (sample SAMN04884650, study PRJNA319009) | bovine gut metagenome | isolation source: Cow rumen | host: Bos taurus | place: Italy: Legnaro (PD) | collected 2014-07-09
CGTTCCTTCTTCATCACCTGGATGTCGTCGGGATCGATGTAGAGCATCACTTCCGACCCCACCGGGTACGGATCGTAGTCCTGGATCATGAGCTCATAACCCGTATCGGTGTCGACCCACATTTCGTAGTGGACACCCTTGAAGATGCAGGAATTGACCTTGGCCTTGAACTGGCACTTGGCCGGATCGGTGGTGAAATAGATATCTTCCGGACGGACGACCACGTCGACCTTGACATCCTCGCCAAAACCCTCGTCCACGCAGTCGAATTCGTGCTTGATGAAAGCCACGCGGCGGTCGCGGATCATGCGGCCCTTGAGGATGTTGCTTTCGCCGATGAAGTCTGCCACGAAGGCGTTGACGGGTTCGTTGTAAATGTCGATGGGCGTGCCGATCTGCTGGATCTTGCCTTCGTTCATCACCACGATCGTGTCGGAAAGCGTCAGGGCTTCCTCCTGGTCGTGCGTCACGTAGATAAAGGTGATACCCAGCTCTTTGTGCATCTCTTTCAGCTCGATCTGCATGTCCTTGCGCATCTTCAGGTCGAGGGCTGCCAGGGGCTCGTCGAGCAGCAGCACGCGCGGCTGGTTGATCAGTGCGCGGGCGATGGCCACACGCTGCTGCTGGCCGCCGGAGAGCGATTCTACGTCACGGTCTTCGTAGTCCGACATGCTCACGAGCTGGAGCACTTTTTTCACGCGTTTCTCGATCTCGTCTTCCGGGACTTTCTGCAGCTTGAGGCCGAAGGCCACGTTGTCGTATACGTCCAGATGCGGGAAGAGCGCATAGCGCTGGAACACCGTGTTGAGCTTGCGCTGGTACGGCGGAACGTCGTTGATGACCTTCCCGTCCATGGTGATGGTGCCTTCGTCGGGTTTGCCGAAACCGGCAATCAGGCGCAGCGTCGTGGTCTTGCCGCAGCCCGATGGACCGAGGAAGGTCACGAACTCCCCTCGCTTCACGCTGAGGGAGATGTCATCAAGGACTTTCTTGTCGCCGAACGACTTGGAGATGTGGTCCAGACGGATGATGATGTCGCTGTTCTCGGCCATCTATCTAGAAAAGCTTGAGGTTCAAGGCGTAGGTAACGCCCCCGGCAAAAGTGAATGCATGGCCGTACGTATCGTAGACGCAGAGGGCATGGACACGCAGGTCGCGGTTGCGAAGCGGAAACCAGTAACCGCCCAATCCGCAGTAAACACTGCTCTCCAAGACATCCAGCACTTCATTCTCTCCTGTATCGAAGCCACCCTTGGCATACAGATCGAAATGATCACCCAACGTCGCCGTCAGCTTCAAGCTGGCAGCAGTATAATTGCCGGCCAGATAACCGTCGCCCTGGACGGTCAGTACATCGTTAACCGGCAGCTGCAAGCCCATCGCTCCCATCCATCCTATCGAAGGATAATGGCCAACGGAACCCATCAGGATCAAGCCGTCTTCCGTCTCGTGGGAGCCGAAGAGTGAATAGACATAGTCTCCGAGTTTTTTGCTGGCGAAGGGCTTACCCATGATCTGCTCGGTGGTCATCTGCAACATCAGCTTCGTACTTTCGTCGCTGCTGGTCCAGTTCAGGCTGCCGCCCCACTGGTACACCTGGTAGTTGTTCCAGAGCAACGAATTCATGACTCCGTGCGAATCGAAATCGTAAGCATCGTTCTCAAAGGTTCCCAGATGGATATAGTCCTTGCCCAGGGTTATCGAAAACTGGCCGAAATGCACGGAGACGTTGGCCCAGTCCACCCAGTTGGTTTCATCCGTCCGCCAAGTGTTTTTATAGAGGTCCTTCGTGTCGCCGAATGACTCGTAAATATTGAGCCAATGGTTGGCCACCGAGAACGAGAAATGTTCTCCCAGATTCCCGTCAAAAACAGTCCACAGACCGGTATGACCGAAATTGTGATGCCATGACTTGTCCGAAGGCACGAAATACGGGCTGTATTCAGCGCGGGGTACAATCATCAACGTGCCCTCCGACTGTGCTTTTACATCTTGTGCATTGAATGCACACGAAAGCAGGAGGAAGGCAAACAAAACAAACAATCTTTTCATCTCGAGTATTTGAATTATTTGAGGGTTAGCGGACTCCCAACGGCACGAGGCCGCAACCCGTCAGCGAGGCGAGCGGGTCGAAGGTGATGGAATAGCCGTTGGAAAAGAGAAAATTCTTCATAGTCCGGTTTAATGGCGCAAAGATAGAAAAATAAAGTAACTTTGTATATCAATTTATCTGCAATGTTCCAGAAAATTATCCGTGGCTGTGTCAAGCTCGTCCAGCGCTGGCTCCCGGAGCCATTTATCTTCGCCGTCATCCTTACGCTCATCGCCTTCGTGGTCGCCATGCTGGTGTGCCACCAGACCCCGCTCGAAGTGGTCGAGCACTGGGGCGGCGGTGTGTGGTCGCTGTTGGCTTTTGCCATGCAGATGGCCCTCGTGCTGGTTTGCGGCTCAACACTCGCTGCGGCTCCGTCTATTAAAAAAGGTATCAGCGCCTTGGCCTCCCTGCCCAAGACGCCGGGCGGAGCGATAGCGCTGGTCACGGCTATTTCGGCGGTTGCCTGCTGGCTCAACTGGGGCTTCGGCCTGATCGTGGGCGCTATTTTCGCCCGGGAGATTGCCAGGAAACTGCGTGGCGTGGACTACCGTCTGCTCATCGCTTCGGCGTACAGCGGTTTCGTGGTGTGGCATGCCGGCATTTCGGGCTCCATTCCCTTGACCATGGCCACGCCTGGCAACGGACTGGCCGAGATTACCCGTGGCGCCCTGACCAACCCCATTCCCATCTCACAGACCATCCTCGACCCACACAATCTGATCATGGTAGCTCTGGTCATCGTCGCGCTAGTGCTGGTCAACACGCTCATGCACCCCAAGGGCAACCAGGTGCTGATGATCGATCCTCTGCTGCTGCAGGACGATCCCGTGCCGCCCGCCAAAAAGCCTGAAACCCCGGCCGAAAAGATGGAGAGCAGCCGGCTCCTGAGCCTGCTCATCTCTCTGCTGGGCCTCTCCTACGTGGTCATCAAGCTCTTCTTCCGGGGCGGCTCGCTCGACCTCAATACGGTCATTCTCATCTTCCTGTTTTTGGGTGTGATCCTGCACAAGACGCCGCAGGCTTATGTGGGCGCATTCACGAAGGCGGCCACGGGTGCCGCCGGCATCATCCTGCAGTTCCCTTTCTATGCGGGCATCATGGGCATCATCATGGGTGTGGGCGCGTCTGGCATCTGCCTGGGCACGGTCATCAGCGACGCTTGCATCAACATTTCGACGGCGAAGTCCTATCCCCTGTTCACCTTCCTCTGCGCAGCCATCCTGAACATGTTCGTCCCTTCGGGCGGCGGTCACTGGGCCATCCAGGCGCCCATCATGTTTACGGCGGGTGCCGACCTGGGCGTGGATCCGGGCCTGACGGGCATGGCCATCGCTTGGGGCGACGCCTGGACCAACTTAATCCAGCCCTTCTGGGCCATTCCCGCCCTGGCGATCGCCAAACTCAACGCCAAGGACATCATGGGCTACTGCCTGATCGACCTTTTCGTCTCAGGCGCAATTATCTGCACAGGACTATTAATTTGGGCGTAACTCGCGCCCAGGCGCGGGTGGGATATTGCTTCGAGGACCCAGAGCGCCCAGCGCGATTAGATGCGGGCGACTTTCATGCTGCCAGTACGCTTGAAATCCTCCTGGCGGACCGTCACCTTCATGATGCGATGCGTGGTCGGCAACTTCGCGTTGATCTTTTCGACCAGCGCGTTCATGTACTGCTCCACTTCCTCCCACGGCTTCCCTTCGAAAGCAGGCATCTGCGGCAGGATCTCAATGCCGATCACCTTCTCTCCGTTCATCTCCACTTCCTTCACCATGGCGTCACGCACGCAGGCATCCGCGTAGAACGGTTCCTCAAGCGACTCGGGGCTTACATTTTCCCCGTTGGCCAGGATAATGAGATTCTTGATGCGACCCACGATGTAGAGGAAACCTTCCTCGTCCATGCGCACCAGGTCGCCTGTGCGGAACCAGCCGTCCTCGCTGAAAGCAGCCTTGGTGTTCTCCGGATCCTTGTAGTAGCCCGAGAAGATGTTGTCGCCCTTGATCCAGAGCTCGCCGTCCACGATTTTGGCCTCCTGCTCAGGATAGACACGGCCGATGGAAGTGGGTTTCGTGAGCGCATCCGCATTGGCGGAAGTCAGGTTCGCGCTTTCCGTCAGGCCATAGCCGAAGCAGAACTCGACACCCAGTTTCGTAAAAATTTCCACCAGACGCGGCGGGACGTTGGCAGCACCGCTGATGATCATGCGAAGCTGACCACCCAGGAACTGCGGGCCGTACATCTTGCAAAGGCCGGCCAGGATGTCGCAGATACCCGGAACGATGATCAGGATCGTGGGCTTGATCACAGGGAGCTTGCCGATGGTGGCTTTCATGTCCTCGCAGGTGTGCATGAGGTTGCCGGTATAGAAGCAGCCCATGGTGCCGGCAATCAGGCCGAAGACGTGGCTCAGCGGCAGCAGCGCGATGTAGCGGTGCACGCCGATGACGCGGCCGGGTTTGAAGATGGCGTTGAAGCAGCCGCGCATCAGGGCACGGTGGCTCAGCACGGCGCCTTTCGGGGCACCAGTGGTGCCGCCGGTGAAGAAGATGGCGGCGGGGCTATCCGGATCGACCTTGGCAACGGGAGCCGGGGTCTCGGCGATACTGGAGGCCGGGACGACCTTTACACCCTGCAGCTTGGTGCACAGCGGCGCGAATTCGTCGCGCACAAAGAGGGCGGCGATGTCGAACTTCATGCAGCAGCCGATGACGGCCTGTTCCGGCAGAGCCGAGGGGAACATCATGGCCACATAGCCGGCACTGGTGATGGCCAGGAAGAGCTCGATGGCGTCCTGGCTGTTGCGGTCGAAGACAGCGATGTGGGCACCCTTCGGCAGCCCAAGGCCATCGATGAAGGCGCGGCGGCGGGCGATGCGCCCGCACATCTCTTTGTAGGTCAGCGTCTGGGTCAGGTCGGAAAGAGCCGGCAGGTCGGCATATTCGGCGGCCATCCAGTCGACGAATTCAGAAACGGTCGGAATATAATGGAGACGCTGCATGTCCTCAGCAGCGACCATGTTGTAGAAATAGTCGTGGTTAGTCATATGGAAAGATTCATAAAGTGATTACTGATTCGTGGCCCGGACGATATAGTCGCACACGTCACCGACCGTGTCAAAAGTCGTATCGGCAGCGAAACGCATGTTGAATTTGGTTTCCGCCGCCAGCGAGAGCAGCAGCATCGAAAGCGAGTCGATGCCCAGGTCGCCGAGCAGTTTGCTGTCAAAACTAATATCGGTCTGGTCGAGTTTGGGCTTTACATTCGCGAGGATCTCCTTGAGCCCCTCAAAGACGATTTCTCTTGTCATGGTTGGTTCAGGTTGGTTTATCAAATTTCAAATTTAACGACTATTTGTTAAATTTGCAAAACGAAAGCCTAAACCAAACATTATGGTTACTGTCAGAACCGTCAGGAACCGGCGTGATTTGCGCAGATTCATCACGTTTCCGGAGCATCTCTACAAGGACGACCCCAATTATGTCCCGCCCCTGCACAGCGACGAATTCGACGCTTTGGGCGACAAGAATGCCGCACTCGATTTCTGTGAGCGGGAACTTTATCTGGCTTACCGCGACAATCGGATCGTGGGTCGCGTCGCCGCCATCATCAACCACAAGGCCAACGAGCGCTGGAAAGAGGAAGTGGTGCGCTTCGGCTGGATAGACTTCATAGACGACGCCGAAGTCGTCCGGGCGCTGATCCAGGCCGTATCCAACTGGGGAAAGGCCCGGGGCTGCGTCAGGATCAAGGGACCGCTTGGCTTCTCGGACATGGATAAGGAAGGCCTCATGATCGAAGGATTCGATTATCTTGCGCCTTTCACGGTCATCTACAATTACCCCTATTATGCCACGCGGCTGGAAGATCTGGGCTTCGTGAAAGATGCAGACTGGATCCAGAAGATCGTGGACATTCCCGCCGAAGAAGTTCCCCAGATGCAGTATGCGCCCGTCATTGAGCAGCGTTTCGGCCTTCATGCCGTCACGGGCATGTCGATGAAAGAAATGGGCAAGAAATACGGCATGGACCTGTTTCATCTCATCAATACCGCCTTTGCGGAGCTGTACGAATACTCTCCGCTCACCGACAAGCAGATCGAGACCTACCTGAATGTCTATCTGCCCATCCTGAACAAGGATTTCGTGGCCGTGATCGTCGATGCGGACGACCAGGTGGCCGGTTTCGGCTTCTGCGTCCCTACCCTCTCCCGTGCCTTCCAGAAGGCGAAGGGGCGGCTTTTTCCCTTCGGTTTCATCCACATCCTGCGGGCTTTGCGCAAAACCGACACCATCGAGGCGCTGATGATCGGCGCTTTGCCACAATACCAGGGCAAAGGAGCCAGCCTGCTGATTTTCAAATATCTCCTCGACGGCTGCCGCAAGTACGGCGTCACCCGCATGCTGACCAATCCGCAGTTGGAGACCAACCTCAAGGTATTGTCGGTTTTCGACGGTATCCTGGAGACACATGAGTTCCAGCGCCGCCGCAGTTACGTGAAAGAGCTATGAGATTCAATGGCAAAATGAAAATGGCCGAGCTGGTGGAGAAGGATTTCCACCTGCTGACGCTCTGCGCCCGCCTGGGCATCGACCGGAGCTTCGGCGAGCAGACCGTGGAGTCGCTGTGCCGCTCCTGCGAAGTGGATCCCGATACCTTCCTGCTCCTCTGCCAGGTGTATTCCGATCCCCTTTTCCGCCCGACCGTCAGTCAGTTGCGGCCCTGCCGTGTCGAGGATGTGCTGGAGTATCTGCACCGCTCGCACGACTACTATCTCGAAGAGGCCCTGCCCCGTTTGAGCGACGGCATCGAGGCGCTGACGCAGCCCTGCACGGAAGCGCAGAAGCAGGTCATCCGCCGTTTCCTGGCTGATTTCCGCCACGAGCTCGAGCATCATTTCGCCTCCGAGGAGCAGTCCGTCATTCCGAACCACACGCAGATCCACGAGACGCTCTCCGACGTCAAGAACCTGATCCTGAAATCGCTCCCCGAAGCCTGCGACCCGCGCCTGCGCCGCGAGATCCTGCTGGCCATCTACAACCTCCAGCACGACATCGACCGGCACACCTGCATCGAAGACGAGGTGCTGGTTCCGCTGGTGCGCCTGCAAAATGCGCCGCGCCGCGTGCTGTCGGAGCCGGAAGAGCCGGAGCGCGAGGAGCTTACGGTCCGCGAGAAGGAGATTCTGGTGAGTGTGGCGCAGGGCTTGCTCAACAAGGAGATCGCCGACAAGCACAACATCTCCATCAACACGGTGATCACCCACCGCAAGAACATCACGCGCAAAACCGGTATCAAGACGGTCGCCGGCCTGACGGCCTACGCCATCCTGAACGACCTGATCGACATCAATTCCATCGAATGATCCTGACCTGCGCTATGCGCAAGCTTTTCTGTGCCAAACGGAAAACCAGAGAATGGCGATGATGACGGCCGCGAAGCCGATGGCGTAGGAGACATACAGGTCCAGGCCGAGGGAGTTGGGCGAATAGAAAAAGAAGGTCGTGCAGACCCAGGTCATGAAGAGCGCCGGCACCAGGGTAATCCAGAACAGTTTCTTTTCCCGCGCCAGGTAGACCGTCGCTGCCCACAGCGTAAAGACCGAGAGCGTCTGGTTCGACCAGCCAAACCAGCTCCAGAGCTTCTCGAAGCCAGCCGCATCACCCATTTCCCACATCAGCAGCGCGAAGACAAGCGCGAACAGCGGAACGCAGATATACAGGCGCTTGCGCACCAGCTTCTGATCCAGCTTCAGGAAATCCGCAATGATCAGGCGCGCACTGCGGAGCGCCGTGTCACCGCTGGTGATCGGCGCCGCGACAACACCCAGCAGCGCCAGGATGCCGCCGAAGACACCCAGCCACTCCCGGCAGACCAGGTTGACGATCGAGGGGGCATCGTTGATCGCTTCCGCCCCACCCGGAATCAGGTCAAAGGCCGGCACCGGCTTGCCATAGAAGAAATAACTGGCCACCGTGGCCCAGATCAGCGCTACCACGCCTTCCGTAATCATCGCCCCGTAGAAAATGGGGCGTCCCATCTTCTCGTGGTTGACACAGCGGGCCATGAGCGGGCTTTGCGTGGCATGGAAGCCGCTGATGGCTCCGCACGCAATGGAGATGAACAGGCACGGGAAGATCGGTTTCTGCGTCAGTGCACCGCCCGGCGTGTTTTTCAGTCCCTCCCACACTTCCGGAATGTCCGGGAACTTGATGAAGAGCACGACCATCAGGGCAATGGCCATGAAAATCAAGGCGAAAGCAAACACCGGATAGATGCGGCCGATGATCTTGTCAACCGGCAGCATCGTCGCGATGATATAGTAGGCGAATACGAGGATGATCCAAAAACTGTACTGTCCCAGGCTGTTAACCATGAAAGCCGGCTCCCACATGCCCCCCAGGATCTTGGCCGGGCTGAACACGAACACGGCACCCACCATCATCAGCATCAACACGGAAAAGACCAGCATGATGGTCTTGGTGGTCTTGCCCAGATAGGTTCCGACCAGGTCGGGCAGGTTCGCTCCCCCATGCCGCATCGACAGCATGCCCGACAGGTAGTCGTGCACCGCGCCGGCGAAAATGCAGCCGAAAACAATCCACAAGTAAGCAGCAGGGCCGAATTTTGCGCCCATGATCGCCCCGAAGATCGGGCCCGTGCCCGCAATGTTCAGGAACTGGATCATGAAGATCTTCCACGGCGGCAGGACGATGAAGTCTACGCCGTCGGCCTTGGAAACAGCGGGCGTCGGCCGGTTGTCGGCCCCGAAAACCCGTTCCACAAAGCGTCCGTAGAAGATATAGCCGGCCACAAGAGCCACCAATGCGAGGATGAAAGAAATCATAAACCGTGATTTATCCTACAAATTTAACTAATTTTGCGGAAAATTATGCAGCAGGAACGCTTCGATAATACGATCTGTGCGCCCGCCACCGCCCGTGGCGGTGCCATCGCCGTCATCCGCGTGAGCGGGCGTGACGCCCTGGCCTGCGTGGACCGTATCTTCCGAGGGAAAAAGCCGCTGGCTGATGCCCAGGGCTATTCGCTGCATTTCGGCAGCTTGCATGAAGCCGATGGAGCCCTGCTCGACGAGGTGCTGGTGTCGGTGTTCCGGGCACCGCACTCCTATACGGGCGAAAACGCCGTGGAAATCGCTTGCCACGGCTCCGACTACATTGTTTCCCGCGTCCTGGCCATGCTGCTGCAGAATGGCGCGAAAATGGCCGCTCCCGGCGAATTTACGCAGAGGGCCTTCGTAAACGGCAAGATGGACCTCTCTCAGGCCGAAGCCGTGGCCGACCTGATTGCCGCCCAAACTGCCGCAGCGCACCGTATCGCCCTGAAACAGCTCAAAGGCGGCTTCAGCGAAGAACTCGCCGGCATGCGGGCTGAGCTCCTGCACCTGGCCTCGCTCATGGAACTGGAGCTCGATTTCAGCGAAGAAGAAGTCGAATTCGCCGACCGTACCCAGCTGCGCGAACTGGTCGAAAAGGTCCTCGCCCACTGCCAGAAACTGATCGAAAGTTTCCGTTTAGGTAATGCCATTAAAAATGGTGTACCTGTGGCGATTGTCGGTAATACAAATTCCGGGAAAAGCACCCTGCTCAACGCCCTGCTCGGCGAGAACCGGGCCATCGTTTCCGACATTGCCGGCACCACGCGCGACACCATCGAAGAGACCTGCAACCTCGGCGGCGTGCTCTTCCGCTTCATCGACACAGCCGGCCTGCGAGAGAGCGACGACACCATCGAGCGCATCGGCATCGAACGGGCCTACGAGAAACTCTCCGCCGCCCAGCTCGTGCTGGCGGTGCTCGACCTGACAGCTCCCCTGCCCGCTCTATTGGCCAGTGCCCGGGACATCGCGGCACGTGTTTCCCCGGAGCAACAACTGATTTTCCTGCTGAATAAAGCTGACGCTGTCTCGGAAGAATACATCCAGCTTGTGCAGGCATCCCTGCCCGACTACACCGCTTTCGTCATTGCCGCGAAGTCCGGCCTTGGCCTGGATGCCCTGCAGGAAGCCATTGCCAGCACCTGGCAGCAACTCGACACGGCTGCTGAAACCACCCTGGTGACCAATACCCGCCACCTGGAAGCCCTGCAGAATGCAGCCGCGGCGCTCCGCCGTGTCCAGACTGGCCTACAATGCTCCGTCCCCACGGAT
>LXOW01299935.1_pt1 | contig 10261 bp, 7 predicted proteins | sample 1368591 | NCBI WGS metagenome assembly LXOW01 (sample SAMN04884650, study PRJNA319009) | bovine gut metagenome | isolation source: Cow rumen | host: Bos taurus | place: Italy: Legnaro (PD) | collected 2014-07-09
TCGTTTGTATTTGATGCATACGGAACACGTTGGGCATGTGATCCCCCGCGCCCCTCTTATGCAGCTACCGAGAAGTGGTGGAAGGACAACGGGAAGAAGCGTAGCGAGGTTATCTGGGACTTCTTCTCTTATCGGAACACCTCCCACAACACGCTGACAGTAAACGGGAAAAAACACAGCATTAGAGGCAAGGCACACCTGGTGAAGCGTATGGATTCTCCTGACTATCTGGGCGCATGCATAGATATGGGAGAAATCTTTGCAGAAGATCTTTCACATGCGGAAAGAACCGTAGCAATCGTTAATGGCAGCAGACTCGAAGTAGTCGATGTGCTGGAAACGGGGGCTGCTCCAGCGCACATTCGATGGAACTGGGTCACACCGGCAGCAGTCACCTTGTGTCCGGACGGCATTCTCCTTTCCAAGGACGGGGTCGAGATGAAACTCTCATCTGCCGATACCAGCATACCTCTCCACTGGAGAATATGGCCTTTGAACAAAGACACTATAGGACTCGATCCGGAAGATTTTCTTCCTTGCGCGAAAGGCTTGAGCATCGTAGGCTTTGAATGTGATATCCCCGCCACGACAAAGATTACGTTGAAGACAGTATGTGAGAAATTATAGACATTATGATACTATGAAACGTCTCTTTATCATCCTTACGGCTCTGTTTTTCGCCGCCCCCTTTCTGTGCGCCCAGGAAACGCCCCCGCCGGAGGTGGTCGCCCTGCTGGAGGAGGACCCGGACCGGTGTGCCGTGAACATGCACGTATATGAGTTTGACCCCATCCAGGACACCAAGCCGCCCAGGGGCTACAATCCGTTTTACATCAGCCATTACGGCCGGCACGGCACGCGGGCGGAAGAAGGGGACCGGGATTATCGCTCCGTGGTGGACCGTCTGGAAAAGGCCGACAGCCTGGACATCCTGACCGCCGAAGGAAAGAGCCTGCTGGCGGAGGCCAGGGCAGTGTTGGAGGCCTACGGCGGCAGGGAAGGCCGGCTCACCCCGCGGGGCGAACGGGAACACAGGATGCTGGCCGACAGGATGTACAGGCGTTTCCCGGCCGTGTTCAAGAAGGGCTCCGGCAACGTGCGGGTACAGTCCAGCGTCGTGCCCCGCTGCCTGGTTTCCATGGCTTCCTTCGTCTCGGAACTCGCGGCCTGCAGTCCCACACTGCATTTCTCCATCGTGTCCGACAACAAGCAGCAGGAACTGCTAACCAACAACAGTTCGAAGGAACAGCGCGACGAGGTCTGGCGGATGGTCCGGCCCCTGTGGCATGTCGGCGACGTAGATACGGTGAAGATCCTCTCCCGCCTTTTCACGGACCCTGAGGCCGGGCGGGAGGTCATCGGTCCGGTCGGCCGCTTCCAGCGGAGAATCTGCTCAACGGCCAAGATGGGGGAAAACTTCGACCTTGGGGCCGACATGTTCCGCCACATCGGCACGGACGTCATCTACCGCTACTACGACGCCACAAATCGCCACATCTACCTCAACCAGTGCAACTCCGTGGAGTTCGGTGATGTCCGGATGCCGCGCGTGGAGGAAATCGTGGAGGCCATGGCCCGGCAGGCCGATGATGCCATCGCGAGCGGTTCCGTCGCAGCCGATCTCCGTTTCGGTCACGACTGGCCCTTCCTGGCCATCGCCAGCTACCTGGGCCTTGAAGGCGTGGGGGACCGCCTGAGCATGGAAGAGATTCCCTACAAATGGTTCGGCTCAAAGTACGTCTGCCTGGCCTGCAACCTGCAGATGGTCTTTTACCGCAGCCGCAAGGGTGGCCCCGTCCTGGTGAAGTTCCTGGTGAACGAAAAGGAAACCCTCCTCCGCGGCCTTACCCCCGTCCAGGGTCCCTACTATGACTGGTCCCTGGTCCGCGAGAACCTCGCCGGCTGGCAACGCTGATTATGAATAATATCAGAATAATCCTTTTTGCCATCTTCATCGCAGTGTTCACACAGTGCTGTACACGGCAGTCCGGCATCGACCTTCAAGCTCATCGCGGAGGCGCCGGCCTTATGCCGGAAAACACCTTTACGTCGATGAAGAACGCTCTGGACCTGGGCGTGAACACTCTGGAAATGGACCTTCAGATATCGGCCGACGGAAAGGTGGTGGTGTCCCACGACAACTACTTCCACTATCGCTGTGCCATAAGGCCGGACGGCACGCCGGTGGAGAAGGGAGAACCAAAGGAGTATCTGTATACAATGCCATACGACAGTATCGCCAAATATGAAGTCGGCCTGAAGTCCTGGGAACAGTGGCCTCAAAAAGCGTTGATTTCGGAGCGGGTTCCGCTGGCATCTGAACTCATAGACTATACGGAAAAGTACGCCAGGGACAATCACATTCCTCTTCCCGGCTACAACATAGAAATCAAATCGGCTCAAGGTGATGGTGAGGGCAGCCTTTGGCCTGAATACAAGTTTTTCTGCGACACCTGCATTCCCCTGCTGCTGTCGAAAAAACTCGGCAAGCGGCTGATTGTCCAAACTTTCGATGTACGTTCCATGGAGTATATCCATGAGAACTGGCCGGACGTCACATTGTCGTTCCTTACTAAAAAAGACACGGACATAGAGGAAATCCTCTCCCGTGTCAGTTTCAAACCGGAGTGGTGGTCTCCACACTTCAGTATTGTTACCCCGGAGAACGTATCATACTGCCATTTGCTTGGCATCAAGGTGGTCCCCTGGACTGTGGACGAGCCGGAAGACATCCTGCGCATGAAAGACTGTGGAGTGGATGCCATTATCTCCAACTATCCAGACCGGCTGACACACATTTTAAGATAAACAACAGATTATGATAGCTTCCTTAATACTACAGGCCGCGTTAACAACTCTATTATCGCTTTCATTCGACGATGGGAGCGTTCCTGGAGTAAACGGGCAGGCCGCTCTGTTCGACGGATTCGATTCCAGAATTGTTATTCCTGCGGCCGATGTATCAGTGCCGGATAAGAGTTTCACTGTTGATGTATGGGTGTGCCCCATATCCTTCCCCAAAAGTCCATGCCCAGTAGTTTGCAGGCAGCAGAATGATGCTCCTGGCGGATGGTCTCTGTGGCTGGATGCCTGGGGTAAAGCACATTTTCAGGTAGCATCGGCAGGAGAATGGGTGGAAGTATGTTCCCAGTCCGGCCTTCCTCTCAGGCAATGGTCAAGGCTTACTGCAGTTTTCCGTTCCGGATGCAGCATACGTCTTGCAGTAAATGGTGAACAGGTCGATAAGAAAGTCGTAAAATGCACTTCTGTGGAACAGGCCGGATACGACATCTGGATTGGCCGCACTCCGGTTCCATCACCTTCTTTTCTGGAGAATAAAAGCATCCCCATATACAGTTCATTCGACGGCGCACTCGATGAATTGCGCATCTGCCCGGACAAGGATATTTACAAGAACGTTCTGAAGCAGGAATTCAATCGCCCGCAGGCACCCGGAACGGATGTTCCCGGGTTCGAAGAGAGAATCCTACCCTCCGGTCCGGACAACCTGGCCTTCGGAGCATGGCAGATCCCGCTGAAGTTCTATCAGGCTTTTGACCGCCGCTGGCGCGGTAATATGCCCGACGTAGTGGTTGGATTCGGCAAAGAGCAACCGTGGAAAGTTGTTTTCTGGAAAGGCATCTCCTATGCTCCCTGCTTCGTCACTGAAAAGGGAAACTGGTTTTGCAACGAGTTCATCGAAAGGGCCAAAGTTACAAAGTGGGGCTGCCCGGAGAGTATGAGCGACAAGCACGCCGATTTCTCCAGTATCCGGATAGTGGAGAACAATCCAGCCCGCTCCGTGGTTGTTTGGCGCAGTATTCCGGTTGGATTAAACCAGAAGATTCCCTTCCAGAGCGAGGAAACCCAGTGGGGGGATTGCTCGGAAGAAACGTACATCTTTTATCCTGACGGGGCTTGCGTGCGCAAGATGGAGGTATGGACTTCCGCTCCCGGTGCATGGATGGAGTGGAGTCAGAGCCTGGAGGTGCTCCATCCCTTTCAACGTCCGGAAGACGTGCTTGACGCTTCGCACATTATGTCCGTTGCAGCAATGGACGGTCGGAGCGAAGTGTATGGTTGGAATTTCGAAGGGAACAGAAAACAGGACTGTCCATCATTAGATGGAGCAAATATTCAGGTCACATATCTGAAGAGCGAGTGGAATCCCTTCCTGATTCTGGAAGACGGAGACGGTTTCAATGAAAAAGGCGGCCGCGGCCCGCGAATTGACCGATACGCTGGAAGATGGTCTGATTACTCCGATTTTCCCTGGCGCAATCACTGGCCTGTAACACAGGACTATGTGATAGGCAGGTATGCCTGTGTAGCAGATGCAGCATCCCAGACCTACACCGCCACACAGTATAATGCCCCGCACAGCGTGGAATGTATCATCCCGGGCTCGCTTCCAGTTGTTTACAACCCGGGCATCGAGCCGCGGTACACTTCGAAAGTATCGCCTGAAGAGCTGTCCTCTACATGGAAGATAACCAAACTCATGCTCTGCGGCTGTACTAAAGACGATGCAGCAGACCTCCTTCCCCTAGCCAAATCCTGGCTCAGGGCTCCGAAAATGACTTTCAATGGCGAGGAAGTTGAGTATGACGTAACACAGAGAGCTTATGTCATTGATATCTCTCCGCGCGCTTCGCTTGGTCGAGATGACAGCTTTGTCGTAGAAGCATCAGAGGAGCATCCCGCGCATGGGCACTGCATCATCATCAAAGGCGTAAGTGAGACGCCATCGGCAATTACTGTCAATGGGAAGGATTTTGCCGGTTTCAAGGCGGGCATTCACCAGGCCTGGGACGGGCCCAGCCTTGTGTTATGGCTGCCCGTTGAGGCTACATCTAGATTGAAAATTGAAATCCGTTAGGCTTTGAAGTGCATCACGCTGCGGACGGTCATGGATTCGTCCTGGGCAGTGAGATAGGAGACGGAGTAGCGTTTGCCACCTTTCTCCACATTTACTACAACGTGGCCGCCTTCATAGGAATCCGTCGAAACATCTTTCATCCACTGGGCATCGCCATCCTTGGCTCTGCGTTCGACAGGCATTATGGTGGGGCAGATTATGCGGTCTTCCGGATAAATCGACCTGTCGGCCAGAAGTTCCATACACGGGGGAAGGTTGTGAAGCTGGTCCCATACGCAACTCACCCACACTTGAGGCCGGAGTGCATTAACAAGTTTCCGGCACATGGAGTTGTGACCGTGGTGGTTCACTTTTGCCACATTTACCGGGCCGCAAACATCGGCCAGGCAATCCTCCAGGAATACTTTTGACCCGTCTGGATTTGTGATTCTGGCCGAAAAATCGCCAGCGGTATAAAAACGAAAATTTCCATACCGGAACACCATCCCCAGGCTCATCGCGTTTTCATTAAGCCTCACAGGATTAGTCTTTTTCACTTCTTCATAAAGGTCGATGACCGTACCGTTTTCAGTTGCGATTCGCCCGTTTCCGCATAAGTTCCGAACTTCAAAGGAAGGATATCGGCCAGGCTTGTTAAGCTGTACAATCTGGTCAGTCGCGCCAAGTCGGAACTTCTCAATTTCGAGCCCGTGATGCTTCTGCATATAACGGTAGAAGCGCTTCATGTGCTCCGTGGTATCCGGGTCTCCCCCATCGGCCGTGTTTGGAATGGGGTCGTCATAATCAGGCCAACACCTGTCGATGGCTTTGCGGAAAGACAGGGTTTCCGCCGCCTGTGAGAAGCCGCTCAGGCAGTATTCCTCGCCGTCACGGATAATCTTTTCCGCATAGAAGCGGTCGCTGCCTGCATGGTCGTTGTGATAGTGGGTGAGGAGCATGTAATCCACATCCGTGATGGCCGGATTCACGCGCGTAACATAGCGGGCTATCCATTCGCCTGCATGCCTGTCTGCGCTTGGAAGCAGGGGCACGGCCTTTTCGCCACGGGCCAGAGCATCGAAATCTCCGCAGTCCAGAAGCATGGTCGTGCCGTCCGGGAAGATGAGGAACATGGACTCGGCTACACCCGTATAGATAAAATGGATCTGGAACTGTCCTTCTTTCCACCCCTGCCACGGCTTGTCGGCACGGACGTCGTGACAACCTGTGGCAAATGCCTTTTCCCAGTCAGTGAGGCACAGGCCTGCGCCTGCGAGTATCGATGCTTTTATGAATTTACGTCTATCCATTTCTTCCATCAACCTCGAAAACACAAAACTACTTTATGCCATATTTACGGAGAATCCTAACGATGGGTTTGCGTACGGATTCAGCCCAAAGATAATAGCCCCAGTCACCCGGATGGACACCGTCCATCGTTGTGTCGTGCATGGGAGATGTAGCATTCGATTTTATATAATAAACGTTTTTGTACTTCTTCACTGCAATCTTCATAAGACTATCAGCGACCGCTATCTTGGAAGCCTCGGCAGCATCATGATCCATGTTGAAGTTTCTGCGTTCACGCCAAATAGTGTGCATAAAAATAAGGGGAACTCCCGGCTTTTTGGCCTGGATGGTTTCAATGAAGGGGAAGAGATTCTCCTTCACGGTTTGTGCATTGCCGTTGGAAAAGGCATCGAACACAAACGCATCCACATCAGCCTCGGAAAGGGCCGCAGCAAATTGCGGCTGCATCCTGCAATCTCCGCTCACTCCCAGGCTGCAGAACTGCATTCCTGTCATACGTGTAAGGTATCCTGGAACTGTCTGGCCTGCACGGGTAGTGCTCACCCCATGCATGAAAGAAGAGCCGTGCAGGCATATTCTGTGACGGAAAGGAACCTCACCCTTTTCGATAATACTGCCTGCTTTGACAGCAATCTTCAGGGATGCCAGCTTGCTTTCGGTAGGAAGGTACATTATGCACTCCTTAAGACTGCCATCCATGTGATTCACCAGTTTCCTTATTTTCTGCGTTTCTGTTGCCAGGTCTCTGTTGCTTTCGTACGAACATCCTCCAGCCCAGAGCCATTTCCCGTCCTTTTTGATATAGAGGTCGAAACCGCGGGCGGCAAAACCGGAGCCATTTGTATTGCAGATTTCCGTGAATTCAGGTTTAACTGCGATTACCGGGGAGTCCGTCTTAAAAGAGACAATAATACCGGACGACATCTCCAGCAGGTTGATATCCTTTTCCGTCCATCCCCCAAAGTGCGTAAAATCCATGCGCTGATAAGGGTTGGGCGTATCCTCGAATACTTTTCCGAAGAGTGTCAAATCTGAAGCTTCAGTGAAGGAATACTCATAATCCTGGCCAAATGCGGCAATGCAGGCAGCCAGGCCGATGATTAATAGAACAAATCTACGCATACTGATTAACTGATAATGATATAAAGATACAAAAGTTGATAATAAAAACAAACCATTTTTATTTTATTTCCCTGGTATAGTTNNTATCAAGACTCTACGAATCGGACCGTTCCGAATTCCTCGCACTTTACGGAAGGCGTCGTGTCGGTAAGTCGTTTTTGATTGAGGAAGCCCTTGAAGGCAAATTTTCCTTCATGACTGTCGGTCTGTATATCAAGGTGGACAAAGACGATCCTGAAAAGATGGAATCCTATCGTCAGCAGCAGCTCCGGCATTTTTACAGCAGCCTGCTGGAATACGGACTCCAGGAGCAAGGGAACCCGGAACCCTCCAATTGGCTTGATGCCATGAATTTACTTAAGAAACTCCTTCTGAGTAAACGCTCCCGTCGCAAAGTGGTATTCATTGACGAATTACCCTGGCTGGCCGGCCCTCAGTCCACAGAACTGGTCAGTGAACTCGGCTTCTTCTGGAACCAGTGGGCCCGTAAGCGCAAGGACATCTTCCTCATCGTCTGCGGTTCCGCCACCAGTTGGATGATTGACAATGTCATCCGTGAATACGGCGGCCTGTACGGAAGAACTACAGAGACGATTGCACTTAAACCCTTTACCCTCGCCGAGTGCGAGCACTATTGGGAGAAACGAGGCTTCCACCTGTCCAGATACGAAGTGGCGCTCACATACATGATTATCGGCGGAGTACCCTATTATATGGATCGTTTCAGGCCAGACCGCACCATGGCCGACAATATCAACACCTTTTACTTTGGCAAAGACAGGGCTCGTCAGGAATTCAAGGATGTGTATGCCGGCTTGTATTCAACGTCCGACGTTTACATAAAAGTCATCCGTCAGCTGGGCAAGTATTTTTATGGCATGTCTCGGTCGCAGCTGCTGAAAGCACTTGAGAAGAAAGGCGGCGGAAATTTCTCCGAAGTCCTTGAGAATCTGATTGATTCCGGAATCATTCGGAGCTATACCCTGTACGGCGGCAAGCGGAAACAGACCATCTACCAGCTGATGGACTTCTTTACTTTATTCTATCTACGATTCTGCGAGAATCCGGAGTACACTTCCTGGCGCACTGTACAAAGAAGCAGGCCTTTCTACACGTGGGCAGGTAACACATTCGAACTCCTGGTTCTCGAACATATGCCCCAACTGACTGATGCTCTTCGCATTAAAGAGTATTCAACTCCTTTCAGCTGGAGAGGCGAAACGCCCGGGGGCGAAGGCGCCCAAATTGACCTTGTCATCCCGGCGACAGCCGAACGGGCCGACTATATCTGCGAGATAAAGTTCTCGGAAGGAAAGTATGTCCTCAAAGAGGAGGATGCCGATGACATCACAAGGCATATAGAAGCATTAAGGAATTCCAGCGTCCACAAGCCGACTCACTCTGTATATGTGACGCTTGTTACTACGTTCGGTATGACTGAATCCAAGCATAGAAGCCATATCAACGATCTTGTGATCTTGAATTCATTGTTCTCATCTGTATTACGTCCATGAATAGCAACAGATTTATTTTCGCCATCCTTGCCCTGACAGTGTGTGCGGGGCTGGCCAATGCACAGAACATACATCCGGATATTTCTTCCCAGCTGGTGAAGGTAACAGTCGATCCCTCTGTAATCAAGGGGCCAATCAAACCTATGAACGCTGTGAACAACGGTCCCAACGTGGGCGATGATCCGCAGCAGATGGAGGATTTCCGCATATTGAATATCCCGTTCAGCCGCACCCACGATTCTCCGTGTGGTGATTATTACGGCTGTCACCTTGTAGATATTTCCGATGTGTTCCCGGATTTCGACAAGAATCCCGACAAGGAGTCCTCCTATGATTTTCGCGAAACCGATGCCTACATCAAGACACTGCTGGACTCCGGTGCCAAGGTGATGTACAGGCTTGGCCAGACTATAGAATGCCAGACTGCGACAAAATACCACATCTATCCGCCCAAGGATTACAAGAAATGGGCAAGGATCTGCGAGCACGTCATAATGCACTACAACGAAGGCTGGGCGAACGGCTTCCATTACGACATCCGCTACTGGGAAATATGGAACGAGGCCGATCTGGACCAGAATGCGGACCGATGGAAGACCAACCCCCGTACCTGGGCCGGCTCCCTGGAAGAGTTCCATAAGTTCTACGAAGTTGCGGCAAAACACCTGAAAAAGCGTTTCCCTGACCTGAAGATAGGCGGCCCTTCATACTGCAGGATTCTGCGCGACAAGACGTATCTGTATTTCCCGGAATTCTTCGAATACATGCGTGCCCACGATGTCCCTATCGACTTCGTCACATGGCACAAATACGATGTCGAACCTTCGCTCTATGTGAAGGAAGCCTATATGCTCAGGGACTGGATGAAGGAATACGGGTATGAAGATGCCGAACTCTTCCTGACAGAGTGGAATTACTGGCAGCTGAAAAAAAAGGGTTCCGAGTCGGCATACGAATACTACAACTTCGAAACCCGCCTGAACATCAAGGGCGCTGCCTTCGTGGGAGCCGTNNGTGGATATGCTGATGTATTATGATTTCCGCGTAAACGTGGATTCCTTCTGCGGTTTCTACGATCCCCAGACACGGAAGCACATGCCTACGTATTATGTATTCTACGCCTGGAGCAAACTCCGGGGGAATCAGTGCAATTGCACCCTGGAAGGCGGAGAGGGGGACATCTATGCCGTATCGGCCGTCAATAACGGCAAAACCACGCTTATGCTAACGCGTTACAATGGAGATAACAATACCTGCAATATAGCAACGGTAAACATCTCCGTCAAGGGATACAGTCCGGGCGAGGTGGTATACTGCCACCTTACCGACGACCGGCATAATTATACCGAGATTCCCCTCTTCCCTGCCGAAGACGGAACCGTGAGTGTCAGATTATGCAATAATTCAATCGCAATTGTAGAATTCTAGCTTATTATGAATAAATTTCTGCTTCTTG
>LXOW01023661.1_pt1 | contig 10260 bp, 13 predicted proteins | sample 1368591 | NCBI WGS metagenome assembly LXOW01 (sample SAMN04884650, study PRJNA319009) | bovine gut metagenome | isolation source: Cow rumen | host: Bos taurus | place: Italy: Legnaro (PD) | collected 2014-07-09
CGGGGGCTGAAAGTTGTAAACCATGTCCTCGAACAACTTGTAAACCATGTGCTACTTGACAAAAGTGCCGTCCCTACAGGCGAGTGCGGGCGGGAAGCAACGGACGGCAAAGTGCCGTCCCTACAGGCGGGTGCGGGCGGGAAGCAACGGACGGCAAAGTGCCGTCCCTACAGGCGGGTGCGGGCGGGAAGCAACGGACGGCAGAGTGCCGTCCCTACAGGCGGGTGCGGGCGGGAAGCAACGGACGGCAGAGTGCCGTCCCTACAGGCGGGTGCGGGCGGGAAGCAACGGACGGCAAAGTGCCGTCCCTACAGGCGGGTGCGTAATTCTTACCTCTTACCTCTTACTTCTTCCCTCTTACTTCTTCCCTCTTACTTCTTCCCTCTTACTTCTTCCCTCTTCCCTCTCACCTTTGTCTCCCATTTGTCAAAGGGGACCTCCTTCAGTACCACACGGCGGAGGAAGCAAAACAGGCAGACCTCTCCCCGGTCGCGGAGGAGGGTCAGGAGGAATTCCATCTTCCGGTAGGTATCCGGGTGGAGGAGTTCGGAGGCGTGCTCCCGGTAGAGATAGGCCAGGGCGTCGCCGTCGGTATAGTCCTGGCCCCGGTAGACCTTGGAGGCCGCGATGCGGTCCATGACAGATTCCACCAGATATCGCGTCGGCATGGGGACGGGCGCGTAGGCGTGCTCCCCCGGCGGCACGTCGGACCAGTATTCATAGTGGTGCTTGTTGCGGCCCTTGTGGTGCATCCAGGCGGTGGAATAGCCCTCGGCCTCCCGGGCCCCGGCGTTGGGGCTGCGGGTGCCCTGGTAGTATTTCGCCCCCTGCCAGAACTCCGTGGGGGAATACTTGCTCAGGTCATGGCAGAACCCCTGGCGGATAAGGCCAACCCGAAAGCAGTTCGCCATGACCATGTGGCGGTGCTTGGTGATCGTTTTGAAATGCTTGATGGGATGCATGGCGCGCCTCCTTTCGATGGGATTGCGGACGGCAGAGTGCCGTCCCTACATGCCCTTCTTAACTCTCTTTTTGATCTGCCGGAGTTCCTTCAGCATTTTGAAGGTATCCCGGACCACGTTGACCTTGGAATCCCGGTGGTTCACTATGGTAACAGGCATTTCCAGAATCTTGTAGCCCAGCTTCTGGGCCCAAAGGATGGTCTCAAAGTCAAAGGCAAAGCCCTTTGTCTCCGTTCGGGAGAAAATCGCCTTTGCGGCTTCCCCCCGGTAGGCCTTGCAGCCGCACTGGGAGTCGGAGAGACGGAAGCCGCCCGCCACGTTCAGAACCTTGATATAGGTCTTGGAGGCCAGCTTGCGGATGGGGGTATAGCCCGCGTAGCCCTCCGGGTGGAGGGGCCGGGAGCCGATTACCATGGAGGCCTTTGGATTCGCCGCAAACAGCTCAGCCGCCCGGGCGATCACCTCGGTCCCGTAGGCCACGTCGGCGTCCAGGAACATCCGCACATCTCCGGAGGCCGCCAGCATGCCGGTCTTCACGGCGTTGCCCTTGCCCTGGTTCGGAGTGTAGCGAATGACCCGCGTATGGGGCAGGGCCAGCTTCTCCACCCTTGCCCCGCAACCATCGGCGGAACCGTCATCCACAAAGATCAGCTCCCAGGCGTCAAAGGTCTTGGAAAGGTAGTCGGTATAGGTCTTGGCGGTGGCTTCGATGATGGCCGCCTCGTTGTACATAGGAACGATCAGAGACAGTTTCATAGTATCACTTCTCAACTCTCAATTCTTATTTCTCAATCGCGAACCGCTTGTCGTCCTTGGGCAGGTAGTCCACTTTCTCCCCTGCCGGGCGCTCCAGCAGTTCTGGATGGGCCAGCAGGTGCTTGACCAGCTTCATGGTCTTGGCGTAGTAATACCCGTCGGCAATGCGTTCGTCCAGAGTCACCCCCACATTCAGCACAGGAATGGTGGTAATCGTGCCGTCCTCATGGCACTCGGGGGCCAGGTGCTTCTTGCCGATCACCACAAAGCAGGAGCAGGTGCCCCAGTTGGACAGGTGGTGATAGCCGCAGCTCAGGTCGATGGAGCCCAGGTTCGTCAGGAAGATGGAGGAGTAGTTGGGGTCCTCCTTGATCAGGTCATAGGGAACCTTGCCCTTTCGGTCCAGGCTGAACAGAACCTTCATCACCAGCCGCAGGACCCAGCGGGGCAGCTTCATCAGCTTTTCCATGAAGTGGGTGGAGTTGTCCACCATATCCTCCCGGCGCTGGGTGTGAATCTCCTCCATCAGGCTTTCGTGCAGCCTGTCAATGGTAGAGGACTCGTCAAACTTGCGGAAAGCCAAGCCCTCCTCCGCATGGTCGGAGAAGCGCTTTTTCACCACAAAAGCCACGGAAAGATATTTCCGCTGATAGAGACGGTTGCCGGAGATGAAACGGTTCATCTTGGGCCGCAGAACAAATGCCTTCACCATAGCCGAACAGATAATATGGAAGTAGGTGTACTTGTCCTGGGTGCGGCCCTCGTTCTTCTTTGCCAAGTAGGCCTCAATGGGCCGCAGATCGATTTCCTCGTTGATAAAGGCCTCATTGTCGGCCCGGTTGCGATAGAGATAGGCCATGAACTGGTTCAGTGCGGGTTCCTCCCGCAGCCAGACACCGTCAAAACGATCGCCGCAGCGGATTTTCTCCTTTGCCATTCTAAATCACCTTTTTCTTTCTGCTTGGCTTCGCGTTCAAAACAGAAGCATCATGATCCCGCCCACGATGGGAAGGTGCAGGATGAAAATGTAGAGGGAGTTTCTGCCGCACCAGCAGAAAAACCGCAGGACCGGGTTCGCAGAATTGACCTGGGGCAGTCTGGTCCGCTTCTCCCCATAGAACACCCGGCCCAACACCATGCCCAGACAGAACCAGCCCAGATGGGGCAGAATGGGAAAATAGTCGCCGGAGGTGAAGCCGGGATAGCGCAGCCCCAAGGGAAACAGAATATGGGTAGACACCAGCTCAGGGCCTACCTGGAGCCACAGGCCAATGGCGGCAAGAATCAGTCCAAAGGGCAGCAGGACCTGGGTGGGAAGCTTTTTTAGCAGCGGATAGACCATCATCGCAAAGCCCAGCAGATGCAGCACGCCGAAGCGGATAATCATGGATTTATCCAGCCAGCCCAGAACCACAGCGACAATGGACCCAAGGGTCAGAACCATGCCGCCCGCAAACACCATTACGCCCCGGCGGAAGCTTTTACTACCAAGGGTGGCGGACAGGCCGGAGAGAACCACAAACAGCATCCCGCCGTTTGTAATCACAAAAATCACGATTCCCGGGAGAGAATACAATTTCAAAACACTGGCGGAATAAAAGAGGGAGTGGGCCACGATAACGCAGAGGATCAGGAAGCCCCGCAGAGCGTCGATCTCCCAGATCCGATTTTGCGCCAGCTTCATACCTTTCCTCCGGCATTGGCTTCCTCTTCCAGAACCCGATAAGCTACCTTGCCCACCAGCGTCTTGGGAAGCTCGTCACGGAACTCGATTTCGTAGGGGACAGCGTATTTTGCTATATTGCGTCGGCAGTGCTGCATCAGCTCCTCCCGGACCGCATCGCTGGCCTCAACGCCGGGACGCAGGACCACGTAGGCCTTGACCTTCTGCATCTTGTACTTGTCCTTGACGCCGATCACGCAGGAATACAGGACCTTTTCATGGCCGTCGATGATGTTCTCCAGCTGGCTGGGGTAGACGTTGTAGCCGGAGGTGATGATCATGCGCTTGATGCGCTGGCGGAAATAGACGAAGCCGTCGGCGTCCATGGTGCCCAGATCGCCGGTGTGGAGCCAGATCCGACCGTCCGCGTGGCGGCGGAGGGTCTGGGCGGTCTCCTCCGGGTTGTCGATGTAGCACATCATGACCGAAGGACCGGAAATGCAGATCTCCCCTTCCAAGTTGGGCTCTACCTCCTCCTCGGTGCCGGGCTTGACGATCTTGTAGTAGGTATCCGGGAAGGGCACGCCGATGGAGCCGGAACGTGCAAAATCCTTCGGGGTCAGGCAGGAGGCCGTGACGCACTCCGTGGTACCATAGCCCTCGCGAATCTGGATTTTGGCATTGTGAGCCCGCAGAAACTCATCTACCTTCCGCTTCAGCTCCACAGAAAGAGAGTCGCCGCCGGAGAACATGCCGTCCAGGAAGCTCAGGTCGGCCTTTTCCAGCAGGTCCGTCCGCAGCAGGGCCTCAAAGAGCGTAGGAACCCCGGGGATCAGATTGGGCTGCTTCTTAATCAGAAGCTGGGCATAGGTCTTTACGCTGAACTGAGGCACCAAAATGCACCGAGCGCCGCCCACAAGTGCGGTGTGAATGCCAATGCCCAGACCAAAACCATGGAAAACAGGCATGACGGAAAGCATCTTCTTGCCCACAATTTCCGGCAAACCGGAAGCGGCAATGGTTTGCAGGGCAGTGGCGTTAAAGTTGGCAGAGGAAAGCAGAATGCCCTTTGTGGTGCCGGTGGTGCCGCCGGAATAGAGAATAGATGCCCCCTCCAGGTAACTCACGTCGTCAGGGGGAAGCTCCTTGATCCGCTCCCCTTCCCGCATAAAGTCCTTCCAGAGTACATAGTCTCCCCCCTTGGGAAGCTTGGGGACCTTCCGGGCAGACTTGCTCACAGGATAGAGCAGACTCAGAGGGACAGGCAGTTCATCCCGGACAAAGGCAATCAAAACCTTCACCGGATTCTCCAGCCGATCCCGAATCTCCGCGATTTTCGGATAGAACTGGTCCAGGGTCAGGATGGCCTTGGAGTGGGAGAAATTCAGGTAAAAGGCAATCTCCGCAGGAGCGGAGAGGGGGTGGATCATATTGGAAACCGCGCCGATCCGGTTCAGGGCATAGAAGGTATCCAGGGCCTGGGGGCTATTTGGCATGCAGATGGTGACCCGTTCTCCCTTCCCGATTCCAAGGGCAATCAAGGCCCTGGCCGTGCGATCGATCCGCGTCATAAACCGGGAGTAGGTGGTCTCCTTCCCCATAAACTCATAGGCCACCAGGTCCGGGTGAATCCGGGCTGTGTCCCGCACGATCTGATAGATGGTTTTATGCGGATAGTCCAGATAGGCCGGAATGTTGCCGTAAAATTTCAGCCAAGGCGCCTGCGCGGAAATACCCATAGAAACAATCATCTCTCTTTTCAGGTTTCGTTCTCGCAAGAACAAGGAGTTTTCGCAGTATATTATAGAATATCAACCTGAAAATTGCAAGCAGTTTTAACATTACGCCCAATCCGCCAGCCGATTTCGGAAAACGCGGCTCAGTCCATAGCGGCCAGGAGCCGCTGCTTCAAAAGCAAATAACGCTCATATTTCTCCTGTTTGGAAAAGTGCGCCTGTCTGCTCTGCAGCACGGGATCGGAATAATCCAGCAGCAGACCGCCAAACTGCTCAGCGGTAAGGTCAAAGATTCCGCCGCAGGACTCGTTAAAGCAATGATAGCCGCCCTCAGGAAGGGGGATTCCCCATACCCTGCCGCCAAACAGGTCCTGGGCCAGAAACGCCGTAATGGAGCACTGACCCAACGTGGGATTCTCCGGACTCCAACGTCCCCGCATCCGGGGCGCACAGGTATCCGCCTGCCAGCAGTCCAGCAGAGCGGCATAGAGCGCCTGAGGCGTCGTGACCCCAGGCAGACTTGTTTCCACCGGCGTAAAAGCCTGATCCGCACCAAAAAACATGGAATCACTCCTTTTCAATTCCGTAACGTGAAATCATAAGCCGCATCCATAAAATGCGGAAACAGGAGCATGTCAGTCAGGCAGGTCAATTCAATAGCGGCCTACCATCACATGGTGCTTGGGAGTCATCACGTAAGACTCCAGAACTCCGCCGTTGACGAGAATCGCCTTGACACTGCCGACATTCTCATCCCCAGCAGTCAACAGCACGCGATTTAGCCCGAGACTTTTGCAATACGGCAGGACGTCATGCAGCATTCGCGTGGCATACCCCTTGCGTCTCTCTGTGGGGCAAACGCAGTAGCCAACGTGTCCGCCCCAGGTAGCAAGGGGTTCCGTGGCTCTGTGCCGAACACCAATCATGCCCACGATTTTTTTGGTCTGAGACCCTCAGCAAAGGAACTGGGAATAGGGTAATACTGAACTCCCATAGAAAGATTGAAAAATGTTCCGAGCAGGAATTGCGCCAGACGANNAAGTACGGCACAATTCCTGCCGGAACAGGTTAAAGATTTTTATGGGAGTTCAGTATAAACAGTTCCGGGCAAGGCTGCAATTTCCCTTGAAAAAGCAACGAAAAACGAGAAAAATCCCGAAGCCACAAGGACTCCGGGATTTCAATATTCTGGCGGAGTGGGAGGGATTCGAACCCTCGGTACGCTTTTGACGTACACACGATTTCCAGTCGTGCTCGTTATGACCGCTTCGATACCACTCCATATTCTCTTGTCGGCGGCGGTCTCCCCCGCTTCGGCATGAACGTGGTCGTGCGTTCATGCTCGCGTATTATATAACGGTTTTTTCGATTTGTCAACTACTTTTTTCAAAAAATGCAAAAAAATCAAAAATCATCGTCTGAGAGGTGTAAACTGTACCCATGAAAATGGACAACAGAATAGACCCAGACGTAATAGGATCTCTTCGGATCTATAATTTCGGCCAGATGCTTACCCGGAGGGGCCGGGAAGGCGACGGATTCAAGGATCGTCGAATTGACAATCACCGTCCGGCAGGTAGTGAGACTGCGGAGACGCTGGAAGAACAGGTCAAACGCTTATACTGAACTCCCATAATAATCTTTAACCTGTTCCGGCAGGAATTGTGCCGTACTTCGTTGTNNTCGTCTGGCGCAATTCCTGCTCGGAACATTTTTCAATCTTTCTATGGGAGTTCAGTATGAGCGAATCCCTGGAGGTACAGTTTGTGCTGGACACAGTGGATGAGCTGCTGCTGCGGCACGGCGCCACCCTGGACGATGAAACGATCGTCCACAGCGACCAGGGCTGTCACTATACCAGCAAAGCCTTCATTGGAAAGCTCAAAGACGCGGAGCTCGTGCAGTCCATGTCGCGGAAAGGCAACTGCTGGGACAATGCTCCGCAGGAAAGCTTCTTCGGCCACATGGTAAAGCAAGATCCAGTGTAGCAGATGAGATAACAAAAAACAACTAATACGAATTAAATTGTCCTTGACAAAGGGTACGCCGCAGTGCGGAAACCTGCATGGCAGGTCGATGGAGACCGCTGCTGTAACACCAGCTACTCTGGGAGGGAATTCCAATCTGCGCGAAACAGGATCAGAGGCACACCGGCCTTTTCCAGGCGGGCCGCAAGGGTTTGTTTGGTGTCCCAGAACAGGATGGAGCCATCCCCCAAGCGGAAATGAACGCAGCCCAGACCTGCGCAGGGATAGCCTGGGCCTGGCAGCGTACCGGCCCAAGCGCTCCTACGTCCTCCGGGAACGCATTGCAGCCGAAGGGGCGCAGCGTCCAAAACGATTTCCCCAAATTGTTTTCGCTGGATTGCAAGCCAACTGATAAAATCCATTCCCCCCTGCCAGGGACCGACCAACACCGCCTGGCGGGCACAATCCGCATAGGCGGGAGAGAGCACCAGCCTCTTGCCGGAAAGGCTTCTTACCAGCTCCGCCAAAGAGCCAACCCGTCCTCTTTCAAAATCGAGAATGATCAGCCCTCGCCAGTCTTCCAAGGCTCTGCAAGCCGCAGCAAGCCCCGCTTTGTTTGGCAGAAAACGATCGTCGATCAGCAGGCCGATTGCATCCGTGGGAAGGGCTTGGCTTCGCCATGCACCATCCGGCGAAAAGCCGTATCCGGTTTTCAAGGAGGAACCCCCATCCGGGATTTTTTGATTTTCCGCAAAATAGACGCATTTTTTCATGGACAATACCCATATTTAGTGTTATAATAGGGACGCAAAATCTGAATCTCTACAATTCTATGAGGGCGGTGCTTCATTCATGCCTTTTTCCCTGCTGCCAAAATTGATGTTTTACAAGCTGACGGATATTACACCAGCCTTTTTGCAAAAGCGGGGAATTGATCTTCTAATGCTGGACTTTGACAACACCATGCTCCCCTACACCTCCCGGGTTCCCACGCCGGAGCTTCTGACCTGGATCGACGAGATGAAGCGGGGCGGTATCCGGCTTTGTGTGGTGTCCAACAGCAAGAAGGACAAAGCGGCCGGATTCTGCAAGGCCCATAATATTGCCTGCATCACCCACTCCAAAAAGCCCACCGGTCGTGGGATCAACCAATGCCTGTCGCGCTTTGGCGCAAGGCCCGGTCAAACCGCTCTGGTCGGAGATCAGATTTTTACGGACGTGCTCGGCGCAAACTGCGCCGGGGCCACCTCCATTCTGGTCAAGCCCATCCACCTGCACAACATTTGGCTGAAGCTTCGACACGCAGCGGAGCAGCCATTCATCTATCTTGCAAGAAAAAGGAGCGTAACAAAACCATGACGAACCTGGAAAAGTATCTTTCTCTGCTGGACAACGGCACCTATGACGGCCTGCTTCTGACCAGCCCCATCTCCCGCAAATACTGCGCCGAGTTCAACGTGGACGAGGGCGTCGCCATCGTCACCAAGAAGGGCTGCCGGTATTACACCGACTCCCGCTACATCGAGACTGCCGAAAAGAACCTCAAGGGCTTCGACGTCCGCATGGTGAACAAGGAAAATACCTACATCAGACAGCTCAATGAGGCCATTGCCGACTTTGAAGTTTTTACTCTGGGTTTCGAGGAAAACTGCCTGACTGTGGCAGAATTCCGCAGCTACGAGGAAAAGCTCAACGCCAAGCTGGTCCCCTGTCAGAAAGACATCGACGCCTTCCGTGTCTTGAAGGAAGCCTACGAGCTGGAGCGCATGCGTCAGGCCCAGGCCATCACCGACAAGGCCTTTACCGAGGTCTGCAAGCGGATCAAGGTAGGCATGACCGAAAAGGAGCTCTGCGCGGAGCTGATCTACTGCCTGTACAAAAACGGCGCCGAGGGTCTGTCCTTCGCGCCCATCGTGGTCGCCGGTCCCAACAGCTCCATGCCCCACGGCGTCCCCGGCGAGCGGAAGCTGCAGAAGGGCGACTTCATCACCATGGACTTCGGCGTGCTCTACAAGGACTACTGCTCCGACATGACCCGCACCGTCGCCCTGGGCTACGCCACCGACGAGATGAAGAAGGTCTATGAGACGGTCCTGCAAGCCCAGCTCGCGGGCATCGCCGCCACCAAGGCGGGCGTCACCGGCCAGGCCATCGACGGCGCGGCCCGGAAGGTCATCGCGGACGCCGGCTACGGCGAATACTTCGGCCACGGCTACGGCCACGGCATCGGTCTTCTGGTCCACGAGGGTCCAAGCTGCAATCCCTCCAACGATAAGCCCATGCCCGCCGGAAGCGTCAGCTCCGCGGAGCCCGGCATCTATCTGCCTGGCAAGTTCGGCGTCCGCATTGAGGACTGCGTCATCATCAAAGAAGACGGCGCGGAAATTCTGGCCCACTCTCCCAAGGAACTGACCATTATCGAGGCATAAAAAATACTTGCAATCTTTTCCCACATGTAGTATAATGTGTCAGTAAAATTGCCGGTTAGGCAGGAATACGTATTTTTTACAGTTTTGGAGGAAACATATATGGCAACCATTACCGCCGGTGATTTCAGAAACGGCAAGACCTTTGAGATGGACGGCAAGATCTATCAGGTCGTGGAGTTCCAGCACGTCAAGCCCGGCAAGGGCGCGGCTTTCGTCCGCACCAAGATGAAGAACATCATCACCGGCGGCGTGACCGAGACCTCCTTCAACCCCACCGCGAAGTTCGAGGAAGCCTTCGTGGAGCGCAAGAAGATGGCCTACTCCTACAACGACGGTGATCTGTACTACTTCATGGACAGCGAAACCTTCGACATGCTTCCCCTGGGCAAGGACGTCCTGCCCGATGCCTTCAAGTTCGTCAAGGAAAACGAGGAGTGCACCCTTCTGTCCTACAAGGGCAACGTGTTCGGCGTTGAGTGCCCCAACTTCGTGTTCCTGGAAGTCACCCATACTGAGCCCGGCCTGGCTGGCAACACTGCCACCAACACCCTGAAGCCCGGCACCCTGGAGACCGGCGCTGAGGTCAAGATTCCCCTGTTCATCAACGAGGGCGACGTGATTCAGATCGACACCCGCACCGGCGAATATATGGGCCGCGCAAAGGGCTAAAATCAATTGACAATTGACGGTTGACAGTTGACAATTATACCAATTTGCCTGATTTTCTCATAATGAAAGGAGCATAAC
>LXOW01358706.1_pt1 | contig 10258 bp, 9 predicted proteins | sample 1368591 | NCBI WGS metagenome assembly LXOW01 (sample SAMN04884650, study PRJNA319009) | bovine gut metagenome | isolation source: Cow rumen | host: Bos taurus | place: Italy: Legnaro (PD) | collected 2014-07-09
TTCATGAATGCCTGGCAGAAACGCATCACCTCAGCGTCGCTCTTGCCACGGGGAGAGAAGTCGGAACCACCCTTGGCACCACCCATAGGCAGTGTGGTCAGTGAGTTCTTGAAGGTCTGCTCGAAGGCGAGGAACTTCAGGATACCGAGGTTCACACTCTTGTGATAACGGAGACCGCCTTTGTACGGGCCAATGGCGTTGTTGTGCTGGATACGGTAACCCATGTTGGTCTGAACCTTACCCTGGTCGTCAACCCATGTGATACGGAACTCGCAAACGCGATCGGGGATGCACAGACGCTCGATCAGGTTGGCCTTCTCGAACTCGGGGTGCTTGTTGTACTCCTCCTCGATNNGGAAGCGCTGCTTCAACTGCTCTACAACTTGTGCTGCATTCATAATCTTTTTCTTTTTTTAGTTGTTTTACTGAATATTGATTGTGATTTTTAATTTTCGGTTGCAAAATTACATCAAAAATCTGAAATAACAAACATTTTATCAATTTTTTCGTGAAATACCTGTCTTTTTGTTACTTAATTGACATAAATCAAGGCAAAAAGACATCGAAAAGCTGTTTTGTTGTGCTCGGGCACAAGTGAAATCCGAAAAAATCTTTTGGATTTGTAGGCTGATAATTGAAAAAATTATTGTATCTTTGCCCACAAATTATTAATATGGTACGACGATCAATCCTTCTGGTGTGGCTTCTGGCCTGTGTCCTGTCGGTGACGGCAGTGACAAGCCGGCGCATTTTCCAGGCATATAATGCCAAGGACGGCCTGGCCGACAATAGTGCCCAGACGATTCGTTGTGCCACGTCAGGACGACTGGTGATAACCACCATGGGACAGATCAATTTCTTCGACGGCAATCGCTTTTCGTTTATCGATCCCTCGAAGGAAAACACTTATCCATTACCCAACTATTCTGGCAATTATCATGCTTATGTCGACAAATACCACCACTGGTGGCTGAAGAATACGCATACCGTGACCTGTGTCGATCTGATCACGGAGATGTTTATCGGTTCCATAGAAGATGTGTTCCGTGAGTTCGGTGTTACCGACAAGGTGAAGGATTTCTTCGTCGACGCGGATGGTGTCGCCTATCTGTTAACTGACAAGGGCATGTATTCGGTCGAGACCAAACAATATTATAAAGTTCGCGAGAAGCGCAACCTGCAAGACCTCGAGACTTATCAGGACAAATACTTGTTGCTGTTCTACGATAATGGTGAAGTGGATGTCCTGGAACTTTCAACGGGCACTTATGTCAATACCTGCAAGGCTTATAACGAAGACCGGGCGCTGTATTACAACAAGTCGTCTGTGATTTATAAGGACGACTATATGTTCTATCAGATCCGCAATGGCAATAAAGGCGCCATTTTGCAATCCTTCAATATCGGCAAGTGGGAATGGAAGACGCTGATGGAAACGCCCTATCATCTGAACAACCTCGAAAAGCGTGATAATTATCTCTATATCCCATGCGAATATGGCTATTGGGTCTATGATGTGGAGCAAGGCCGGGCCGGACAGGTCGATGTGCTCCGGATGCAGAATGGCCGTGAGCTGAATACCGACATCAATGCCCTCTGTTTTGACCGTCAGGGCGGTTTGTGGATCGGTACTGAGAAGTGGGGCTTGCTCTATTCGCGACCTAACAATCCGCCATTCACTGCTTATACATGGGAGGATCCCGAAGCCATGGAGTATGATGCCATGATGGCCAATGTCCCGTCCTACCGTACCTTCAAGGGCAAAACTGTCAACTGTATGCTGAAGGACTCTCGCGGATGGATATGGATAGGCTCGTCTGCTGGCTTGCATCTCTACAAGAAAGAGTCGGATAATTTGCCACAGGTCTTTTCCCGTCGCGACGGCTTGCTTAACAACGTGGTCCATTCCATCGTCGAGGATAAGCATCAAAACATCTGGGTGGGCACCAGCTATGGCATCTCTTGTCTGAAAATGGATGATGAGGGAAATGTAATCGATATCCTCAGCTACAATCAGTATGACAACGTACCTGAGGAGTCGTTTGTCAATGGCAAGGCCCTCTGCCTGGCCGACAGCACCATTGTCATGCAGTCGCTGGATCATGTCGTGGCCTTTAATCCCAATCACATGCTGACGATCCGTTCGAAGATGGACTTCCAGCTCAATCCTGAACTGGTGGGCCTGATGATCAACGGTAACCGTATCCGTACAGGCGAGGAATATGAAGGCAAGGTCATCCTTGACCAGGCATTGATCCGTATGAAGGAGTTCAATTTCAACTATGACCAAAACTCCCTGTCGCTGACGTTCTCCGCACTCAACTATTTCCGTCCGCAACAGACCTATTACCGGGTGCGCGTCAAGGAGATCGACGACGCGTGGAAAGTCTTGACGCCTTATAATTCCGGCGGTATGGTCGACGGCAAGGGACAGTTCCACCTGCCATTGCCTTCCTTGAAGCCAGGTACCTATACCATCGAACTGCAAGCGTCGATGAATGTTGACGACTGGGATATGGAGCCTCGTGTGTGGGTGATCCACATCAACGAGCCGTGGTGGCGTGCGACGGGTTTGTTTGTCTTGATGGGTTTGGTGCTCTTGGCGCTCTTTATGGTCAACGTATTCCTTTATGTGCGCAATTCAAATATGAAGTCACGCCGTCTCAGCGAGGAGAAGAACATCCTTCGCCGCATCAAGTTGTTTGCCGAGCGTTGCGTCAATGCCAAGGAGGATGTGTTGTCGCCTTTGGCCGAGGAGATTTCAGGCATGAGTGGTGCTTCGAGCAGTGGTCTGAGCGATGATTTTGTACAGACCATGCTTGGCCTGCTCGATTTCGTCAACAGCCGACGTACCTCTGAACTGTCGATGAAGATGTTGAGCGAGAAGGTCGGAATGGACTTGCAGACGTTCTATTCCCTCATCAGTAAAAATATCTACAAGAGTCCTCGAGAGCTGGTGAAGCGTGTGATGATGAACCGTGCCATGGAGATGCTCTCAACCTCGGGTGAAGATGTGGCTGATATCGCTATGAAATGCGGATTCTCTTCACCCAACTATTTCATTGCCTGTTTCTTCCGTGAACACCACGTGCTTCCTGAAGAATACCGGCAGAAGATGATGTCGAATCTTTAGTCTTGTTTGTTGATGGCCAGTTGTCTGAAGGCCGTCAGTCGCCACGTGTTATCATTGATACCACGATAGTAGACGAGTGCCTGATAGCGGTTCTCCGTCTGGTAGAAGCTGCCTTCGGAGGGTGCGAAGCGTCGGGTGCCGTCTGGCTGCTGCCACAGATATTGGTACGAATAATAGCCCTGTTTCTGCAAGATCCTTGCCGTATACATACCCGTTGCCGCATCGTAGTTCATTGTATAGGTCTTTGCATCGGCATCGGTCGTCCACCAACCATCGATCATCATCTCGCCGTCGGGCAGGGGAGAACATTTCATACGATACACCACCCACACATAGTCACAGGTGGTCTCAATCTGCCAGTTGTCACTGTTGCGGATAAAGAACGAGCCGTTGGCATCCTCGTCATACAGATAGTTCCGTCGTGGCTCGTCGATAAAGGGATAGGCCTCATACGCTTCTCCGTTCCAGACCATCCTGTCGAGCCCCATGGTGGTATGGCTCACGTCGAGCACCTCATATTTTCTGTATTCATTGCCGGCATCGAATATCAGCTCGCGTGCGTGCCGCCACTCGGCACTGCTGCCGGTGAGAACGGTGGGCTTGGGATTCAGCTTTTGGTTGTCCTCGCGTCCGTTTTGTCGCACCACCACCCGCAATTGGCTGGCAGGATCGGTCACGCGGGCCACACCATAGTTTAGGGTCAGCGATACCTGCTGATGACTCACATTGGTGTCGATGTCGGTATTGGTGGTGATGCTCATGGCCAATGGCATCGACTGTTCGGTTACGCTGAAGTCGATGGTCATCACCTCGCGTTCCTCATCCTCATCGTCAAACACATGAATGCGGTAGTTGCCACTCAGTCTGAGGCGCATACGGTCGTTGGGTATCTGTAACCGGTAGTGGGTATAGGCCACCGTCGTGTTCACCGAGGAATCGTAGTCGTCGATGGGGTTGCCGTTGAAGCCCTCCAGCCAGTCGCTTTCGAAGAGGGCTGTCGAGGGTGTCCAGTCGGCTTCGCAATGTTCCACGCGATAAGTATAACGGTGATAGTCATGCGAGAGTTCGTCGAAACTGATGTTGAGCACATCGTCTGTTCCCAGTCGCATCACAGCCGGCGACAACCAGTCCTGGTTCACCACCACCTGCAGCGACTTGATCTGCGGCTCCTTTATCACGTTTCCGGCCTCTGCGGTTATTATCCCCGCAAACATTCCCATCGCCACCACAATTTTAGTAAAAATCCTATTCATGATGATATGGTTCCCCTTTAATAATAGTACACGCGCGATAGATCTGCTCCGTAAACACGAGCCTCACCATCTGGTGCGAGAAGGTCAGTTTTGAGAGCGACAACTGTTCGTTAGCCCGTTTGTATACAGCCTCCGAGAATCCGTAAGGCCCGCCGATAACAAACACCAGCCGTCGGGCGGTCTGCTGTTTCTGTTCCAGCCATTTCGCCAGTTCTATGCTCCGCAGTTCCTTGCCGTGCTCGTCGAGCAGCACCAATGTGTCCGATGGCTGTAGCTGTTTCAGAATCAGTTCACCCTCCATCGTTTTCTGCTGCTCTTCCGAGAGGCTTTTCGTATTTTTCAGTTCGGGGATGGTCACTATGTCGAAGGGCATATAATGGCCGATGCGCTCAGCATAGTCGCTGATGCCTGCCTGGAAATGCTTATCGGTGGTCTTCCCCACCAAAATCAATATCGTTTTCATCGGATTGTTTCCTTTTCTATAAACTCGTCGAACTGTGCCTGATAGCCGTTAAACACGTTGATGTCCACTTCGCCGGTGATACCTTTCACGCGGCCGTCGGGCGACAGTTGCCAAACCACCAGTTTCACGTCGGGCTTATACTCGCCATAGCGGGCTATCCACACCTTGTAGTCGCGCTTGATGTCTGGCGCCTCGGGCAGCCATTTGTTCACAAAGCGCTGATTGATATAGAGTATCGGCTTCACGCCACAGAATCGCTCCACGGCCTGCAGCCAGGCTCTTATGTTGCTGAACAGCGCCTTTTCACCGCCCATCTTGGCAATGTCGCCATCCGAGGGCTCTATGTCGAGCACAGGTGGCAGGTCGCCCTTGCGGAACAAAGTGCTCGCGATGAAGAATTTGGCCTGTGCCGAACCGCTCGTCCGTGTCGAGAAGAAGTGGTAGGCACCGGCCTGGATGCCGTGTTTGCGGGCAGCGGCATAGTCGGTGGCGTAGTATTTGTTGCGTATGCTGATACCCTCCGTCGATTTGATATAGCAGAACGAAACGGGATAATCCACCACGCCCGAGATTTTCTTCTGGCTCTTCGAACCCAGGTGGCTGATGCGCAGCTGCTGCCAATGGATGGGGTATTGCTTGCGCCCCTTGCCGTGCTGGTAACGTGAGATGTCGATGCCATAGATACGTTCAGAGGTGTAGTTCATGCGTTCGCCCTTGAACACGTCCTGCTGCCACAGTCCTGTCTTCAGCACCGTCAGCACGTCGTTCTCCAGCAGTTGCAGGCCGAACCCCTCGCGCTTGTCGTTCTCCCAGTGGCCCTCGAAATAGTGGCCGGCTGTCGATATAAACGAGCCGTGGCCCTCAGCGCGGGCGTTCACCAGCCCATTTTTTTCGACGATGCCTGTGAGGTCGCCCTGATAGATACCGGCAGAGTCGAAGCGCAGGCCGTTTCTGAGCGTGTCGGCGCTCCAGTTGCCGATGGTGAGACGTCCCAGCGAGTCGCGGCTGATGGCCGTTCCCTCGCGCTTCTTTCCCTTCCAGCGCCCCACGTTATACACGCTCAGCGTGTCTGTATCCTCCTGATGTCGCTTGCCTGAGGCAAAGGCCGCCACCATCTCGTAGCCCTCGTCCTCCACGTTGTGACGGTCCAGATAGTAGTCCATCTCCGCCTGTCGGTCCTTCTCCATCTGCTGCCGCAGGGAGTCGAGTAGGGCAGAGCCCTTGATCACGGGCACCTTGAAGTCTGGAATCTCGGCGACAGTTTCCGTGACAGCAGCAAACCACATCCCGATACCTACGCCAATGGCGGCTACAACAGCTATCAGGGCAATATGTCTTCCAGTTCTCTTCATTTTGCTTGCAAAAATACTGTAATTTAGTCGAACTACAAAATATTTCCCGTTTTATTTTCTCTCCAACCCCTAAAAGGGCCGACATCCTTGTTGCCAGCCCCTATCGAAGCGCTAAAACGGNNAACTTTAAAAATCTTCTCCAGCCGTTAATAATCTCTAAATTACAACCGGAAAAGAATAGCGAGCGAAAGATTTGGAAAGTCTTGCGTTATAATAGTAGAGTAATAACGAAAAGACAACAGAAATGAAAGTAAGATTCAATCGTTGGTATAATACTGTCTTGGCAGCTCTACTGGCAATGCTTGGCTATGGTTGTAGTGAATCCGAAGAGCCGGATGTTAACGTCTTGATGTATGGCTGTATCGTCGATAGCTATACTATTAATGGCACTGTCACAGATGAAGCAGGTGCATCCGTGCAAGGCATTAAGACATCTGTAAAAATGATGTATTATGAAACTGTCGTAGACATGGACTCTATACAGACAGATGATTCAGGTAAATACCAGTTAGTGTTCAATGTAATGCTGGAGAACGAATTTACGAANNTACCCTCGACATCGACTTTACGAAGGCTGTCAAGACGAATGATTATCGTTATGAGATTTCGCAGGATGTTAAACTGAAAAAGAAGTAATTCTACTTCTTAAATACAAAATATAAATCGTTATTGCAATACAAATATAATGTATCGCGAGATACAAAGTCAAACCTTTGTATATTATAAATATTCTCCTCAAGGAGGGCATCCTCAGCTACCGCATAACCAACCTTTGTGCTACTTACATCCGTAAAATGAATTTCCTGGCCATTTAGTTGATACCTACCTGTAATTTCGTTGAGGGCGGATATATAAAAACGGTCGTTTGGGAATATCGTCAGCTGCCAGTTCTTTGCAGGATGGATTCCGTTTGTATCCCCATAGCTATCAAGTGTCCAAACTTTGTATAAAAACACAGGGAGTACCAAGTAATCATCATATGTGGGGCGCATAAATGAGAGGCTTTGCCCAGTATCATGCCATTCCATCTTGTCGCTCGAGCAGGACTTAATGGTGTATCTATAAGTCAGGCCACGATCAAAAATACCGTTTGGCTTATAATTCAGGACCACGTGATTACCTTGGATTTCATAGGTGAACAAGTGGGTGCAGAGGCTTGAAAGACCAGTGCCATCGGCATTGAATCTAAATTCCCACGCATCACAATTGGTAATCGCGTCTGGGTCGAGAGAGTGATGAGTAACCCACCATGTACCCAAGAGGTCGTTAGGATTAAAGATGACAATTTCGTCATCACTGATATTTCCGTTATCACCGCTGCACCCTGCTGAGCATAGAATCAGCATGGCGCTCATCATCATTGACAGATATTTTTTCATACGCATTGAGTCTTTTTATTCAACAGCATAAGTCATGCCTTTATTTATATAATGCATAACATGCCCAAATACTGCATGAGGAACATAATATTTAACATAATTTATGTGTCCGTCTAATTTTTGTTAAATATGAACTCCTCCATGCAGTATTTCGCCCCTTACCGCATTATATCTATAGAAAGTGTATAACTTTGCATTTGAAATAAAGACAGCAATATGATGAAGTCAAAATGGATATTATTGGTGCTGCTGGCCATTGGGCTTGCCGCTTGTACGAAAGAAGTTGATGCGGATATTAATAATCTGCAGAAGCAAATAGGTATGCCTTGGGATAAAAGTGACGAATGGGATAATACTGACGAGTATAAATACATGTTTGGCGAGTTTGAGGGTGTGTGGTTCGTTGACCAACAGGAGATAGATACCGCCAAGCTGACGGTAACAAATGTCTCCTTTATGGTGAGATATCCATTAGGGTATGTTGTTGATAAGTATTTTGGCAAAGAGAACAAGATGTATTTGGCTCAATACAAATCCCATTATTCGGGTACAGGGTTCTCAAATAATACGCTCTATTGCAATTTCATGATTCATTCCTGGGACCTTCAGTCAGTAGATAACTTACCTGGAAAAATGGCAGGTACGGATTCGCCAGAAATGGTTCCGTTCGTTATTACAAGTGGTGATGGCGTGGCAACTTATGACACAACGACTCATTTATGGACGCTCAAAGTGACGCTTGAAGAAATTTGGCAAAATTGGACTTTCGATGACGAGGGGGTCAGGCATAACCCAATCCAACTAACCCCCACAACCCCCATCACTCTTGTCTACATCGCAAGAAAGAATATTACAGAGTAAACCCGTGGAGACTGAACGGCAACTGTTAGATGCAATACGTGGTGGGGATCGGGCGGCGCTGCGCCGACTTTATGACCGCTATTCGGGATATGCTATGGCCATCGGCCTGAGGTATATCCCAGAGTGTGAAGAAGTGCGCGACGTGTTGCAAGACAGTTTCGTAAAGATCTTCACAGGTATCGGCCGCTTCGACTATCGGGGTGAGGGCTCGCTGAAGTCGTGGGTGTCGCGCATCGTGGCGAACTGCTCTATCGACTACCTGAAAAAGAATGAGTATTTGCTGACGACTGATGAGATGCCCGACAGCGCCGAAGAAGAGGAAACGGACGTGGGGGACGTACCGCCCGACATACTGGATGGGATGATCGGGCAGTTGCCAACGGGCTACAGACTGGTGCTCAACCTCTTCGTCTTCGAACAGTTGTCGCACAGGGAAATCGCCCAACGGCTCGGAATCACAGAAAGCGCTTCGACATCACAGTTCTTTCGGGCTAAGAAGATGCTTCAGAAAATGATTAGAGAATATATTACAAACAACAGAGGATATGAACAAGGACAAATGGACTCAACAACTGCATGACAAGCTGGCCGACCATGAGGTGCCGGCTCCTGAAGGCTTGTGGGCAGACATCGAGGCGGCTTTGCCAAAGGCTCCCGTGGAGAAGGGCAAGCGTCGGTCTTTGCTCATTCCTCTGCGTCGCTGGGCAATCGCGGCTTCCGTTGCTGCATTGGTGGGCAGTGGCGGATACCTCTGGTGGAAGGCTGATCGGCATAGTCCTGAACTGGCGGCAACAACTTCCGTCGTCACGCCAAAGACACCAAAGTTGCCAAAGCTGCCTGATAGTCTTCTGTCAGAACCGGAAAAACCTCGGCCTGCCTCAGAAGGACTTCAACCTTCAAAAGAACCCATGTTGCCTGTGGCACCTATTTCCGATTCTGAGGAGCCATCGGCACAGCCCGAGGAGTCTTTGGCCCAAGAGGAATCTTTTGCCCAACAGGAATCTCCGTCAATGAAATCTGCCGACGAGACTCCCCGACAGTTAGAGACACAGATAGCCATGCTGACACCAAGACCAGGGAAAAGGACGACGGTCAGCCTCTATGCCTCGAATGGCCTTAACGACTACCAAGGAGCCAACGGCGTGAGGATGAGCGATGAGATGGCCAAGCGTTATGACATGAGCCCATATCTGCCCGCCAGTGGCGTCCGCACCCGTGCTGCTGGCAGTCCTATCTACCTGTATGGTTACGAAGAGCGTCAGAAGCATTACCAGCCCCTGTCTTTCGGCCTGTCAGTCGGCTATCCGTTGACACCGCGGTTGTCGCTTTCTACAGGTCTGGTCTATACCCGTCTGCGCTCTGACTTCACTTGTGTGATGAGCGACGTGTCAATTACGCGCCAGCAGACTTTGCATTACCTCGGCATCCCGCTTAATGCCCAATATCATCTGTGGCATTGGGGCCATCTGAATGTCTATCTTTCGGCTGGCGCTGAAGCCGATTACAACATAAAAGTCAAATCGGTCTCAATGGGTGTTGAGCAGGAGATTGCCCGCGACCGTTGGCAGCTCTCCGTACAGGGAGCCGCTGGCCTGCAATATGATGTCCTGCCACAGCTGGGCCTCTATGCTGAGCCTGGGGTGAAGTATTATTTCGACAATGGCAGCCATGTGATTAATTTCTTCAAGGACAAGCCCCTGAATCTCAATCTGCAGGTAGGCTTACGTCTGAATATCACAAAATAGGTATAATTACTGAAAGATTTTTGTTTTTCTCAGTTTTTTATATTATCTTTGCAACATCGAAACAAAGACGTT
>LXOW01099819.1_pt1 | contig 10255 bp, 18 predicted proteins | sample 1368591 | NCBI WGS metagenome assembly LXOW01 (sample SAMN04884650, study PRJNA319009) | bovine gut metagenome | isolation source: Cow rumen | host: Bos taurus | place: Italy: Legnaro (PD) | collected 2014-07-09
TCCTAGAATAGTAATTTTTAAAATTATCTCAAAATTATTTGAATTCAATTTTTTATTTTCAAAATATCCACCTAGATTTATTAATTGAACATTAAACTTAATTGTAATTAATACTATTATTAATAATAAAAAAAAAGAAAAACCAAAATATCACCTTCTTTAGCAATATTATTAGTTTTTCCATTTTTTTATAATTTAATCATTATTATTTTGAATATCTTCTTTATTTTCTTTAATTTCTTTCTTTTCTTTAACAATTATATCTCCAAATAATTCATCTTGCATTGTTTCTACTTTACTTCTTCTAGACATCTCAAGTAATCCACTAAATGCAGTAACAACTTCTTGTTTATCATTCTTTTTCATTGTAAATAATTTATTAAAAACAAATTTTTTATCTTTAGATAAAACTTTATACATTTNNCATTTTTATTAATCTTTACACTATTTCTTTGAATTAAAGCTTTATATACCTCAGGAATTTTTTTAGGATCATAGTTTTTATCTAATTTTTGTCTAGGAAGTTTTATTTCTTCTTCTTTTTTATAGACTCTATTTGAATAAACATTAAAATTTTCTTTCAAAGTCAAACTTATTTCTTTANNGCCATAATAATAAATTCACTTGCGATTTCTAAGTTCATTTCTTCCATAGCATTTAGATATTCAATATATTGATCTGTCATTTCTGTTAAATTTACATCATATATATTCATTTTATTTTTGTCTATTAAATAACATAACAAATCTAATGGACCTTCGAAATTATCTATTTTGATTGAATACTTTTTTGTTTCTAATGTTAAAATTGACATTTTTTTCCCTCATTTTTATTTATTTTTTTTATTATATCATAACTATAACCTTTATTTAATAAATATTTTTTTATTTGTTCCTTATTTAATAAATTTGATTTTTTTTGAACTATATTTTCTGCTGAATTATATTCATATAAATCTAAATTTATTTTATTTAAAGNNATTATCATCAATGTATTTTTCTTTTTTTAACCATTTTATAACATCTTCTAAAACAACTTTATCATATTTATCAGAAAATTTATTTCTAACCTCATATTCCGTTTTTGGCTTATATAAAATATACTTTAATATTTTAGTTTTTAAATTATCAAATTCATCAACTAAATACATTTTAATCATCTAAACTTTCTGTTATTTCTTCACCTAAGCTATTTTCAAATCCTTTTATAAAATTTTTTCTAACACATTTTTCAACTTCATCTAATAACTCTGGATATGTTTCTAAAAACTTTTTTGCATTTTCTCTTCCTTGTCCAATTTTATCTCCATTATAACTATACCATGAACCACTTTTCTCTATAATATTCATATGTACANNTGGAGCCACTTTATTTTTTATAACTTTAACTCTTACTCTATTTCCTTTAACTTCTCCATCATATTTTATATTTTCTATTCTTCTAATATCTAATCTAACAGATGAATAAAATTTTAAAGCTCTTCCTCCAGTTGTTGTTTCTGGATTACCAAACATAACTCCTACTTTTTCTCTTAATTGATTAATAAATATTACAATTGTTTTTGTTTTATTAATAGATCCAGCTAATTTTCTTAAAGCTTGAGACATTAATCTTGCTTGAAGTCCCATATGAGAATCTCCCATATCTCCATCAATTTCTGCTTTTGGTACTAAAGCTGCAACTGAATCAACAACTATAACATCTAAAGCTCCACTTCTAACTAAACCTTCTGTAATTTCTAATGCTTGTTCTCCTGTATCTGGTTGAGAAACAATTAAATTATCAATATCTACTCCTAATTTTTTTGCATATACTGGATCTAATGCATGTTCAGCATCTATAAATGCTGCATCTCCTCCTGTTTTTTGAGCTTCAGCTATTATATGTAAAGCTAATGTTGTTTTTCCTGAAGATTCAGGACCAAAAACTTCAATAATTCTTCCTCTTGGAACTCCTCCAATTCCTAAAGCCATATCTAAACTTAAAGCACCAGTTGGAATTGCTTCAACTTCCATTTCCTTAAATTCACCTAGCTTCATAACTGAACCTTTTCCAAATTGTTTTTCTATTTGACTCATAACAGCTTCAAGGGCTTTTTTTCTTTCTGTATTATCTTCCATAAGTTTCCTCCTTTTTTTCTTTTACCTGTTTCAAAGTCTTTTATTTATGCCAAATTTGTAAATTGTAAAATTGATAAAACCAATTCATTTCATTAAATCCTACTAAATTAGTATTATATACAACNNTATAATCATCTTTTAATTTATTCTCATCAGTTGTATTTTTTATTTCATTCATTAAATCATCAACTTCTGTATTTGAATAATTCGCAAGATTATTTGCTCCGAAAAAAGTTGATAAATCTGGACTAATTGATAAATTTATACTACATAAAATCNNTTAATTAAATTAACTTTTATTCCTTGATTTTCTAATTGATTTTTAATATTTTCAGCAACCTTTACTCTTGATGTATCACTAGCTTTTACAACAAAATCAATAATTAAACTTGTAGTTTTATAATTTTGCGTTTTTTGCCAACTTTTATATCTATAACTCCAACCATCATTTTGTAAAATCTGTTTTGCCTGATCAACATTATATCCCGAACTTGTATCTAACTCATTATATAGCCAATTACCATAATCCAATGGAAAACTTGATATATAATAATTGTCAGAAAATACTGATGAAACAATATTGGTTTTATCTATTGAATATGCAACTGCTTTTCTTAAATTAATTTGTGAAAAAAATTCACTTTGTACATTAAAAGCAATAAAATCATGTTCTCTACCTTTCATTTCCTTTGATAAATAACCTATTGTTCCAATATACTGTTTTAAATTAGTGTTTTGTGTACTAATTAAATCAATATTACCTATTTTAAATGCATTATATAATTCACCAACAGATGCATAAATAGTAATACTTATATCCTCTAATTTCAAATTATCTTTATCTTCATAATAATCATTTTTATTTAAAATCAATGAAGATTCTTGAACATCAGATACCTTATACATTCCTGTTCCTATTGGAACTATATTTGAAGAAAACTCTTTATTTTCATAATAAGCTTTAGATAAAATAGGAAATGTTAAATTATATTCAAAAAAAGGTACTTCTTCATCTAATGTTATTTTTATAGATGATTTATCAACAACTTCAACTTCAGTAATATGCTGTACATTTGATGAATAAATAGAATCAACTTCTTTTAATTTATCAATAGTAAATTTTACATCTTCTGCTGTAAAACTTTTACCATCAGACCATTTCTTATCATTTTTTAATTTAATTAAATAAACTTTATCATTTTGTTTCGCCCATTCACTTGCTAAAACTAATTGTAATTTATAATCTGAAGACAATGACATTAATGGTTCAAAAATCAATTTTGAAAAATCTTGTACACTTTTATTTTTACTTAAAATAGGATTAATACTATCAAAAGATACTATTCCTAATTTAAGCTCTTTTATTTCAGATACATTTTCTTCTCTAGCTTCAAAACCATTTATATCTTTTTTTTGTTCATCACCTTTTATTTTTATAAAAGCAAAAATCATAATTCCCAATATAAAAATAAAAAATAAATATTTAAAATATCTTACCTTCATGATTCACCTCTATCTCCAGTAACTATAATACATTAATTTCTGTTTTTTTTCAACCTNNATTCTTTTTTATATATAAGCATTTTTTCTATTCATATTTATAAAAATTAAATAAACAATCCTTTTTTACATAAATATCACCATCATAAATTGATTCATTTTCATTAGAATATGGTATTTCAAAATCAACTGTTGCTTTAAATTTTTCTTTTTTGTTATTTTCTATACAAACATCAAAAGACATTTGTGTACTTATTGAATCAAGTGATATATCACAGTATTTTAATAAACTACCATTATACATTATAAACTCATCTTTATTTTCTATTGAATATTGATTTTTTATATTATTAATAACATAACTAAATGTAATTGGATTTGAACAATTATTATATAATTTTGGTTTACTCAAATCACCTGTATCTTCAGATATTACATCATAATTGATTTCATTTAATATTAAATTTTTTTCATCATTTTCACTTTTTCCAAAATCATTTATTGATTTAAAATATAAGTTTATTTTTCCTAAAATTGGAGATTTTATAAACTTTATATTATTTATACTTACATTCTTTAATGTATGTTCTTCATCTAAAAGATCATTTCCATTATTTATATATATGGCTATATCAGTATAAGTATATAAATTATCTAAAATNNATCTTACCATTATTTTTTTGTTGTTTTCTTTTTCTTTTCTTTAATACCATATGTTTTTTCCTCCGTAAATATGTATAATTTCACTATATATGATATTATATTATAATAAAAAAATCAATACGATAAATTTTTTAAATTTTTTTTAAAAAAAGCTTGACATTTCATTTTAAATCTTGTATACTAGTCATTGTCAAAAGGAACTTGGTCGCTTAGCTCAGCTGGGAGAGCATCTGCCTTACAAGCAGGGGGTCATAGGTTCGAGCCCTATAGCGACCACCATTCTTTTATGGCCCGGTAGTTCAGTTGGTTAGAACGCTAGCCTGTCACGCTAGAGGTCGACGGTTCGAGCCCGTTCCGGGTCGCCATTTTTTTTATACAATTTTTTGGCTCGATAGCTCAGTTGGTAGAGCAGAGGACTGAAAATCCTCGTGTCAGTGGTTCGATTCCACTTCAAGNNCAATATTTCCTGGAACAACAAAAAGTTCTCTTCCTTGTTCAATTGCAAATTCAGCTGTTATTAATGTTCCACTTTTTTCCTTTGCTTCAACAAATATTATTCCATAACATAAACCACTTATAATTCTATTCCTTGAAGGAAAATTATATTTATTAGGTTCTACTCCACATGGAAATTCTGAAATTATTGTTCCATCATTTTTTAAAATCATTTCATATAATTTTTTATTACTTTTAGGATAAATTATATCTAATCCATTTCCTAAAACTGCTATTGGTTTTCCAAAGTTTTTATTTGATTGTATAGCTAAAATATTACCATAATGTGAATATCCATCTATTCCTCTTGCTAAACCACTAACTACATTATAATTATTTTCAGATAAAGTTTTTCCAAAATATATCGCCATTCTTTTGCCATAATCACTACATTCTCTACATCCAACAATCCCAATATTGTTTCCAACTAAATTTTTAACATTACCTTTTATAAAAATACTAATTGGTGGATCATATATTTGTTTTAACTGCCCTGGATATTCTTCATCAAATATATTTATAATTCCTACTCCATTTTCTTTCATTTTTTTCATTTGTTCATTAATTAAACTTTCATTTTTAGATTCAATTATGATTTTACATATCTTTTCTCCTATTCCTTTATTGCTTAATAAATCTTTTTTAGAAAGATTATATATAACTTGTGGATTTTTGTATATTTCTAATAACTTTAATTTTCTTCTTACTCCTAAATTATCAATTAAACTAAACCATATCCAATATTTATTTTTTTCTATACTATTTATTTTTTTCACCTCCCAAAAAAAGAACACCTAAAAAGATGTCCCCTTATTCTAATATATTATTTTGCCTTTTGGCGGCTTTTATAACGTTATTCATAAGCATTGCAATAGTCATTGGTCCTACTCCTCCTGGAACTGGAGTAATGTAACTTGCTTTATCTTTTACCTTTTCAAAATCAACATCCCCAACAATTTTCCCATCATCTAATCTATTAATTCCAACATCTATTACAACAGCATTTTCTTTAACCATATCTCTTGTAATAAATTTAGGATTTCCAATTGCTGAAATTAAAACATCAGCATTAGATGTTATTTTTTCTATATCAACTGTATTTGAATGACATACAGTAACCGTAGCATTTTTATTTAAACAACATTGTACTAATGGTTTCCCAACAATATTACTTCTGCCCAATATTACAACATTCTTTCCTGTTAAATCAATTTTATATTCTTCAAAAATTCTCATTATACCGTATGGTGTACAAGAAACAAATGTATCCTGATTTAAAACTAACTTACCAATGTTATATGGATTAAAACCGTCTATATCTTTTTCAGGCTTAATAGCTCTAAAAAATTCATTTATATCATAATTAATTGGTATTGGACTTTGTAATAAAATTCCATTAACATTTTCATCATCATTTAACTCATAAATCAATTCTAACAATTCTTCTTTAGATACGGTATTATCTAGTATATATTCTGCATATTCTATCCCTATTTCATCACATATTCTACTTTTATTTCTAATATATATTTGAGATGCAGCATCATTTCCAACCATAATAACTGCAAGTCTAGGTTTTATATTTTTTTCTTTTAATTCATTGCATTCAACCTTTAAATTGTCAATTACTTTTTTTGCTAATTCTCTGCCATCAATTATTATAGCCATATCATTTTCCTTTCATTTTTTAATTATTAATTAATAAACTTTCTTTTATTTTAGAAATTTTATCATCACCTTTTTCTTTGATAACACTAAAATACGCCTTTGCAAATAATATTACCATTTGTGTTAGATTTTTTTTGTCATCTTTTGAAAGTGAATTATATTTTTTTAACATTTTAGATAAATTTGTTGTCAACGATAAAGAAAACTCTCCAAAAGTATTTACTTCAGTACAATATAACAAATCAAATACTGTATCAATAAAAATCTNNTTAAATCAGTATATAAAACCTGCCAAGAATATATATCATGTTGATAAATTCCCTTTTCAAAACTTAATACAATTGTTGTTTTTTCTTTATGATTTAAAATTCTTCCTATTATAGAATCTTGTGGTAAATATGTTTCTATTTTTTCTAAAATCTCATTTTGACCATATTTAGAAATAAATTTTTTATTAAATCCTGGANNTTTATCTATTCTATCTTGAATTTCTTTAGCAACTGTAACCGCAGAGAAAATAGCTACATTTCCTCCTTTTGAATGACCACCAATTTTTATTTTTTTATTTGGATATTTATTTGCAATATCAGTTAAATATTCTTTACCAGCAATTTGGCATGGTACATTATCCATAAAAGACATATTAAAGTCTTCCTTCCATCCAGTAATAGTACTATCTGTACCAATATAAGAAACATATAATTCTAAGTCAGATATATGTATTGTAATTGCACTAAACTGTTTCTCAATTTCTTTATTTTGCGTATATACAAAATCTGTAACTACCATGTTTTTAAATCTATTAGATTTTCCTAAATTGCAAATTAACTCTTTATCTCCATTATATAAAAATTCTTCATTATCGAAATCCTTCATTTTCATATAAATAGATTCTATTGTTTCTTTTTCTTCCATTTCAATTCTATTAAAAAGTAAGTATGAAAATCTTGCTAAAATCATACTATCTATTTCATTAAAACAAAATTGTTCATTTATAGGTAAATCGCCTCTCCATTTTAAATAATCATTTATATTAGCCATTTTTCCTCCAATTTAAACTAAATATCAATTTCTTCCGTCATAACTTTAAATTCTATATCTTCCATATATGGAAATATTTCCTTTACTCTTTTTAATGTTAACATTGTCATTTTAGGATGTGGATTTTTTCCACTATCTGATAAAAGTTTTTGTGTATAACAATTTGATGCTGTTTTAAATAATAAATATCTATTTCTTACATATGTATAATGTATCTCATAACCATTATTTAAATCTTCCCACATCATCTCAAATGTATATTTTTCTTCCATAAATCCTCCAAATATTATTTAGTCATTTCAATAAATTCATCTTCACTAATCACAGTTACACCAAGACTTTGAGCTTTTGTTAATTTACTTCCAGCTTCTTCTCCAGCTAATACATAATTTGTTTTTTTAGACACAGAACTAGATGTTTTTCCTCCAAATTTTTCTATTAAATCTTCAGCTTGTTTTCTAGTAAATTTTTCTAAACTACCTGTTAAAACAAATACTTTTCCTTCAAATCTATTATCTAAATTTTCTTCTTCAATTGCCTTCATATTAACATTTGCAGCTTTTAATTTATTAATCAAATCAATTGTTTGATCTTGTAAGAAAAACTCTCTAATGCTATTTGCCATAACTTCTCCTATATCATTTATTTGACTTAATTCATCAAATGTAGCATTCATTAAATTATCCATACTTTTATATTTTCTAGCTAAAACTTTTGAAGCTTTTCCTCCAACATGTCTTATACCTAAAGCTGTAATTAATCTATATAAGTCATTTTCTTTACTTTTATTAATACTATCAATTAAATTCTGTGCAAATTTTTTACCATTCTTTTTTAAAGACGCTATATCTTCAAATTTCAATTCATATATATCAGAAATATTTGATATTAATCCTTTATCTAAAAACTGTTGGATAATATTTTCACCTAAACCATCTATATTCATTGCTTCCCTTGATACAAAATGAACTAAATTTCTAAATAATTTAGCTGGACATTCAATTCCTGTACATCTAATTGCTGACTCTCCATCTTCTCTTACAGCTTCAGCACCACATACAGGACATTTGTTAGGCATTTCAAACTCAATTTCATTTCCAGTTCTTTTATCTTTTACAACTTTTACAATCTCAGGTATTACATCTCCTGCTTTTTGAATTACAACTGTATCCCCTATTTTTAAATCTTTTTCTTTTATAAAATCTTCATTATGTAATGTTGTTTTTGAAATAGTAGATCCTGCTACCTTAACTGGTTCTAGAACAGCCATTGGAGTAATAACTCCAGTTCTTCCAACCTGACATATAATATCTTTTAAAATTGTTTCTTTTTGTTCTGGTGGATATTTATATGCAATTGCCCATCTAGGTGTTTTTACTGTTGTGCCTAAAATTTCTCTAAAATGTAAATCATCAACTTTTATAACAGCTCCATCAATACCAAATGTTAGGTCTTCTCTCATTTCACCAATCTTATTTATTGCTTCTTTAACCTCTTTTAAGTTACTACATGGAATTCTAACTGGATTAACATTAAATCCTAAATTCTTTAAATATTCTAATTCTTCAAAATGTGAATTAAATGTTTTTCCTTCTATTTTTTGTACATTAAATATATATATATCTAAAGGTCTTTTTGCTGTTNNCATTTTCTTCTCTTTCTTGATTCATTTTTTCAAAATCATCTTTAGAAATAAAAACTTCTCCACGAACAGTAATATCAATATTATCATTTATCTCCATTGGTATTGTTTTTAATGTTTTTAGATTATTAGTTACATCTTCACCAACTAAACCNNTTTTGTTTCAACAACATATTTTAATTCTTCAATATTGTTTTCTTTTGCTTTTTTTCTTATTCTCTCATCAAATTCATCTATTTCTTCTAAACTAAATATATCTTGCAAACTTTGTAATGGTACTTCATGTGTGACTTTACTAAATCCTTCTTTAACATGTCCTCCCACTTTTTGTGTTAATGACTCACTACTTAAAAACTCTGGAAATTCTTTTTCTAAATTTCTTAACTCTACCATTAACATATCATATTCAAAATCTGATATTTCAGGTTTGTCATCATCATAATATTTTGATGCATAATATTCTGTTTTTTGTCTCAATTCATCTATTCTAACTTTTGCTTGTTCTTTATTCATTTTGAAAAAATCTCCTTTGTATTTTTTTCTTATTATATACAATCTAAAAAAAAAAATAAAGGAATTTTCTCAAATTCCTTTATTTTATTTAATTATATATTTTTATAGTCTTGAACTTTTTTGTAAGCAAATACTGCAGATATTCCTAATACTACAACAAATAAAACTGTTGATGCTGAATCACCAACACCTGTTTTAGGAAGATCATTTGTTGTATTACTTTTAACTGTATTTCCAGTTGTTGCATTTGCAGGTGTTGTAGTTGTGTTTGCTGGTGTTGTAGTTGTATTTGCTGGTGTTGTAGTTGTATTCGAAGGTGTTGATGTTCCAAGTAAAGCTGAAAGATCATCAACAGCAAAAACACATTTAGCAGAAAGAACCATAACTACACTTATTACCATTACTAAAATTAATTTTAATGTTTTAGAATTTCTCATACAATCTCTCTCCTTTATAAAATTATTATTCTACAAGTAGAAGTAATTATTCATATTTTATAATCACTGCAACTCTTTATATCTCACTTATAATTTTATACTTAAAAAATTTATAAGTCAACATATTCAATTCAATATTTACATTATTTTTTTATTACATTTTTATTACATTTTTA
>LXOW01009899.1_pt1 | contig 10254 bp, 6 predicted proteins | sample 1368591 | NCBI WGS metagenome assembly LXOW01 (sample SAMN04884650, study PRJNA319009) | bovine gut metagenome | isolation source: Cow rumen | host: Bos taurus | place: Italy: Legnaro (PD) | collected 2014-07-09
CTGATGCCCAAGCCGTAGTTGGGGCTGAACGTGTGGCTGAACATAGCCGAAGCACTCCATTTATGGTGAGCCGTGCCGTCAATGACCACCGTGGTCATGGTGCCAAGTTTCTCATCATAGAGATGGGCCTGGGTGTCCAGGTAACTGTAAGCAGCGTTTAGTGTCAGACCATTCGTCACTCTGTATGACAGCGTTGCGTCGAGGCCGCTGGTTCGGGCATCATCCATATTCTTATACATGCGGGCCTGAACATGGTCACTTCCGTCACCCAAATAGGCCGTGGTGATGCCGGCAGGAATCTCGCCAGGAGAGACGTTGACCAGTGCTATCATGCGGTCCAGCTTGTTCACATAGCCGGTGAGTGAGGCTGTCAGCTTGTATCCGCGATACTCCACGCTGGCAGAGTAGTAGTTGCTGGTCTGAGGATCCAGATTGATGTTGCCGATGTTGAAAAACGTGCTGCCGCCCATCACATGCAGGTAGCGGTAGTGCAGCTCCTTGACGGTAGGAGTCTTGAAACCCTGGCTCCACCCTAACCGGAAACGGAAATCTGCTGCTGACAGCATGGCACTTACCTTCGGTGTCAGGTGGAATCCGAAACTTTGGTTGTCCACCAGGCGAAGCCCTGCAGTCAGGTGCAGCCATTTCAGCATGTTGAACTCGTCTTGCACGTATAGTGCTGCCGTCTGGTCGCTGGCCGTTCCCGTCTCTGTCCGGTCGGGGGCTTTCAGGTAGTCATAGCGGTATTCTATGCCGGTGTTCAGCGTATTCTTGTAGGGCAGATAGAAGATACCCTTCAGCTGTCCCATCACACGCTGCTGGTCGCTCTGCAACTTGCTCTGCCCCGGCTTCATCAAGACGGAAAACCACTCTCCGTTCATTTCGCCGTACTCTTCGCCCTTCAGCAGCACATACTCATAGGTTCCTGCCGTATAGTCGTAGTAGTAGGCATGTTTGTTCCAGTCAATGTCAAGGGTAATGACATCTCTTGGATTTCTTGCTGTTTTCTTTTCGCCTTTTCCTTCTTTGTCTCTGAAATACCACTTGCCGCCTACTGATGCCGAGGCATTGTTGTAGCGCAAGTCGTAGGTAAAGACGTCACAGCTGGGATGAGTGCCGTCCTGCGGGCGCATGATGTTCTTTTTATAGTAGGAACCTTCGGCATACAGTTCAGCATTTGGCAACGGGCGGTAGGTCATGCGCTCGGCTATCTGCCAGTTGCGGAACTTGTTCACCGTCTTGGTCTTGCTGTCAGTCAGCACCGTCGCCTCGGCATATTCTTGGGCTGTATTCTGCCAGCCGTCGCTGCGCTGCAGTTGGAAGTTGGTCTGCGATGTGAACTTGCCAAAGGACAGCCCCACGCTGTTGTGCTGGCGCAGGTCGTTGTGAGAACCGTAGCGGGTGATGTTGTCGGCAAAAATGCCTTTCTCGGTATGTTTCTTGGTGATGATATTGATGACGCCTGCCATTGCATCCGAACCATAGAGGGCACTCTGGGCACCTTTGACAATCTCTATCTTCTCGATGTTATGTGGGTCGATGAGTCCAAGGTCGTTCTCGCCGCCCACGTCGCCGTGAATGCGCTTGCCGTCAATGAGTATCAGAATGTAGCTGTTGCCCAAACCGTTCAATTGCATCTGTGAACCCATGTCACCTTCGTTGAAGGCAAAAGAGGCTGTGAGGCCAGAGAGGATGTCCTCTAAGCTCTTACCGCCATACTGACGGAGCATCTTCTGCGTGATGACCTCCGTCTGCACAGGGGCATTCTTCAGCAGGTGACGTGTACCTGTACCCGTCACCACTACCTCCTGTAAGCTGTCAGAACGCCAGACGTCTGTCTGGGCGGATGAAGAAACAGCCAACAGCATCAGGCCGAAAGCCAATGTCTGTCTTAACACCATAAAAAAACTTTTCCGCTCCGCATATTCCTGTACGGGCTTTTTTCGTTTTTGGCAGGTCTTCTGACTTCCTCCAGTCTGCTCTACCTTCCCGACAACTTCAATTCTTCAATTTTTTAATGCTTCATTGTCAGTGGCGTTATACAAGCAGACCTCTTTAACGGGGGTTACAGCTGCAGGTACAGNNCTTCTGACTTCCTCCAGTCTGCTCTACCTTCCCGACACTCTGAAGTGAAAAGTGAAGAGTGAAAAGTGAAAAATTTGCTACCGCTCAAAGGTAATCATAATTCTCAAATCTCAAATCTCAATTCTCAAATCAATTCGTCAGTGGCGTTATACAAGCAGACCTCTTTAACGGGGGTTACAGCTGCAGGTACAGTTCCGGATTCTCACCGGATTCCCTTACATCAGGCGGCATACAACCACCAGATTGCCATTTGTGGCGACAAAGGTACGAAATAATTCGTAATTCATAATTCATAATTCATAATTTTTTTCATCGCGGCTGCAATTTTCAAATTTTCAATTATCATTTTCCGATTTATTTCGTAATTTTGCAGCATGAAGTCAGCATGGATGATAGCGGCAACAACAAGCGGATCTGGCAAAACGACGATAGCCAGAGGGCTGATGGCGTTGTTCACGCAAAAAGGCTACAAAGTCCAGCCGTTCAAATGCGGTCCTGACTACATCGACACGAAATTCCATGAGGCTGTCTGCGGCCGTCCAAGCATTAACCTCGATACCTTTATGGCTACGCCGGAGCATGTCCGTGAACTTTTTTCCCATTACGGGGCAGATGCAGACATCAGCATCGTTGAAGGTATGATGGGGCTCTTCGACGGCTATGACCGCGACAAGGGCTCGTCGGCTGAGATTGCCAGCGTGTTGGACATTCCAGTGGTGCTGGTGGTCGATGCCAAGTCGGCTGCCTATTCCATGGCTCCGCTGTTGCAGGGCTTTGTCAATTTCCGGAAGGATGTCCGCATCGCGGGCGTTATATATAATAAGGTGGGAAGTGAGCGGCACTTCAAGATGCTGCAAGAGGTGTGCAGCGACCTTGGCATCGCGTGCTTCGGCTACTTGCCCAAGGATGCTAGTCTCGAACAGGGCTCACGCTATTTGGGGCTTGACTTCTCAGAAAAGGCGGATAGCCAGACGCTGATGAACCTTTTAGAAGCCCATGTCAATTGGAAGGCCTTATTGGAACTGATAGTTCCCACCATGGGAACTACCAGTTTCCACCATGGGAACTGTCAGTTCCCACTAGGGGAACTGTCAGTTCTCATAGCTCGAAATGCGGAAAGCTTCTCGTTTATCTATCAGGAAACCATAGAAAGGTTTGGCAACGTCCAATACTTCGACCCGGAAACCGATGTACCTGACTTCAGCGGCACGGGTGCCGATGTTACTGCCAAGCTCTATCAGGAGTCAGCCATCATGGGAAAATACTACTACCAGATTCCCAAGGAGAAAGACCGTTTCGGCAAGTACGAGATTACCAACACCGGCGTCCAGACCATCAAAGAGACCAAGTTTGGTGTCAACACCTATAAGGACCGTCGTTACTGCTTTGCCTGGACGAGCGAGAACGAGCTGGTCATCCTGGCTGCCAATGGCGATGCCAACGACGTCATCTGGACCAAGTTGAACACCACCGATATGAGCATCGTGGCTGAAGGTAACCTGAACTTGCCTGAGTTCACGCCTGACGTGAAGAAGTACAGCACCTCGGGTCTGGCTACCTATCGTGCTGCTGACAAGAAGATTCTCTACTTTTTCTGCGAGAAGAACTCGAAGAGCACCGCCAAGGGTGTCTACGTGGCTGTTATCGATGCCGCTACCATGAAGGTTGAGAGTACCGACGTCAACACCACCTGTACCGACATGAGTGGTACGGCATACGGCGAGCTGCTGCAGCACAAGATGTTCCTCGACGAGAACTACAACCTGTATCTGCCCGTTCAGTCGCAGATTCCTGAAAGCGAGACGTCAACATGTGCCTACAGCCGTATTCTTCGCATCAAGACCGGCGAGAACAAGTTCGACACCAGCTATATGGGTCTGAACAAGGGCTACAACACGGGTAAGATCGTGACCTGCGACTACATCGGCAACGGCAAGGCTCTACTCTACATGCAGAATCCTGAATATACAGGCACGAGCGACGACAACAAGAAGAAGGCTGGCTGGGGCAGCAACTACAACTGCTACTATGCCATCTACGACCTGACTGCTACGACGCTGACCGAACTACAGTACGAGGGCAAGACTCTGCCGTACAGTTCTGGCAACTTCTCGCAGCGTTCGTTCGTGCTGGGCAACAAGGTGTTTATCGGTACTAATCCTAAGGACGGCGCTCCCACCATCTACATCTACAACACCAAGGACAGCAAGATGACCATTGGCTCTAAGATTGACGAGCGCTACGAGTTCGACCGTCTCGTGTATATTGAGAACTAATTTGAAGTTCTCACAAACGTAGTATTCCCTTGACTTCATTCGAAAGAGCCAAAGAAAAATCTTTTTTTCTTTGGCTCTTAGCTCACTTTTTCGTACCTTTGCCTGTCGTAAACTAAATATAGGCAGAAACTATGAATAGAAAAATATTCTTTTCCCTGTTTGCCTTGCTGTTGGCTTTCTCCCTGCCAAGCAATGCCCAGCTCCCTTCCGTGACTATCAAGACTATGGATGGTAAGGCCATCAACGTGGATACGCTTTCCAATGGCGGTAAGCCGTTTATCATCGATTTCTTCGCTACGTGGTGCAAGCCGTGTAACCGCGAACTTGATGCTATCAGCGAGGTATACGAAGACTGGCAGAAGGAAACAGGCGTCAAGATATTCGCTGTATCCATTGACCAAGGACAGAACATCAATAAGGTAAAGCCCCTTGTCGACAACCATAACTGGGAATACGACGTGTTGCTTGACCCTAATGGCGACCTCAAGCGTGCACTGGGCATCCAGATGATACCTTATGTGCTCATAGTTGATGGTCAGGGTAACATTGTCTATCGCCACACAGGCTATACCGACGGCGAGGAAACGGAACTCATTGAAAAGATTAAAAAGTTGAATAATTGAAAAGGTCAATGTTCAATACATGAGAAGTCTATTGCTATTGTTGGTCGCATATTGCTGTCTGGCTGCAAATGCCCAGGAGAAGAAGCAAGGCGTCACTCTTCACGGAACGGTGCAGAGCGATATGTTGCTGCCTCAAAATGATGAAACGATTGGGGCCGAGAAAACGGAAGACTTTCTTACCAATACCTATGTCGACCTGCAATTGCAAAGCCAATATGTTGATGCCGGTGTGCGCATGGAATATCTCGAACATCCTCTGCCTGGCTTCGAACACGATTTCAAAGGCTGGGGCGTTCCCCACTTCTGGGTGAAAGGACGACTGGGGTGTGCGGAACTGACGGCAGGAACCTTCTACGAGCAGTTTGGCTCTGGTCTCATCCTGCGCACCTATGAGGAACGCTCGCTGGGTATCGACAATTCGCTCCTTGGCGGTCGTCTGGTGGTGAAACCCCTGAAGGGCGTTACCATGAAGGTCCTGTCAGGCAAACAGCGCCGCTATTGGAAGTGGAACAAATCGCTGGTTAGCGGTGCCGATGCCGAAGTAGCGCTGAACGAATGGATTCCCCGTTTGCAACAGTCTGACACTAAACTGACGCTGGGTGCATCGTGGGTCAACAAATACGAAAGCCAGGAAGATATCTTCGTTGATGCTACCCACAAACTGAATCTTCCGGAATTCGTCAACGCCTGGGACGTGCGAGCCTCGCTGAACAGCGGGCCGTGGAGCCTGCTGGCTGAATATGCACAGAAGACGCAGGATCCCTCTTATGACAACCAGTATAACTACGACAAGGGAACGACAGCGCTCTTTTCCGGCTCTTACTCAAAGAAAGGCCTGAGCCTGTTGCTGCAGGCTAAACGAAGTGAGAATATGTCATTCCGCAGTCTCCGTTCAATGATTGGCACCTCGTCGTTCATCAACCACCTTCCAGCTTTCACGCAAGAACATACCTATGCTTTGGCGGCTCTCTATCCCTATGCCACGCAGTTGGCAGGCGGCGAGTGGGCCTGGCAGGCGGAGGCAGGCTATAGCTTCAAGCGTAAGACCACGCTGGGCGGCAAGTATGGCATGAATGTCAAGATGAATTTCTCGCATGTCCGTTGGGAGGGTGAGACGTTCTATCAGGACATCGATGTCCAGCTGACACGTCGCTGGACCAAAGACTTCCGTCTGACGCTGATGTACATGAACCAGCGTTACAATAAAACCGTTGTCGAAGGTGAAGGCGGTATGGTTCGCAGCAACATCTTCATTGCCGACGGAAAATACCAACTGACTCCGAAGACTGCCTTGCGTGCTGAGATACAGTATCTGACGACAGCCGACGATCAGGGCGACTGGATCTATGGACTGCTGGAATTGTCGCTGGCCCCCCATTGGATGCTGTCTGCTAGTGATATGTATAATGCGGGCGAAACCCACATCCACTACTATCAGGGTGGTGTGGCCTTCAGCACTGGCGCCCACCGCCTACAACTGGGCTATGGCCGTACACGTGCCGGCTACAACTGCTCTGGTGGCGTCTGCCGCTATGTTCCTGCCAGCAAAGGTCTCTCCCTGTCGTACAACTATAACTTCTAATAACGATTACTCATGAACGTCAAGATACATATCTTTGCAGCACTTGCCACACTGGCATTCGTAGCCTGTAGCCACATCGACGAGGAGGACCGTCTCATCTATGTGAAGCCTGCAGCCGCACAACGCTGTGTGTTGCTTGAGGACTTTACGGGCCAACGCTGCATCAACTGTCCGAAGGCCAACGATGAAATCCATGCATTACAGGAACAATACGGCGCCGATACCGTCATTGCCGTTGCCATCCATAGCGGTCCGCTGGGTTTCCATACTAATGCGAAGTTTGTGGGGCTGAGTACCGATACTGGTGACGAATATTATGACCACTGGAACCTAGAATACCAGCCCGTAGGACTTGTCAATCGTGGACGTCCTACAGAATATACCGCATGGAACACCCGCATCCGTGAAGAGCTGCAGAAACCAGCTCCAGTGCGTATTGACATAGTCGTACAGCGTAACAACGATGAACTGACAATCCGTGCCGACGTCGAGGGTGTCGATGGCATTGTTTCAGGACGCCTGCAACTGTGGGTCGTCGAAGACAATGTAACGGCCTTCCAGTTGATGCCTGATGGTTCGCGCAACGACGCGTACCTCCATCAGCACGTCTTCCGCACCGCTCTCAACGGCACATGGGGCGAGGAGATGACTGTAAACGAGGGCAAGCATTCCGTTACAGGAAACTACACGCTAAAAGTCCCTGCCGAATGGAAAATCGACGACCTCGCTATCATCGCCTTCCTCTACAACGATCAAGGTGTCCTGCAAGTCCGTAAATTAGAATTATAGAATATGTATGCGTATGAAGAAACTTTTTACTCTATTTCTGTTTTTCCTGCTGAGCACTCTGCTTGCTGTGGCACAGGACAGTTCAACGTTACAGTTTGTTGACAAAAGCGGCAATACGGTAGCCAATGGAACATCGCTCACCGTCAGCGAACTGACAGAGGACGAAATCATGGGCAATTTCATCAGTACTGGTCTTTCTGTCAAGAATACATCGGGGGCCAATGCATCGGTACGCATCAGCTACCTGATTGAGACCCTCGACAACGGACTGTTCCAAATCTGCTTCCCGTCGAGCTGTATCACCAAAACCACTACGGGTTCCTTTAAAACTACAAACGGCGAGATGGCTGCTGGCGAGGTGCGCGACCTGCAATGCGAATGGTTTCCAGAAGCTTATGGCACATGCAAGGTCGCCTTGGCCATTGAAGTCGTGAACGCCTTGGGCACTAAGATTGCCGATGGTCCTGCCGTTCAGGTCGCCTTCGCATATGCCGACCCCTCCCACGTCGATGCCTTCAGCACAGAGGTAACCGTTTTGGAGCGTTACACCCTTCAGGGCCAGCCCGCAACGAACAGCCATCAAGGTATCACTATCATCCGTCTGTCGGATGGAAGAATCGTCAAATCATTCACTAAATAATGTTAGCTTATGAGAAAGTTTTTCACCCTTATCGTCATGTTTGGCTTAGCAAACATCGTTCATGCACAGGTATTGCAACTACAAAAGCACATCATGGAACCTGTTGCCAAAAATAACCATCGTGCAATCATTTCCCCAGGTGCCAATCAAAATTGGTGGGGTTATGTCGACAATGAATCGGGGAAAAATAGTGTTGGAATCACTAAAACTGACACCTATCATTGTGCCATCTTCATTCCTGGTGACCATGTCGTTGCCAGAGGCAAGACAATCCATGCCATTCGCTTCGGACTGGTAGCTCCTAACGCTACCGATGCCAAAGTATGGATAGCCTCACAGCTGCCCAACAGCACGAGCGATTGCATCCAAGTCATTGACGTACCGCAATCTGAACTTGGCAATCTCAACATCGACGTAGCTCTGACGTCGCCCTACACCATTCCTGCAGAGGGAGTCTATGTCGGCTATTCGTTCACCATCACACAGGTTGTCTATACTTATGACGCTTATCCTGTCTTATTTACAGGAACAGAAGCTCCTAATACCTTTATTATCAGAACTGACAACAATATGCCCGCGTGGTCTGACCTCAATGGTCAAGGCTTTGGCAGTTTGTTCCTACAGGTCCTGCTTGAAGGCGAGTTTGCCGACAACCTTGTTACGCCACTTGATTTTGGCAATGTTTATGCCAAAGTTGGTGAGAGTGCCAATGCAGAGGTGCTTTTAACAAACAATGGTATTACCCCCATCAGTAGTATCGACTATACCATCACCACTGATGGAGTGGCTGGTGCCGAACAGCATGCTGATGTTGTTTCTCCAATCGCCTTCTCGTCAAATGGAGAGATCATCATTTCCATTCCTGCAGAAGCAGAAAACAGTATCAAGAACAAGACCCTGACTATCACCAAGGTTAATGGTAATGCTAATGAAGCTGCTGACAAGACGGCTTTGTTCACTCTGTATTCGCTTAGCGAAATCATTAGCCGTAATGCGTTGGTAGAGCAGTATACCGGTACAGGCTGCGGCTATTGTCCGCGAGGGCATATGGGTATGGCAAAGATGCGTGAAGCCTATGGCGACCGTTTCGCTGGCGTTGCCATCCATCAGTATAGCAATCAGTCGGCCGACGCTATGTTTATTGCCCGTAACAGCTATGCTAAACATGGTTTGACGGGTGCTCCATCGGCACGCATTAATCGTGGTGAAGAGGTAGACCCTTATTACGGCTCAGATTATGACATTTTGCTGGATGTAGCAGCAGAACTTGCCATTCCTGCAATGGCCGACGTACAAGTCAGCGGTAACTTCAACGAAGACAAAACAAAAGTAGATGCCAAGGCCAGTCTCCGTCCGTTGTTCGACGAAAACTATAAATTGGAGTTTGTACTGATAGCCGATGGTCTGACAGGAACAGGCACAGGCTGGAATCAGACCAACTACTATGCTCAGTACACTGTGTCACAAGTGGGTGAAGATTTTGCAGACGTCTGTGAAGGTGGAAAATACGGCACTAATCCTATTCAGGGATACACTTTCAACGATGTTGCTATTGCCAGTTCATACGTCAGCGGTTCTAATCAAGTGTCCAGTCAAACTCTCACAGCTGGTGAAACCACAGAGGTTAGCTACACGCTGGATCTCCCTACCTATGCTAAACTAAAGGAAGCTTTGCAGATGGATCAGATCTATGTCATTGCTATCCTTATTGATAACGACGGCAAGGTAGTCAACGTGGCCAAGGCCAAGGTGGCCGACTACGACCCCACAGCCATCAATACTGTCGACAATACCACTGCTACTGAGGCTGCCCGTTATACGCTTGACGGCCGTCAGGTCAGCGCTCCCCAGCGCGGTCTGAACATCATCCGCTTCAGCGACGGTACCGTTCGTAAAGTGATGGTTAGATAAGCATGAAGTCTGCATTTCTGATAGCTGCACCCACGAGTGGCTCTGGCAAGACAACTGTTGCCAGAGGGCTGATGGCGTTGTTCACCAAGAAGGGCTATAGGGTGCAGCCGTTCAAGTGCGGACCTGACTACATCGACACGAAATTCCATGAGGCTGTTTGCGGGTGTCCCAGTATCAATCTTGATACGTTTATGGCGACGCCTGAGCATGTCCGTGAACTCTTTTGTCGTTATGGGGCTGATGCTGACGTTTGTGTGGTGGAGGGCATGATGGGGCTCTTCGACGGCTATGACCGCGACAAGGGCTCGTCGGCAGAGATTGCCAGCGTGTTGGACATTCCGGTGGTGC